>Ga0209166_10000378_pt1 | contig 51998 bp, 20 predicted proteins | sample Coa_R1_3_FD_187151 | JGI IMG/M metagenome (GOLD analysis project Ga0209166, IMG submission 187151) | Surface soil microbial communities from Centralia Pennsylvania, which are recovering from an underground coalmine fire - Coalmine... | ecosystem: Environmental > Terrestrial > Soil >...
GATTTGAACCTGCCACACCGGAGATCAACCCGGAATCCAATTGAACGGGTTCTTTGACTGCGGCTGAAAGAGTTTGTGTCACCAGAACGCAGGCAGCCAGAATGGTAAACTTCAGGAAATTCATTCGCGCCATGCTGAAACCGATTTACGCCCCGCGTCAAGCGAATGATAAGCAAAATCCATTGTCACGACTATATTATCCTTTGCCGCGAGCCACCTTGAATTGTCTGGTCGGCCCAGGGATAGAGTCTTTCAAGTAATTGGTTGATTCGCATCCGATAGCTGTGGTGAGCTCGGCGAGAAAGATAGAGAAGTAGGCAATGTGTTTCGCAATGTCGTTAGGCTCCATCTTTACCACGCTAGTCTCTTGGCCTGCTCTACTACCTCCCAGTACATGCTCAATTCTTCTGCTTGGTGCTTTTCGTCTCTCCACTCCGCGACAATGTGACGGTACATGGGACAGATAAAGCGCAGCGAATCCGAGTTGCCCACGGGCTTATTCTCCTGGACGCGCTGGCCACAATCACCGCACAACCATGTTACCGTCCCGTCTGGCTCTACGACTGCGCCGATCGAGCGATGAATTGCCATCGTTAGGCATCCTAGTAATCTAGTTGTCTTGAAGAAGTGAGTACGGGATGAGCTCCTCAAGCTGAATGTTTAGACGCAACATGGTACCGAGAACCGATTGGGGAATCATGTCCTCATTTCATGTGACATTTATCTGAGGGTTCCCCAGTCATAACAAAGATCGCTGCTCCCTCTCTTTTGGATTTCGCGCAAGCACCGGTTGACCCCTAGCTCTTTGTGGCACGAATGCTTATGGCGATGCCAAAAGAACAGCCATGCGAAGGTGCAGGCGCGGGGCAAAGTATCTTTCTATCCAATTCCTGGTTTCTGCGTCCTGTCACATGAAATGAGGATATGATTCCCCAATCGGCTTTCGGTACAGTGTTAACAAAACCCTCCATACGCCAAAAAAGAAGTCCGGCAACAGGTGGTGAATATGACCAGAGCTGATGTGTATAACTTGTGCAGATAGTCTTGAGAGATAACCTGGAGAAAAAAATAATGAAATCATTTCGTCACATCAGCCTGATTGTGGGAGCTCTGGTTTTGTGGCTTCCACTGGAAGCGCTGGCCCAGGATTCCGCCGGCTTTAGCACGTTAACTTTGGCTCAGGCTCAAGCCCAATCTCAGTCCTCGGTGCAACCGCCGGCTCAGGCCGCGACCGCAACCCAGGATTCTTCTGATTTATCGAAGCTGCAGTCTGATCTAAAAAGCGCGCAAGATAAGTTGAAAGACTGGCCGAACCTAGGCCGATATCACGATGCTATTTAATAGCAACACTCTAAAGCGGCCTTGGCGAAAAATACCCAGGTTACCGTCTCTCAAACCACAACTCGCCCTCGGCATCAGTCGCCAGCCAGACGGGTCCGCCACTCGGCAATCCTTGGCTGGCGCCCAAGCGGGCAACCGCCTCGTCTTTGATGCGTACAAGGTCTCCTTGCACATAAGCGATCCAGATGGCTCCTTCTCTATCCTCCACCATCGCGGTTGGATACAGATCGGGCAGGTCGCTCCCAGTGAAGACGCGTGCAGTCTTTGGACCAACGCAGACGACCGGTCCATGATCCATGGTCATCCATAGTTGACCGCGATCATCAAGTATCATGGTACGGACCACACGGTCGAGCATATTGGAGAGCTGAACGGGAGAAAACTCCCGGAGCTGCACGCCGTCAAAGCGGGCAAGTCCTCCCATCGTCGCCACCCACAAATACCCATCCGCGGTTTGCGCCACACCGGTCACGTTGTTGTCTGGCAAGCCGTCATCAGACTGCCAGATTCGAGCAAACCAGTCACCATCAGCGCCAAAAACTGGAAGAGTTGAGGCCAGAAACAGGCTATGACAAAGCCATCTACGAAATGTTAGTCCAAGGAACATTTATATAAGGGCTTTGCCTGCTGCGCCCTCGCTTCTGGTTCGCGCGCGACAGCGCTCACCAAAAGCCCACCCTCACCTAAGGGATCCACGACGCCTCGCAAATGTTCGGCGGTTTGCGCCCTCACCCAATGCTCGCGTTGGCTCGGCGCTCACAGTTCGCTAAACCCATCGAACCATCGCTTTCGAAGATTAGCCGTATTTTACTGCTGTTTCTTGAATTTCGAACCTTTCCAGCCTGTCACATGAAATGAGGACATGCATTTCCCATTAGTTCCCAGTACCATACGCGGCGCTAGGACGCTCTGATTAAGCTGCATCGTGCAATCGAGATGCCGGTCAGTTTTTACCTCTCCGGACATACGAGCTTGCGCATGTTATCGCAGCCGTTCAAAAGCGAGTCTTTGGATGCTGTGCCCCAAAGACTCCAAGGAGTCTAGGTCAACGACATTCTTGGGCCAACTATATATAACGACCTGAAGCAGCTCGAACGGAGGAGAAAAAATGAAGAATCTACCCGAATTGCCGGGTGTGTCAGTCCTTGCGCTTTTGGCGCGGAAGTTTCTGAAGAAGCAGTTCTTGCAGATAGCAATCGTTCTACCAGGGGTCATTATCTTTATCCTGGCGGGATTGCAACCGGCGGCAGGACAAGCGCCTGCAACTTTCCGTCACCCAGGGGTCCTGCTCAACCAGGCCCAATTGGACTTTATCAAGACCCAGGTGAATGCGGGCAAAGATCCTTGGCTCTCTGCTTTTAACAAGGCGAGCGCCGACGCCCACGCCTCGTTATCCTACACACCGCATCCCTGGCAGACGGTGGAGTGCGGCCCCAGTTCCAACCCCAATTACGGCTGCTCCGATGAAAGAAGCGACTCCGAGGCCGCCTATACCCAAGCTCTGCTTTGGTACATCACCGGGAACCAGGCGTACGCACAAAACTCCATTATGATCATGAACGCCTGGTCGAGCACGCTGACCGGCGGGCACATCAACAGCAATGCGGACCTGCAGGCAGGCTGGACTGGCTCGGTCTGGCCGGAGGCGGCCGAGATCATTCGTTATACCTACAACGGATGGTCGGCCACCGACGTCGCCGACTTCCAGAACATGCTGGCTACGCAGTATGTGCCCAACCTGATCAACGGGGCGCCCTGCAAGAACGGCAACTGGGAGCTGATCATCACAGAAGCCTTGATGAACATCTCGGTCTTCAATGAAAACCCAACCTGGTTCAACAAGGCGGTCTCCCTGTGGCGGGCCCGGGTGCCGGCCTACATGTATCTCTCCTCAGACGGCCCAACCCCCGTGCCACCGCCCAACTGCAGCACCAGCGTGACGACCTACTGGAACCAGACGCAGTTTGTGGATGGGTTGGCGCAGGAGTCGGCGCGCGATTTCGGACATACATTTTGGGGGCTAGCGGCCTCGGTCAACACCGCCGAGACTGCTTTTCAGCAAGGCGTGGATCTCTATTCGGAGAACAGCCAGCGCATCATAGCTGCCTTTGAGTTCCACGACTACATCAACAATGGCGGGGCGGCGCCCAGCGGGATCAACCTGGGACCCATCGGGGGGAACGCCAATACGATGGAGATCGTCTACAACCACTACGTCAACAGGCGCGGCAACAGTATGCCTCAGACCGCCCAACAGATCGCGCATTGGCGGCCTACGGGTCTGAATTACTTTCTGGTCTGGGAAACGTTGACGCACGCCCAGGTAGGATGGGTGGGACTGCAACCAGACTTTTCCTTATCTGCCACGCCAGCTTCCCAGACCGTAACCGCAGGCGGGAGCACGAGCTACACCATGAGCGTGGGTCCAACCAATGGGTTTACGGGCACGGTGAATCTGAGTGTGAGCGGGCTACCGAGCGGGGCGACGGGGACATTCAATCCCACCTCGATTAGTCGCTCGGGCTTAGCGACGCTGAATGTTTCAACCAGCAGCCTAACCGCGATAGGCGGCTACACGTTAACGATTACGGGTACGGATACAAGTGGCAGTCTTTCGCACTCGGCCAGCGTTACGCTGACGGTCAACCCAGCGCCCGTGCCGGACTTCACAGTCTCGGCGACACCGAATTCACAGTCGGTGACGGCGGGCGGAAGCACGAACTACACGGCGACTGTAAGCCCGGTGAACGGTTACGCGGGAACCGTATCGCTGAGTGTGAGCGGATTGCCGACGGGCGACTCAGGCAGCTTCAATCCGGCTTCGATCAGCGGAGGCTCAGGGGCATCCACACTGACCATCAGCACCGGCAGTTCGACTGCAGCCGGCAGTTATCCCCTGACCATCACCGGAACCGACGGCGCCGGTCTCTCGCATACGGCTTCGGTGACCTTGGTGGTGACCGCGCCGCAAACCTGTGTGACCACAACCACCGGCGGCGCTTGGCAGAACACGGCCTTCACCAACCAGACGGGGACCTTCACCGTTACCTTCGATGCCACGCCTTCGGCTTCGCCCATTAATGCTGTTGTTGGGCTCTCCAATGGTGTGCAGACCGCCTACACCGGATTCGCGGCGATTGCGCGCTTCAACCCCTCTGGAGATATCGATGCCCGCAACGGCGGAGCCTACGGCGCAGCTTCGATCATTCCTTACTCCGGCGGGGTGAGCTATCACTTCCGTGAGGTCGTCAACGTTCCGGCGCATACTTATTCCATCTACGTGACCGCGCCGGGCAGGAGCGAACAGACGGTAGGCAGCAACTTTGCCTTCCGTACCGAGCAGAACACGGTTACGCAACTGAACTGGTGGGGAGTCTACAGTGAGGTAGGCTCGGAGACGGTTTGCAACTTCGCGTTAGGAAATCCTGACTTCTCGCTGTCCGCTACCCCCGGCACGCAAACCGTGACCGCCGGGAACAGCACTAGCTATACGGTGAACGTGGGCGCGTTGAACGGCTTCAGCGGAAGCGTATCGCTGAGCGTCAGCGGCGCGCCTGCGGGAGTGACTGCCACGTTGAATCCATCTGCGGTGAGCGCTTCAGGGTCATCTACTTTGAGTGTATCCACGAGCAGTTCAACGGTTGCGGGCAGTTACGTGCTGACCATTACGGGAAGCAGCGGCAGCCTGTCGCACTCGGTCACGGTAACGTTGATAGTCAATCCGCCTCCGGCCCCGGACTTCACGCTTTCTATGACCCCGAGTTCACAGACGGTGACGGTAGGCGGGAATACGAGCTACACGGCCAGTGTGAGTCCACTGAACAGCTTTAACGGAACTGTCAGTCTGAGTGTAAGCGGATTGCCCACGGGGGCCACGGGGAGCTTCAACCCGGTTTCGATCGGTAGCGGTTCGGGCTCTTCGACGTTGAGTGTTGCCACCAACAGCTCCACTCCGACCGGGACCTACACCTTGACGATCACCGGAAGCAGCGGCAGCCTGTCGCACTCGGCCTCGGCAACACTGATTGTCAATCCGGTTGGGCCAGGGTCTCTGGCGATTGCAGCAGAGTCAGAAAGCGGCGATGACGGCGGCGGACATACGGTCGCAACCACGATTGACGGCAACTTCAGCACGTACTGGCAATCGACTACGAACGGAACCTCGACCGCTTTCGTGCAGTACGATCTGGGAGCCAACTACACGGTGAGTTCCGTGAAGATCGCCTGGTACCTGGGCAATACGCGTTCGACTTGGTTTGACGTTCTGACGTCAACCGACGGGACCAACTGGGCGACTGTGGTGAATGGAGCGAACAGCAGCGGAACCACTACGGCGTTTGAGACTTACAGTTTCAGCGCTGGAACCGCCCGCTATGTGCGTTACGTCTGCCACGGCACCAGCATCGACAACGTGAACGCCATCGCTGAGAGCCAGATCATCGGGCAGTAGCAGGGGAGAGCCGGAAGAGGGCCTCGACAAATAACGTCGTGGCCCTCCAGATAACAGGTGAGCGAGGACGCACGATAAAAAACGGAGGACATTCATGACGTGGTCTCAAAGGCTGCTGGGTAAGAGATGGCCAATCTTTCAGGAAAAAAACGAAAGCGCGCAAAGCCGGGCGGAAACTCTTGCACTGGATGGTCGTTGCGTTTTGCTTGTGTTTTGGGTTCGCAGTTCCGGCACGTGCACAGACAACGCTGGCCATTGACAGCCTGGATGGCGAAGTCACACAACATGAAGTGGATACGTTCATCAACTACATCAATGCCACGCCCATTCCCACCCCGCAATGGAACGGCACCTCTCCAGACCACAACTACCTGGCAGACTTCGAGGGCGGTAGAGCCCTGGAAGCCACCAACGACTTGTACGTCATTACTGGAGATATTCCCAGTCTGAGTTCGGAGCATACGCAACTGCTCAACCTCGCCATCAAGTGGAGCGATACGCGGCTGGCCTATCGCAACGATCTGGCGTTGGGCGAACACCGTGTCATGTGGACAGGAAATATTGATCCTGTGTGGCCGCCGAACGCCCCGACTGCCGCTGACCCCACGTACGCCGGCTGTGAGGTGACAGACACGATTGGGCATATTGCCTACACCGCGTACAACATCCTTAAGACTCCTTCCATCTGGAGCAGCACCGTGCCTGACGGCGACCCTTACTCTCATGGACCGACTTATCTGGATCGGGCCAGGACCTATGTTTCCATGCTGGAATTCAGCATGAGCAATTACTTCAACAAATATTTCATTGATCCCAATACGCTCCTGATTGCGCCGCCGAATTCCTCGGCATGGAGCGCTCTGAACGAAAACGTGGATGCCTGGAACCGGCAGATAATGTTCCTCAGCGCCTATCAACGGCTGGGGCAAATCCACGAAATTCTTGAAGACAACCCCAGCCTGGCGGCGATGTACAAGACGATCGTCAAAAACTCCACCGATGCCTTCGTCAAGAACGCATTACCCAGGACAGCGCCTGACGCGAGCCTACCAGGCGGGCTACACCGACGCCACAGCGCAGCAGATGCAAACCTATGCCGACACCGTTGTGCATGAGATCACAATCTCGCCGGGAGTCTACTCCACCACCGTTGATTAGTCGGCGGGAACCACGAGCGACTATCTCCACGCCGCGTTTCTGTTCCTGTCGCCGTACAACACCGCCATCTACAAGCCGGCCGCCAACGCCGCCATCGCGACAGGGGCATCAGCAGACCTCGACGGGCATGACGGTGGGCATTCTCTGGGTGAACACTGGATCTATATTCATTCTCTCGCCGATTTTTCACTATCAGCCAATCCGTCTTCTCAGACCGTGATTGCCGGTGGGAGCACAAGCTATACCGCCAGCGCGAGCCCGAGCAATGGATTCAGCAGCACGGTCAATCTGAGCGTCACCGGATTTGCCCACGGGAGCTATGGGCAGCTTCAATCCGGCTTCCATCAGTGGCGGCTTGGGTTCCTCAACCCTGAATGTTTCCACAAGCAGTTCGACTCCTGCCGGCACTTACACGCTGACCATTACTGCGACAGACGGTGGCAGTTTGACGCACTCGACCACGGTGAGCTTGACGGTCAACCCGCCACCGGATTTTTCTGTTTCGGCCTCGCCTAATTCGCAGACTGTGATTCAGGGTGGGAGCACAAGCTACAGCGCGAGCGTAAGTCCAATGAACGGATTCACTGCAACGGTGAGCTTGAGCGCAAGCGGACTTCCCAACGGAGCCACCGCGATTTTCAACCCGGCTTCCGTCGGCGGCGGTTCAGGTTCCTCGACATTGAGTGTTGCAACTTCAAGCACGACGCCAACCGGCACTTATGCTCTGACCATCACGGGAACCAGTGGCAGCCTCTCACACACAGCGACGGTATCAATCATTGTCAATCCGCCTCCGCCTCCGGACTTCACTCTATCAGTGACGCCGAACTCGCAAGCTTTAACTCAAGGTGGGAGCACCAGCTATACAGCGAGTGTGAGTCCAAACAATGGCTTCAGCGGCACAATAAGCTTAAGCATAACTGGATTGCCTGCGGGCGCAACCGCAACCTTCAACCCCACTTCCATCAGCGGCGGCTCGGGTTCCTCCACCTTGAATGTTGCCGCTTCGAGTTCGGTTCCGGCTGGCACATATACCTTAACTGTCACCGGCGCAAGCGGTAGTCTCACGCATTCCACAACAGTGACGCTGGTGGTCAATATACCCAATACATGTACGACCATTCCGGCCCGATGGCGCATGGCACGACGCTCCCTTGCCGGCCACCGAGACGGGAACCTTCACGGCTACGTTCGACGCCACTCCTTCCGCCACGATCAGCGCGGGAGTTGGCATCTCCCAAGGGGCGCAGACAGCCTACGCGGGCTTTGCCAATATCGTGGTCTTCACTACCACAAACCTGATCCAGGCGCGGAACGGTGGGGCGTACTAGGGTACCATCCCCTACTCCGGCGGCCTGACCTATCATTTCCGGCTGGTGATTAACATCCTGTCGCACACCTACTCGATTTATGTCACTCCTCCAGGAGGCACGGAGCAGACGGTTGGTTCCAACTTTGCTTTCCGCACCGAGCAGAACACCGTCACAAGCCTGAACTGGTGGGGGAGTCTGGTGAACACCTCGCCCGGCGGGACATTAACGGTCTGCAACTTCGGCGTGACCACACCGTCGCCGGACTTCTCGCTCTCCGCGACTCCTTCGTCACAGGCCGTGACCGCAGGTGGAAGCACCAGCTACACGGCGACGGTAAGTGCATTGAATGGATTCAGCGGTAGCGTGGGGTTGAGCGTGAGTGGATTGCCGGGCGGAGCTACAGCGAGTTTCAACCCAGCTTCGATCAGTGGCTCGGGATCATCAACGCTGAGCGTCGCAACCAGCAGTTCGACTCCGACCGGCACGTACGCACTCACCATCACCGGCGCCAGCGGCAGCTTGTCACATTTGGCCTCGGTTACATTGGCCGTCAACCCTGTGGGACCGGGGTCCTTGGCGATTGCAGCGACATCGGAAAGCGGTGATGACGGCGGCGGACACACAGTTGCAACCACGATTGATGGCAACTTCAGTACCAACTGGCAATCAACCACCAACGGGACCTCGACCGCTTTTGCACAATACGATCTGGGAGCCAACCATACGGTCAGTTCGGTCAAGATCGCCTGGTATCTCGGCAATACGCGTTCAACTTGGTTCGATGTTTTGACCTCGACTGATGGCAGCAACTGGACGGCTGTGGTGAACGGAGCGAACAGCAGCGGAACCACGACGGCGTATGAAGCCTACAGTTTCGGTGCCGTCAGTGCCCGCTACGTGCGCTATGTGTGCCACGGCACCAGTATTGACAACGTCAATGCGATTGCTGAGACCCAGATCATCGGGCAGTAGTAAGGGGGAGAGCAATAAGTGAAGTTATGCCTCTTCTTTTCAATAACTTCGTGCATTGGCGTGGCGACAGCCCCAGGGTTTTTCCCCTTGTTATATAAAAGGTTATGTAAGCTCGCATGAAGGTCTTGCACACGACGCGCCAGAGTTATGGGATTGGCCCAAAATGGCACATTTCCCATATTGGTTACTTTTCAACAAGTGAAACGTTAGTAAAAAATTCAAAGCTGCAGATTCAAACCCACCCAGCAATGTTACAATTAACGCCTTAATCCCTTAAGACCCTTTCGCAGGAATTTTTACAGATAGATCGTTCCTTCTTGTTGCGTGCGCTTCCAGACTGGCACCAGCCGCAGGACGAAAGCAGTTTGTTGTCCAATTAAAACGTTTACATACAAGCAGTCTTGCTCCAATGGAGTTGCTGGCAGCTTGTATGACCTAAGCTGGAGTTGAATTTGCGAATTGACAAAAAACTGCTGCTGGTGTCGCTCTGTGCGGTGCTGCTAGGAAGGGCTGCGGAAGCGCAAACCTCGCTGCGCAAAATTGGAGAGATGGACCTAACGTTGCTGGGACTGACGGCCACGGTAGACAATCCTGCTCCTGTGGTTCCCAAGAACACGCCCTCCGGCATTCGAGTCATCTTCAATGCCGGTACGACTCAGCTCTCTGACGCCGATGTCGCACGCTTTCTGGGAGGAAGTTTTCAGGTGCAAGCGGAACTGTCGGGACCGGGGATTCAGACGGAAACCCTTCCTCTGGCCGATGCTCCGCAAGTAAGCAGTCCTACGATTTTGCCGATTCCGGAAATTCCCACCTCAGGCGACTACATGCTGAGCAATCTTCGGATCATCGTCAATGGCAATGCTGTGCTTGATGTTTCTCCGCAGAACGTTCCGCTTAAAGTCATCGAGCAGGTGCTGGTGACATCGGTTACCGCCACACCGCTGACTCTCGATCAGATCAGGGCCAAGGGCATTGTTCTCGATAGCAATTCTTATATCGGCTTCCAGTTTACTTTGGGATTGGCGCTGCAATCGCAGCAGGTGAGTTTGAGTTTCCCGGTGGTCTTCGACCGGCAAGGCGTGCCTATTCCGCAACCCATACTGCCTCCGGACACTCCGACGGTTCAGGGAGTAGCTTTGCCGCCTTTGCCCAGCATCTATCCGCTGCTGCTCACGCTGGGGGGTGATGGTGGCGGCGGATCTAGCCCTCCGAAATTCGATGATGGCTCCGGCCACATGGTGCCGATACAGATTCCCAGCGTGCTGGTGATTCCCGGCAACGTGGGATATCTGAAGCAATTTTTCTCGGCAAAGCTCTACGTAGCCGATGGCGCACCGGTGGGCTCGAATCTCGCGGTTCAGGATGTAACCGGAACCATCAATCTCCCGCCTGGGGCCGATGGTGTTGTCGGCACCAGCGACGATCCGCTCTCGTTGCCTGCGACCAAAGATGGCCCACAGAACCTCACCAAGCCGGTCTTGGGATTAGGCCCTGATGGGCAGCCCAGTGTTTCAGTCCTCAACCCTGGCGATCAGGGGCAGCAGGAATGGGTCTTACGCGGCGAAAAAGAAGGATACTCACCTATCAGCTTCAACATTGCCGCTACGCTGAACGGGCTGGTGACTGGTCCGGTCAAAGTCACGGGAATAGCCAAAGGCGGCGTGCTCGTAAGAAATCCTTACTTTGATGTGACTTTTACCGTGCCCGCCACGGTGCGCAAGGACGAGCCGTTCAAGCTCTTCCTGACACTCACGAACATTGGGAAGGGAACGGGCAACAACGTCAATGTGACTCTCGATGCCGCACAGTTGAGTGGCGCCCATTTGGCGCCCGGGGCTAATCAGACCCAAACTGTTCCGACAATTCTTCCCAGCGATGCGAAAACTCTGGAATTTGATTTCGTCTCCGACAAGACCGGCCAAGTCATCGCCAGTTATCTGCATTTCGATACCGGCGACGGCAGCACCGGAGAGGTTCGTTTCACACTCGGCGTCGGTGAGCGTGGTATCCCACTCTCGCCCGATACGCTCTCGTTGCCTACCGCGGTGGATAATCTGCCGCAATCGGTGGTTGACGCCGCCATGCGCGTCCTCGGACAGGCCTGGAGCATCGCCAATGCTCCCGCCGGCGCTCTGCCGCAAGGCGTAATTCGGACTGACAGAAACGCAGTGACGCAAAAGGCGCTGGCGCTGGCCGAAGCCGGCTTGCGTGTGGGCTTGGGACAACCGCTTAACGCGGCCCTGCGCGATCTGGGACTTGATTTCTACGGCGGCTCTCCGGTTGATCCAGGCTTTGATCAACTGTTGCGTACCACCAATGCCGGCCGTGACTTTGCCGCCGCGCTGGGTGCGGCTTTGGCGCAACCGGCTGCCGATGCAGGTGGCCCGCTGGCTTACGAGCGTCAAATCGCACAATTGGCAGCTTCCGGACCAGACTTCATCTCCTTTGCGGTCACAAACGGGAGCAGCGCTGCTCCGGTGGATGTTGTTCTCTCCGACAACAATGGCAATGTTACCGATTTCAATGCGCAACCGCCGCGCGCGGAAGTGGTATCGGCCGCCATGATGCCTTTAGGTAACAGCCCTGCTTCGCCTGTGCTGGGGCTGATCACTAATCCCACGGCTTCACCGTATTCGCTCGTGCTCAATGGCTCTGCTGCAGGGTCGGTGGATGTTTCCGTCACCTTACCGCGTGGAGACGGAACCTTCGTGCGCGGGCAAATTACAGGTGTGCCGGTTACCGCAGGTGGAAGATCGAGCCTTACCCTTGACCTCTCGCAGCCGACTAATCTCGTGCTCAAGGAAGACACAAAAGGCACCGGCATTTATGACACGCAGCAAAACTTGAGCGAAGAAATCCTGTCTCCGCAGGGGCCGCAGTTTGTCTCTGCCAACATGATTGGCCCTGAGACCCTGGCCGGCGCTACGCCCTTTGGCTTCCAGGCAGCGCTGTTATTTGACCGTCCGGTTTCGAGTGATAGCGCGGGCGACACTTCGCATTATCAGGTTCCATCGAATGCAATTCAGGCAGCCAAGAGCTATCTCTCCGGACGCCTGGTCATCGTGAATTTGCAGCAGCCCGAAGGCCGCTTCGTGCCTACCTCCGTGAACGTGAGCGGAGTTACTGATTTCCGTGGCGTCGCCGGTCCAGGTGGCACACAGCCGATTGGATCGAAGATTACCGATACCGGCGCGGTGGTGTCTGGCCAGATTCTGAATGCCGACGGCACACCTAATTCCTCGGCCGTGATTACATACGAGAACAACGGAGACTTCACCTGTAAACAGCCAGAAGCAGTGGGAATGGCGTCACTGCCGGTGGGGGCCGATGGCCGCTTCCAGTTCCGCTATGTAAGGCAAGACAACTGCGGCGGGCCATTCACACTGGCGACCACAGATCCCAACACCGGCGCATTGCGCCAGGTTACGGGAAACGTTCGTGCCGATGGCCAACAGATTGTCCTTAACATTCAGTTGTTCGGCCGCGGCTCTGTAGGCGGAACGGTGACCGACCTGACGGGAAAAGTCGTGCCGGGCGCCCAGGTGACGGTAATCAGCCAGACCGATACACAGGTTGGCGCAACCACAACCACCGACGGCAACGGACAATATCTCGTGAGTGGAATTACCGTTGGACCAGTTTCCGTAACCGCCGCCAACAGCACGAGTCTGGGAACAAGCGCGGGCAATATTCAGCGCGCCGGCACCACCGCGACTGTCAACGTCGTTCTCGATGGCGGTTCGGTCAGCGCTGCCGGAACGGTCTCAAAGCTTGAGAACGGCGTCAGCACGGTGATCCCGGGCCTGCCGGTTGTTTATTACCAGAACAGTAATCCCTTCAACCCGGTTGCTGTGGGTGTTGCCACGACCGGAGCGGATGGAACGTATTCGTTTACCGGGATGCCAACCGGCGCTTACAAGATCGTTGCTGCGCTCAACGAGCGTGACCAGGCCGCCATTACCGGTACCGCCACCGGCGGCGATCATCTCACCAACCAGAATCTTGTTATCACGATTCAGGCGCCGAGCACATACGGAACCGTTCAGGGAGTAGTTCACTTCCCTGATGGCTCACCTGCGGGGGGCGTAATCGTTGGCATTGGCCAGAGCGGTTTGTTATCGAACCCCGACGGCACATTCACCTTGCCCGGAATAGCCGTCAAGCCCAACGTCAGCCAAACCATCTTCGCTGAGACCACAGACGGATTGCGCTCCGGCTCCGCTCCAGTTGTGATCAACACCTCCGGCCAGGTCGTCTCCGGCATTGTTATTACCCTGTCAGGCATTGGGTCAGCGGAATATACCGTGCTCGATCCTGCCGGCAATCCCGTACGCGGTGTGTCTGTGGGCTTGCTCGATGGCAGTTGTTCTGACGAATGCGGATGCAATAAGAAGAATACGGACACCAACGGAAAAGTTCACTTCGACAATCTTGGCTTGGGCGCGATATCCGCGCGCGCGGTAACCTCCGGCTCCAACTTTACGGATGTAGCCACGGGCTCGGCCAGCATTTTGAGCGATGGCAGCACAGGCTTTGGAATTCTTCGCTTCAACGGCGCCGGTACGGTGACCGGAAGCGTAATTGATCCCGATCGCAAGCCGGTCTTTGGGGCCCAGGTGGCGTTGTCGTCGAATGCATTTGATCCCGGCTCGTGCTCGCTGAGGGGCATGAATTCACAGACGGTGGGCACAGATCAGAATGGCCAATTTCACTTCACCGGAGTAAACGTAGGCCCGGTCGGCGTGACCGTTTCGCAAATTTTCTTCCCCACTCCCGTGGCTGCACAAGGCACCATTACACACGCTGGGCAATCGGTTGATTTCCAACTGCAACTGGTGAACACGATTGCCGGTGTACTTTCGGGAACAGTGTTTCTGCCCGATGGTGTTACCCCTGCCGGACCGGGCGTCCAGGTAACCGCGAATGGCCCGCTTCCCGACGTAACCGTGAACACAGACCTTCAGGGCCATTTTGCATTCGCCAGAATCTTTCCTCAGGGGAGTTATACGCTTACCACCAGCGATCCCATCACGGGCGACGTGAGCCGCGACAGGGTCTTCCTGCAGGCAGGCCAGGATCTTGCTCAGAACCTGCGATTGAAGGGCAAGGGTAAGGTTGTGGTCACGGTGGTGGATGGTTCAGACCAGCCAGTTTCCGCCGCCTCGGTTAAATTGCAGGAAACCGAATTCCCCAGCAACAGCTATGAGGGAACCATCCAGCCAACGAACCAGGGAATCGCGGAGTTTGACAATGTTTTCCAGGGGCCCATCAGCGTTGAGGCCTCTGATGCGTTAGGGCGCGGCGGACGTATTTCCGCGGTGCTGCCCAACGCCGGCGATACCATCAACGTAAAAGTCCAATTGAGCAGCACGGGCACGGTGCAGGGGCACTTCTTCATGCCCGACCATACCACGCCCATTGCCTACGGAATCGTGCAGTTGACCGCCTCCGGGCGAGTGATTGGGCAAACTACTACGCTGGGCATCGGTGATGTCGGCAGTTTTTCATTTGATTTCGTTCCTGTCGGCCCCGTTCAATTGAACGCACAGGATCCTGTGACGGCACGCACCGGAATCGCGGCAGGCACCATCGACAGTGATCAACAAGTAGTGACTCTTGACGTCACTGCCGAGGCCCTGGGTACGGTGCAGGGCCTGGTGACGGAAAATGGTTTGCCGGAGCCGGGAGCGATCGTAGAAATCTTTTCGGGCACATACCATGCTAAGACTCTCGCCGATGACACTGGGCACTACATGATTGATGGTGTTCCCGGAGGACACGTGGTCGGCAATGCCAGCTTCGATAATGGCTTTTTGAGCGGTACGTCAGCCGGCAATCTCGCGGGTGAAGGCAGTGTCTTGGAGCTGGATATTGCCATGCGCAGCGCCGGCAAACTCATCGGGCAAGTGCTTGAGGCTGACAACGTTACGCCCGCCGGTCCCGCCTTCGTTACCGTGCAAGTGGGAGGAACTGGAGGCGGTACACAAACGGTTACGACAGATAATCGAGGCAACTTCACATTTGATGTTGTTCCCGCCGGCGCGGCCGCGCTCAGCGCGCAGTTACTGGGCACCATTGATCTGGGCGATACCACCGCGCAAGTTCTGGAAAACCAGACCACCACCGTCAATATCCCTCTGAACGGCATTGGATCAATCACCGGCCATGCCCTCGATTCAAACCGTCAACCCGTCGCCGGAACCGTGAATGTCTACGGTACGGGGAAATTCACGTATTACTTCAGTCTCACCGTCGGATCGGATGGCAGCTTTACTTTGCCGCAGGTGCTCGCTGGACCGTTCACAGCCACGCTGACCGTGCCCGGACAAATTGATCTGCACGGAACCACGACCGGGCGCGTGCAGCCGAACCTGAACACCGATATCAATGTGCAAGTGCAGCCCAGCGGTACGGTCAAGGGTACGGTGCTGCGGCCCGATGGCGTTGCCTTCGCAGTGGGCGCAAATGTTTCTATCCAGATCGCCGGTGTCTCCGGCAGTATTAATCTGCAGGTGCAGAGTGACGGTACGTTTACCGCCGTCGGCGTGCCCGTCGGCGCGCTCACCATCAATGTCAATGATCCGTTGACCAATGGTGTCGCCGTCGTGCACAACGATAACGGCATTACCAACGGCCAGGTGCTTGATATCGGAACGGTGACTCTCGATAACACCTCCATCGCCGCGGTTTCCGTTACTCCAGCCGATGGCACTGTGAATGTGGCTTATACCCAGCCCATCACCATCACCTTTAATGAAGCGCTGAGTTCGGCGAACGGAATCAATTTGCAGACGTCCAATGGCGCATTCATTGGTTTCATCCCGGTTCTCTCAGCCGACCGCAAGTCTGTGACCCTGAACGGCACATGGCCAGATTCGGCACTGGTGGCGGTCAATATAACCACAGGCGTGCAGGATACCTTCGGCCGGAACCTGGGGCAACCGGTAACCAGCCACTTCCAGGTAATTGATCTCACTCCTCCCTTTGTGACCAGCATCACCCCTGCCCCGGGAGCTATTCAGGTCGCGCCCGGCAGCTCCATTGCCCTGACCTTTAACGAGGCGTTGAGTACCAACACCGACCTGACTTCAGTTGTGCAACTGACGGCGAACGGCGTGAATGTGCCGGGGACATCAGCTTTGACTTCGCCGAATGTTGTGACATTCACTCCCGCCAGCGCCCTGCCGCTGAACACACTATTTAGTGTGAGCGAGAACGGCGAGCAGGACCTGAGCGGCAATGTTCAAACCGCCGCTTATACCAGCAGCTTTGCCAGCCTGGATACCATGCCGCCGGCGCTGCGCTATGACAGACCGGGCGCCAATGCCTTCGTGAACGTCAACAATCCAGTGATCGCGTTTTCGGCTACCGATGCTTTGAGCGGTGTTGACTACTCAACCGCAACTGTGACACTGGATAATCAGACAGTTGCTACCGGACAACTGAGCTTCCAGGCGGCAAATCTTGTTGACGGTGTTCACACAGTCGCCGCCAGTGTAGCGGATCGCGCAGGGAATGTGGGTACTCTGTCAGGACAAAGCTTTACCGTCGATACCACCCCACCCAGCCCGGCCCAGATCAGCGGAGTTACTGAAGGGCAGATCATTCAGGGTAGCGTCGCCTTGAGCGCAACCGCCACCGACCAGACTTCAGGAGTGGCCAGCGTCGCGTTGCTGATGGACGGCCGCGTTGTAACCACATTCGCTGGTGCGAATTTCACACTTAATCTGGATACAAGCATACTGCCCGATGGGCCGCATACCTTGACTGCGCAAGCCACAGACTTGGCCGGCAACGGTGGCCCCCAAGGCGCCGGAATTGACGTCATCGTGAACAATCACCCGCTGGTGGTCACGATTACTTCTCCCGCAAATGGGGCTTTCTTCCGCGATAGCGTGCTGGTGCAGGCTTCTGTGTCCCAACCGGTCCTGCGAGTTGATTTCACCATCGGAGCGCAGACGGTGTCAGTTTCCAGCGCGCCTTATCAGGCAACTTTGAGTCTTACTTCTCTGGCCGATGGCCCGCAAGTGATCACGGTAACCGCTTTTGCGGCGGGCGCGAAAACGGGCTCGGCAACGGTCACGATCAATATCAAGACCACTCCACCCGCGGCCCCGAACGCTGCTTTCATCAACGCAGAGCCGCCCAAATCGGGAATATCGCTTGTCCATGGAAGCTCGGGCGCGGTGGATGCTAACACCACGGTAGAGATCAAGAACACGGCGAATAACGCCTTCGTCACGACACTTGCGGCTGGCGATGGCTCATTTGCCACCAACATTCCGGGATCGGTGGATGACAAGTTACAGCTCGATTCCGTGGACGTCGTAGGTAATCGTGGAGCTACGACGACGATAGCTATTCGCCAGACGCCATCTATTCCGCCCTCTTCCGGCGCTACTTCACTGGTTTATCAGGGCAATCTGGTGGACCGCATTGGCGGCGGGCCTACGGGGCTTTCGCCCGACGGCCAGTTGGATGCCGTGTTCACCCTCAGTCTCTCCGTCGGCCAGGGAGTCACGCGCCAGATTTCCTATATTGATTTAGCCGGACCAGTCACACGCAGCACGCGTTTCGGCGGCGGCGCGGGGGTGCTGGGTGTGGCTGTTGATGTCGGTTCGCCCCTGCTCAATGGCAGCGATGGCAACGTTAATTTCCCGGTGAGCGGCAGTGCTGCCCTGACGTTGTTTGCTGTCGACAATGGCTTCATCCAGCCAGGCGCAACCTACACGGTCACGGCTGTTTTCACAGATGGCTCGCAATTTGTAGCTACGTTTACCATCGTTCCTCCAGCAGATAGGAACTTTGTGGCCCATTCGGCGAACTTTACCGCCAATCCGCCCACGGTTGTTGTTAACGGCACAACACCGGGTACAACCGTCATCACCCTGACTGGCATTCGCGATATCAACGGAACGCTTGTACCCGATGGCGCCAAAGTTGCGCTCAGCGCCGCCGATATGGCCTCTCAGGATCCGGCAGGCAATGCCATTCGCTCTGCCGGCGGGGTCTTTACCGATGGAGTGCCGGCCGCGAACAATCCTGCTTTCCATGTGTACACCATATTGAATGGCACGGTCACGGCAACTTACAGCAGCGATGTGGTTACCCCTGGATCTTTCTTCGGAGCGCTGGCGGTTGTACAGCTCCAGGCCGCTGATGCCAATGGCAATGTGCTGGGCACGAAGGCGGTTGGAACTGCGGACATTAACATCCGCTCTGCAACCGACCAGGCTATCGTGATGTCGGCACCCGATTCTCTCTACGCCGATGGCTTCGATCATCGCAGCCACTTTACTATCCAGCTTACGGATGGTTCGGGGAACCCTCTGCCCGACGGCAGCAAAGTCTTAGTGGTGGCGCGTAACTGCGCCACGCTCAACCCATTTAATGGCTGTAATGGCTCTGCCGGCGGGGATATCTCGGGAGGCAGCCCCAACTTTTATGGAGATCGGATATTCACAGTTGCTGGTGGAGAGGTTAGCGGCGACTACTCGGATGCGAACATTGTTGTCGGCACCCGTGGAATCAATACTGCAGCCATTCAAGTTCTTCCCACCGATGTGAACGGTAATCCGACCACCAGTCACGCTATTGCAGCGGGCACGATTACTCTTACCGGTGCTGGCGCATCTGAGTTGCAAGTCTCGCCGGAAAGTGTTCCTTATGTTGTCCCGCCGGCCCAGTTGGTCCAGGTGGTTGTCCACCATATGCACGATATGCGGGCGAATTTAGTGCCTGATGGTTCTAACCTGGTGCTGACCGCCATTAATTGCGCCACCCTTAACATCTTTAATGGTTGCGTGGGTTCGGCGGGTGGAACCATGGGCGGAAACAACGCTACTGACGCCTTTGGCGAGTCACTGTACTCTTTGGCCAATGGCGAAGCTCTGGCGACCTACTCCACAGTGAACATCAGCCCGCCAGGCGAAGGTCAGGTAACTACCGCGAATGTACAGCTTCGAATGGCAAATTCGACCGGCAATCCCATAGATAGTCATGAAGTGGCAGTAACTGGGATTCAGGTGCTGGGGCCGGAGAACGCCGTCGGTTCCTCGCAACCTGCCAGCATTCTGGCGGATGGCGCCATTCACACCGCAACGGTCACCTTCTCTCCTGTTCTTGATACGTTTGGAGATCCGCTGCCCGACGGTTCTACAGTCGCTGCCGCAGTAGCCAATTGCGCCGCGCTGAACCAATTTAATGGCTGTATTGGTTCCGCGGGAGGACAAATCGTAAATGGCGACATTTCGGCGAATGGCTCGACGTACAAACTGCTGACCGTCCAAAATGGTTCTGTTCTTGTGACTTATGCTGACCAGGATGTTGTTTCTCTTTCAGGCCAGGTGCAAACAGCGAATGTGGTTCTTATGGAGGTTGGAAGCTCCAATCAAATCATCAATAATCATGCTTTTGGTGTTGTGCCTGTATCGGTGGCAGGTCTGACTTCAGCTACAGGAAGCTCCAGCCCATCATTTATTCATGCCGATGGCGGAGACTTCCGTTCCACCATCACAATTTCCAACTTCCTCGATGCTTCTGGTCATCCTGTTCCCGACGGCACCAAGATCGCCCTAACTGCAGCGAACTGCGGCACGCTCAACGCATTTAATAGCTGCAATGGCTCCGCCGGCGGGCAGATCATAGGCGACGTATTCGGGAGCGGAAACCCCAGTTATAAGGTGTTTACCGTTACCAACGGGCAGGTGGTGGCGCAATACTCCTCACAAGGTGTGACAGTTTTTCAAGGTCAGCAGACGGCGGTGATACAGGTTCTCCCGGCCACACCCCAGAACAGTTTGATTGGCAACCACGCTATAGCGACGGTCTCGGTGCAACTAATGGCGCCTGCCTCTGCCACCGTCGCGGCCAGCCCCAGCGACGTGTTTTCCGATGGCGCCAGCCATCTCGTGCAGATCACAGTCAGCGGCCTGCTCGATGCTGATGGTGTCACGGCTGTGCCTGACGGCTCCAAAGTCGCATTGTCAGCCGCGAATTGCGCCGCGCTGAATCAGTTTAATGGTTGCGTTGGATCTGTTGGCGGGCAGATTCTCTCCGCTGGTACGAGTCCCGGCGATGGTGGCCCGGTCGATGGTAACTCCTCATTTGCCTTGTTCACTGTTGCCGGAGGTCAAGTGCACGCTGCTTACGCTGACCAAGGTATCGCCACAGGGGTAAATCAAACCCAGACGGCCAACATCATTGTTCGCATCTTGAACAGTAATGGCGACTTCCTTGATAACCACGCCATCGGAGTCGGTTCCGTCAATTTGCATGGGTCTACCTCAGCGACCGCCAGCGGCCCCACCACCTTATCCATCAGCAATGGAGACCAGGGCACTGTGACCTTCTCCGGGATTAAAGATTCGGCCGGCAATGCTGTTCCTGACGGCACCGTAATGATTGCGACCGTCGCTTTCTGTGGCTCTCTGAACCAGTTCAATGGATGTAACGGCTCCAGTGGCGGAACCATTGTGGATGGGACCACAGCCAGTTGGAACAGCAATTTTAAACAATTCACTGTGAGGAACGGAAGCATAACCCTGACCTATTCGGCTGTGGGCGCTTCCCCCGGCACTGCACAAGTTCAGTTGCTGCCAGGTACGCCTGACGGGTTCGAAATCGGTAATCACAGTTTGCTTGGAGGAGTTTGGGCGATCAGCACCAATCCATAAGTCTTGCGCAAGGCGCAGGCTTATACGAACGAGTTTGTAAAAAAGAAATTTGGTGATTGAAATTATGAGTTCACCCCGGGCCAACTCGCGCGCTACGTGTGCGCGCGGGAGCCAGCAACAATCCGCAATGAAGCAGCTTACGGCCGTCATCCTGATTTATTTGACCGCAATAACACCGCTCTGGAGTTATGGAGCAACATCGGCTGCGTCATCAGGCCCGGTGAATCGCTATTTCAGCGGCAGTCCTGCCCACTCCACGCACGCAGCGGCTCGTCCGGTGGGAAATAGCAATGCAACTGCCCTCGATAGTTCTCGCCATGGCTCGCCCACGCTTGCAGCCTTGGCCGCTCCTGAACCCATGTTTTTCAATGGTAGTGGCTCCGGTTCCGGCACCCCTGCCGGCGTAACTATCTTTGGACCCAAGCAATACTTGCGCATCAGCGGCCCCCCTAACGATTACGTAGATACGGTTACTGTCCCTGCCTGGACAGCATCGCCTTTCGACCTGCACATTCAGAACGGCCAAGCGAATGGATGCAATCGAGTTTCTGCGGCATGGATCAACATCAACGGTGTCCAGGTCGCCGGCCCGTCGGATTTCAATCAACAGGTTTTCGTGCTCGATCGTTCTGTCAACCTGACTCCTACCACAACCCTGGAAGTCAAACTGGCCAGCAAGGGCGGCGGGGAAGACGACGACAAAGACAGGCACAGTGACAGAGATAAAGATAAAGATAGGGACAAACATAGCGGAGATAGCGACGGGAAAGATCGCCATCATGACGACAAAGATCATCATGATAACGATGCAGATCACAGCAATAAAGACCGTGACGGCCATGACGATAAAGATAAAGGCGATGACGACCACGGTTCCGATTGTCAGCCTGGTTCGTATCTGACTATTACTCTCTACGGTACGAACACTGACCACACTCCGCCGCAAATCACGCTTGTCTCTCCCGTGCCGGGTTCGACCATTGGTGTCCAAACCCCTCACCTCGCGCTGCAATATGCGGATGTAGTTGGAAGCGGCGAACCGGCTGCCTCGGGTGTCAACCCGTCCACGTTGGTCGTGACTCTGGATGGTGTTGACCGGACAGTCTTGTTCACCAAGACTTCCAGCGGCGCGTCGGCAGATTTGCCGCAGAGCCTGGCTCTCAGTGCCGGCACTCATACGCTCGCCGCTTCGATACAGGACTTTGCCGGCAATACCGGCCACACCAGCGCGCAGTTCACAGTCTCTCTACAGCCGCCTCAGGTACAAGTGGCTCAGCCGACAAATGGCTCGTATATAAATACGAATGTGCCAACCATTCGGATCCTGTATCAGGGACCGAATCTCGATCTCTCAAGCCTGCAGGTGCTGATCAATGGTGAGGATCGAAGCAATCTGTTCACCAAGGGCACCGGCGAAGCCGATGCAACCTTAACGGCAGGCACGGCGCTGCCTAATGGCTCAAACAAAATCGTGGCCAGCCTGAAAAACTTGGGCGGCAGTACAGGCACAGACACTTCAACTTTCACGGTAGATACGGTTGCTCCGGTGATCGTAATCAATCAGCCGGCAAATAATAGCCACAGTCGCGGACCGAGCGTGAACGTTAGCATTTCCTACAGCGATGATCAGGCATTGGACCTCACGACCTTCCAGGCCACCCTGGATGGCAGTCCGCTCTCGCTCTCGACGACCGCCACCGGCGCCACCGGCGCGACGCCTTCTCTGGCCGATGGCAGCCACACTCTGAACGCGTCCATCAAAGATAAAGCCGGAAATCCAGCAACCGCTTCCGTTACTTTTTTCATAGATAACGCAGTTCCGAACATTCACATTACGGCTCCACCGAATGGCTCGTTTACTAACACTACAGGTACGCATGTCAATGTGACTTATTCCGACCCCGACCTTGATTTATCCACATTCAAAGTCACATTGAATGGCGCTGACATAACCAGTTCATTCACCGTGAGTGCCGGTTCTGCATCCGCGGATCTGACTGGCCTTGCCCAAGGCGCCAATACCTTAGCGGCACAAATCAACGACCTGGCGGGAAACACCGGCCACGACTCATCAACCTTCACCGTAGACACCGTTGCTCCGGTGATCGCGATCAACCAGCCGGCAAACAACAGCCACAGCCGCGGGCCGAGCCTGAACGTTAGTATCTCTTACAGCGATGATCAGGTATTAGACCTCACGACGTTCCAGGCGACTCTGGATGGCAGTCCACTCTCGCTCTCGACGACCGCGACCGGCGCCACCGGTGCGACGCCCTCTCTGGCCGATGGCAGCCATACCCTGAGCGCGTCCATCAAAGACAAAGCCGGGAATCCGGCAACTGCGGCTATTACTTTCTTTATCGATAATGCAACTCCAGATATCCACATCACAGCTCCTCTGAACGGTTCTTTTGTTGCTACCACGAGCCCGCATGTGAATATCACGTTCGCCGATCCGGACCTCAACCTTTCGACTCTCAAGGTGGCCTCGAACGGCACAGACATCACTGGTTTGTTTGCGGTCAGTCCTAACTCGGCGTCAGCAGATTTGACTGGAAGCGCCACTCTTGGCCAGGGGACGAATACTTTCACAGCGCAAATCAGCGACCTGGCAGGGAATACCGGTCACGATTCTTCCACCTTCACCGTGGATACCATTCCGCCGCAGGTCACCATCGTGCAGCCACCCGACGGAAGCTACACCAACCAGCAGACGATCGTGGTGTCCGGCACGGTTATCGATGCGTCTCCGGTTACGGTACAGGTGCAGGGCGTAAGTGCGGCGATCAATGGAAACCAGTTCACTGCGACTGTTCCTCTGCCAACCGAAGGACTGCAAAGCCTGCAAGCAGTTGCTACCGATGCCGCCGGCAACGTCGGCCAGGCTGCGATCAACATTCACGTTGACCGGACGCCTCCGGTGGTGGTGATCGCACAGCCTCTAGATGGAAGCTACACCAACCAGCAGGCGATTGTGATCACTGGCACTGTTACTGATGCATCGCCGGTTACGGTGCAAGTGCAAGGCGTAAGCGCCACGATGAATGGAAATCAGTTCACCGCGACTGTTCCGCTGCCGACTGAAGGACTGCAAAGCCTGCAAGCAGTCGCCACGGATGCTGCCGGCAACGTCGGCCAGGCTTCGGTCAACATTCACGTTGACCGGACGCCTCCGGTGGTGGTGATCACACAGCCACCCGACGGAAGCTACACTAACCAGCAGACGATTGTGGTCTCGGGTACGGTAACCGATGCATCGCCGGTTACGGTGCAGGTGCAAGGCGTAAGTGCCACGATCAATGGAAACCAGTTCACCGCGACCGTTCCTCTGCCAACCGAAGGACTGCAAAACCTGCAGACGGTTGCTACCGATGCCGCCGGCAACGTCGGCCAGGCTCCGGTCAATGTTCACGTTGACCGCACGCCTCCCGTCGTGGTGATCGCGCAGCCTGCCGATGGAAGCTATACCAACCAGCAGACGATAGTTGTCTCCGGCACCGTAACCGATGCGTCGCCTGTAACAGTGCAAGTGCAAGGTGTGAGCGCGACGGTGAACGGCACGCAATTTACCGCCAGCGTTCCCCTGCCAACCGAAGGGCTGCAGAACTTGCAAGCCGTGGCTACGGACGCAGCGGGGAATGTAGGTCAGGCTTCGGTCAATGTTCACGTTGACCGCACACCTCCGCTGGTAAAGATACTCAGTCCTCAGGCAGGCGCTTATATAAAAGGACCGGTGATTACGGTAACCGGCTCGGTTACCGATGCCTCATCCACTATGACGGATGTGAACGGTATCTCCACGATGTTGAATCCGGATGGTACATTCAGCACCCAGATCCCGGTGGTGGATGGCCCTCTCAACATAATCGCAACCAGCAGCGACGCCGCTGGCAATGTTGGTACAGCCCAGGTTCCGGTAATTATTGATTCGGTGCCGCCGGTCATCACCGTTACCACTCCGCAAGATGGATTGATCACAAACCAGGCTACTCAGACCGTCCAGGGCACAGTGACAGACGCCGCGCCGGTCACTCTAACGATCAACGGCAATCCAGCTCCGGTGACGAGTGGAGCGTTCAGCCAGAGCGTGGCCATGTCCAGCGATGGGCTTAATGCCTTTACCCTGGTCGCGACCGATGCGGCGGGAAATTCCAGCACGCAAACGGTTCACGTCACTTTAGATCGCACGCCTCCCACTCTGGTAATCGCAGCTCCGTCTTCGGGCGCTGTGCTGGGCTCATTGCCGGTCGTAGTACAGGGCACAGTCCAGGATGACACTGCGACCACAGTCACCGTTGATGGTGCTACGGCAGTCGTGACCCAGAATGCATGGCAGCTCTCGGTTCCATTTTTGCCAGATGGCTCCCACACCTTTGTAGTAGTGGCTACAGATGCAGCAGGGAACTCGACGAACCAGGCTGCCAGCGTACGCATCGCCACCCAGCCGCCTACTGTCGTCATCACCGCGCCCGTTTCGGGAAGTCTGACGAAGAATACGAGCACTGCGGTCAGCGGCACGGTAGCGAGTCCTGTTCTTTCCAGTGTCCAGGTGAACGGAGTCGCCGCCGCGGTCCAACCTTCCGGTGATGGAGTGAATGCCACGTTCTCGGTTGCGTCGGTCCCACTGAACCCCGGTGATAATCAACTGGTTGCCACCGCAACCGATGTGTTGAACCGCTCCGGCCAGGCTACCGTGCTGGTGACGCAAGATTCCATTCCGCCGGTCATCCAGTTGACCACTCCCACTTCCATCTCGAAATTGCATCCGGGGCAATTCACCGTGGCGGTCACAGATAATATCGCCGTCGCGCAGTTTGTGGTCAACGTCGATGGAACTCCACTGGGCACGTTCACCAGCAGTCCTTTCCAGGGCACTCTTTCTGTGCCATCAGGCGGGGTTCCGGGAGATACCGTCACGGTTGCCGTCACAGCTACTGACACTGCGGGCAACACCGCGACAGCTTCTCGAGGAGTCAGCGTAGTTGCCGATGGAGTTGTGGTGGGACAAGTCCTCTCCGACGTCACTGGACTGTCCTTGCCGGGAGTTAACGTCAGCGCCATTGGCTCCAGCCAGAACTCTACAACCGACGATCAAGGGCGCTATTCGCTGCCGGCCAACGATGCCCAGATTTTCCTGCTCGTGCAGGCTGATCCCAATGGACCTGCCGGCCCGATGACTACGGTAGAACGCCAGGTAGAGATCCAGTCCGGTGTGGGTACTGTGCCTATTGATGCGCGCCTCACCCCGCTGGCTTCCTCTTCCAGCATTGACGCGGGCGGCGGAACGCTTGTCGCTGGAGCAATCAGTATTAATGTACCGGCGGGCGCAATAAGTTCATCCACGCCCTTCCAGCTTACGGCGCTTTCCTCACAGGGATTGCCCGGATTGCTGCCTCTAGGATGGTCTCCGCTGGTCTCGTTCGATTTGCGTGCAGGCGCAACCATCACTGGTCCTTTGAATACGACGATTACCAAGCTGCCTTTGCAGCAAACCTTGCACCTGGTGACCTACCATTCCACGGTTCACTCCTGGATCATGGTGACCCCGAACCTGACTTCTGATTCGAGCGGCAACCTCTCTTTGAGCTTGCCGGGCATGGGAACCTACTCGCTGGTGGAAGTGGACCAGATGACTCCCGCCATGACTATTCCGGATGCGGGCGCAGTCCTGAACGGAACTGATATGGTATTGATTCCGTCCACGGCCACTACCACCAGTTCGGTCAGCCCACCCTCACTGCCTCCATCGGGCGGAACCGCGGTAGGAAGTCTGGCCATGCAGTCGCCGACGCCATTGCCTTCGGGAACTGTAGTGCAGGCAGCGACCACAGAGACGTTCAATCTGACCTCCGGCCAGGTCGCCTCCGAAGAGCAGCGTTTGCAAGATGTTCTCTTGTTTCGCGTTCCGGCGCCTACTGGCGCAAGCCTTGCCGCGCAGTTCCCAATCACGCCCTCCAAGAAATTCGACAACGGTCAGCTCAGTCATGGGGATGTACACCTCGACATTCTCGCGGGCAGGGAATCGGTCCGCGGGCAGGTCGGCGGCAACGATGCGTTGACGCTCTCCGACAGCAACATCACGCTTACCGTAGGTGCGGGATCTTTGGCCCAGGATACGGATATGTCCATCGCCGCGGTCGCGCTCTCCTCCTTCGATCCAACGTCGAATGGATTGACTCCGCTGGCGGAAGTAGTAGTTGATCTTTCCGGACAGATTCTGAATACCAGCGCAGAACTCACCGCCGCCGCCACCGGCGTCTCGCCGGCAGATACCCTCCTGATTGCCCGCGTGCAGCGCATTGACGGTGTGCCCTACTTAACTGTGGTCTCGGTTGGCACGCTGCAAAACGGTACGATCGTTTCAACGGCGTATCCGGGTCTGCCGGGCATTAAACAAGAAGGGCGCTACGTATTTTACAAATTGGGATCGCCGGTTGGCTTCGTCGCCGGTGTTACCTCATCGACCGCCGGCCCGGTGAAGGCCGTGGTTCGCACCGACAGTCTGCCGTTCATCAGCTTCTCCGGGTTGGATGGTTCCTACATCGTGCCTGCCCTGCCCGGCTCGTCGAACCTGCAGGCCCAAGTTCCAGATACATCGCTGCAGGGTTCCGCATCCACCCCCGTCACTGCTGGCCAGACCGCCAATTTGAACATCGCACTCACCGGCGCAACCACTACGGCAACGGTAACGCCAGCGGACGGCGCCACCGCTGTTGCAGTCACAACTCAGATCGAGATCACCACCTCTGAGCCGGTCAAGCCCGCATCGGTTACCACGGATAACATAAAGCTCTTCCAGGGCGCCGTCGCCAACAACCAGGTGGTGCCTGCGCACTTCGTGCTCTCGGTCAGCGGCAATAGCCTGGCGGTAATCCCGCAGGCCGCGTTGCAGTTCTCAACCCAGTACACGCTGCAAGCCTCCGGATTGGCGGACGTCTTCGGCGGTTCGATCTCCGTTCCGACGGTGACCTTCACCACCGCATCCAACACGCCGCCGGTGTATGACACCAGCAAGATTACATTCTCGTTCCCCGATGCGAACGGCAACGTTACCGTTTCGGCCCCGGCTGGCACACTGGCGCCAGGGTCAACGGTTTTGATCATTGATGCGACCAATGGCGTCGTAGCTTCCTTTACTGTTCTCAATGACGGTTCATTGAATGGCCAGTTCCTGGCGACGATCAATGACATCCTGCAGGTTACGATCACCGACCCGCATGGTAACGTGACCACCTTCACCAGCGGCCAGTTTGTTGCCCCTGACGGTACTGTTGCGGTCGGCCCTGGCGGCGGAACAATAAACGGTCCCAACGGTACGGAGCTTATCGTGCCTGCTGGCGCCCTTAACCAGGGCATGACGTTTAAGCTCGACACCTTCGATTCGACCCTCTTCCCTGACGGCCCCGATGCCGATAATCTACAGTTTGGAAGCGGATTGAAGGTGCATTTAGGCAATGCTCCGGCCAGCTTCAATCAACCACTGAGTCTGGTATTCCCGAGGCCGGCAGGCGCTCCTGATAACGCACAGTACTACGTCTACCGCCGCGTCGTGCAGCCAGATGGCTCTATCGGCTATGAGGTGATCGATCAGGCGAAACTGCAGACTTCGGGCACTTCCGCGCCGGTCGTCATAGCTTCAAGTCGACCCTCCAGTTTTGCCTTGCAGAGCAGCAGTCCTTCATCGTTAGCCCAAGCTCTGCCTCCTACGCCGGGCGTGATGACAACTCCGGATTGTGGTCCATTGCCCGGCTATGGCTTGTCAAACATTGCCGACAACTATTTCATTGTGATGTGGTTTGTGGATGACATTCTGGATAGTCTCTTCGAGTTCTCTCAGGGCGCGATTACTGGAAAGGTTTTGAGCCCATCCTTCCAGCCGGGCAAGGTTGATCCGGTTTTGAAAGGGGCCCAGGGCACGCACGTATTCACGCATAAACCCAGTGTTGTCGATGAACAGACCCGCAAACTGGTCTACGCAACCGTTCAGCAGGATGGCACCTACGCGCTTTGGGACACCAGTTATAAAGGCGGGTCAGTCACCGTTAATGCCGACAATATTCCCGGCAACTTCCTCCCGCCCGGTGCGCCTACAAGCTATCAGGCTACCGCCTTTGAGATTCCCAACCATGCGACAATAAAAAATCTGGTGCTGGCCAAGTATCGCAACGTAGCTACTGCAGATATTACTTTGCCCGTGCTGCCGCAGCAGCCAAATCCTTCGACCGTTAAAGTCGCGGTTGTGGAAGAGCCTGATGCCGGCCCTAATGCAAACACTCGCTCGCTGCCCAACCCCCCGGGTGTCATGCAATCGGGAGACCGGCTGGTAATTGGTGTGACACAAACTGCCGCGGGATCGCCTCCGTTGCTGCCGACCGATATCGAGATTAATGTGAATGGCAGCAGCCTGGATGTGAAGGCAGATGCAACCACAGATCCGATTAAATTCGATGTAATCTCAATCGAGATCGCCGGAAATCCCGGATTTTACAACTTAGTGGTGAAGGTGAAAGATCCCTTCGGAGGCAGTCCACAAATCATAAATACCGGGTTTAAAGTCATCGCTGCCGGTGGCAGCGTCACCGGTTCAGTTCCAGGACCGCCCGATATTCTGGAACTGCAGTCGTACCCGAAGCATTTTGAAGAGAACGTGCCTGTCACCGTGAATCCCTTCATAGTATTTTCCGAACCGGTGATCGTGCCTCCAGGCAGTGTTTCTCTGCAGGATTTTAGTGGCGCAAATGTCCCGATCACTGTTTCCGGAATTGATAATAACGGAAATATTGTTCAAGACATCTCTACGGCGGCGCCCGACACTCTTTACACCTCAATTACGTTGCAGCCGTTGTCGCAGTTGAGATACAGCTCTCAACATCAGCTCGGAGGGCCTGCCCATGATCCCATGGGCACCTACAGGATTGTCTTCGCACCCGGCACAACCGGGATCCACGATACCGACGATAAGGATAGCAACGGTAATCCCATCCAGAATCCTTTGTTCTGGCTACCTCCGTACGAGTTCTATACCTTCGAGGTTGATTCTTTCGCCAGTCAAACCTTCAGGTCGCCCGGCATTTTTGTGGCCCGCGATCGCGCTTATGTAGCCGAGGTAGCGAGTACCCTTACCCGAGGAGTAATGACGATGTTCGATGTTTCGGATCCGACGCAGCCCAGGCAGATCACCACATCGAACGGAATCATTGAAGGACGCGCGGATGATGTTACAGGTCAGGATGCCTCCCCCTTGGTGGGCGGAGACACTTTGGTGGCTGTAGCCGAGGCGCCCTACGCGCTCTACGGAAATGGCTTCCAGACATCGGCTGTTTATCTGTACAGGAGTAATCCTGCGACGAACACCATCAGTTGGGCGGGCGGCGTGAGCCTGACATCGGGGGCGACGGATGGAGTCGTCAATTCCATCGCCATCAAGGACACGCGTCTCTACGCGGCCACGATGCGAAAAGGCATTCAAGTGGTTGATCTGCAGGCGGCGCTCGATGAGTTCAGCCAGCAAAGCGGCATCATCGGAAATTTCAAGATCCAGTTCCTGCTCGGCACAGAAGGCCAGGGCTTCGCGAGTGATACGGTAATCTCAACCATCCCGCTTATTGGCGTTCCCGAAGAAGAATATAAGTCATGGTTATTCAACGTCAAAGCCGATGATTTTCTGCTTCCGGGTGCGACCCAGCCGCAGACTCTGGTTGTCGGAACGGGATATATTCCTCCTCCTTCGAGCAATCCCGGCCTGGGCATCTCATCTTTCGTGGTGGTAGATCCCAATGCAGGTTCTCTGGTCACAAAGCTGCACCTGCAAACGACCAACGGCAGTAGCCTGGATTTTGGCAGGGCATTAGCTCTCGGTACGATTCCCTATCATGGCGGTACCCATGTGGCGGTGGTGGTCGGGAGTGGTCACGCGGCAGGAGGCGCTTGTGTCTCCTGCTCGGTGATGAGCGTGGTAGATATGACAGACCCCACCAATCCCTTGCCGCTAAGCATCATTACTGTGCTCTCGCCAAACGGTGGAGCGCCGCAGGCCACCGATGTAGTCCTCCAGAATGGCAGGGCCATCGTCGCGTTGAACGATGACACCTCGCTTATTTATGACTTGACCGATCCTACGCAGCCGAGTTTTGTCGAGCTTCTGAGCGGCGTCGGAGGAAAACTGTTTTCGTACAATAATTCAATACTATTTTCCTCGGGTATAGATCCGAGCAATCCGACCAGCGCTCTCAGCGGCATCCACGCAGCCGTTCTCGATATTCTCGCTGTGGTTCCTTACGTGCCCCCGATCCTCTCGCAGGATGTGGATCTTTCTGAAAAGAACAGCCGCCATCGCAAAACCTTGGTTCCGACGCCGATCTATGGCAAAGTGCTTCCCAATACCATGTGCACGAACAATGCGAAATTGGTCCTGAACGATGGATCGGGTGGCATCAAGGCCTATCCCGTCAACCTGATGAATTCCACGACGAACGGCACCGATTCAATCCAGATTGGCAGGTTGACAGACTTCCCCAATCATTCTTTCTCGGCACATTTGGAATTTCAACTGGGCTGCAGTCCGGCCTTCGCCAGCGCGGCGCCCATCAAGAGTTCGGAACGCAGTATTCAGTTGGGTACGGTAAAAGTAACGCTCGATTCCGATAACAACACCAAGGTCGAAGATGTAGATGATGATGTCAAGCGACAATCCTTGTCAGGCACCGACGCCGCCGACCCGACCCAAGACCCCAATCTGGCACAACGCGCCGTTCCAAGCCAGCAGTTTTCTAATCTCAAGAAGTTTTCGTTCTGGGAATCGGATGCTCGAAACGATGTCATTACAAATGTCGCGTTCGCCCTCAACTCTGGGGGAATCAGCAAAGACCCGGATCACATAGGCCGCGGACTGAAAGGCTTGGCAGATTATGCAACCATTCGCGTGACCAATGATGGCACGTGGGATCCGGGCACCGTTCGGTTGCACCTGATGGGCGGACCAGCCACTACCTGGCTTATTACGGAAAAAATAGGCCAGAAGAAAGACTATCTCTCTGATGAAACAACTTCGATGAAGCAGTTGCTCTCCATCGCAGCTAATACTTTGTCTGGCGGTGGCGCTAATAGCACGTCCGTAGTATGTTTGTTTGGTTTTGGCAGCAATCAGCCTGATCCGGCGCACTATCAGGGCGAATGTACGTCTGATGGCACCGGTTCCATTCAGCTTCCATCGCTGGGGACGGGCGAACAGCGTGAGTTCCTGTTGCGTTGCGCAAACTGCCCAGTGAATTCTGACGGCACGGTTCCCAGTCGCATGATCCAGGTGGAATACAGTGACGCGAATGTCAATCAGACTCCCGATGTGCTCGATCGTGTCGATGCTGATATCCGTCCCTTCAATCAATGGGTGGGCGCATTCTCTGCCCGCGATGACAATACGGGAACTCAAGACGATGCGGAAACAAACATGCCGAAACAAACTCTCGTTTCCGTTTCAGGCTGGGGCTACACCGACCAGGCGACGGGCGACAACTATGGTTTTCCTGATAAGATCATCAACAAGTATGTCACTATCCTTGTACATGGTTTCAACGTAAGCCGCGATGGCGATCTAAACGACTTTATCCCCACTTATACCAAGCGTCTGTACTGGGTGGGGCATCCCGTTCTCCCAACGCAAATTGCCACTATGGCTGACGGAACCAAGAGACCGGCCTACACTCTCGGTATTGCCTGGAAGGGCGATCACAGAGACTATCTGAAAGATCTCAGTTTCATCACCAATCTTCAAAAGTACTTGCCTGACTCCTGGAACGATTGGATCAACGGCAAAGTAATAGAGACTGTCACAAATGGTCTGAACGGATTGTATTTTCCCAGTGACGAATTCAAGGCGCTTCAGTCTGGTGTTCCAGTGGGGAACTTCTTTACTCAACTGCATGGAAACAATAACCAAACCGTGGTTATTGCACATAGCTTGGGCAACATGGTCGTCAACAGCGCACTAAGGCAATCAGCCCCTGGAATGATTTCCAAGTACATCATGAACGACGGGGCTGTGCCTGCCGAGACCTTTGCTGCAAACTTCGACAGCTTAAACGACGACAGCGGTCCATCGCTCTTCGATGCCTCCATGCTTGCCACGGATCCTTATGTTGTGCCATTCTTGGAACCGTTCCGGCAAACGTTCCTCGACGCTCATTTGAAACAGATGGGGTTCTCGAGGAACAGCAGCGTCATCGATCAGATTTGGCTGAAGCAACTTACGCAGAACGTCCTGACAGATGCACCCGGTAGCTGTATCCCTCTTCTTGGTTGCTCACCATACGGTGCGTACAACGCATTCTATTCAACGTATTCCCCTCTCTTTGATATTGATCCGCTTGCCCAATCCGTATACCCGCTTTCCGATATTCCATATAACGACTACACCAGCCGATGGACTGGGCAGCGTTCGGATGCTATTGTGAACAATCATCCCGCGCCGACGAGCGGGCCATGGCAGGGGTACTTTGCGGGCAATTTGGCAAAAACCGATATCTATAACAGCTTCGACAAGGGCGATTGTGTCCTGGCTCACCCCTGGTTCGTTAAACAATTGGCCCAGGCTCCTGACGGCCCTTTTCTTAGTTATTCTTTCCCGTTATTCGACCATGCTTTTACCGAAGAGTACACCAACGGAATCAATGCGGACCCATATCCCGCATCCATGAATCCAGACAACACGAGTTCGGGTGACCAGCAGTTATGGCTGGGCGGCCCCGGCAACAGGAATGTGCCCGTGTATCCCGATAGTCAGTTATGGTCGGGCAACGAAGGTATGGGCAATCATCTGCAATGGTCAAGGCTGGCATTCTGGTTTCCTGCGCGCTCTCTGGCCATCGGTGATTTTGGTTACAGCAGCATCTTTAGGGGTGTGAAGGGCTTCGCCGACCCAACCGCCAGCCGCTTAGACGATAATGGACTTCCATTTACCATTGACTTGACGGAACAAAACGGTAAAGCAATCGGAGCGGTTGATCTCAAAACACCATGCGCAGATGTCCAGATGTACTTCACGCCAATCGGCCCAATACTGCCGGAGGTGAAATTTGGGCAAGAATTCCTCAGTCTGCTCCATACATTGGCTGCCAAGATTGACTCACATACCTACATGACGAGTAAACCGCTTACAACGGTTTGGCCGGCATATAAGGAATTCTTGCATCGACTTGATCCCAATCAGGACCCGGATCAATAACGAATGAACCAGTCTATGGAATGGGAGGATCCTGCGCTGTAGCAGGACGGTCTTGAGCGGTGGCCCGGATAACTCCAGATTCATCCAGATAGAAACTGCGTAGTCCTACGATTCCATATGGATTTGGCCTGGCAATAACTTCAAATTCGCTTGAGCCCCTTTGAGTATCAGAACCCTTCGCTCGATATGTAAGCGGATAGCGCTTGCTGTAAATTGTTTCGGTGAAAACATCAGGGCAGATTTTGGAAGCAATAATGGCGGCCATGTTAGGGGGATAGGGTGGCCCGTGGCCTCTGAGACAGCGGTAAACAGCCTGTAACTGGCTTGGCTCCGAACTGTCCACATCGTTAAAAACGTAGCCAGACGAACTGGGGTGATTTTCATTGACATGAACGCGTATTACCCCGCTTTGGTCGCTATACCAAAACGCTCCTCCTCCTCGCCAAAATGAACGGTCGTCAGCAATGACGCCAAATCCTTCGGCAGCAGGCATGTATCGGAGCCTTCCTCCGTTGAAATTTCCATTAGCTATGTCAGAGGGCACACACCCTGTTCCTTTCGGGCCGAGCTCTTTCAGACTTGAGGGATATTGTCCGCCGTAGTTCGTTGAATACTGAATAAGGCATTTGTCCACTGTCCTCAGCATCTGTGGCGTATCCGGCGAGGATACGGTCTTAACCAAAGACGAAAAACCGATCGCATTCATGTACAGACATGCAACTGCGGCCGTTCCGAGAACGATGGGCGTCTTTTTCCACAAACTGGGTTGCACAAGAAAAACGATAATGGCCACCAGCAGAAGCAACCCTCGTGGTCCCAATAAATAGAGAATAGTTCCGAGAAAAGGGAAAAATAGCAGGATATTTGCGCCAATCGCTGTCCCCACGGCAGTATCCATCCATTTTTGTGGGCAAACAATGATCCAGATAATCGGCAGGTTCATCAGCAGCCAGTCGGTAAGTATTTGACCTGTAATTTCCTCTTTGGGCGTGTTGATAAGGGCATGCAACGACAGATAGAAGACAATTCCGGCTGAGATCTTCAGTATGATGAAGGCGATCATCCTTGGTTTCGGCGTCGTTTTCTCAATCTCAGCCGGCATATTTGACCCGGTTCTCAATTCTCAAAAAGTCTGCCCCAAATGCACTGTCTATGGCAGGATCGTCCAACCATTGTGCCCACATGGATGCCCATTGAAAGTTGGCCCTTCCGGCGCACTGCAGCTTCAGCATTGGTGCCATTTCTTCACATGATACGCTCTCCTTGTCCTCAACCAGCATGAAGCAGCGGTCCTGCGGATATACCAAGCTTTGAAAATACCTTAACAGCCTGCAAAGTGATATCAAACTCTGGCTTTTTGGAGAATCATGAGTCATCATTATTTTGTGACCGCATTTAAGAATGCGGCTGGTGTGAGCTCTTTGTCTCGAAAACGCATGGCTCATTGCCGTGCAGGCTTGCTCTTTGAAAACACATATTGTTTGGCCCAATGGGACTTTCATCAAGGCAGCTCGTTATCGTGGAAGAGCACGGCTTTCAGAGCACGCGGAAAAATCTCATGTGTGAAGACATGTATCAGGGCGCGAGTTATTCGTGCCGTAAGCGGCATCCGCAGGTCATGTCCATTTGAAAATTCACAAAGGCTGTGCAACAGAAGGAGCAGCAGTTTTTTGCGGTGAGTGTTGTTATTAATTGATAAACACTGGGGCCCGGGAGTAGCCCCTACCAGAAACAGCTTGTATCATGTCGTAAGCCACTGAATATTAGCAGCTTAGATGGCATGCCCTTGCTGAACAAGGGGGGTGGGGGATGACTCACGGCGGCAGCACCTAAAAAGATTATAAGAAAGGTAATAGCTGGACAGTCCTTCAGGACCGCCTTCGCCTCATTATCTCACCGTCACCACTCCAACCGGGTTGTTGCCGGTATTGGCGCTGCCTCCCAGGATGAGGGCGCCGGGTGTTTTGGAATCAATGGTGAAATAGAAAACGTCGTTACTATCGAGGTTGGCAACGTAGACGAACCGGCTGGAAGGGTCAACGTTGACCCGAATAGGGCTGGTTCCCGCCGGGAACGGAGATCCCGTGACCTCGGTCAGTGAACCGTCTTGTCCTATCGTATAAGCCGAGACATCGTCGGAATTCTCATTAGCGGCGTATACGAATCTTCCTTTGGGATCAACCGCAACCGAAATCGGCGTGCTGCCGGCCAGGAATGGAGAACCTGCAATCAGAGTCAACCCACCGCTGGTGGAATCAACTTTGTATGCCGCGATCCCATTGCTGCCATCGGCGACATAGGCAAATTTTCCATTGGGTGTGATGGCTATGTCGCTTGCGTCAGCCCCCGTGGGGGGCGGCACAATGGCGCCTGCAGTGAGCGCTCCAGTGGTGCTGATGCTGAAAACCTGGGAGCCGCCAGCGCCCAGAGTCACATACAAAAACGTTCCCTTGGGATGAATCGCAAGGTGGAGGGGAGCGCCACCGGCAGGGAAGGGCGACCCCTGAATCTGGGTCAGGGCGCCATTGTTGCCGTTAATGGTAAACGCAGAAATGCTGTTCGAGCCGTTGTTGGCGACAAATAAGAACTTTGTCTTTGCATCGATGACCGCGCCGGTCGGCGATGCGCCCACGGTGAAGGGGGAGCCCACTGCATAGGAGATGCTCCCATTGCTGCGGTGAATGCCGTAGCCGGTGACGGTTCCATCAGAATTGGTTACATAGAGGAGCCGGCCGCGGCTGTCTGCCACGATCGCCGTGGGCCCCGGGCCCGCGCTCTTCACCGGACCGGCGGGCGAAAGGACGCCAGTCTGCGGCACCACGGTAAAAGAGGATACGCTCCCCATGGCTCCGCTTTGGTTGTTCACCACGAAGGCGAACTTGGGCGTGGGATTGTTGGAAACCGTGCAGCTAGCCAGCGCCAGGCAAAGCGCAAGCGCAAAAGTATACTTTCTTCGGCAGAAAACCTTCATTTCAAGCCTTGTCCTGTGAAAGACAATTATACTGTGACCCGAAAAAATTGCGTCGGAATTCGTAGTACATTTTGGCAATGGTAAAATCAAAACTCGTCCGGACTTGAGCTCAATATGCAGAAGCAGGTTTTGAGTTCGGATGACGAAGCCCCTCTGCTCTTCCCCGCGCAGCTGATCATCGGCATATCGCTCACAATATAAGAAATGCTTAAACGAGTAAAAATGTATACATCGCTGTGTCAATCACTGCACAGGTCATGACGCTTGATACTCGAGAACGTATGCGTCAATTCAGCTTCTCTCGATTTTCAAAATGGGAATTTTAGTTTGGCATTGCAAGTGCTTTAAGCAGGTCAATCTCCCAAGGGTATCTGAAGTATGGGCCTGTGGTTTGGTGCCGCACTCTCCTGCGATGGAGCATGCGGTAGTGATCTCGGGGGGATGGGATTGATTCAGATGCGGCAGGGCCGAACAGAACGTGGGATGAAATCCGAGTCCGATTCATATTCTTCCTTCCGTAAACAAGTGAGTCATCCGTGCAATTCAGTTGGAAGTGGCGTTATCTCATTGTTGTTCTTAGCCTGGCCCTGCTCGCTTTTGGGGGGGTTGTACGCTGGCGGGTCGCGCAAGCACTGCACAGTTCGAGTGAGGCAGTCGAAGCCCAGGAAAAACTCAAGTTCGGCGCCCGGCAACTGTCACCGGCGGTTACGAACGGAGTGGAGTGGATCAGCGCATCCACGGATTTTACCCAGGCGGCTGTCTTTCAGGACAAGTTTTATGTTGCCGGGCCCTCCGGCTTGTTGGAATACGACCATCGTGGAACCCTGCTGAAACACTACCGGGCTGGGATCGAGCTGCCGCCTTCGCCCCTGCTGCGCATGGCGACCGGGACGCTCAGCGATGCCCGGGAGCCGGAGTTGCTCATCGCCACCGCCGGGGAAGGGGTTTTGGCGTTCAACGAGCATGAATTCCGCCAGATTCGTCCGGAAGAGCCGGAGGCGCGGACCATAACCTCAATTCTTCCTCTCAGCTCTGGTCATCTCCTGATCGGGACCCTCAAACGCGGGCTGCTGGTGTATGACGGCAGAGAGCTGCGCGCCTTTCATTCCACACTGGCTGGGATCGGCGTGACGGAACTCGCCGGAAACGAAGCCGACCTATGGATAGGAACCCTGGATCAGGGGGTTCTGCATTGGCAAGGCGGGCAATCCCAGCAGTTTGGTGAAGCTCAGGGCCTGCCTGATTCCCGGGTCTACTCCATTTTTGTTGCGGGCGACAGGGCATATGTAGGGACTGCCTTAGGTGTCGCGGAATTCGACCACGGGCATTTTGCCCGGGTTCTGGCGGCAGGTATCTTCGCTCAATCACTTTATGTAGAAGGCAGCAAGCTTCTGGTTGGCAGCCTGGACCAAGGCATTGCTGAAGTCGGGCTCAACCAGAAGAGAATTGCGCCTCCCTTGAACGAAGGCGCAAACGCAAAGGGCAACTCTGTGCGGCAGATTTTTTCAGCCGGGTCTGGGCTCTATGCCCTTGCCGAAGATAGCTTGTACACACAGAACCAGCGTGGAAGCTGGAACCGCGTGCTCTCCCCACAAGGCGCGCTCCTGGCAGACAGGGATGTTTCTGCGCTGGCGGTGGATAGCAACCATCGGCTCTGGGTGGGGTATTTCAATCGTGGCCTTGACTTGGTTGACACGGGCGGCCGGGTCGAGCATATCGAAGACGACAATATATTTTGCGTCAACCGGATTGTGCCCGGGGTTTCAAAAGGGGTAACTGCGGTTGCCACCGCCAACGGGCTGGTTCTGTTTGACGCCTCCGGGCGCCGGCATCAGGTGTTAGGCCATAAAGATGGCCTGATATCGGACCACGTGACCGACGTTGCGGCGTATGGCGACGGCCTGGCCATTGCGACCCCAGCCGGCCTGACCTTTCTTGACGCCTCTGGCGCGCGCAGCTTGTATGCCTTTCATGGACTGGTCAACAACCACATCTACGCCCTGGCGACGAGAGGGAACGAGGTGCTGGCGGGAACGCTGGGCGGCATCTCTGTGCTCGACCACGAGCAGGTGATCACGAACTACACTACTGCGACCTCGGGGTTGAAACATAACTGGATCTCCGCTGTGGCCGTAGAAGGCAACAGTTGGATCATCGGCACCTACGGCGCCGGAATCGAGCGCCTGAACCAGGATGGCAAAGTTGAGACCTTTGAAATTGCCAGCGACAAGTTTGATGTGAACCCCAATGCAATGCTGGTCACGGAGCGGCACGTTTTTGCCGGATCGCTGGAGTATGGTCTGTACAGCCAGAACCGCGAATCCGGCCGGTGGACGGTCATTGCCGAGGGCCTGCCTTCTCGAAACGTGACCGCCCTGGCGGCTGACAACGGCTACATCTATATAGGAACCGACAACGGACTGGTCCGGCTCCCGGAGCAAAACCTCCCATGAACCCCATGAACCTGAACAAAAGATTCCTTGTGCTCGTGCTTCTGATGTTTGTGCCGGCGGTGGTCCTGGGCGATGCCGGTGTGCTGCTGCCCCGTGACAAGCAGGAGCCTGATGCTTCCATCCTCTCGCTGCGAGAGATGGAGATCAGCGTCCGCATTGATGGCGGCGATGCCCGGATTTTTATCCGGCAGGTCTTTGAGAACCATAGCGATCGCATTGAAGAAGGGATCTACAACTTCGCCTTGCCCGATCACGCTACTATCTCCGATTTTGCGGTTTGGGATGGCCCGGTGCGCATTCCAGCGGTCATCTTGGAAAGGAGACGCGCGGAAGAGCTTTACGAAAGCTTGAAACAGCAGAGTATTGATCCGGGATTGCTGGAGAGCGAGCGCGGTTCGGAAGAGGCGCGCAAGAACTCCGACTTTACCGCCAAAATTACACCTATCCCCGCCTATGGCACCAAACGAATGGAGATCGAGTACCACGAACGCATTCCGGTAGAAAACTTGAAATCGTACTTCGCCATCCCGCTGAGCCCGGACGCCTATGGCACCCAGGTGGCCGGCCACCTGTGGGTCCACTTTGAGCTGCATTCAGCGCATCCCATCCGCGGCTTCCAGGTTGGAGGAAAGCTGTTTCCTCTCGACATCACCGAAAAGAGCCCCAACCTGGTCAAGGGAGACCTCGAGCTGAAAAATGTGAGCCTCACGGAAGACTTCAGCGTGCAGTACAAACTGGATCCAGCAGCGGTTGATACGCTGCACGTTCTTACCTATCGCAACCCCGATTCCGGCCAGCCTTCGCCGGATGAGATGTCGCCAGTACGCAGCCATAATGAACCTGGCTTTCTGGAAGTCGAGGCGCTGCTAGGCCCGGCGAAATCGCAGACGGCCAGGACAGGAACGCGGGGCGACGGAGCGCCGCGAACGATCATTGTTCTTTTTGACAACTCGCTTTCCATGCAATGGGAAAAACTGGAACGCAGCTACGACGCCATGGCAGAGCTGTTACGGATGCTGAGGCCCAGCGACCGCTTCAATCTTCTCCTCTTCAATAACAAGGTCCAGGCGTATCAGCCGGCGCCGGTCATGGGCGATCGGGTAGCAATCAGAAATGCGCTGGCGTTCGTGCGAGCCGGCCGGCTGCGCGGCGGCACGAACATACAGCAGGCCCTGGAGGCCGGCTTGGCGCAGTGCCAAAAAGGTAATGCGAAGAATGCTTATGTTGTCCTGTTGAGCGATGGCGAGGCGACCCGGGGCCCGATTCACTCGGGAAAACTTGCTGCCTGGTATACGCAGCGCTGGAAGGCGCTGCCGGAAGCCCAGCGTCCGCGAACGTTTGTCTTTGCCGTAGGCGACGATGCCAATCTGCCGCTTATGAAGATGCTGGCGCAGAACGACGGCGTCATGGAAAACGCGCTTTCCACCGAGACCATTGATTTCCCGCTGGAAAGCTTCCTCTCCAAAATCGGACGTAGCCCCATCGCGCAACTCGGACTGGGGATTTCCCCTGAAGATGAGGTCGAGATGGTGTATCCGCTGCAGGAGACTGCCTTTTCCGGCTCGGTTGCTTCCTGGGTTGGGCAGTATAAGAGGCCCACAGAAAATGTCAGCTTCGATGTTCACGGCCAGAGAGACGAGGAGACGCTGGCCATCCATACCCAGGTTTCGCTGCCAGCAGAAGACCTGAGCCATCCTCAACTGCCGCGGTTATGGGCCAGCGCGCGGGTGGATGCATTGCTCGAAAAAATTGAACGCGACGGCGAAGATCGGGCCACGATAGACGAGATCATTCGCCTCTCGCGCAAGTACAAGTTTATTACCCCCTACACGTCATTTTTGGCGGCGCCCAGATCGCTGCTGCGCCCGCGGGTTATCCGCCCGGGGGACCCGGTTCTGCGGGTGCGCACGGATGAATCCATTGTCTCAGTGGTTGCGCTGTTTCCTTTTGGGCTTACCCAGCCCCTGCGCCATTTGTCCGAAGAAGATATCTGGCAGACCCGCTTTCTCGCGCCCGATGATATGCGCGACGGCACTTATGACGTGCGGCTGATCTTGCGCGACCGCTCCGGCAACACCTATCGCGAGTCGAAGAGCTTTGTGATTGCGAGCACACCGCCGGTGGTCAAGATTGCCCTGGCGCAGAAGCAGTATCACCGGGGAGAAACCGTCAACCTCAAGGTGAGCGCATCGCAGAGTACACGTTCTCTGATTGCACGCATGGATGAAGCTGGGGCCGAGCCGGCAACGCTGCGCTGGAACCGGCAGGCGGAGGCCAATACGGGTCAACTGGTTGTTCCGGAAGATGCCACGGCGGGTAAGTATCAGATCGTGGTTACGGCGGAAGACATTGCGCACAACATCGGGACCCAGGAGGTGCAAATTGAAGTGCTACCGTAGCTTCGCATCTAATTTCTGGAAAGCCAGCTTCTGGAAAACTAGCCCATGGAAGATGACCCTGATTATCTTCTGCTTGATCGCCAGTTGTGCGCTGGCCACCATGGCCGCCATGCCCTCGTGGATCCAAAACATTGAGACCAGCACTGCGCTGGAGAAGCTTATTTTCCGCAGCATGCCGCTGCCCGGAGGCTCCGTGCTGGTGCGGCGGCCGCCGAGCGAGACGGTGCCCGCGCTTACCACGGCACTCGAGACGCAACCTCAAAATGCCGAGCTGTATTCGTTGCGGGCGATGGAAGAGGAAGAAAAAGAAGACTTCACAGCCGCCGAAGCGGATTGGAAGCTCTATCTGCAAAATTCAGCGGACAAAGGTGCCGCCCAGCTTGCGCTGGCAGATTTCTACGATCGTCAGATGCGTCCGGAGGATGAGATCAATGCACTTTCTGCGTTGGCTGAGATGCCTTCCCCGCCGGAGCAAAAGTTCGCTCCGGTTTCCGGACAGCGGTCCTGGTGGGCGTTCGAGCGCATCTTTGAAGTTATCCAGACGCATGCGCTGGGGAAAGAGATCAGTGAAGTCCAATATAAAAAGTGGCTGCGTCGCTATCCCCAGGAGAGCGGGTTGTATGGACGCTATTTCGAGTATTTACTCTCGCAAAAAAATTATGAAGCTGCGGCCGAGCTGATCACGGTTTATCGCAAAAACTTTACCGAGGATGAAGTTTTTCCGGTGAAGGCCCAGGCCTTGCTCGACTATAAACGGGGTTCAGTCGAACAGGGGCTGGCGGATTATGACAAGGCATTTCAACCCCTGTGGCCCCGGGAACTGGTGAAGAACTATTTTGCTCTGCTGCGAGACACCCAGAGCCTGCGCAAATTCCTGGGCAAGGCGCAAAGGGCGCTGGCGGCAAATCCTGATGACTTGAATGCGGTCGCCCGCATCTTCTTCTACTACCAGCAGCAGGGAAACATGGATGCCGCGCAACGGACGATCAGGGACTACCGGCTCCACAAAGATGCGCGCAAGGCTGCGTGGACATCACAGGAACTCTACACCCTGGCCTGTTTGGAAGAGGATGCGCAAAACTATCCAGAGGCAGTACGCTACTACTACGCGCTTTACAGCAGCGGCGGAAAAGACGACTCACAAGAGCAGGCACTGGCCGGGATCACCTATATTCTTCTGACCTCTCCACAGGAGCAGGTGCGCATCGGAGCGGGTGAACTCTCGATGTACCAGGATATTGCCACTGCCGACACGGGCCCGGGTTTTCTCAATGGCATTCTTTCACTGATCTTGAATACAACGACGCCGAATGAAGAATTGATCCAGGAGGAAAAACGTGCTGTGCCTTACTTTCAGCGTGCACGCGCGGCCGAATTGCTGGCTTTATTTGATCAAAAGTTTCCCAAATCGGATCAGCGGCCACAGTTGCACGCGGCCTTGATACAGGCATATGCGGGTTACGGGGAGAGCGAGGCCGTAATCCGCAGCGGCCGCGAATTTCTCAGTGAGTTCCCCAATGCCGGCCAGCGCACGCAGGTTGCGCTGCAGATGGCGGATGCTTACGCCAGCACCGACCACCACGAAGAGGAGTTCGCTATTTATGACTCGGTTTTGAAAGAGCTGGCACAAAAGGCGGAAGGAATCCCGCTGGGGGATCAAGCGGAGCACAACGGATATGAGCCGCTGGCAAGACCTTCTGCTGATACAACGCAGCCCACGGAAGAGAGTGGAGACGAAAACACGGCCGCGAGCGAAGGCCCCCAGGATGGAATTCAGCACGCCCGGAAGAAGGAAGACCGCAGATTTTCGGTCGGCACCGCTCCAACCAGGTCCTCGGCGGGGCCGCGTTCTCCGGAATACCAGCGCGTTCTTGACCTCTACATCTCGCGGCTGGTTTCACTGAACGATATTCCTCGAGCGCTCACTGTGTTACGCGGTGAGTTGGATAGAAATCCTAATGATCCCGGTCTTTACGAAAAGCTGGTGCAATTTTTGGAGCAGAACCAGATTGGAGCCGAGCAAGAAGCGGTTTACCGGCGAGCCATGCAGCAGTTTCCCAGTAAATCGTGGTATCACAAACTGGCGCGATGGTACTTGCGCCATGAGAGAAAGCAGGACTTCGAAGCGCTCTCGACGGAAGTTGTGAAGATCTTTTCGGGGAGCGACCTGGAATCGTATCTCTCCGGCGTCGGTGGCGAAGTCCCAGCTATTTCATTGCGGCTGAACCAGTATGCCAATCATCGCTTTCCACATAACCTGTCGTTTGTGCGCCACTTGCTTGATGCCTATCAGACACCTGAATTCCGGGACGAAGCTGCCTGGGAGGCGCTGATAAGCCGGCACTGGTTTGAAAGTGGGGAACTGCGCGATGAGTTTTTTCAGTATCTATCGAGAACAGGGAAGTTAAACGCGGCGTTGGAAGCTCTACAAAATGAATCGCCAACGCAACAGCACGACCAGATGGCAGAGGCAGGCTCCAACCCGGCAGCGGCGCGATTTGTTGCGGAAGCGGAGTTATGGCAATCCCATTTTGAAAAAGCTGCGCCGGTGCTGGAGTCGGTTGCAGCCCAATATCCAGCCGACATAGAGCTGGGGACGCGCGCTTCGTCGCTCTACCGTTCGCTTGCCTATTTTGATCCGAAGAACACAAAGACTGCAGTAGAGATCCAACAAAGGCTGCTGAAAGCCGGTCCGGCAGACCGGGAGCGTCTGGCGCGCATCGGTGATATTTATGCCGACCGCGAATTATTCAGCCAAGCCGAACTCTATTGGAACCGGATACCACGAACGGCGCCGGGCGACTCCTCCAGCTATCTCGATGCTGCCACGATCTTCTGGGACTACTACGATTTCGACAATGCTCTGCGTCTTCTGCGCGAAGGCAGGAGAAAACTCAATGTTCACGGTCTCTACAGCTATGAAATGGGTTCCATCTATGAGAACCAGCGCGACTACACTGGCGCCATTGATGAATACGTGAAGGGAGCAATCGCCTTCGCCCCAAGCCAGAGTTCGCCGGGTGAAGACTCGTCGAGCGAAGCCAGTGAAGATTCATCAAGCGATGACTCACCGAGTTATGATTCGCCGGGCAATAGCTCGCCGTACCAAAGCTCGCCTTCGCAGGAGCGGCTTCTGATGCTGGCCGTGCGTCCTGCTTCGAAGAGTGCCGTCGATACGGCGACCGCAAAAGCGGTTGCAGGGGCAAACCCCAGCCTCAGCGCCATTCATTTACGGATCGCCGTTCTGGAAGCGCAGGAACGGAAGCCCGACTTGGTAAATTTTCTGACTGGGCTTGTAGAGCGTTCCGATTCGATTGAGACCCTCGAAGATCTGGAAGCAGTTGCCAAACAGAAGTCGCTCGAATCGGTTCAGCGGCATGCGCTCGAGCGCGAGGCCGCGCTTACGGATGATCCGGTCAAGCGCATCGAGCTGCGCTATGCGTTGATCAGCCTTTTCGAACAGGAGAAAGACATTCCTTCAGCGCAACGGATTGTGGAGTTTCTCTACAGCGAGAACCCCAAAATTATGGGAGTGGTGCGCGCCACCATTGATTTTTATTGGCGGCACGATCTGCACAAACAAGCCATCGAAGTTGTGTTGCAGGCGGCGCATGGTTCTTATCCCGAACTGAAAACGCAGTTTAGCTTCGAAGCGGCGCGCAAGATGACGGAAGTCAAAGAGTACGAGCAGGCCCGCACGCTGCTGCTGCCTTTGATGGAGGACTCTCCTTACAACCAGGAATACCTGGAGGCGGCAGCCGAAACCTACGCCCGCGCCGGCGATAATGCCGGCCTGCGGGATTTCTACCTGCAGAAAATCGCGTTTTTCCGCAAGGCGGAGATGCCGGATGAAGACCGCAAGAGCCGTATTGCCGCATTGCGGCGTGGCTTGATTCCTGCGCTCACCACGCTGAAAGACTTTGCCGGTGCAACCGATCAATACATTGAAATTCTCAACCGGTATCCGGAGGATGAATCGCTGGCTACGGAAGCGGCAATGTATGCACAACACCACGGGAGGCAGGAACAGTTGCTGAAATATTATTCCAAAACTATGGAGGAGTCTCCCAAAGATGTGAGCTGGCCAATGGTGCTGGCGCGATTGCAGACCGATTACGAAGATTATCCTGGGGCTATTGGCAGCTACGCGCGGGCGATCAAAATTAGTCCCGATCGAACCGACCTCTTGATTGGCCGCGCCGGTCTGGAAGAGCGATTGCTGCGTTTTGAAGAAGCCGCCGCCGATTATGCCAGGGTTTATGACCTCAGCTATCGCGACGCCCAATGGATGGCAAAGGTGGCTGAAATTCGTGCTCGCCAGGGTAAGACTGATCTGGCTGTGCAGGCGCTCAAGAAGGCACTGATCGAAGGCCATCCGGAACGTGCAACCGACTACTTTGCGGTTGCACAGCGGCTGGAAACCTGGGGCATGCTGCAACCGGCGGAAGAATTCTCAGAAAAGGGCATGAGCATTGCCGGGAACGACCTGTTGGCTGATCCACAATATCATTGCGGCGCACAGCTCTATGCCAGAATCATGACGCGCCGGCGCGAGCCTGAGACGGCTTACAAGGCTTTGCAGTCTCGACTGCAAGTTGCGAGCGAGGAACCCGCAGGGTTTCAGCAGTTCTTTAAGCAAATCTTTAAAGGAGGGATTGAAGCTACCACCAATGAAGAAATGCGCAAGAACATGCTGCAGACGCGCATCAACAACGCACGCCAGGGCATGACGGCGGCGTTGCGCGACATGGGGGCCACGGTCGACCTTTACTACACGCCGGAAGAAAAGCTGCAGTTCGCGACATCGTTTGTAGAGGGGAAGCGCGTTGGCATGACCAAGGAGGATGTTGAAGAGTTTTGGCTGCCACTTACCGAGGCCGCGGTATTGCCGGAGCAGGAAGTGCGCTGGCGATATGAGCTGCTGTCGAACGATCCCGAGAACATGGGGTTGGAATCTCGCTGGGAAGAGGTGGAGCGCCGCCGGCTGAAGCTGGAAGAGCTCGGCGCTAATCTTGAAAAGCTGGCTGCCCTGAACGTAAAACCTGAAATCCGAGATTCCTATTTGAGGAAGGCCGAAGACGCATATCAATCTGCCGAAGATACTGGCGGAGAGTTGAGAATTCTGGCGCAAATGCCAGGGCAGGAGCGGTATTGGGAGCTGCTGCTGGCTTCCGATCCGCAGCGTCTGGCACAACTTGCAGGTGCGGGAAATGCAGAACTGCGCGACCGGGTGGCCAATTTCGTTATCTCCCACGCCGATTCCAAACTGGCACAACAGGCGATTTTGGCCCGCAGCAACGGATTGCCGCCAGTTTGGAAAAAGTCGTACACCGCACTCGCTGGCCTCTACTTTGCCGATCCAGACCCGCAGGTACGGGCGGCCTTTGTGGATGCCCTGGGAGACGAACCCATTGGCCAACGCCTTAAGAAAAATGCCGATGATGTGAGCCGCTCGCAGCACCTGGCAGGCGATACCTGGTTTTATTACGGCTCGCGTTATGGCGAATATCTGGGTGCGATGCGAAAGGGAGATCCGGAAGACTTTCTGCCGGCCATGCTGGAAAATACACCGGCGACGGCATCGGCTTACTTTACAGTCGCTCAATACTATGAAGATGCCGGCGACCTCAAACATGCCGTTGCGGACTACAAGCACGTTCTGGAGTTGGCTCCTGACGAAGCCGATGCCCATGAGCGGCTGGCGCTGATACATTGGCAGCAGAACCAGCGCGACGAAGCGATCAGCGAATGGAAGACAGTGCTGGAAATCCTGCATCAAGAAGCCGAAGGCTCCGTTCCGGGGACGTTCTTGTCCGACTATGCAGCCACCGTGGACCATATTGGAACGCGGCGCCTGTTCCCTCAATTCCGTCCGCAGATTGAACAAGTCCTGAATGCCTATGTAAAGCAGAACGGGCAATATGGTTTGCAACCAATTTTGCGAAGCACCTTCGCCACGCTCAATGATCCCACGGCAAAAGCGGCCTGGATTTTGCAGCTTTATAGTGTTGCTTCCAATCGCAGCGAGTTTCTCGAAAGCTTAGTTGATTCCGGTCTGGTTCCCTTGGAAGAACGAGAACCGATTTACCAGCGAATCCTTGAACTGCACAAGCAGACAGTTGCCAAGTCAGAGGGTTACGAAAAGGACAACGCCGAGTCCTCCCTGCAGCAATGGCAGATCGCCTGGCTTGAATATCTGCTGAAGGTCAAACAGTTTGAGCGGGCCGACAAGGAACTGGAAACAATGTCAGCCGACGCGCGGAAGGCTGCGGAAGGCAAGCTTGTGCCGATTGAATTGGAAATCGCGGCACAGCGAAATGAAAACACGCTGGATGCAAAACTTCAGGCTTACCGCTCCGATCCAGATCACGCCCCCGCGCTGGATGTATTGCGCGGCGCCGCCTCCAGGTTTAAGAAAGAAGGCAATAACGAATCTGCCCGTAAGATCCTGGAATTTGTTTTCACCAGGGAAATTGAAACTGATCAACTTACGGCCGCCAATATGCTCGGTCTGGCGGAGATTCGCATCGAAACCGGAGATCTGCAAGGAGCGCTCGAGTTAATGCGCCGCTTGGCCCTGGCAGTGGGCGATCCGTTCACCCATCAGGCTGACGCCGCAGCACTGCTGGTGAGAATGGGACATCCTGCGGAAGCGATTCCGTTCCTGCAAGAGCTGGTGACCGCGGTCCCGTGGGAGCCGGCATATCGCATCCGTCTCGCGCAAGCGCAGATTGCGGCTGGTAAGGATGCCGAAACGGCGCAAGATGTTTTGGCAACAATTGCTGCCGACGCCAGGGTTACCTATGAGCTGCGTTCCACGGCGGCGACTGCACTGGCCGGCGGCCGGCCCGCAGTTGATCTGGGAAGCGATGAGTTGAAGCTGCTCTCCGGGGCGCGAACTATTCTGCCGGCGGAAGCGAGCCATCCGTTTTATTACACTGCGCGCGTGCGGGCGGCGGAAAAGTTGACCAAGGCACAAGAGCAGTTGCCGCTGTTGCGCGCCGCGGTTGAAGAGCGTCCGTTTGCTGATCCGGCGCGGTTGCCGCTGTTCCGTGCTGCTCTCGGCGCCAAAAACTATCGTCTCGCGCTCGCTGTCATAGATCCGCTGACGGGATACGACTTCCCACACACATTTTCACAGATGCAGCGCTATCAATACCGATCACAAACTGAAGACGAGAGCCAGGACCCAACGGCAGAGGCTGGCGGCGTCGAAAACAACAGCGTCGAAAGCGATAGCGAGATGGAAACCCAGGACACCAAACTGGAGCACATTCCCACCAAAGAGAAAGCAGAAGTAGCTTCCGGAGTTGGGTTGGCCTTTGAGAAGGTCGGCGATCTCTCCCATGCCATCGAATACTTGCGAATCGCATACAAGCTGCAGACTGTGCCTGCACAGAGAGCGCAAATCCACCACAAGATCGAAGAACTTCGCAGCCTGGTGAGGCGCAGGATGGCCAATGCCGCGCGTCAACCGGTTATTCACGACGAGGTGGAACAAGACCATCTCGTGCGGCCCAGACTTGTTGTCAAAGCAACCGCACCTGCGTTGCTCCACAGCGCCGGTAAGCGGAGAGAGGTTTCCCGATGAAGCGATATTGGATCATTATGGTTCTTTTGTGCTCGGCGTTTTCGGCTGCGGCAGTGCTCTACCTCTACCAGACGCCGGCGTCGCCCGCTGCACCCACGGCGCCGTCGCCGGCCGCACCGGCCCTATCCAGCTTTATGCCGGAAGGCGCTTTACTGTACATTGAAGCCAAAAATTTTGCCGGTCTGCTCAAGGAATGGGACGACTCGCCTGAAAAGAGCGAGTGGGTGAAGTCAGATAGCCTTGCGGTCTTTTCGAATTCGCATTTGTACTTACGGCTCAAAGCCGCGCAAAACCAGTTTGCCGAGGCAGCCGGTCTCCCCCCTGACGAGAAATTTATCAATGAGGCGGCTGGCGGCCAGAGCGCACTGGCGATCTATGACATCGGCAAGCTGGAGATGCTTTACATCACCGAGCTTCCCGCTGCGCGTTCTATGCAAACCGCCCTGTGGCAGATGCACGGCAAGTTCGAAACGCGGAGTGCTGGCGCCCAGCTCTTCTTTGTGGGCAAAGACCAGAAGTCAGAGCGCGTGGTTGCCTTTGCCATAACCGACCGCTACCTGATTCTGGGAACGCGTGAAGAACTGGTCGCCAACGCATTACACCTCATCGCCGGAGAAAAACTAAGCACCATCGAGCAACAGGATTGGTTCACCAGAAGCCGCGCCGCATCCGGCGAGGCGGGTGACTTGCGCATGATTTTGAATCTGGAAGAAATTGCTGTTTCCCCACAATTCCGTAGCTATTGGATTCAGCAAAACATTACAGAAATGCAGGGGTATTCCGCTTCGGTATCGAACCTCTATCGCAGCGGAAAAGATTATCGCGAAGAACGGGTGTTACTGCGGGAGCCGGAGGCGAAGATGCCGGCTGATGCTCCTCATGCTGTAATTACTCCAGAGGGCGAGCGCGCAGTTGCCGACCTGTTGGGGAATCTGCCTGCCGATTATGGGGTGTATCGCGTTCTTGCCAACCCTAAACCGGAATATTGTTCGTCTACGATTGCCGCCAAAATTCTTTCACCCCATATTGATTCTGCTCCTGATGGAAAGCTCGCTCCAGCGGTTGCGGTAACCAGCGAGGGGCCCGGCAGTGCCTCGGAACTCGAGACCCGCATTGACGAAGCCCCTTCCGATTCCAATTCCGAAGATACGACTGGGTCGAATGCTCCTCGTGCTTTGACGGAAATTGTGCGCAGATCGGGTCCGTTAGCGATGCTGTCATTACAATCCACGCGTAAAGATTCGAATGGCACACTGCTCAACATCAGCACAGGTTTTGTGCTGGTGGCCAGTGCTGATTGGGACGCGCAAGCTGTGCGCTCCGCTCTGCAAACAGCCATTCGGCCAGGCGTGACGGCAGCAACTCTAGGCGTGGGATGGCGGCAGGCGGGTGCGCGCAGCAATGATTATTTTGAGCTGGATGGATTGATTCCGCTCACTATGGCAACCCGCGGCAGGAAATTGTTTATCGCTAACGATGCGCAGGTGATGCTTGCCATGTTGCAGAGCGCTCCCGTGCAGAGTCCAGGGCCCGCAATCTACGCCGCCGGCTTCCGCCACGATCGTGAGCAAGAAAACTTTGCCCATCTTGCTCACGTCCTTGATCATTCGTCTGCGGCATGGGGAACCGGTTCCTCAAGGCGGGCGCCGGAGGGCGAGCCGGGTTTCTTTTCAGGCAACATCTCCAGCTTGAGCCGCGCGTTGAGCGGAGTGGCTTCGGAGTCGGTGCTGGTCCGCCAATCAGGAGATAAGGTGATACAGACGGTGGTCTATCATTGGTCGCAGTAAAAGCTATCTGTATGGAGGGCAATAAGCATTTTAGACGTGCGTTCACTCTGCTAGCCTATTTTGGCGAAAGACAGCGGCATCATGGAGCAAGGTTTGCCAGTAAATCCACAACGGGAGTTGGTTGAGAGGCTCTTAGCGAGACAGTAAGTAATCGGCGAGGATCGCTGTTGTATGTCAGAGAGTATCTGCCCGCGCCAAATAATTTATTGCCGAAATTCTGGAACTCCGGCTTCAACTTCTCACGGGTTTCCTCGCGGTTCGGCGCCAGGAGGCGATCGTTAATGGAAATTTCCATATCCTGGCCATTAAAGCGCAATTTCCCCTGCAAGCTTGCCTCGGCTTCCAGGCGTTGGCACGCGTTCAGGGCGGCGCGCGCCGCCTGTTTCAGGCGATCCTGGTTGCTGCCGTCCAGCACGGCTTTGCGGTTATAACGGACCCCCAACCGGTTATCGGCGTTGTCAACACTATAGTCGCCCTGAATGCCAATCAGGATCACGCCAGGGCCAGCGGGGACATGACGGTAATCGGCGACATCCACCAATTGCTCCTCGTAAACCTGGCCCTGGATCCAGTTGTGGAATACCGGCACCACCGGCTCGAGGTTGACTCCTTCGGGATCTTTCACCAGGAGTTTTACATTAATGTGGTTAAGCTCCATCAAGCATTGTT
>Ga0209166_10000381_pt1 | contig 51708 bp, 45 predicted proteins | sample Coa_R1_3_FD_187151 | JGI IMG/M metagenome (GOLD analysis project Ga0209166, IMG submission 187151) | Surface soil microbial communities from Centralia Pennsylvania, which are recovering from an underground coalmine fire - Coalmine... | ecosystem: Environmental > Terrestrial > Soil >...
GCCGGCCGACGCCAGGCCGAGCACATCGGCCTGGTTCAGCGTGGCGGGATGAGAGCCCAGTGCCCTCCAGTGCGCTGCGGCGAGCCAGGCGGAGGCCAGGAGGGCCGAGCCCACGGCGACCGCGACCGCGGCCCGGATGGGCCTGCCCCGCCTGGCCCGCACGGCCGGCGAGGGCCTCCGGCGGTGGACGGCCGGGGAGGACGCCGGGTGGTGGAAAGCCGCGCTGGGGCGGGTTGGTGCGGCTCGCGACGGCTTCCGGTGGCGGGCAGTCGTGCGGGACACGATCCAGCCTTCGTTCAGGCGCGGCGGACGCGCTTGGCTCTCACCCGGGCACTGGCCGGTCCATCTCATCGCCAGCGGCGCGTGCGAGCCTCCGCGGGTTCAGGGCGGCCGGATCACTGAAGCGATCGCACGCTGGGTGCTGTCAGTGCACCAGGCTGCACCAGGTGCACGTGCCGCCGGGCCGGAACTACGGAAGAGGCGGGAGGCCGCTACAGCTTGTCGATCTCTCCACGCCGCCGCATGGGGTGCCCGCAGCGGGTCAGTGGTCGAGGATGGCCGCGTCGGTGCCGCCCTCCTCGCCGAGGATGGAGCCGATCATCGCCACCGACTGCGGTCGCCGCGCACGCAGCCAGCCCAGCACGGCCAGGCCGATGACCAGCCATGCCGCGGCGACGTAGGGGGTCCACTTGAGAATGCCCGGCGGGGTCGGGTGTACCGAGCCGTACCACGCCGCGGCGAAGACCACCGCACCGATCGCCGGGACCACCACGTGCCAGACGGGGTTCCACTTGCGGGACTCGCGGGTCCGCCAGAAGAACGCGATGCCGCCGATGCAGACCATGATGTACACCACGATGATGAGCAGCGTGCCCACAGTGGCCCAGAAGTAGTAGTTGCTGAACGGCTCGCCGAATGTCGGGTCCGACAGCGGGTAGCCGATCAGCAGGGCCATCACGACGGAGACCACGGTCACCGCGACCGTGGCGTTGACCGGGGTCTTGAACCGCGGGTGGGTCCGCCCGAACGCCGCGGGCAGCACGTTCTCCCGGCCCATCGCGAACAGAGTGCGGGCGGCGGCCGTGGCGCAGGCCACGCAGACGATGAACGCCGCGCACATGCCGCCGATCTCGACCAGGGTGCCGAGCCAACTGCCCACGAACATGGTGGCAGTGGTCTTCAGCGCGACCGGGTCGGCGCCGAACTTCGCGCCGTTGTTGACCCCGAAGCCGATGTCGATCGAGTACGTGGTCCACAGGTAGAAGATGACCACGAACGCGGTCGCCACGATGATCGCGATGGGGATGTTGCGCCGCGGGTTCGCGGTCTCCTCGCCGAAGTCGGCGGCGGTCTCGAACCCGATGTACGACGTGACGCCGAGGATGATCCCGTAGAACACGCCGCTGAAGCCGCCCTTGAGGGAGTGACTGAAGCTGAACGCGGACAGCGCCTGCCCGTGGCTGCCGCCCTTGGCGGTGGTGACCAGGTCGACGATCAGGATGATGGCAACGGTGACGATGCCGACGACGAGCTGGACCCGTGTGGTCACCCTGATCTTGATCGTGGACAGCACGAGGTAGAGGGCCATGCCGATGAAGAAGAACAGGATCCACAGCTTCGGGCTGAGCCCGAGCAGGTCGGCGGCGAGGTAGCCGACCCCGGACATGGTCATCGGCACGAAGCAGATGAAACCGAAGAAGTACAGCCAGCCGGCCAGGAAACCGGCCTCCTTGCCGAGGCTGCGGCTGGTGTAGGTGTACGCGTACCCCGCGGCCGCCATCCGGCGGGTGAAGCCGATGACGACGAACGCCAGCGCCAGGCAGGCGATGCCGCCCAGCAGGAACGCCAGCGGCGTGGACCCACCGCTGACGGCGGCGACGCCGGTGACGTTCAACAGCATCGCCATGCCGGGGGCGATCACCGATACCGAGATCGCGATGGCGTCCCACAAGCGGAGCGAGCCGTGCGCAAGCTCACCGGTGGCGGCACCGGCTATCAGGGCGGGGTCGGTCTTGGCCATGTCATGTTCCTCTCACTCGGGGCGGCCGGCACCACCTCCGGTCCGGCGGCGGGCCTTTGATAAGGCCTCCTGCCCCTCCGGCATCAGGACGGTGCGCGAATCGAGGTGGAAGTCGAAAGCCAGTGGCGTGCAGTCCCGCTCCACCAGCCAGTCGAAGAACCGCTGGTGGACCGGGTGGGCCCGGTATTCGTCGAGCGCCGCCACGTCAGGGAACTCGGTGTAGAGCAGGTAGGTGTAGCCCCGGGTGCGCGCCCCGGTCAGGTCGGTGCCGAACCGGCACCTGGTCATCAGCCCGATCTCGCCGGGCCAGGACGCCACCATGGCGCGCATGTCCGCGGCCTCTTCCCGGGTGAGCTCGCGGGGGAAGCTGAACAGCACGATGTGCTGCAGGGTCATCACCGCTCCTGGTTTCGCTGCATTACGACGGCCCGGGGTTGCCGGCCGTCAGTAGAACTCGAAGTACTCACGCATCTCCCAGTCGGTGACATCCTGCCCCTCGGGCGGCGGGTTCTCGGCCACCGCCGCGTCGTGCCGGGCCAGTTCGGCCCGCTTCATCTGGAGCACGTAATCGATCAGCGTGTCGCTGAAGGCCGTGCGGAAGAAGGTGTCCTTCTCCAGCGCCCCGACGGCGTCGGACAGGGATGTCGGCAGCATCGGTGCGTCCGCGGCGTAGGGGTCCGCCTCGATCGGGGCGGGCGGCGCCAGCTTGCGCCGGATGCCATCCAGTCCGGCGGCGATGTTGGCCGCCATGTACAGGTACGGGTTGGCGGCCGGCTCGCCCATCCGGTTCTCCACGTGGCTGTTCGAGTCGCCGGGCGCCCCCTGAGCCCGGATCAGCGCGCCGCGGTTCTCCAGCGCCCAGCACACCCGGTCCGGGGCGAAGGAGTAGGGGCGGAACCGCTTGTAGCCGTTCACCGTGGGGGCGGAGAACACGGTCATCGGCATCGCGTGCTCGATCAGCCCGGCCACGAACTGCCGCCCTGTCTGCGACAGGTAGTCGGTCTCGCTGGCGAACGCGTTGCTGCCGTCCGGGTGGGCCAGCAGCGACTCGTGCAGGTGCCAGCCCGAGGAGAAGAAGTTCGGCAGGGCGGGGCGGCACATGAACGTGGCCAGCAGCCCGCGGCGCTGGCAGATCTGCTTGACCGCGGAGCGAAACAGCACCACCGCGTCCGCGGCGGCCAGCCCCGCGATGGGGCTGAAGCTGAACTCCATCTGGCCCGGGCCCCACTCGTCTTCCATCGAGCGGGGCGGCAGCCCCACCGCGGAAAGCCCGTCGCGGATCGCCTCAAGGGTGCCGGCCACGCCGTCCAGCCGCACCTCTGACAGGTACTGGTAGCCGAGCTCGAACACGCTCACGCTGGGCGGCGGCGGGGTGAAGCCGGCGTTCTCCGGTGTGACCGGCTCGCCGGTGAGCTTGACGATGTAGTACTCGATCTCGATCCCGGCGAGGAAGTCGTAGCCGGCCTGGCCGAGTTCGCCCAGCATGCGGCGCATCAGGCCGCGCCCGTCGAGCGGCATCGGCTGGCCGTTGGAGAAGTAGACGTCGCACAGCAGCCACCCGGTGCGGTCGGCCCACGGCAGGACCCGGAAGGTGGCCGGATCGGGCACCAGGACGATGTCGGGGAACCCGGTGAACTCGTCAATGCCGAACCCGCCGCCCGCGGCGAACGGTGCCACGAACACCTGGTTGCCGCTGTCCAGGCTGTAGATCGCCCCGGAAAAGTCGAGGCCGTTCGACAGGGCGGCGATGGCCACCTCCGGGGCCAGCGACTTGCTGCGCGGGTGCCCGTGCTGATCGACGACGGTCAGCCGGACGGTGCGGAGTTCCCGCTCGCGTATCTGGCTGGCGACCGCTTCCGCGGCGGCGGCCTGCTCGGGCGTGTACAGGCCGTGCCGCGCGACGAATCCGGCCTGGCCTACCCCGGTGACCTGGGCGGAGTCACTGGCGGACCGGTCTGGCGAGGGGCTTCCCATCTGGCTGGCCTCCGATCAGGCACGTAGCCGGCGCCGTATGACGCGGGCCGTGCCGGTCAGGTTCGCTGCGCGCCCTTGCGCTGGCGCATGACCTCCAGCATGGCGGCAGTGAAGTTGTCTGGTTCGACGTCGGCGAGGGAGAGGAACGTTTCGGTCCGCTGCACGCCGTTGATCTGGAAGATCTTGGTGAGTAGCAGTTCGCGCAGGTGCTCGTGGTCCCGGACGCGCAGCCGGACGAGCAGGTCGAGGCCGCCGGTCACGACGCTCATGTCCTGCGCCTCGGGCATCGCCCGGATGGCGCGGATGATCTCGCTGAGGTCCATGCCGGGCCCGGCCGTCACGGCGACGTATACGACGACGGGGAACCCGAGCGCCGCCCAGTCGATGTCCACCCGGTAGCCGCGGATGGCCCCGTTGCGCTCCAGCCTGGCGAGCCGGTCGGCCACCGCGGGCGGGGACATCTCGACGGCACGGGCGAGAGCACGCTGGGACTGCCGCGCGTCCGTGGCGAGCGCGCGGAGCAACGCCAGGTCAAGCTCGTCCACCGCGACCTTCGGCGGGGACGGGGCAGCGACCTCGGTCAGCTTGGCGAGCGGGGCTGAGCTGGTTGCCATTTGCCAGGTAGCCCCTCTCGTGAGTTCCAATCGTGTGAGCTATAGTGCCAATCAGGGTATATCAATGTAAGTAAGAACTGGCGAAGATTTTTACATTTGTAAAGTTGACTGTCAAGCGGGGCCAGCCAGCGTCAGGACCGCCTGGAGCGGGCCGCCCCGGTCCGCGGCAGCCAGGTCAGCAGCGGCCAGAGAGTGAGGGAGCAGGCAGATGACCGCGGCTCTTGAGCAGCATGACTGGAGCGCCAGCCTCGCCCAGCGGACGCGCGCCCTGGGGGGCGGCGAGATCACCGCCATCCTGGCCCTGGCCGGGGCGACCGATGTCATCACCTTCTCAGGTGGGTTCCCGGATCCGGCGACGTTCCCCACCGAGATCCTGGCGCAGCTCGCGGCCCGGCTCATCGCCGGCGATGCCGCCGTCTGCCTTCAGTACGCCGCGACCGAGGGCCTGGCCGGCGTCCGTGACTACGTGGCCGGGCGACTGGAGGCGCAGGAGGGAACGCGGCCGGGCCCGGGCGAGCTGATGATCACCAGCGGTGGCATCGACTGCATGGAACTGCTCGCCAAGAGCTACATCGACCCCGGGGACGTGGTCGTGGTGGAAGCGCCCACGTACCTGGGTGCCATCATGGCGTTCCGCGGGTACGAGGCGGACCTGCGCGGCGTTCCCATGGACGGCGACGGGATGCGCGTCGACGTGCTCGCCAGCCTGCTGGCCGGAGGCCTGCGACCCAAGATCGTTTATACGATCCCGGATTACCAGAACCCCACGGGCCTGTCGATGAGCGCCGGCCGCCGCGCCGGACTGGTCGGCCTTGCCCGCCGCTACGGCTTCTTGATCTGCGAGGACGTCGCCTACCGCGAGCTTGGGTTCGGCGCTCCGCCGCCGCCCAGCCTCTGGTCGCTCGCGCCGGACGTGGTGCTGCAGGCCGGCACCTTCTCGAAGATCTTCTTCCCCGGGGTGCGGATGGGCTGGGCGGCGGCCCCGGCGCAGGTCCTCGGCAGGCTCGTGGTGGCCAAGCAGAACTCCGACCAGTGCGCCGGCGCGCTAGGCCAGCGGATGCTCGAGGAATATGGCCGGGCCGGGCACCTGGACCGGCAGGTCGCCGCGTCCCGGGCGCTCTACGCCCGCCGGGCAGGCCTGATGGTGCAGGCCCTGGCCGCCCACATGCCGGATGGCGCGTCCTGGACGGCGCCCGGGGGCGGGTTCTACGTCTGGCTGACGGCACCGGACGGGGTGGATACGGTGGCGCTCTCGGCGATGGCCCGCGACCGCAAGGTGGCCTACGTGCCGGGACGGCCGTTCTACCCCGGCGATGCCGGGGGCACCCAGATCCGGCTCGCCTACAGCCGGGTCGCTGACCATCTCATCGAGGAGGGCATTCGCCGCATCGGCGAGGTCCTGAAGACCGGCTTGGAGGGCCTGTGAGCGAGACGCTTGGCGATGCCGCCAGCCACTTCACCACGGAGCCGCAGGGCGAACGCGGCGGGGTCGGCCGGTATGTGAATGTGAACTCGGTGACGCCGGTGGAGTTCCTGCCGGGGCTCGGGTTCCGCCCCGTCCTCGGCCACCGGGCCATGACGAACTTCGTCAGCTTCAAGCCCGGCACCGAGGCACCCCGGCACGTCCACGAGGAAGAGCAGATCGTCATCGTCCTGGACGGCGAGTTCACCTTCGACCTGGACGGGGACGTGCGCATCATGCGGCCGGGCGACGTGGCGGTGGTGCCGGCCTGGGTCCCGCACGGCGCCTGGACGACCGACACTCACTGCCTGGAGGTCGACGTGTTCTGCCCGCCGCGGCAGAGCCTGCTCAAGCTGGCCGAGGCACAGACCGCAGAAGCGGGCCCGGCGGCCGAGCAGGCCGCCCGCGTAGATGCGGTGGGAGAACAGGTGCCCGGCGACGGTCCGGGCGGCGCGTAGATGGACCTGGCGCTGGCCGGGCGGCGCGCGATCGTCACCGGCGGATCCAAGGGCATCGGCAAGGCGATCGCCGCCGAGCTGATCGCCGAGGGCGCGGCGGTAACGATCTGCTCCCGGCATCTCGGAGAACTGGATGCGGCAGCCGCCGAGCTGGTCAAGCAAATGCCCGATGCGGCCGGCGGCGGCACCGTCCGGGCGATGCCCTGTGACGTCACCGATCCCGGGCAGGTGGCGGAGTTCGTCGAGGCGGCAGCGGCAGCCATGGGCGGGCTGGACGTCCTGGTCAACAACGCCGGTGGCGCCCGGCCCGGCCAGTTCGGCACGCTGACCGACGACGACTGGCACACCGACGTCGACACCAAGCTGCTCTCCCAGATCCGCTGCACCCGCGCGGCCCTGCCGCATCTGCGGCGTAGCAAGGTGCCGCGGATCGTCAACATCAACGCCGTGTACGGGCGCTACCCGGACCCCGCCTTTCTCGCGTCGTCGGTGAACCGGGCCTCCTGCCTCAGCCTCGCGAAGGCGCTTTCCATGGAGCTGGGCCGCGAGGGAATCCTGGTCAACAGCGTCAACATCGGGTTCGTCACGACGCCCCAGTGGGAGAACATCCACCGCCGCCGCGCGCCGGACATGCCCGCCGGGGAGTTCTTCGGCCAGCTTGCCGCCGCGGAGGTCCCGCTCGGCCGGTTCGGGCGGCCCGACGAGGTGGCCGGCCTGGTTGCCTTCCTGGCCAGCGAGCGCGCGAGTTACATCACCGGCGCGTCGATCGATGTGGCCGGCGGCATGGGCAAATACCTGTAGGGCAGCCATGTGCCGTCTGCTTGGTTACTGTTCCGGCCGCAGCACGTCGGTGGCGGCCCTGCTCACCGAGGAAGGGCTGCGCGACTTCACCGCGATGTCGGCGTTCCACGCCGACGGCTGGGGCATGGCCTGGTACGGCGCCGACGGGCCGCAGGTGCGCAAGTCCGCGCGCCGCGCGGCGGAGGAGCCGGATTACGCGCAACTGGCCGCCCGCCCGCTCGGCGACCTCGGCCTGGTGCACCTGCGCTGGGCGACGCCGGGGCTAGGCATCGGCTACCGCAACTCGCACCCGTTCCGCTACGGCCCCTACACTCTCGCCCACAACGGCGCCATCCACCCGCAGGACCGGCTGGGCGAGATGCTGCCGGCCGACTGGGAACGGCGGCTCACCGGGACGACCGACAGTGAACGCTACCTGCTGCACATCATGTGCCGCCTGGAGGCCCGGCGTGGTGACGTGATCGCCGCGGTGTCGGACGCCGTAGCCAGCATCGCGGGGCGGTACGCGGTGAACAGCCTCAACGCGGTGCTGCTGTCGCCCGCGAAAATGTACGTGATCTCCTGGCACGACCCGGCCCGGATCCCGGCCGACGAACTGCGGCGGCGGGGCCTCGGCGCCACCCCGGAGGATATCGCCGGGTACTTCTACCTCGCCTACCGGGATACCGGGGACGCGGTGGTCGCGGCGAGCTCCGGATGGCCTCAGCCCGGCTGGACTGTGCTGCCCAACGAGAGCGTGCTCGTCGTGGACCGGGTCACGCTGAAGACCTCGGTGTTCCCACTCGGGCCGGTGCCGTCGGCGGGCGGTGCGCGCGCCATCGCCCCGGACGGCCTGCCCGCCGACGACCCGCGCCGGACCGGGTTACCGCACCCCCCGTACCGGGAGCGGACCTCAGGCGGCCTCGGTTCCCGGCTCGTCCGGCTTGTCCGGCTTGTACCCCTCGCCATGGTCGCCGCCCGTGCCGAGGCCTCGCCGCGGCTGCGCCGCACCGCGGAACGGCGGCTGGCCGACCAGGCCCAGCTTGAGATCTTCCGGCACCGGGTCGACCAACTGGAATTCCGGCTCGCCGCCTTGGAACGCCAGCAGTCGCGGTGACCGGAACCGCACCGCCCGCCCGTGCCTGTTCTCATGCCGAAGGGCCTGGCCGCGGGGGCCAGGCCCTTGGGCCCTTGGACTGGGTGGTGGGTGGGTTTAGTAGCCGGCGGTTTGCATGTCGTGCAGGAAGGCGCTGGCTTTGCTGAGGGTGGCGGTGGTGGCGTTGATGTAGATGCCGTCGGCGTGGGCGGATTTGGCGGCGGTGGCCATTTGGGCGGCGGTGCCGTAGGTGGTGGAGACTTCGGCGTCGACGGTGATGGCGGGGTTGGCGGTGCGGGCCTGGGCGCGGGCGGTGGTGTAGAGGTAGTCGAATTCGGTGGGGCTGGTGGTGTTGACCTGGTCTTGGACGACGAGCAGGTCGGCGGCGGCGGCGGCGGCGGGGATGCCGCAGCGCAGGTACCAGTGGTCCAGGGTTTCCCCGGGGGCTGGCGGGCAGGCGGAGCCGGGGACCATGGCCAGGTCGCGGCCGGGGGCCTCGATGACCTTGAGCCCGTTGGCGTGGGCGAGCTGGGCGAACTGCTGCAGGTAGTGGGCGGGGTTTTGCTGTTCGGCCAGGGGGGTGAGGGCCCAGTACTCGGGGTCGTACATGACCCACTGGTAGGACGGGGTGATCGTGTGGCTGGCGAGGTCGGCGGCGAACTGGGCGTAGGAGTTGTAGACCAGTACCCCGGTGGCGGCGAAGCCGTCGGTGACCGGGGAGGTGGCCGCGGTGGGGCCGGTGGCGTAGGAGGTGGGGGTGTTGAAGAAGTGGCTGGTGGTGGCGGGGGAGATCTGGTTGAGCTGGTGGATGTTCCATCCGGTCATGACCCAGTTGGTGGTGGTGGCCGCGGACGCGGCGGCGGTGCCCAGGGTGGCGGCGGCGGCGCCGGCGGCGAGGGTGGCCGCGGCGGCGGTGGTGAGCTTGGCGAGGATGGTGCGAGCGGACATGTTTACCCCTGGGAGGTTCGGCTGCCGTTTTTTGGCTGCTGTTTTTTAATGTGTATGTTTAGTGTGCGGAAAACCGGGGGTGGCCCGGCAGAGGAATGCGGCCTGTCTTGCCGGGGTTGCCCGGCCCGTGCTGTTCGGCGGGTGAAGCACGGGCCGCGGTGTTTCCGGCCGGAGGAATAAGCCCCCGCGGGAATGGCCATAAGGCCCTACGACCGGGGACCAGAAGACCCGGGCCAAAAGACCCGGTGCTGCGACCCAGGTAGGTGGCGGCGCGGCCCGGCGGTTTCCGCGGCCAGACCGCACATGTGAGCCGTGCCGCGCTGGCCTCGCGGGCCTGGTGCGTGCCGGGCCATCAGCAGCCGGGGCTGGGGTGCATCATGGGCGGATGCCTTTGTTCGCTTTTGAAGGCCGGGAGCCTGCCATCAGCCCCGGGGCGTGGATCGCGCCCACCGCCACCCTGGTCGGCGACGTGCGCGTCGAGGCGGAGGCATCGGTCTGGTACGGGGCCGTGCTGCGCGCCGACTTCGGCACGATCGTCGTGCGGCGCGGGGGGAACATCCAGGACGGGTCGGTGCTGCACGGGGGCGCCGACCCGGTGACCGAGGTGGGTGAGGGAGCGACCATCGGCCACCTGTGCGTGGTCCACGGCGCGATCATCGGCGCAGAGGCGCTGGTGGGCAACGGTGCCACGGTCCTTGACGGGGCGGTCGTCGGGCCGCGCGCGCTGGTCGCCGCGGGCGCCACGGTGCCGCCTGGACTGGCGATCCCGGGCGGCATGCTCGCCGCCGGGATCCCGGCGCGGGTCGTCCGGGAGGTCAGCGCCGGGGCCAAGCAATGGGTGGCCAACAACCCGGAGATCTACCGCGAACTGGCGCGCCGGCACGCCGCCGGCGTCCGGCCGGTCACCGGCCCAGCCGGACAGTGATCGTCAATCACCCCCGCCGGTCTCGCCAGGCTGGCAACTTCCTGCCCCACGGTGAGGTTTCCGGGGACCTGGGGGCGGCGGGGGCTGTGCCATGATGCCCTGGTGACAGCGGTCTTCCGGGACGCTGACATCGTCGGCGGGCTCAGCGCCGCGGCGGCACGCGGCGGACCGGGGCCATCGGGGCGGAGTTCGGCCTCGCCCTGCCGGAGGCCCGCCGCGGTGCTCGTCACCGACTCCCTGGCACAGATCGCCGCCTAGGACCCGCCGCACGTCCTTGCCGGGACGCCGCACCTGCAACGGCTCGTAGCCCTCGGGGCGGTCCGCGCCGGTGAGGTCAACCGGCCGGCCCGGGACGGCATTACGGTGTTCTTCTCGGTCGGCCTCGCCGGGCCCGAAGCCTTCCTGCTCGACCGGCTGGCCTCCGGCTGACGGCCCTGCGCGGCCTGACTGACGGGCCTTGGGTGGCCTGGCTGATGAGCGGCCGCCCGCCGCCGCGGGCTACTTGATCTCGAACATGCCCAGGCCCTGTGGCTCTTCGGACCGCACGGCGACGTCGGCCACCTCCGCCAGGCGCGGGCCATGCCGCGTCCAGTCCAGCATCCGCTGTACCTGCTCGGCCGAGCCCTCGAAGACGGCTTCGACCCGGCCGTCGCCGAGGTTGCGCACCCACCCGGTGACGCCGTGCTGCCGGGCCATCCGCTGGCAGGCAACACGGAAGTTCACGCCCTGCACCTGGCCGGCGATCAGCACCCGATAGCGCACCACATACCGACGCTATGACGTTACCGCCGGGTCCCCCGGGCTGCCGCGCCGCACCGGGCGCGGACCGATGGGTGAGATTCCGGCCAAGCTGGCCTGGTGACCGACTTGATCGGGGAGAACCTGGCCGGCTCCCACTTCGGGGACGTGTACCTGACCGGCGCCCGGTTCCGCGACTTCGACCTGCTGCAGGCACCGCCAGCCTGACGCGCCAGGGCCCGGCCGGCGCCGGTTGCCCCGGCCGCCGGGCTCACCCGAGCTGAGCACGGACGGTCTTGAGGAGTTCCTGGGCGGCAAACGGCTTCTGAATTAGCGGAGCATCCTCGTCCAGCGCGCCGCGCGGCCCGAGGACGTCCTGGCTGTAGCCCGACATGAACAGCACCGGGGCGCCGGGATACATCTCGTTGATGCGCTGCGCAAGTTCCGGGCCGGACACCTGGGGCATCACCATGTCGGTGAGCAGCAGGTCGAAATGGTGACCGGCAGCCAGCGTGAGTGCTTCCGCGCCGGAGGCCGCCTCCAGCACCGTGTAGCCATTGCGGCGCAGGATGCGGGCGGTGGTCTGGCGCACCGCGGGCTCGTCCTCGACCACGAGGACCGTCTCGCCGCGGCCCTGCGTGGCGGGGGCTCCGGCCGGTTCGGTGACCGGCGCGGCCTGTCCCTGCGCGGGCGGGAAGAAGGCCCGGAACGTCGTGCCCATGCCCGGCTCGGTGTAGACGCTGAGGCTGCCGCCGGACCCGGCGATGATCCCGTGCACGGTGGCCAGGCCCAGCCCGGTCCCCTTATGCCGAGGCTTGGTGGTGAAGAACGGCTCGAAGATCCGGGACACGATCTCGGGGGGCATGCCGGTCCCGGTGTCGCTGACCGACAGTTCCACATAGTGGCCCGGCTTGATCTGGGGGTGCAGCCGGGCGTAGTCCTCGTCGAGCAGGGCCGTGCCCAGCCTGATGGTCAGCGTGCCCCCGTCCGGCATCGCGTCCCGGGCGTTGACCGCGAGGTTGAGCAGCACCTGTTCGATCTGGCCCCGATCCGCGCGGATGGCGGGCAGGCCGTCGGTGGTGCGCACCACCAGCGTGACGTCCTCGCCGATGGTGCGCGCCAGCAGGCCGTGGATGTCGGTCACGATGGCCGCCAGGTCGAGGACCTCGATCTTCGCCTTGTCCCGGCGCCCGAAGATCAGCAACTGCCGGGTGAGGCGGGTGGCCCTTTCCGCGGCGGTCTGGATCTGCTGTACGTCGGCGCGCACCGACTCGTTGTCGGCGGTCTCCTCGGCCACGAAGCTGGCGCAGGTGAGGATGACCGCGAGCAGGTTGTTGAAGTCGTGTGCCACGCCACCGGCCAGCTGGCCGAGGCTCTCCAGCCGCTGGGCCTGGTTGAGCCGGTTCTCCAGCCGCTCACGCTCCGCCTGGGCGCGCAGCCGTTCCTTGATGACCTGGTCCTTCAGGGCGCGCCTGTGCGCCTCCTCGAGTTCCCGGGTCCGCTGCGCGACGGTCGCTTCCAGCGAGGAGTTCAGCTCCTGCAGGCGGGTCACCAGGCGGCGGTTCTCCCGGCGGAGCCGGGTATGGTCGATGGCGGCCCGCACGCTGCGGATCAGGTCCTCGGGCGGCACCGGCTTGGCCAGGTAGTCGTCGACCAGGCCGACTGCGGCGATGGCATTATCGGCGGAGACGTAGCCGGTGAGCAGGATCACCGCCAGGTCGGGGTCGGCGGCCTTCAGACGGGCGGCAAGGTCGGTTCCGGACGTGTCCGGGAGCCGCTGATCGACCACGGCCAGGTCCGGCTGGTCCGGGCCGTGTGGCGCGGGCACGGCGGCCCCGGATTCGAATCCGGCGGCGGTGATCCCGGCGACTGCGAGTATGTCGACGACCGTCTGCCGCATATCGGGATCGTCATCGACGACGTAAACGGCGGCGCCCACGACCGCACCGGGTGGGGCCTGGGCGGTCATCTGCCCGCCTGGGAGGCGTCCGCGATCAGGCTGAGCATCCTGTGGGTCTCGAAGGGCTTGTGCAACACGGCGAAGGCGTGCGCCCTGACCGCGTCGCGCAGCCGGTCTTCCTGGGTGTAGGCGGTCATCAGGATGACCCGTGGCGGTGGGTCGCCGATCTCCTCCAGCACCGACACCCCGTCCCGTCCCGGCATCCGGACATCCATCACGACCACGTCGAAGACGGTCTCGCGGACGGCGCTGAACGCGCTCTCCCCGTCCGGCGCCGAGGACACCCGGTACCCGTGGTGCTCAAGGATCGCGACCAGGGTGTCGCGCATGCCCGGCTCGTCGTCCACGACCAGGATCGCGGCCCCGCTCATCGCGGCACGCTCGCCAGCGACGCGGCGACGGGCACGGTGATGGTGAAGGAGCTTCCCGCCGCCGGCGCGCTTCGCACCGTGATCGTGCCGTGGTGGGCTTCGACGATCCGTTTCGTCACGGCCAGGCCGAGCCCGATGCCGCGCGCCTTCCTTGTGTAAAAGGGAGTGAAGATGGCTTCGCGGGTCTCCTCGTCCATGCCGGACCCGGTGTCGGTCACGGTGATCTGTACCGAGCCGGGGGCCGATGCCGCCGCGATGGTGAGCGTGCCGCCGTCCGGCATCGCGTCGTAGCCGTTGGTGATGAGGTTGAGCAGCGCCTGGCGGATCTGGTCGTGGTCGGCGTCGATCGAGGCCTGCGGCTCGCCATCCTGCACGACCTGCACGCCCTTCGGCGGTGGGGCCACCGACAGCGCCTCGGTGACCAGTTCGGACACGCGCACCGGGGCCAGGATCGGCTGCCGCCCGGCCGAGTAGTCGAGCAGGTCGGAGACGATCAGGGTGGCCGCCGAGATCTCCCGCTTGGCGGTGGCGATGTGCCGCCGTACCGGGCCGTCCGGGTCGTCGCCCGCCCCGGCCTCCATCAGGTACAGGACGTTCATGACCACGCCCAGCGGGTTGCGCAGCTCGTGGCCCACCGTGGAGGCTAGCTGGCCCACGGCCGCCAGCCTTTCCTGGCGGATCAGCTGGGCCTGCGCCTCCTCGAGGTCGGCGATCGCCGAGCGCAGTGAGGCGGTGCGCTCCTTGACCAGCGCGGCGGCATAGTCCCGGCGCCTGCCCAGCGTCTCGACGAACGCGGTCACCAGTGCCGCGGCGAGCAGGCCGACCGCCAGGAGGATCCACGGCATGGCCTCGGCCAGCGCGCCCACGATAGGGTGCGGGCTCTGGGCCACGAGCAGCCAGGTGTCCGCGCCCACCCGGAACGGGTACTGGACCCCAGCCAGCGGCAGGTGCCTGGTCGTCGCGATCACCAGCGTGGCCGGGCTGGGCCGGGCCGACGCATAGATCGCGATGGCCAGGTTGCCGAACGGCGAGGACGCGGCGAGCCGGACCGTGGCCTTCGGGGTGACCTTCGTCATCTCCCAGACCACCGTCCCCGGGCCCGCGGACCGGCCGAGGCCGAGGACGAGCCACCGGGCGGAGCCCTCCTGGACCAGGCCGGTGACCAGCCCGCTGACCGAAAGGGCACGGTCCGCCAGCCGCTCATGGTCAGTGGAGAGCAGCGCGCCGACGGCGAGGCCGCTGCCAGCCGCCGCGATCACCCTGGCATTCGGTCCCTGCTCGGCGCTCACCATCCAGGCCTGTCTGCTCGACGTGGTGATGGAGCGGGCCGCCGCAGTGAACAACCGGGCCCGGCTCTGGCCGGAACGGGCCAGCGTGCCCAGCAACTGCAGCGACGCCTGGCTGCCCGAGAAGGCGCTGCCGAGCACCGCGGCGGCCTCGCCCGTCCGCTCGCGCAAGATCAGCCGGTCCTGATTGCGGATGGCGTCATCCGTGATGAGCGATGCCGCCACGGCCACCCCGGCCACGACCAGGAAAGTCAGCGCAGAGACGGCCCGGAGCGGGCGCCGTGCCCTTGCGCCGGCGGCCTGCCCGCCAGCCGCGGATCCAGGCATGGGCACCCCCTGAGCGTTCTTACTATCTGTATATAAATGAATACTCAATGTTACAGCCCGGGAAACGTCAAGGTCTCAGGGGCCGGTGCCGGTCGGGTCGCGCAGGCCAACAGATTCTGATCGAGTTGCGCCTTGCCTTGGTAGAGTTAGCGATATATCGTGATCGTATCGCGAGTGCTTTAGCCCAGGAGTGTGTGAGATGTCCGCAGCACAGGCCGCGGCCGGGGAGTTCGATCCCAGGGTCTGCGATCCGGTACGCCGCGCCGCCGCCCTGCTCAGCCAGTTCCGTGCCGCTCGGCACACGTCGGCCGGGCATGGCCGCGGGCCGAAGGGCGGGTGGGACTGGAGCCGTGCGAAGGGGAAGGGCCCGTGGGAGTGGCCCGGCGGCCCCGGGGGTCCTGGTGGCCCGTGGGGAGGCGGGTTCTGGCCGGGGGCGCCCGGCTTCGCCCGCGGGCCGAAGGCCGGCCGCGGTGACGTCCGCGCCGCGATCCTGGCCCTGCTGCAGGAGGGCCCGCGCAACGGGTACCAGATCATGTCCGAGATCGAGGAGCGCAGCGACGGCGCCTGGCGGCCCAGCCCCGGAGCGGTCTACCCGGCGCTGTCCCAGCTTGCCGACGAGGGCCTGATCGAGGCCGAGGAGTCCGGCGGCCGGCGCACGTTCCAGCTCACCGACGAGGGGCGCCAGTACATCCAGGACCACCCGGAGGCGGCCCGCGCCGCGTGGGAGTCGATGACAAACGACCCCGGGGAGGTTCCCGGCCTGTTCGTCCAGGCCGCGCGACTGGGGGGCGCCATCGTGCAACTGGCCCGCGAGGGCACGCCAGCGCAGATCCACGAGGCCGAGGCCCTGATGGAGCGGACCCGGCGCAGGATCTACCAGATTCTCGCCGGTCAGCCCGGCGAAGAAGAGTAAGGCAAGGGATGAGTCATGGATGAGCGGATGCGCGTCTCCGACGCCGACCGGGAGGCGGTCACCGCGCGGCTGCGCGACCACTACGCCGAGGGCCGGCTGACATCCGCCGAACTGGACGAGCGGGTCTCCGCGGCGCTGAGCGCGAAAACCTTCGGCGACCTGCGCCCGCTCACCAGGGACCTGCCCGGCCCCGCCCCGGCGCCGCCGCGCGCCGGGGCGCGGCCGAACCGGGCAGGCCCGCGCTGGGCCGGGCCCCCATGGGCCGGCCCGCGCCGGGTGCGGCGCCGTCCGCCGGTGCTGCTGTTCCTGCTGATTGCCTTGTTCGTGGCGCTGGCCTTCCCCGGTGGCGGCTGGCTGCTTTTCGCGGTGTTCCGGCTGATCCTGCTGTTCTGGCTGGTGAGTATCGTGGCCCGGATCGCCTTCGCGCTGATGTACCGGCGCAGGCACCACTACCGGTAACCGCCGGGGCCGCCGCACAAACGCCGCGCCGCACCGATGAGATGTCGGCCGCGGCACCGTCTCACCCAGCAGAACGACATCAACCGGGACCCCCCTCCCGCTGATCCCCTGCGAACCAGAGGCCAGGAGTCATGAGATACCAGTTGCGGGTGTGCGCGGACCAGGGCGGTCGGCTCGGTCCCGACGAGTGCGCCACGGTTCCGGCGGAGCCGGCCGCGGGCAGCGCGGCGGGTACGGCCGGCCTGCACTGGCTGTGGGACCTCGTGGAGTTGCGCCTGGGAGAGGCTAAGCCCGACCACGCGGCCTGAACGGGGGCCAGACCGGCGCGCGCGGCCGCCCCGGGGCGGCCGTGGATACTGAGACCACTCGCTTCCAGCATCCCGATACGCAGGCCAGGTTATGACCGAGCAAACTACGCCGGACGACATCACCGTCAATGTCATCGCCAGCTTCGACCGGTGCGCGGACCCGCGCCTGGGCACGGTGATGCGGTCGCTCACCGCACACCTGCACGCGTTCGTCAAAGAGGTCGGGCTGACCGAGGAGGAGTGGCGGGCGGCGATCGGCGTGCTGACCAGCACCGGGCACATCACCAGCGGAAAGCGCCAGGAGTGGATCTTGTGGTCCGATGCGCTCGGGGTGTCGATGCTCGTGGACGCCCTGGCGAACCGCGGCGCGGCGGCGGGCGCGACCGAGCCGACGGTGCAGGGGCCGTTCTACGTCCCCGGGGCACCGCCGCGCTCCTATGGCGAGCGGATCGACGAGATGCCCGCCGGTGAGCCGCTGTGGGTGCACGGCACCGTTCGCTCGCTGGACGGGCGGCCGCTGGCCGGGGCCGAACTGGACGTCTGGCAGAACGGTGACAACGAGCTGTACGCCGTCCAGGACCCGGAGGCTCCGGAGGACCACCTGCGCGGGCGGTTCACCACAGGAGAGGACGGCGGTTATGCGTTCCTGACGGTGCGGCCCACGCCGTACCCGATCCCGCACGACGGGCCGGTCGGCCGCATGCTGTCCGCGACCGGGCGACATCCCTGGCGGCCGGCACACATCCACGTGATTGTGCGTGCCCCCGGCCACCGGCCGGTGACCACGCACCTGTTCGACCGCGACAGCGAGCACATCGACAGCGACGCGGTATTCGCGGTCAAGCCGTCCCTGCTGCGGGAGCTCACCGCCCACCCGGCCGGTGACCCGCAGCGGCCCCCGGGCCTGGCCGCCCACACCGGCCGGTGGTGGTCGCTGGCCAGCGACTTCGTCCTGGCACCCGGGCGGCTGGCCGGCTGACGCGGGCCCGGCACCCGGGCGGCTGGCCGGCTCGCGGGCCCGGCACCCGGGCGGCGGCCCTGGCTTAGGGGGCTGGACGGTCCTTCTTCGGCAGCTTCGCGACCACGGCCTGGTAAGAGGCGTCGACAGCTTCGAGCAGCTCGTCATCGGGGATCGCGCCGCCGATGCGCAGGCTGTTCCAGCCAGATCGGCCTATATAGGACATAACGGATGCATCCCCCGGATAGCGCAGCAGCCATTCGTCGGCCATTTCCCTGGTGGGACCGCACTTCAGGCCGACCGCCCCCGCTGGCCCGGCACCCAGGAACGCAAAGATCTTTGACTCAACCTTGACCACTACATTACCGTCCCAGGGTTCGTCCTGCCACGCCCCGGGCTTGGCCAGGCAGTGTTCCAGCAAGTCTTGCCAGGTCATGCCCCTATCTCCCGGTGCCTATCCGATATGGAGGCATTCGCGGCGCTGCCCCGCTATGCCGTTCGCCACACCCCTAGCTGGTTCAGAACCAGCTAAATACCGGCTGCCCATGACCTCAGTAAGGCCTGAAGTTCACACCAGCCACACCTGTAACGGCTTGGAACTCATTGAGCGCCGTTCCCGATGTGCTCGTAACTACACCGACTTGCGTCCCGACGTTATTCTCTCCTGGATGGCTAGCTCAGGACGAACCCAGAGGAGAGTCCCGTGATGTTCCGTGGCACCCGCGCACTGCGGGGACTGGAGGTGACGTCCGCGATCATCACGCGCTAGCTAAAAACGGTCCCGGCCAGGTGTTGCAGCACGCGGCCGGGACCTTGTGTGTCGGATCAACCTTAGGAGGAACCCCGACATGTTCAGTATTCCAGCTGCCGGGCTGGCGAAGACCCTGATAGGGGTCACAATTTCGCTGCATGCGGCACCGGCCCACCACGTGCCGGGTCACTACACAGTCCGGCCGGGCGACACCCTCTCGACGATCGCCCGTCAGGAGTACGGCAGCCGGGCCGATTGGCCCGCCCTGTGGTGGACCAACCGTCACGAGATATCCAACCCCGATGCCATCGTCGTCGGCCAGCGCCTGCGGCTGAGCACCTGGCACCCGCGCAAGGCGTGGATCGAGCGCGCCGCGATGGCCGCCATCGCGCCTGCGCCCGCCACGCCCGCGCAGTCACCGGCCAGCGTGCCAGTGGCCAGCAGTTCGGCCCCGGTGGCGACCTCGTACCCGGCGTCGTCCGGAGGCGTGAACTGGTCCGCGATCGCGGCCTGCGAGTCCGGCGGCAACTGGAGCGATAACACCGGCAACGGCTTCTACGGCGGGCTCCAGTTCTCCGAGGGGACCTGGCTCGCCTACGGTGGCGGCCAGTACGCCTCGACCGCGGCCGGGGCCTCCGAGTCGGAGCAGATCGCGGTTGCCCAGCGGGTGCTCGCGGGCCAGGGCATCGGTGCCTGGCCGGTGTGTGGCGCCAACGGGTAACCCCGCTAGAAACGTCGCCTGCCTGCCCCTGCGATCCCCAGCGCAGGGGCAGGCAGGCGATGCTATATCCGGGGGCGGCCTTACGGGGCGGCGGCGCAGGCGGGCCGGCGGCCGCCGTTATGATCGGGCGTATGGCTGATACGTCTGAGACTGCCGCGAGCTTGCGCGTGGCCCGTGTGACGGCGCTGAGCAGCGAGGATCGCCTGCACCTGCTGACGTACCTATTGGCCAAGTACCCGGACAGCTTCTCCGGGATGCTGGATGAGGCACTGAGCACGATCAGCCCCGGCCGCGCCCCCAGCGGCGACGAAGGCTGAACCACGCGGGTAGGGTCCTGCCCCGACGGCGTGTCCGCCTACGGCGGCGCCGCGCGCAAGACCTGAGCCCACGGCGGCCGACCACCGGAGGGGACCGCGTGCAGCGCAGGCCGTTCTCGGCCCTGTCCCATCTGGAGTGCGCCCGGTGCGGCGCGACCCACGAGGCCACCCGGGTGCAGGGCCTGTGCGGGTGCGGCTCGCCGCTGCTCGCGCGGTACGACCTCGCCCAGGCCGGTGAGCTGGTGGACCCCGCGGAGATCGCACGGCGCCCGGCGGCCCTGTGGCGCTACCACGAGCTGCTGCCGGTCTCCGGCACCGGCCGCGTGGTGAGCCTGGGTGAGGGCATGACGCCGCTGCTGGCCATGCCGCGGCTGGGGAAGGCGCTGGGAGTTCCCCGGTTGCTGATGAAGGACGAGAGCCTGATCCCGACCGGCAGCTTCAAGGCCCGCGGCGCCAGCGTGGGCGTTTCCCGCGCCGCCGAGCTTGGCGTCACCGGGGTGGCCATGGCGACCAACGGGAACGCGGGGGCCGCCTGGGCCGCCTATGCCGCCCGGGCGGGGATGCCCAGCCTGATCGTCATGGCCGCTGACGCACCGGCGATCAATCGCGCCGAATGCCAGGCCGTCGGCGCCGAGTTGTGGCTGGCCGACGGGAGCATCGCGGAGGCGGCGCGCCTGGTCGCCGCGGAGATCCCGGCCCGCCCGGGATACCAGGACGTCTCCACACTCAGGGAGCCGTACCGCATCGAGGGCAAGAAGACCATGGGCTTCGAGATCGCCGAACAGCTCGGCTGGCGGCTGCCCGACGTCATCGTGTACCCCACCGGCGGCGGAGTCGGGATCATCGGCATCTACAAGGCGCTGACCGAGATGCGCGAACTTGGCTGGATCGGGCAGCAGCGGCTGCCGCGCCTGGTCGCGGTGCAGGCCACCGGATGCGCCCCGATCGTGACGGCTTTCGCCAGCGGGGCGGACCACAGTGAGCCGTGGCCGGACCCGCGGACGGTCGCCTTCGGCATCACCGTGCCCAAGGCGCTCGGGGACTTCCTCGTGCTGGACGCCGTGCGCGCTACCGCCGGCACCGCCATCGCCGTGGACGACGACGCTCTGCTGGCGGATCAGCGCACGGTCGCGCGCCTGGAGGGGCGGCTGATCTGCCCGGAGGGCGCGGCCTGCGTCACGGCGGCCCGCCGGCTGCGTGAATCCGGCTGGCTGGGCGAGGCCGACGAGGTGGTCCTGCTGAACACCGGCACCGGGCTCAAGTACCCGCACATCCTGCCGCCCGGCGAGCCGGGCGGCCCGCCGTCGGCGTGATTGCGCGCGCTCGTCATCCCCGCCTGGACGAAGACCTCCCGGCAGGCGCGGCCAGCCGCCTGGACGAAGACGTCCCGGCAGGCGCGGCCAGCCGCCTGGACGGCACCGCAACGGCACCGCCCAGCTTGGCCGATCCGGGTGCTACCACATCCAGGGATGGCTGATGGCGACCCTGCCGTGAGCGGGGCCGCTGCCGTGTCCCATCGATGCGGCCGCGACTGCGGCGAGGCTGCCCAGTGCGAGGGCCAGGACGAGAATCCCGCGCAGCGCCCTGGCGCGGGCCGACCTGGGGGACCTGCGGTGCGCTGATAACCTGCGGTGCGCGCCGCCCACCGGGCCGCTAGAAGGAGTGCCGTTCCATAATGAACTACGAATCTCCATGGGAGAGGGTCCCCTCTTGACGATATGGGCATCGGGTCCTCTAAGAGGGAGAAGCTACTCCTATCCCGGCTCCGGGATATGACATTCGGGCCAATTCGGGAAACTTTTCCCGCATCTGCCCGTGCAAGTTGCTTGGACAGGGTCAGGCGGAGTCACTCAAGTAACATCAGCCCGGGCGGCACCGGCTGATGTTCCCATTCCCATGGCAGTCCGCCTGTCACAGGCGCCACGAGAATATGGCCGTCCCAAGTGGTTTACCGGCGGCCTGCCGCGCTTTCCGTGAAAGGGTCTGTGCAAATTGCGCTGACCCTATCTGACCAGCGGAAGAGCATTTCCTTTTATGCGATACCTGCCTCCCCGGCCGAGTGTGGGAAGGCCATAGCGGGTATTAAACGCCACGGAATGGTTCCGTGCATCCCATTCGGCCAGCCGTGAGGTGCCCCCGGGCGGTGGAAGACAAGGCGATCATGGAATTTCGGGTCCTCGGGCCGATCGAGCTCTGGTCGGCCGACCGGCGACAGGATCTTGGGCCGGCCAGGGAACGCTGCGTCCTTGCCGTCCTGCTGCTGACGCCGCGGACGATCGTGCCCGCCGAAACCCTCATCGACAGGCTGTGGGACACCCGGCCGCCGGCCAAGGCACGGGAGAGCCTTTCCGCCTACATCGCCAGGCTCCGGGCGTCGCTTAGGCAGGCCATGGGTGAAGAGGTCCAGCTGGCCGGGCGCGCCCGGGGTTACCTGCTCGACGTCGATCCCGACGCCGTAGACCTGCATCAGTTCCGGCGGCTGCGCAGGCAGGCCGACGCGCTGGCGGCCGGCGGCGACCACGGCGAGGCCGCCGCGCTACTGCGCGAGGCGGACGGGCTGTGGCGCGGCCAGGCCCTGGCGGGCATCGACGGCGACTGGGTGGCGCGGATGCGCGGCAGCCTCGAAGAGGAGCGCCGGGCCGCCATCCTGGAGCGCGTCGATTGCGAGCTGGCACTCGGCAGGCACGCCGACCTTGTCGGCGAGCTGCACCATCTGCTGGCCCAGTATCCGCTGGACGAGACGTTCGTCGCGCACCAGATGACCGCTCTGTACCGGAGCGGCAGGCCGGGTGACGCGCTCCACCTCTACCGGGAGACCCGCGACCGCCTGGTCGAGGAGCAGGGCACCGAGCCGGGGCCCGCACTCGCCGAACTGCACCAGCTGATCCTGCGGCGCGATCCTGGGCTTGCCGGCTGGGCCGCCGACCGGCTCCCGGCGCGGCTCCCGGCACGGATGCCGGCCCGGCTGCCGCACCCGGACACCCTCCCGCCCGAGACGGTGGAGTTCGTCGGGCGCAGCGCGGAACTCCAGGTGCTCACCGGGGAGCAGGGCGGCACCCCGCGGCTCAGCGTGATCGAGGGCATGCCCGGCGTGGGCAAGACCGCGCTGGCGGTCCGCGCGGCCCGCCTCCTGTCCGGGCGGTACCCGGACGGCGTGTTCTACCTCAACTTCCACAGCCATGACTCGGGGAGCCCGTCGCTCGACGCCACCGAGGCGCTGCGCCGCCTGCTGCAGATGCTGACCGTGCCGGCCACCCAGATACCCGAGTCGCTCAGTGAGCGCGCCGCGCTGTGGCGGGCCCAGCTCAGTCGGCGCCGCGCCGTGGTGATCCTGGACGATGCCGCCAGGCTGGACCAGATCCGCCCGCTGCTGCCGGCCGTCGGCCGGTCCCTGGTGCTGATCGCCAGCCGGCACCGGATTCCCGACCTCGCCGACGCCCGGACGCTGACCCTGGACGTGCTGCCCCTCGACGATGCGGTCACGCTGTTCCGGCGGATCGCGGGCGACGGCGTGGCTTACGACGACGACGAGGTGGCCGCGGCCGTGGAACTGTGCGGGCGGCTGCCGCTCGCCATCCAGCTCACCGCGGGGCGGCTGGCCCAGGACTACCCGCCCCGGCTCGGCGACCTGGTCGCGGAACTGTCCCGGCCGCCCGCCCGGGTGGACGGCGCGGACCTGGTGGTGCTGGACTGGGTGCCCGCCTTCGAGCTGTCCTACCGCGCGCTGGAGCCGCGCCATCAGGAGTTCTTCCGCCGGCTGGGGCTGAGCCCGGCCACGCTGATCAGCCTGCACGCCGCGGCGGCCCTGGGTGGCGGCACGCTCGCCGATGCCGAGGAGGCCATCAGCGCGCTGCTCGACCACCACCTGCTGTCCCCGGCCCCGGGCGGCCAGTTCGTGTTCCACGACCTCATCCGCGGGTACGCGGCCATGTGCGCCGCGCGCGACGACCCTGCGCCCGTGCGGCGGCAGGCGATCGGCAGGCTCCTCGACTACTACCTGCACGGTGCGGACAAGGCCGACCGGGAACTGTACCCGTTCCGGCGCCGTATGGCCGTAACGGTCGCCCGGCCGCCGGCCGCTGTGCCCGTGCTGGGCACGAAAGAAGACGCGGTGGCCTGGCTGGAGGCGGAGTGGCGCAACGTGCTGCAGGCGGCGCAGTACGCGGCGCGGCACGAGTGGAAGCGCACCTGCGCGGACCTCATCCACGCGCTGGCCGGGTTCGTGCAGATCAAGGCGTACTGGGACGAGGCGATCTCGGCGCACACGCTCGCGCTGCAGGCAGCCCGCGACATCGCGGACCCGGGCCGGATCGCGCAGGCGGCGCTGGAACTCTGTGAGGTGAGCCAGGAGACCGGCCGGCACGAGGAGATGCTTCCCCTGGCGGAGGATGCCGCGTCGATCTACCGGTCCCAGGCCGACCGGCGCGGCGAGGCGCACGCCCTCGACCAGATCGGCATGGCTCACGCGCGCGTGACCCGCTACCGCGAGGCGCTCGCCTACTTCCACGAGGCGCGGATCCTGTACCACGGCGCCGGGGACCAGCACGGCGTGGCCGACACCCTGAGCCACGCCGGCATAACCTGCTGGCACCTCGGCCGGTACCAGGACGCAATGGATCACCTGGGTAAGGCGCTCGCCCTCTACCGGGTGGCCGGTGACCGGCGGGGCGAGGCGAAAACCCTCAGCAACCTGGGCCGGATGCAGTTGCTGTCCGGCTATCACCGGGACGCGCTCCAGGCATATCAGGCCTCGCTGGAGATATTCGCGGAGATAGGCGGGGCGCAGAACGAGGCGATCCTGTATCACAACATCGGCGGGGTCTACGACTACAAGGGCAGTTACGAGGAGGGGCTGACCGCCTACCGGCGTGCCCTGGCCATCTACCGTGACATCGGCGACCTGCCCAACCAGGCTGATGTGCTCAATGACATCGGCGCCATTTACCGCAAGGCGGAGTGCTACGACGAGGCGCTGATCCATCACGAGCAGGCCAGGCTCGTCGCCGAGGAGATCGGCAACCAGTCGCAGCAGGTCATCGCGCTGCGCGGGATCGCCGACGTGTGCCGTTTGTCGGGCCGCTACGGTGAGGCGCTCGACCAGTACCGCGCGGTGCTCAGGCTGGCCCGGGAGATCGGTGACCCCTACGAGGAAGCCAAGATCCTGGAAGGGATCGCGGAAACGACGCTCAGCACCCGCCGCCCCGCCGCCGCCCGGATTCTGTTCCGGCAGGCGCTGGACATCTTCGAGCGCCTCAACGTGCCCGAGGCCGAGTCGGCGCGGATCCGGATAGAGACCGTGGATCCCGCCGTGAACCACCTGGCCTCGTAGCCCGGCGTCATATCCGCAGGCCAGCGGGACCCCCGCGGGCCGCTCTCCGGTGCCCTGCCTTCCGCGCCTGACCTGCGTTGCAAGGTCCGCGTCAACACAAGTGCAAGGCCGCCGCCACACGCTTTCTGCCATGACGACCACGCCGGTGACCGAGCCGATCGGCAAGCGCCTGCGGCCCCTTTACGCGACCGCGTTCATACACAGCTTCGTGCTGTGGTACTCGATCGAGAAGCTCTTCATGCGGTCCGTGGGCCTGAACGACTACCTCATCACGATCGCCACGCTCGTCTACATCGTGGTCATGATCGTGGCCAACATCCCGCTCGGCCTGCTCGCCGACCGGTGGAGCCGCAAGGGTGTGCTCTACATCGCCACCTGCGCACTCATCGGCAGTTCACTGGTCTGCGGTGTCAGCCACGGCCTGGCGCTGTATGCCTCCGGGATCTCGGTCTGGGGCCTGTTCTACGCGGCGTACGCCGGCACCTACGATTCGGCCGTCTACGACGTGGTGCTCGAGGAAACCGGCTCGGCCGAGGCGTTCGAGCGGTGCTACGGCCGGGTGCAGATGTTCGAGGCCACCGCGTTCATCGCCAGCGCGCTGGTCAGCGCCGTGGTCGCCCGGTATGTAAGCCTCCGGGTCGAGTACTTCCTGACGATTCCGTTCACCTGCTGCGCGTTCGGCACGCTGAGCCGGTTCCGCGAGCCCAGCCTGCACCGCACCGTGCCGGCGCTGCACCTGGGCGCTCACCTCGGCCGGATCGCGCGGCGCGCGACCAGCGGCAACGTCGGCTGGATCGTGGTCGCCCTGGTAGCCAACTGCGTGGTCATGCGCCTGCTCATCGAGTTCTACCAGCTCTGGTACCTGGGGCTGGCGCTGCCGGTGATCTGGTACGGCCCCAGCTGCGCGCTGATGTACTCCGGTGCCTGGGGCGGCGGCGCCCTGGCCAACTGGCTGCGCGGCGGCCGCACCGTGCAGGTGGCCGCGGGCTGCTCGCTCGTGATCGCGTGTGGCCTGTTCGTCCGGGACCCGCGCGTGGTGATCGGCGCTCAGGTTGCCACGATCTTGGGGGTCACCGTCCTCAACATCACCCTGACCCGGTACCTGCACGACGCGATGCCGTCCACCGTCCGGGCCGGTGCCTCCTCCGTGGTCAGCACCATCGGGTACGGCGTCTTCGTGCCGACAGCGTTCGCCTTCGGCCTGTTCAGCCGGGGCCACGGCATCTTTGAGGCGTCCGTCTTCGTCGCCGTTCCGCTGGCCGTCATGTGCGTCTCGGTCGCCGGTGCGCGGCGCTGGAGCACCCAGCCGGCCGCAGCACCGCAGCCCGGGGACCGGTTCGCGGAACGCCGGACCGATGCGCCGGAACCGCTCCGCGAGGCCGCCGGGGGCGGCCCCGCGCGAGGCGTGGCGAGCGCCCCGTACTGGTGGCCGGCCGACCGGGCCGGTCAGCCGGCCGCCCGGGTGCGTCAGCCGGCCGCCCGGGTGCGTCAGCCCGCCGCCCGGGTGCGTCAGCCGGCCGGCGCCGGGCCGAAGGTGAACCCGGCCGGCGAGCCGGCGAAGCCGCTGGCGCCCAGGGCCAGCACCCATTCGGCCCGCAGCGCGTAGACGCTGTTCAGCGCCAAGTATCCGCTCCCGGCCAAGGGTACTGATCACTCCTTGTATCTATGCCGGGCCGGAGCGCTCTGGTTAGCAGGCCGGTCAGCGTCCTGCTGCCCGCACGAAAGATTCGGGGGAATCTGTCATGTCGTTCACCCTTCGGGGCGTGCTGAGTGCGTCTATCTGCGAGGACTGCCCCATTTCGCTGGACGGTGCGGCGGTGCGCGTGTATGCCACGCTGCCGGGCCAGGGCGTGACGGCCCGTGCCGCGGCGGACCCGCGGCACACGTTCCGCATCTTGCACCACGGTGAGGCGGATAAGCAGGCCGTGGTGGAGACGGCCCACGGGGAACTGCTCGGCGAGGCGACCATCGGGGCCGACGGCTCCTACGCGGTCGAACTGGCCGGTTCCTACACCGGCGATGCCGTGGACATCGACCTGTACTGCGGCACGCTCAGCGGCCACGTGCCGCCGCGCCCGGGCCAGGTGGCCCTGACCACGCTGCAGCCCACCTGGCGCCTGGCCGGCGCCCCCGGCCCCGGCGCCGCCGGCGCAGCGGCTGGCGCGGGCGCCGTTGCCGGGAACCACGTGGCGGCGTTCGACTACGCGCTGCCGCCGCGGCTGACCTGCGCGATGCTGGGCCGGCTGGGCCTGTGGGTCATCTGCGGCCGGATCACCGTCTGTGCCACCGGCCAGGTGGTCGAGGGAGTCACGGTCTACGCCTTCGACCGGGACTGGCTCCAGGACGACCCGCTCGGCTCGGCGGTGACCGGCCCTGGCGGCAAGTTCCAGATCTGGTACACCGTGGCCGAGTTCTCCCAGACGCCGTTCTCCCCACTGATCAACATCGAGCTTGTTCCCGGGCCCGACCTCTACTTCCGGATCGAAGGCCCCGGCGGGGTGGTCCTGCTCGACGAGCCGCCCAGCACCGGGCGCACGGCTGGCCGCCAGAACGTCGGCCCCTGCTTCTGCGTCGGCCTGTGCGTCCCCGAGGCGCCGCCGCGGACTGAGCCCATTCCGGACTTCCGCTACATCGGCGCCCTGGACTACGTGGTGGACGTCGACAGTGGCCCGGCCGGCTCGGGCCGGACGCTGGCTGACAACCGCGCCTTCTACAGCGGCCTGCGGCTCAGCGGCCCCATCGGGACCACCCTGGGCGGCCAGCCGCTGGAGTACCGGTTCGAGGTCCGGGCCCTGCCCGCCGGGTCCTGGACCCCGGTCCTGCCGAACCAGATCCTGCCCACGATGATCGGCACGTCGGAGAAGCTGGTCGGCGCCAGCCTCGAGGTCAGCGAGGTGGTCGTCAACGGAACCGCCTCACCCACCGAGATCGCCGTCACCCCCGCCGCCGACGGGTGGATCGCCATGCCCCAGGAGGGTGACCTGTCCACCGGGCTGTTCACCCCGAACCTCAACATGATCGTCCTGGACACCAGGACCATCGCCGCGTGGACCCCGGCCGACGTCGGCGCGATCATGGCCGGGACCGCCCTGCCGCCCGCAGGCCTGGAAGCGGATCAGCTTTTCGGCATCAGGCTGCGGGTCCGCCAGGCGGGGCTGCCGCTGACCGAGACCGACGGCGGCGAGTGCCAGACCCTGGCCATTGACAACACCCTCTACGACAACGTCAACAAGGGCGGCAGCTGGGCGCCGCACCAGGTGAGCGACCAGCTGGACGTGGCGAGCGTCAACGTCCAGGAACTGATCGGCAGCGGCTGCGGCGGGGTCACCAGCTCGCTGACCGTGCTGGTCACCGCGGCGCACCCGAACCTGGGCGCGGTCGGCCTGAGCATGACCGGGGGCGGCTCGACCTGGGGGTTCACGCTGCCGCCGGCGACACCGGGCCAGGTCGCCGGGGCGGCGGCCAACAGCTTCTCCGTGTCGGCGATGCCCTCTTGCGCCTACATCGTCACCCTGGAGACGCAGGTGCTGCTGACCACCGGCGACACGGTTCCGCCGCCGGTGTACGACCAGCTCGCCTTCTGCAAGCGCTGACGTCGGCCTGCGGGATCCCGGCCGCGCGGCCGGGATCCCGCACTACCCTCGCGGCCCGCTCGCGCAGGTTCTATTGATGCGCTACGCGGCTGGGTGGCCGGCCTGGTCCCCCGGCCCGGGAGACGCGTGGCCGGCCAGCCCAGAAGCGCGCTCAGGTACCCGGGTCCCCGCCGCTAGCTACCCGCTCGATCGGCGCGGGGCCGGCGGTGCCGCTGCGCAGCCGGCTGCGCAGCGCGAGGAAGTACCACAGCGCGGCGAGCACCGCACCGCCGCCGATGACCTTGTCCGAGCCGTGGAACGGGGACGGCAGCGCCAGGATCAGCATCACCAGCACGGTCCAGGCCAGCACCAGCCCGATCACCGGCTTCGCCCAGCGGCCCAGGTGGAACGCGCCGGGCACGTGCTCCAGCACGGACCGCTTGCGCGCGTAGGCCACCGTGATGAGGAAGTAGATGATGTACGGGATGATCGCGGTGGCGGCGACGAGCGTGCCGAACGCGTTGGCCTGCAGGTACCCGTAGATCATGAACGCGATGTCGAGGATGCCGAAGACGACCAGCGCGACGATCGGCGTCTGGGTGCGCGGGTTGACCTTACGGAACCACGCCGACCACGGCAGCATGTTGTCCCGGGCCAGCGAGTAGACCAGGCGCGCCTGGGCCGCCGCGCCGACCACAATGATGGCGAACATCGAGAACACCACGAACGCAATGAAGACCTTGGTGAGCGCCGAGCCGAGCCAGTAGCTGCCGATCGTGAGCAGCGGCAGGCCCGGCGCCTCCACGGCCTTCAGATCGGGGATTGCGACGGTGAACCCGATCAGCGCGACCATGCCGAGCACGCCGGACCCGGCCACTGACCAGATCACCGCGCGCGGCACGGTGCGGCCCGCGTTGATCGCCTCCTCGGACAGGTCGGCGGCCAGTTCGAAGCCGACCAGCGTGTAGATCCCCACCAGCGCGGCCAGCGCGATCGAGTACCAGGTCGCGTTGTGCTGTACCGACGTGGTGCGCAGCAGGATGCCCGCGCCGTTATGGTCCGGCTTGGTGTGCAGCCCCCACAGCACGAGCAGCAGCACACCGAACACGACCGTGCCGAGGATCTCGGTGAACACCGCGACGTTGTTGACCCGGGCGGCGACCTGCACGCTGATCACGTTGATCAGCATAGGCAGGAGCATGATGATGATCGCCACGGCCAGGGTGAGGTGCGGGGTGGCCGTCACGCCGAACTCGCTGATCAGCAGCGGGGCCGCGACCAGCAGGATGATGGCGCCGCCGCCGACCGTCATGTACATCAGGCCGGCGAATCCGACGAACCAGCCGTAGGAGGGGTTCACCAGCCGCGAACTCCACTGGTAGGCGTACCCGGCCAGCGGGATCCGGGTAGACAGCTCCGCCACGATCAGCGCCACCAGTATCTGCCCGGCCACGGCTATCGGCCACAGCCAGATCATCGCGGGGCCCCAGTAGGTGAGCCCGAACCCGTAGTTGAGGAATATCCCTGTGGAGATCGAGATGATCGAGAACCCCACCGCGAACACAGAGAAGAAGCGCAGCTTGCGCCGCAGCTCCTGGACGTAGCCGAACCGGCTGAGCACAGCCTCGTCGGCGCCCGCCGCCGGGGCGGCCGTGACCTGCCTGGCCCCGGCGCCTGCGATGTCTTCCACGGTCCCAACCCTTCTGGCCGGACCGCCGCCGGCCACCTCGTGCCTTACGGCGAGCGGCGCGGGCCGCCGTCCGCCGGTGTCACCGATAAGCCGTCGAGGTGCCTGCGCACCGCGGCGAACGCATGGTCGGTCGCGTCGAGCACCAGGTCCAGGTCGGCGGGCGTGGTGGCCGCCGAGACGAACCAGTTGTGTCTCGGGTGCAGGAACGCGCCGCGCCGGGCCGCCTCCCCGGTGAACGTGTTGGCCAGCGCGAAGTCCTGGTCGCCGGCGAACGTCAGGAACGGCATCTGCGGCGGCCCGGTCTGCCGGATGGCCAGCTCCCACCGCGCTGCCTGCTGCGCCAGGCCGTCCCGCAGCGCCTGGCCCCGCGCGGCCATGGTGGCCACCGCGTCCTCCTCGGCGAGCGCCTGCAGCGTGGCCAGCCCGGCGGCCATCGACACGGCGGAGAACCAGAACGAGCCGGTGGTGAACACCTCGGTTGCCCCGCCGCGGAACGCCTCGCCGCCGAGGACCGCGGCCAGCGCGTAGCCGTTGGCGATCGCCTTGCTCCACGCGCTCAAGTCCGGCGCCACGCCAAGCGGTTCCCAGCTGCTGCCCCGGTGCAGCCGGAAGCCGCAGCGGACGTCGTCCAGGATGAGCGCGGCCCCGGCCTGGTCGCACAGCGCGCGCAGGCCGCGGGCGAACTGCGGGCTGGCGAGTTCCTGGTCCTGGCCGATGTCGTGCCGGAACGGGGTGACGATCACGCCCGCCAGGTCGCCTGCCACCGCGTCCGCGGCCTCCTGCACGCTGGCCAGGTCGTTGTAGGTGAAGTAGCCCAGGTGCGCGCGGTCCTCCGCGGTCACCCCGCCGGGCCGGGGCGTGCACCAGGGGGCCGCGCCATGGTAGGCCCCCCGGGCGGCGAGTATCTTGCGGCGCCCGGTTGCGGCCCGGGCGATCATCAGGGCCAGCGTGGTCGCGTCGGTGCCGTTCTTGGCAAACATGGCCCAGTCCGCGTGCGCCACGGTGCCGGTCAGCGCCTCGGCGAGTTCCACCATCCTGGGCGACGGCGCGTTCTGGCAGTCGGCCTGCTGGCGCTGGGCCTGCGCCGCGGCCTCCACCTTCGGGTGGTGGTGCCCCAGGATCACCGGGCCGTAGCTGCACATCAGGTCCACGTACTCGCGGCCGTTTACGTCCCACACCCGCGCCCCGTCGCCGCGCGCCATGAACTGCGGGAAGGCGGCCGGCAGCCCGGCCGCGCTCTGGTGCCCGTACATGCCGCCCGGGATGACGGCAGCCGCCCTGGCCCGCAGGGCCGCGTCGTTGGCACGGGCGCGCGCGTCGGTTGCCGTCATCGATGGGCCTCCGTAATGCTGAAATTGCGGGTGATCTCGGCGGGTATCAAATCGAGGGCCTGGCCGAGGCTGGCAAGCGTGGCGTCGGAGCCGAGGCCCTGCGCCACCAGTGCGGCCGCCGCGGTGCCGAGCCAGCCGGCCGCCACCGGATCCCAGCCGTGGCACAGGCCGGTGATGAACCCGGCTGAGTAGGCGTCGCCGCACCCGGTGGTGTCGACCACGGGGACCGGGAGGGCCGGGATGCGGGTGTCGGTGCCGCCGGCCACGATCCGGCTGCCGTCCGCCCCCATAGTCACGGCCACCGCCCTGGCGCCCGTGTCCAGCACGGTCTTGATCGCGGCGTCCAGGTCCGCGGCGGCGGTGATCGCCAGCAACTGCGCGGAGTTCGGCAGGAAGTAGTCCACCGAGGGCAGCAGCGGCGCCAGCCGGTCCAGGACCTCCGGTGACCCGGGCCGGAGCAGGTCCATGGTCACCAGGGTGGCGCCGGCCCGCGCCGCGGCCAGCACGGCCGCGAGCGGTGCGCCGGCGAACCGGCCGAGCACGTCCGGCGCGCCCACGTGCAGCACGTCGGCCGCCGCGACCAGGCTGGTGTCCACATCGCCGGGCCGCAGGTGGGGGGTGGCCCCGGGCAGGTGCAGCGCGGGGCGCTCGCCGTTCGGCCGGATCGGCAGCATGGTGGCGGAGGTCGGCACGCCCGGGACCCGGGCGAGGTGGGTGGTATCCACGCCGTGCCGGTCCAGCAGCGACATCAGCATGGCGCCGGTGCCGTCGTCGCCGATCGCGCCCATCGAGATCACGCGGGCGCCGAGCTTGGCCAGGTCCACGGCCGTGCCCGCCGCGGTCCCGGCGGCGGTCAGCCGGATCTCCTCCAGCGTCACGCTGCCCTGGCCGGGCGGGATCGCGGTGACCGGGCGGCCGAGTATGTCCAGGATGTGCGCGCCGAGGCAGACCACCAGCGGGGACGCGGTCGGCAGTGTCATGCCTGGCCTCCGGGGCCTCAAGCCACGATTAGCCGGATGTTAGACGGACGTCCGAAATAATTCAAGAGTGCGCCGCCTGCGGTGTACTGTCGTCAGCGGACTGAGCGTGCCGGGAGCTTGCCGATGCCGAAGGTCGTGGACTGGGACTCGCGCCGGGACGAGGTGCTGGCGGCCACCTGGCGGGTCATCGCCCGGCACGGGCTGGCGGGCACCACGGTCCGGAAGATCGCCAGGGAGGCCGGTTACTCGGCCGGTGTGCTCGCCCATTACTTCAGTGACAAGCAGGACATCCTCGGCTCGGCGCTGGTGCTGTCACACCGCCGGGTGGGCGAGCGGATGGACCGCAGCGCGGCCGGGCTGGCCGGGTTCGCGGCGCTGCGCGTGGTGATGCTGGAGGCGCTGCCGCTGGACCCGCAGCGGCTGCTGGAGGCCGAGATCGAGGTCAGCTTCTGGGGCCGGTCGCTGGGCAGCCCGGAACTCGCCGCGCTGCAGAACGCCGAGTTCGAGAAGCTCTGGTCCCGGCTGCGCACGCTGCTGCTCGGCGCCCAGCGGCTCGGCGAGCTGGGCGCCGGGGTGGACATCGAGGAGGCCACTCACCGGCTGGTCGCGCTGATTGACGGGCTGAGCGTGGAGGCGGTGCTGTATCCCGCCCGGGTGCCGCCGGCCCGGCAGGTGGCCATGCTGGACCAGTTGCTGCACGACTTCTCCAGCCCGCCGCTGCATCCGGCTCCTACTCTCAGCGAATGACGAGGTCTCGGGCTGCCGGCTGCCCCCCACGCCCGCGCGGGCACGTCCCGGTTCCGGGCCAAGGCACGCGGTTAGGGGGTCAGTTCAGCAGCAGGCGGGAGGGGCGCTCAGGGGTGTGCCAGAGCCGGTTGGTGGCGATGACCCCGTCGGTCTCGGTGATGATGTCACCGCCGGTGCCCAGGTTGACGTCGAACTTCGGGAACGCCGACGAGGCGATCTCGACGCGCAGCCGGTGCCCGGCGGGCAGCCGCACGCAGGTGTCCCACATGCGGATCTCCACCTGGTACGTCTCGCCGGGGGTGACCGGCCGCTCGGCGTCGAACCCGTCCCGGTAGCGGAGCCGGACCACACCGTCGCAGAGCCGCTGGGCGAAACCGCCGGGGTGCACGTCGAGCAGCTTGGCCGTGACGTCGGTGTCCGCGGCCGAGGTGCCCACGTGCGCGATCACCTTGACCGGGCCGATCACCTCCAGCGGCTCCGGCAACGGGTCGCTGGTGAACACCAGCATGTCGCCGCGGCTTTCGATGCCGTGGTAGTCGTCCGGGCCGCCGATCTGCGCGCTGCTCTGGTCGGTGATGAACGGCACCGGCCGGTCCGGGTCGTGCGTCCACTCGTCCGGCGGCTCCGCGCCGGTGACCGGCCCGGAAACCAGCCGGCCGTCGCCGAACCGGCTGTTGGCATGCCCTTCGCTGGAAAAGTGGAAGACCGTGGACGGGGCATCGGGCGGGGGCCAGGCCTGCGCGTCGCGCCATTCGTTGGCGCCCATGACGAAGATCCGCACCGGGGCGGGCCGCGGGTCCGGCTCGGTGCCCTTCACGTGCTCGTCGAGGAAGGCCACGATGTGTGCATCGAGGTCGATCAGCGCGTCCGCGCCGAAGTCCACCTCGCCGAGCTTCCGCGCCGAGTTCACCGCGTGCCCCCAGGGGCCCATCAGCAGCCGCTGCCCGGAGCGGCCTGCGGCGGCCATGGCGGCGAAGTTGGCCGGCGTGCCGATCTGCTCGTCGTCGTACCAGCCGGAGATGTGCAGCACGGGCACGTCGACCTCGCCGATGCGGTGCTGGTAGCGGACCGGCTCCCACCACTCGTCCAGGGTGCGGTGCCGCAACTCCTCGCGCCACAGCGGTGAGGCGAACCCGGCGGCCTCGTCCATCGTCAGCATCGGCCGGTGCCGGTACACCTCCATCCAGTCCACGTCCTCGGTGAACTGGGGCATCCGGCCGTCGGTCAGTCGGAACCAGTTGATGTGCATCGGCGTGGGCAGCCCGGTCGGCCATTCCACGAAGGGGTCGCTGGGCGTCACCAGGCACACCATCGCGCGCAGCGCGGCCGGCCGCTGCAGCGCGGTCAGCCACTGGATCCGGCCGCCGTAACTGCCGCCGTAGGTGGCGACCTCGCCGGTGCACCAGTCCTGCGCTGCCGCCCAGGCGATGACCTCCGCCCCGTCCGGGCCGTCGTTCCGGTAGGGCTGGAACACGCCGTCGGAGTCACCGCGGCCGCGGACGTCGACGTGGACATGCGCATAACCGGCCTTCGCGAACACGGTGCCGCGCTGCGACTGCCGCTCCCCGGTCTTGCCGTACGGGGTGCGCACCACCACGGCCGGCGCGGGCAGCGTCTTGGGCAAGATCAGGTCCGCCGACAGCGTGATGCCCTCGCGCAGCGGGACCCGGACGTTGAACCTGCGGGCAACTCCAGCCTCGGCCACGAGAGGGGATGCTACCCGGCGGCCGTGATCCGGTTCGACTCATTTCACACCGCCCGCAACTGTCACCACACCGGCACCGCCGGGCTCGGGCGGACCCGGCTCGTGCCGGATGGCACCGGTTCCTCCCGGTCCCGCCCCCACCCACAGCACCACGGGCTGACCTGGGACAAGAGTTCCGCAGCGCGCCTGCGTGGCGGCGGCGAGTTAAGTATCTACCGTGCTGGGAAGTGGCTACTGCGGGTGCCGGAAGGCATGAGCCCGGCTGGGAGGTGGAGGACGTGGAGTTCAAAGTGGTGCTGTTCATGCCACGGGACGCCGCCAGCGTGCCGATCACCCGCCAGGTTCTCGACAGCTGCCTGGAGACCCTGGGCGTGACCGCCGAAACCCGGACCGATATCGCACTCGCCCTGAGCGAGGCGTGTGCCAACGTGGTCCTGCACACGGGGGACGACCAAGAGTACGAGGTGATGGCGCGGGCCGCCGGCGGCCGGTGCGTGATCGAGGTGGTGAACGGCGGCAACGGCACGGCCGCGGTCGCCCCGCCGACCGAACCGGTGCCGGTCACCGCCGAGCACGGCCGCGGCCTGAAGATCATCGACGCGGTCACCGACAACATGCGACTGACCGGCAACGGGCGCGCCGGGACGACGGTGCACTTCGAGAAGGCGCTGCACTGGGTGCCGGGGGCGCCGGGCGAGCACCTGTCGAACGGCGACGGATGACCGCTGGCCCCTCCCGCGGCTGCCTTCGGGCGCGGCGCCACGTTATCCGGGCTGTGCCCCCGGGCTGAGCACGCCGTCGAGCACGGCGTTGACCAGCCGTTCCGCATAGCTCCGGTCGGCGGTCGCGCCGGTGATCAGGATCCGGTAGTAGATCGGCCCGGACACCTGGTCGATGACGATGGAATGATCCACGCCCGGCCGGAGCGCGCCCCGCTCACCGGCCCGGCTGAGCCGGTCCAGGGCCAGGGTGTGCCGCCGGGCATCCAGGTCACGCAGCTTGTCACCAAGGTCCGGGTGACGGGCCGCCGCGGCGACGAGTTCGGCGGCAAGGCCGGCCGACGCGCCGTCGGAACCCACCATCCGGTACTTGGTCAGTCTCGCGGCCAGCCCCACGGTGAACTCGGTCAGATCGCGGCGCAGATCGCCGGTATCCGGTACCGGGACCGCGGGAACCATCTGGGTGGCTACCGCCACGACCAGGTGATCCTTGGTCGGCCACCGGCGGTACAGCGTCGTCTTGGCCACGGCGGCCCGCTCGGCCACCTCGTCCACGTTGACCCCCGCGTAGCCACGGGCGACCAGGAGGTCCCAGGTCACGGCCACGACCCGCTCGTCCACGCCGGCGTCGCGGGGCCGGCCGCGCCGCACTGCAACCCGATCTGCCACTGCTGGTGTCCTCTCGATGACGCTATGCAGCGCCGATGAGGTCATGCGCCGAAAGCACAATAAGTTACCTGAAGCGGCGCAATCGTAATCCCGGCCGGTACCGCACATGCGTGTGCCCCGGAAACATGGTGTTTCCGGGGCACACGCAACACCCCCGGATTACCGAGGGCGGGCAGGGTCAGCCGCCAATGTCCGCCGCTGCGTGCTCCGCTACCTGGGCCTCCTCCGCCGTTGCCTCGGCCGCGGTGACCTGCTCCCGCACGGGAGCGCCCGCCGCCCGGGCGGCGGCCCGGCGCGGCAGCAGCAGCGTGACCACTGCCGCGGCCGCTACGAGGCCCGCGTTCACCGACATGGCTACCACCATCCCGGCGACGAATGTGCCCCTGGCCGGTGCGCTCCCGAGGACGCTGTAAAAGATGGCGCCGACGACCGCGATCCCGCTGGCCGCGCCGAACTGCTGGGTCGTGGTGAGGATGCCGGCCGCAGCGCCCGCCCGCTCGGGCCGGACGTGGGTGAGCACGGCGCCGATCAGCGACGGCAGCGAGATCCCCTGGCCCAGCCCGATCGCCGCGGTGGCGGGGGCGAGATCCCAGCCGGTAAGCCCCGCGCCGTAGCGTGCCCCGGTCAGGGCCAGTGCGACAGTGCCAAGGGCGGTGAGGCTCGCGCCCAGGGTGATCGCCCGCGGCCCGAGCCGTGCCGTGAACCGTGGGCTCAGGATCGACATGACCGTGAACGCCGCGGCCAGCGGCAGGGCCTCGATGCCGGCGTGCAGTGGCGCCTGGCCGAGCCCCGCCTGGAGCAGCAGGGTGAGCACGAACATGAAGCTGGCGAAGAAGAAGACCAGGCCGAAGTTCACCACCAGGCCGGCCGAGAAGGTACGGTCGCGGAACAGCGGCAGGTCGAGCAGTGGCTCACCGGCCCGCCGAGCCAGGCGCCGCTCCCAGAGGACGGTGACCGCCAGCACCGGCAGCGCGGCGGCGAGCGAGACCCAGGTCCATGGCGGCCACCCCTGGTCACGGCCGAGCGTCAGCGGCACCAGGGCCAGTGCGATGCTGGCCGAGACCCCGAGGGCGCCGAGCGGGTCAAGGCGGGGCCGGCGCTGCCCCCAGGCGGGCGGCACCACCAGCGCCGCCGCGACCAGCGCCAGCACCCCGACGGGCACGTTCACCAGGAAGATGGCCCGCCAGCCGAGCCCGAAGATGTCCGCCTGGATAAGCCCGCCGCCGAGGATCTGCCCGGACACGAAGCCGACCCCCATGGTCACGCCGAACCAGGCCAGCGCCCGGTTCCGCTCGCGTACCGGGAACGTCGCCGTGATCAGCGCCAGCACCTGCGGGACCATGACGGCCCCGGTGAGGCCCTGCAACAGCCGCGCGGCGACGAGTTCGCCGGAGGACTGGGCCAGGCCGCACAGCAGCGAGGCGACGGCGAAGGTGACCACGCCGAACATGAACATCCGCCGGTAACCGAACAGGTCACCCAGCCGGCCCCCGGTCACCATGCCGCTCGCGTACATGAACGCGTAACCGCCGACGATCAGTTGCAGCGCGGCGTCGCTCACGTGCAGGTCGCGTTGCAGGGAAGGGGCCGCCACGTTGACGGCCCAGATGTCAAAGCCGGCCATGAAAATTGCGGTCAGCACGACCGGCAGCATGAACCAGCGGCGCGGGTCCGCCCCGGCAGACTCTGGGTGGAGTGATGCCTGCCGCGCCGCGGCCGGGCGCGCCCCCGCCGGCCTGGGGGCAGCCAGCCTGGAGGCAGCCGGGCTGGAGGTCGCGGGGCGCGGTGTCCTGAGCCGGAGCGTTGCTAGCCTGGATTGTGCGATTCGCACGGGTGCTCCCCGAAGTTCGATGGTCATCGAAGTTCGACAACGATCGAACAGTACAACAACCGTCGAACTACTCGCAAATCTGAGCTATCCTCGGGTTGTGATAGACGATGGGGTCGAGCCTGCGGCGGAGGACATCAAACTGCCGCGCGTGCTGGCCGCGCTCGCAGACCCGCACCGGCTGGCTGCCGTGCGGTTCGTAGCACTCCACGGCGAGTCCTGGTGCGCCCAGGTCATTGAGGAGGCCGGGCTGCCGATGACCAAGCCGACCTTCTCCCATCACCTGCGCATCCTGCGCGAGGCGGGGATCATCACCAAGCGGATCCAGGGAGCCCGGGGCTACATGTCCCTGCGCAAGGACGACCTGGACCGCCGCTTCCCCGGCCTGATCGGCTCGATCATCGCCGCCGACGCCCAACCCGTGCCCTAGCCGGCCCCGCACCCATTGTCGCGGACCCCCGGCCAGGCATGGGCCGGCGTGTTATTCGAGCGGCTGGTGCCCCAGGTCACGGGGCTGGCCGCCGGCGAATATCCAGCCGCCGATGGCCGCGACCAGTGGCATGCCGATCAGGATGATGAGCAGGTTGGTGACCGGGACGGTGGTGAAGATCGCGCCCAGGCCGCCGTTGAACGAGTTGGTGCGGAACCAGCCCTCGGCGCCGACGTAGCCGCCCACGGTGCCGAGCACCGCGCCGGTGAAGCCGAGCGCGCCGGCGGTGGCGGCGGTGAGATTGCGGCGGGTCGTGCCGCTCGCCCCGGTGGCGGCCAGGGTGCGCAGATCGCTGGCGGTTTCGCTGCGGATCAGGCCGACGCTCATGGCGAGGATCGCCAGCGCCAGGACGATGCCGAACACGGTGGCCCAGTCGATGATCGTCGCCGACGTGGGCACGCTCGACCTGGTCTCCACGGTCATGTTCGCACCCGCGGCAGCCAGCCTGGCGTTGTGGATCTGCGCGCTGGTGAGCGGGTTCGCGGTCTGGATCAGCCAGCCCGCGACATGGGTGGGGCCGGTCTGCAGGTGCAGCGTGCGGATGGCGTGCTCGGTGATCACCGTGTTGGGCGCCGACGTGCCGGACGGCAGCCCACTGGCCTCCTGGATCGACGGGTTGGCCAGGCAGCTGCTCTTCGGGCACGGGAACGAGTTCGAGCCGGGGCCTGGGCCCTTGACGCTGCCGTAGAGCAGCTGCATCTGGGAGAGGCCGGACAGCCCGGGCCGCATGGTGAGGATGTCGGCCGTGGGGCTGAACTGGGAATCCTTGATCCCGAAGGCGTGCAGCAACTGCGGGGTGGCCACATACAGCGGCCCGGACCAGTTGCGGCCGCTCGCCGCGTGGTTGAGGTTGGCGTCCGTGGACTCCAGTTCGACCACGTCCCGGGACCCAAGGCCGGTGGCGATGGCGTGCGCCTTAGCCGACAGCGACCGTATCTGGCTGGCTGTCGTGCTCAGCTCGGGTCCGCCGGGCCCGCCGGACGGGGCGTTGGGCGTGTACACGATGAGCTGGTCCGAGGCGAGGTTCGGCCCGGCGTAGTCGAGCACGTTCGCAAACCGGGCCGCCGAGACCACCGAGATGATCACGGCGATCAGGATGCCGACGCTGATGGCGGCGAGCGCCGAGCCGGAGCGGGCCCGGTAGCGGGACAGGTCCCGCAGGGCCAGGCGCACCGAGATCGGGGCCCGGCGGCCCAACCGGGCCAGCGCCGCCAGGCAGAACGGGGCCAGCAGGATCACCGCCACGATGAGCACGATCAGGCCGAGTGCCAGCTTCGGCAGGCCCTGATTGCCGTTGCCGCTGCTGCCCGACCAGCCGAACAGGATGAACGCGATCACCAGCAGTACCACGCCGGGTATCGCCGAGCGGTGTACCTGCCTGGGTGGGGCGGGCCGCCCGGACAGCGCGGTCACGACGGGGACCTTGGTGATGGCCCGGGCCGGCCGCCACGCTGCGAAGACGGCGGCCACCGCGGCCAGCAGCAGCGCCAGGCCGATCACTCCCCACGGCAGGGCGAACATGCCGATCAGGTGGTGCGCGCTCTGCTCCAGCGCGAGCCGGTAGGCCAGCCAGCCGGCCAGCCCGATCACCGCGCCGAGGATGGCGCCGACGATGCCGGCGACGGCACCATTGGCCAGTACCACGAGCCGGACGTGCCGGTCCGTGGCGCCCATCGAGGCAAGCATGCCGAGCGACCGCAGCCTGCGCTGCGCCAGCACGGTGAAGCCGCCGACCGCGACCAGGGCGATGAGCAGCATCCCGACCACCAGGCCGGCCACCGAAATCGTCTCGGGGTTGACCACGTTGCCCGGTGCCTGCGACCCCGCGGCCGTGATGCTATGGGCAAGCCCGGCGGGAGGCAGGCCGTGCCCGTCGAACAGCACGGTGACCTGGGTCGGGTTGCGGACCTGGCCGGGCACCACCAGGGCGAACTCGTCCAGCAGGCTCTGCGGGTCCTGCACGATGCCGGCCACGGTCCGCGCGGTGCCGCCCTGGCGCCACACGCTGCCGATCCTCAGGCCGAAGTCGGACGCCACCCCGCTGGTCACGGCCACCTGGCCCGCCCCGGCCGGGAAGTGCCCGGAGACCAGGGAGAGCATGGGCTGCCCGTACGGGCCGTGCGGGTTCTGGGCGCGCACCTGATAGGTCTCGATCGAGCCGGGGACGGCGAGGGTCTGGTTCTCGATGACGTCGATACGGCCGAAGCGCTGCCGCAGCTCCGCGATCTGGCTGGCAAGGTGCGGGTCGGGGGCCTGGAATGTGGCCATGTCCTTTGCCGTGCCGAAGCCGGCGTTGGGCGACGGCGGGTTGTTCGTGGCCACCGCCGCGCCGATGATGGTGGCGGCCACCGCGACCGTGATGAGCGCCAGGACCAGCAGTTGCTGGCGCCATTCGCGGCGGAACAGGCGCCATGCCCAGCGGGTGACCGCGCGGCGGGCCGGCACCCCCCCGTTCCCGGTGCCGGCCGAGGGGGCGGGGGCGGCCGGGCGCTCGCGCAATGCTGTGCTGATGGCACTACCTTCTTTCGTCATCGGGAACCCCCGGGAACGCTTGCAGTGCTCTCATTGCGTTTGCCACGGGGTGGTGAGCAGCGACTCCGGCCTGGGCGGGGGCGCGGTCTGGTCCACGATCCTGCCGTCGCGCAGGAACACCACGCGGTCGGCCCAGGATGCCAGTTGCGCGTCGTGGGTCACCACGACGGCGGCGACGCCGCGCTTGCACGCGTCGTGTACCAGGCGCATCACGGCCTCGCCGTTCACCGAGTCCAGCGCGCCGGACGGCTCGTCGGCGAGCAGCAGGCGGCGGTCCCCCACCACCGCGCGGGCGATGGCCACCCGCTGGCGCTCGCCGCCGGAGAGCTGGTCGGGGAACCGGTCCGCCCGCTCGGTCAGGCCTAGCTCGTCGAGGGCCCGCTTCCCGGCCGCGCGGGCGCGGCGCCCGGACACGCCGTCGAGTTCCAGCGGCAGCGCGACGTTCTCCACCGCGGTCAGCCCGGGCAGCAGGTTGAAGTCCTGGAACACGTAACCGATCGAGCGGCGCCGCAGCCGGGCCTTGGCGTTGCGCGACATCCGCGACAGCGGGGCACCGTCGATCAGCACCGCACCCTCCGTCGGCTCCTCCAGGCTGCCGGCGATCGTCAGCAGTGTGGACTTGCCCGAGCCGCTCGGGCCCATCACCGCCACCATCGCGCCGGGCTCCACCGACAGGTCCACGCCGCGCAGGGCGTTCACCACCGTGTCGCCTTGTCCGTAGACCTTTCCCACGCCCTGCAGTTCCAGCATGCTCATGCCATGGCCTCCTCGCGGGCCCCCGTCGTGCTCATGGGGACGCCGGCCAGCGGTTTGGTAGTCGAAGGTTTCGTTGGGAATTTCATCTGCGCGCCGGCGCCCGGCGCCGGAGGGCTGGCCGCGGCGCCGGGCCGGGCCGGGGGCTCTCGCCGGCCGTGATGATGGCGGTCTCGGCGTCGGCGGCGGCTCGCTTGAGGCGGCCGTCGGCGGCGTCCAGCCACCGGATGACCGAGTCAAGCCGGAACAGCTCCGCGTCCACCACCAGCGCCAGGCTGAGGTCGTACCGGGCTTCGTCTTCCTTCAGCCGGGTCCACTGCTGCATCAGTTCCACCAGGTAGCGGCGGTGTACCTGGATCACCTCGTGCACGTCCACGCCGGGAACCCGCAGGGCCACCAGCACCTTCATGACCAGTTCGTCCCGGGGCGGCGAGCTCAGGTCCGGCGGCGTGCGCAGCCACCCGGCCAGTTCCTGCATGCCGTCCGAGGTGATACGGAACCCCTTCTGCGGGCCCACCTCGGCGGCGTCGTCGGACTCCACCAGCCCGTCCCGCTCCAGGCGCTGGAGCGTCGTGTAGACCTGGCCGACGTTCAGCGGCCAGACGTCGCCGGTCCCCGCCTCGAACTCCTCACGGAGCTGAAGACCGTACTTTGGACCCTCGCTCAGCAGCGCGAGCAGCGCGTGCCGGACGCTCAAGCAGCACTACAACTAGTGATCATGCGCGGTATTATACTGAGTATAAAGAGGGCGTCGCATCAGTCCGGCGGATGATTTGACCGGCTGATTTCATGGTGGCTGATCAGTCCGCCGGCTGATGAGACGGTGCCGGATCATCCGGTGGCTGAGGACCGCGGGCGCGACCGAAGTAGCCGCCCCGGCGATTAGCGGCCGTTGGGCCAGGTGTGTACCGGCTCGTTGGTATGCATGTGCTCGATGTAGCGCTCGGTCATCTGCCGCAGCGCCTCCTCTCGGCCGGTGCCTCCATCGGTGATCGCCTTGCCGTGGCTGTCTGCCAGGCTGCTCCGTTCTGGCCGCTGATGCAGCGCTGCTCGATGATGCCGAGCAGGCGGCCGGCCAGGGCCTGGTCCATGCCCCATCGGCTGAGGCCCTCGGCGGCGAGCGGCAGCAGGCGGCGCAGCACGAGTTCAACGGCCGGGATCTCGCCAAAACCTGGCCAGTACAGATGCGCGTCGAGGCCGTTGCGCGCCGCCTCGTAGAGGTTCTCGGCGGCGGTCGCGAACGACATCTGCGTCCAGACCGGCCGCTGTGCCTCGGCGAGCACCCGCACCAGCCCGTAGTAGAACGCCGCGTTCGCCATGACGTCCGCGACCGAGGGCCCGGCCGGCAGCACGCGGTTCTCCACCCGCAGGTGCGGCGTGCCGTCCACCACCGCGTAGACCGGCCGGTTCCACCGGTAGATCGTCCCGTTGTGCAGGCTCATCTCGGCAAGCTGAGGGGCGCCGCCGCCGTCAAGCTCGGCGAGCGGGTCCTCCTCCTCGCAGATCGGCAGCAGCGCCGGGAAGTACCGGATGTTCTCCTCGAACAGGTCGAACACGGAGGTGATCCAGTGCTCGCCGAACCACACCCGGGGCCGCACTCCCTGCTGCTGCAACTCCACTGGCCGGGTGTCGGTGGCCTGCTCGAACAGGGTGATCCTGGTCTCCTGCCAGAGCCGCCGGCCGAACAGGAACGGGGAGTTGGCCGCGAGCGCGACCTGTACGCCCGCGATTGCCTGGGCAGCGTTCCAGTAACTCGCGAACGCCTCGGGCGCGGCCTGGACGTGCAGTTGCACGCTGGTGCAGGCGGCCTCGGGGGTGATGCTGTCGGCATGGGTAATGAGCCGTTCCGGGCCGTCGATCGCGATGCGCATGTCCTCCCCGCGCGCCGCGAAAATCTGCTCGTTGAGCACCCGGTAGCGCGCGTTGGCGGACAGGGTTCCCTCGTGCATGTCCTGCTCGCGTAGCGTCGGCAGGATGCCGATCATGACGAGGCGGTTGCCGATGCTGCGCGCCTTGGCGTCCGCGGCGTTGAGGCTGCCCCGGACCTCCTCCTCCAGGCCCGCCATGGCATCGCCGTCGAGCCGCCGCGGCGGCACGTTGATCTCGATGTTGAACTGCCCCAGTTCGGTCGCCCAGGCGGGGTCCGCGATGGCCTCGAGCACGTCCGCGTTCTGCATGGATGGCGCCCCGTGGTCATCGACCAGGTTGAGCTCGATCTCCAGGCCAACCTGCGCCGGATCCGCCTCGAACATCTGCTCGCGCAGCATCCGGGCGAATACCTCCAGCGAGCGCTGGAGCTTGTCCCGGTACTGCCGCCTGTCCTCGCCACTGATCTTGATCGGCTGAATGTCCCGGCCCATCAGGCCTCCGCCCAAATCAAGGAGACACTTGCGGCAGTGAGCCGCTTGATTTGACTTTACGCGGGCCCGTGACTCGCCCTAGGCCTATCTTTCACGGGGGGCCACCTTGGCCCCGGTGGCGAAGGTAGCCGGCCGTGTAGCGAGGGCTGCCCGCCAGCTGGAAGCTGTGCCCGAGCCACCCGGGCCTGGCACATGAGTGCCAGTACCTGGTCCGCCACGTGATCTGGCCCCGGCCGCTACCTGGACTCCCGCTGGCCTGGCACGGGAGGATTGGCGGGTGGCTGATACGGGGCCGGGGCCGGGCAGCCTGGCCGGCCGCGGCCGGGAACTGGGGGAGTTGCGGCACTGGCTGGCGGACGCCAAGCTGCACCTGGCCAACCGGACCGAGCTGGCGGCCTGGGCCCTGCGCGGAGCGGACCGCTAGCGGCCCGGGTGGAACCCGGCCCGGGGGGCCGTATCGCGCTGCACGGCGCGCTGGCGGCGGCGACCATCCTGCTGGCCGTCCTCACCGCGATCGGCACCCACTGACCCAGCCCCGGTTCGTAACGCACCGGCGCCCGTCGGCGCAGTAGTTTCTGTGGCGTCACCTCACACCGGCCAGGAGCCACGGCGGCCCCATTACGCAGTTCCGCAGCAACCTTCGCCTGCATCGGAGGCAGAACCCATGGCCCAAGTTCCGACCACCGCCGGGGAGATCGACGTCGGCGATCTCGGCGTGGTGCTCATGCATGAGCACGTGTTCATCCGGACCGAGACCCTGCAGCAGGGCTGGCCCGGCTTCGGGGGCTGGGACGCCGGGGCCGAGGTGGCGGCCGCGCGCGAGCGGCTGTCCCGGCTCAGCCGGGCGGGGGTGGGCGCGATCCTGGACATGACCGTGCCGGGGCTGTACCGGGATCCGGCGCTGGTCGCCCGGGCGGCCGAAGGTACCGGGCTGAAGGTCATGTTCGCCACCGGCTACTACACCTACGACAACCTGCCGTTCCCGTTCCAGTACCGCGGCCGGGGCAAGATCCTCGACGACGAGGACCGGCTGCTGGAGTCGCTGTTCGAGCGGGACGTGACCATGGGAATCGGCGACACCGGGTTCCGTGCGGCGGTGCTGAAGATCGTGACCGACGAGCCGGGCATGACGCCGGATGTGGAACGGCTGGCGACCGCGGTCGCCAGCGTGCACGCGCGCACCGGCGTGCCGGTGTGCACCCACGCGCACGCGCCGACCCGGTGCGGCCTGGAACAGCAGCGGATCCTGGCCGCCCACGGCGCCGACATGGGCCGGGTGATGATCGGGCACTCCAACGAGACCACCGACCTGGGCTATCTGGAGCAGATCATCGCCAACGGCTCCTACCTGGGCTGGGACCGCTGCGGCCTGCAGGTCGCTGTGTCACTCGCCGGCCAGTTGGACACCCTGGCCACGCTGTGCGAGCGCGGTTACGCCGGCCGGGTGATGCTCTCCCACGACAAGGCCTCGTTCACCGACTGGTTCACCAATGCCGAGCAGGACTTCGTCCTGCCCGACTGGCAGTTCAGCTACATCCACAGCGGCCTGCTGCCCGGGCTGGCCGAACGTGGCGTGACCGATGACCAGATCGAGCAGATGCTGGTCCGCAACCCGCGCGAGTTCTTCGGACGCAACGAGGGGTGGTTATAGCCACCGTGACCTGCTCGTGCTGTGGCGAGGTGCCGCCCTGCTCGCTGCGCAGCAGTGGACGGGGTACGGGATGTCGGCACGGGCGGCTACCGTAGGGCCGGTGCGGGTAGCGACCTGGAACGTCAACTCGGTCAAGCAACGGGTGCCGCGGCTGCTGCCATGGCTGGACCAGCGGCAGCCGGATGTGGTCTGCCTCCAGGAGACCAAGCTCGCCGACGGTGCCTTCACCGACCTGCTCGGCGCGGAACTCGACCGCCGCGGCTACGCGGTCGCCCTGCACGGCCAGGCCCAGTGGAACGGGGTGGCGATCCTGTCCCGCGCCGGGCTGGAGGACGTGGTCGCGGGCATCCCCGGCGGCCCCGGCTTCCCCGATCCGGAGGCACGCGCGGTGTCCGCCACCTGCGGCGGGGTCCGGGTGCACTCGGTCTACGTGCCCAACGGGCGGACCCCGGGCTCCGAGCACTACCATTACAAACTGGCCTGGCTGGCGGCGCTGAATGAACTGGTCGGGGCCGGCCCCGAGGCGGTCATGGTGTGCGGGGACATGAACATCGCACCGGCCGACGCCGACGTGTTCGACCCGGACGCCTACATCGGCCAGACCCACGTCACCCCGCCGGAGCGGGAGGCGCTGGCCAGCCTGCAGGCGCTCGGGCTGCGCGACGTGATCCGGGACCGCTGGCCTGCCGAGCGGGTGTTCACCTACTGGGACTACCGGGCCGGCATGTTCCACCAGGATCTGGGCATGCGGATCGACCTTGTGCTGGCCAGCGCCCCGGTGGCGGGCAGGGTGCGCGCGGCGTGGGTGGACCGGGAGGCACGCAAGGGCACCGGGCCGAGCGACCACGCGCCGGTGATCGTGGACCTGGACCAGGCGCCGGACGGCGACATCGGGCCGGTGGTCCCGCCGCCGTCGGCCCCGGCCGCCAAGCGCGGCAAGGTCAAGCTGCCGCAATCACCTGCCCCGCCCAGCTGACCGTCCCGGGCCGGCCTCAGAGCACCACCGGGGGCCACAGGTTGTGCTGCGCGGCGATCGGGTCGCCGGCCCACTCGTGCATCGCGGCCAGGTTGTCGTGCGCGGGGTGCTTGGCCGCCGCCGGGCCGTCGGCGAAGCCACGCAGCAGGTTGGTCGTCACGGCCCTGGTGAAGTGCCCGGTATGCCGGTTCATGCCGAACCTGTACGGCCCGCCGAACGAGGCTACCCAGCGCATCGTCCCCGCGTTGAACACGCCCGCGCCGCCGTGGTGCGTGTAGTACGCCGAATCCGAGTAGCTGTTCACGCCGCGGCAGGTCAGCGGTGAGTGGGAGAGGATCTCAATGGGCCGCTCGACCGGCGCGCCCGGGTTGACCCGGTCGTACTCGATGCCGACCAGCCCACCGAAGCTGGTGCCCTTCTTCACCCCGGTGCCGGCGAACATCCAGGCGTTCGGGGAGGCGACCACGAACGCCGCGGACGCCGGGTTCGACTCGTACAGGGTGCCGGTCAGCGAGGACTCCGGATCGGGGTTGGGCGGCTCCCGCCAGTCGCTGGTGACCAGCGCGTTGTCCTTCCCGTACTCCGGGTCCTGCATATAGCTCGTTTTGTAGCAGATGACCAGCCGCCGCGGGCCCAGGTGCGTGCCGGCCAGCCGGGTCCGCCGGAACATGCAGTTCGCGCCGAGGAAGGCGATGTTCATGCCCGCGTCCCTGGCGGCCGTGACGTTCGCCCGCTCCGGCGGCGACCAGTACTCGTCGTGGCCGAGGCAGAACAGCGCGCTGGCCCCGTCCAGCAGGTGCGCGTCGGCCTCGATGTCCATGCCGGTGGTGTAGGCGAGTGGCATGCCCAGCCGCTCGGCCAGCTCGATCAGCTTCCGCTCGTGGTAGAGGAACATGTAGGCGCCCTGCCGGTCGTAGGGCCGGTCCAGGCTGACCGCCAGCGAGCGGTTGTTGTAGTCGGTGATCCCGCCGGGCCCGTTATACAGGTCGTAACCGCCCCAGGTGTTGTAGGCCTGCCATGTCTCCACCGAGTTCTTGATCACGATCTTGCCAGCGGTCTTCGCCGACCGCACGGTGACCGGGACGAACCGCTGCGGGCCCGCCTCCGAGTCCATCCGCAGCAGGTAGCTGCCCTCCGGCCAGCCGTGGGTGGGGATGGTGAGGGCCGGCTCCCAGTGCGTCTCGACGGTGTTGGTCGGCTTGAGCACCACGGGCTTGCGCTGCCGGTGCCCCGTCACGGTGCCCGACCGCCACACCCGCCGGGCCAGGTCGCCGCGGTACCAGCCCATCCGGAACGCGCTGACGGTGAAGGAGCGCCCGGTCGTCGACGCATACAGCGTGATCGGCTCCCCGGGCAGCACGCTGGCCTGGCCCGCGTAGCCCATCATCGCACTGGGGCCGCCGACGTGCTTGATGTTCCAGTGTGGGTCACCGGGCAGCGAGTTCTCCCGAACCGGTCCGCGCCGCTTGGCGGAACTCCCGGCGGGGGAACCGGGCGTGCCGCCCGGCCCGGACGACTGGCAGCCGGCCGTCGCTGCCGGGATGGCGGCCGCACCGGCGGCCAGGCCGATGAAGGCTCGCCGCGACATGCGGGAGGGCTCATCCATGCGCCCCATCCTGCCCCTGGCAGGCTGGTGGAACCGCCCTGATCCCGCGAGCGCGTCGTATAAGTCGTGTCACAACTCGGCAAAATCTCTGCGGGCGCGGCCGGGCTGACCAGCGCATCTGACGGCGCCGTGGTGAAAAGGGGGATAAGTGGCCCCCGACTCGGCCAGCCAGGCACAATGGTGACCTCATTATCCGCCGTCAAGGAGCCAGTGATGCTGCCCTGCGCGGCCCGGGAAACCACAGCCCGGGACACTGCCGTCTGGGACACTGCCGCCCGGCACAAGCCCGGCCCGCTGCCGCGCCCCGCGCCGTTGCCGCGGCCGGCGCGCCCGGCGGCCCTGCAACCCCCGTGGGCGGCATGACCGGCCCGAACCTCGCGACCCGGATGGGGGCGGCGCTCGCCCGGCGCAGGTTGGCCAGCCCGCGGCCGGACGCCCCGGTGGCGGAAGCATCGTCCGTGGCCGCCCCGGAGCCCGCCGAGCCGCTGCCGGGCGCCCCGGCGCAAAACGGGCCTACGCAGGACGCACCGTCGGTGGACGCCCGCAACCGCGCCGACCCGCCGCTTGGCGCTCCGCCGCCCAGCGCCCCGGCACCGGGCGCCCCGGCACGCGAGGCTCCACCGCCCGGCCCCTCGGGCCCGGAGACGCCGGCACCGGAGGCGCCGGGCACGGAGGCGCCGGGCACGGAAGCGCCGGGACCCGACGCAACGCCACCGCCCGCCACGCGCGCCGGGCCGAAGCGGCCCCCGCTCGCCCTGGCCCTGGCCGGGCTGCGCCGCCACAGGCTGTTCGCCGCGCTGCTGGCCGCCGGCCTGGTGCTGCGGATACTGGTGCTCGCCGCCTACCAGCCCGCGCTGATCTACGTTGACACGCTCAAGTACCTCTACGGCGCCTCGCCCGGCTCCGAGCCGTTCGGGTACACGCTGGCCCTGAAGATAGTCCTGGCCCTCGGCCACCTGGGCACGGTGGCCGTGCTCCAGCACCTGCTCGGCCTGGCCATGGCCGTCACCGTGTACGCCGTGCTGCTGCGCCGCGGCATCCCCCGCTGGCTGGCCGCGCTCACCACCGCGCCGGTGCTGCTGGACGCCTACCAGCTGCAGATGGAACAGACGATCATGCCCGACGTCCTGTTCGAGGCGATCGTGGTGGCGGGGCTGGCGGTGCTGTTGTGGCGGCCGGTGCCGACCCCGAAGTTCGCGGCCGCCGGGGGGCTGATCCTTGCCGCCGCGGCGACCGTCATGCAGCTTGGCCTGATCCTGGTGGTGCCCGCGGCGGTCTATGCGCTCGCCATCGGCGGCGGCTGGCGCCGGGCGGGCCGCGGCACCGTCGCGCTGGTGCTCGCGTTCGCCGCGGTGATCGTCGGCTACTGCAGCGCCTCCTACGCACACGACGGGCATTTCTGGCTGGCCCGGCGGCAGTCGCTCGCCGGCCGGCTGGCCGCCTCCGCCGACTGTGCCACGCTGCAACTGTCCGCCGCCGCGCGAGCGGTGTGCCCCACACCTGCCCAGCAGGCCCTGGGCCCGGACTGGCTGGAGCATTCCGGCCAGTCGCCGCTGGTCCACAACCCCGTCCCGGCCGGGGTCACCCACGGCGCGGCGATCGCCGACCTGAACGCGGCCGTCCTGAGCCAGCAGCCACTGCGGGTGCTGGCCGGGGTCGCCCGGGACGCGGTACGGCTGTACGCACTGACCCGGGACGACACCCCCGGAGTGACGCCGATCGGGCGCTGGCAGTTCCAGGACGGCTACCCGGAATACCCGCCGTGGGTCAACGTCTGCTTCCCCGGGCCGTATGTCCCGGAGAACTGCATGGCCAGGCAGCAGGCGGTGCAGCGGCGGGTGGCGCCCATCAGCGACCTGCTGGTCCGGCCGGACGGCCCGATCGTCATCGGCGTGCAGCGCAAGCTGTTCGGGGCCTTCCACGCCCACACGCTGAAGCCCGGCTACGGCGGCCCAGCGCACGTGGACCGGCCGATCGCGCAGTTCCTGCGGTCCTACCAACTCGACGGCGGCTACACTCCCGGCCCGCTGCTGGCCCTGTGCACGCTGGCCGGCCTGGCCGGCTCCCTCGCGCTGCTGCGCCGTCGCCTGCCGGCCCGCACCCGCCAGCTCGGCCTGGCATGCCTGCTGTTCACCGGCACCGCGGTCGTCGTCCTGTTCGCCCCGGACCTGTATGAATTTTCCTGGCGCTACGAATTGCCCGCGGTAATCACCCTCGTACCTGCAGGGGTTCTCGGGGCAGCCACCCTGGTGAGCCTGCGCGGGGCGGGCCGCCGCCGAAGCGCCGTGCCGCCGGCCTAGCGGCCTCGTGAGTCCGTCACGAGGCCGCTGCCATGCCAGCCCGGGCCGCCCGGCCAAGCCGGGGCGTCAGTCCAGGCCGTGCGCCGGAACCGGCAGGCCGGCGTCGGCGAGCACCTCGGCGGTGGGGCGCGGCCTGGTCCGCACCCCGGCGGCGATGCCCCGGAACAGGGATTCCCGCAGCGTGCGCCGGTCATGCGAGCGCGCGAACGTGCGGGCCCAGCGGCGCAGCGTCGCCCCGCCATAAGCGAGCCGCTCCAGCGGCGCCAGCGGCGTGCCGTCCCGGAACATCCAGATCTTGTTCCGGACCTCGTAGAAGAACCGGTCCCCGGGATCGGCGTCGGTCGAGCCGAACGTCCGGGTCTTGTGCACCACCACGCTCGCCGGGCAGAGCAGGCCGGTGTTGCCGCGCAGCAGCCGGGTGGTGAACTCGAAGTCGTCGTTCCACAGGAAGTAGTCCGCCCGGGGCAGCCCTCGCCGACGGCATTCGGCCGCGTCGACCAGGATCGACACGAACGAGGCCGAGCGGATCGGTACACAGCCCACGGCGGCGGCGGCCAGCCGTTCGGCCTTGCCCACGAACGGCTTGCGGCGCGGGGTGTTCATCGGGTGCGCGCGCCCGTCGGTCCACAGCACCTGGCTGGCGATCAGCGCGGGGGGCCGTGCCGTCCCGGGGGGAACGGCCGTCGTCCGGTCCCGGGCGGCTAGCAGCGCGCCGAGCGCGCCGGGCTCGGGCACCGTGTCATCATCCATCAGCCAGACCAGGTCCGCGCCCTCGGCCAGGGCCAGCGCCAGGCCCGCGGCGAACCCGCCGGCCCCGCCGGAGTTGTGCTTGAGTTCGGCCAGGTGCACCAAGGGAAACGTGTCCCGGACCGCGGCGGCGGTGCCATCGGCCGAGGCGTTGTCGACCACGATCACCGTGTCCGGGGCCCGGCTCTGCCCGAGTACCGCAGCCAGCGATTCCAGCAGCAGGTCGCGCCGGTTGTAGGTGACCACGACCGCCGCCACCATCATTTGCCTGCCTCCCTCGCGGGCCCTTCGCGGGCTTCGGGAGGCCGGTCCTCGCCGCCGGGACACCGCAACGGCG
>Ga0209166_10000382_pt1 | contig 51600 bp, 59 predicted proteins | sample Coa_R1_3_FD_187151 | JGI IMG/M metagenome (GOLD analysis project Ga0209166, IMG submission 187151) | Surface soil microbial communities from Centralia Pennsylvania, which are recovering from an underground coalmine fire - Coalmine... | ecosystem: Environmental > Terrestrial > Soil >...
GCGCGACGGCCTTTTCAAATGGGTCTTTGTCGATTGCGCTCTGTTCCGTCTCCAGCCCGTACGCTTTTCTGCTTGCAGCCAGCTTCGCCTTGGTAGCTTCCGGCGTGACCTTCTCTTGCGCAGAGAATCCTAACGTGGTGCCCGTCTGCGGGTCGTGGAACATTCGGACATGAGTGTTCGCGTCCAACGTCATACGCCCGCCCGGGACGCCGCCGCCAGCTTTGATCGCAGCATCATCCGCCGCGTCGCCCGTGGTGCGTTCTGGCGGAACGGTCTTGCTTATCGGGCTGGCTTCAACTCTTTGTCCAAGTGCTCCCGCAGCTTGGCCTTCTCTTCCGGCGACATCTCCTCTACCTGCTTCGCCACCTTCTCCAGCACCTGCTCTGTTGTTTCTTTCATCTGCTAATCTCCTTGCTGCCTCTTCTCCCATTGCGCGAAGTCTCTCTCCGCTGTAATGGTACTGTCTCGAAAGACCCGGCTCTCGTACTCCTGCATTCTCATTGATGATATCCGATACCGCTGGCTTTGTCAAGTGCTCTTTAGCCTGATCGACCGCAGTGTGTATCATCTGAGTAATTTCGGGTTCCTGATACCCAGCCGCGCGCAGAATGCGCGTTGCTAACATGCCGTCGCCACTACCTACACGCGGGCTGAAGTTGTTGTTTTGATAGCGAGGGATGTTGGAGAAAACTTCATCCGCAGCCACGCCGCCCATCGCCATCCGCAATAAGGAAGGAATCTTTTCTGCCTTGTACTTTCGGCCTGTTGAATCCACCATATCACTTGTGTCCCAGTGTATTGCCGCATTTGCGAATCGCGGCATATTAGGATGTGTGTGACGCATAACTCCGACCGCAGACATGCCCTCGTTGTGACCAACCATGAAATGGCCTAGTTCGTGCTTCATGGTCTTTTCAACGGGTACGAGTCCCTCTCTGCTGTTCGGTGTATTCAGGTGTTTCTCTTCGGGGACGACATAGCCCTCTTGTCGGGGCAAACCCTCTCCCTCTTCTCTTGCTAGTTGAAACTCTTGCGCTTGAGGAAACTTCTTTTGCGCAATCTGGAATGCCTCTTTGCGAGAGAAGGCTTCCACAGGCTCAACTTTCGATTCGCCGTCTGTGGTTACTTCGATCTTGAACTTCTGTTTGAATTGCTGCTCCGGGGTCTTTCTTATTTCGCTTTCAGCGACCCCACGGGCTGTTGCAGATTCGCTAACAGGCTCTGGTGCGACTTCTCGCTTTCCTGCTTGATCTCGTCCTGCGTTCTTCTCTTCCCCTTCGGCTGCTGGCTTCTCAGCTTTCTCGCCGCCTTCCCCAGCCCCTCCCCCATTTGGTCCAGCGTCATTTCCTGTGTATTCTGTGTGGGCATTTCTGATATCCTCCGCAAATTTATTTACGCGGCCATGACTTGCATGGAGCGTTTGTGCTAGTCCTTCCTCTCGAACCGCCGCATTTGCTCTAATTCTATCAGCAATGTGTGGCTTTGTCAAGAAATCTCGCGCACGGTCGTATGCTGCGCTTACTACCTCGCTAACCTGCTTCGATGTGAAATCCGGATGAACTTCTCTCACGATGGCGCGCGCATCACGGAAGTCGCCGCGGGTCGCAGGAGAGTTCTCCACATCTTCTCTCGGCATGCCCTTAAAGACCTCGTGCGATGCAGGACCAGCCATCTTCTGAGTCAGCCACTGCACTTCCTGCTGGCCTAGTAATTCCGGGTCTACGTTTCCTGCAGCATCACGGATAGATGCCGCGTTGAAGACCGCTGTTGCGCTCGCACCCTTTTTGGACTTCGGATGCAGATCGGTGCGAATCTCGACTGGCTCTAGTCCATCGACTGCGCCAATTGCCGTATGTGCCCACTCGTGAAGATGTGCATCTTCCGATGTCATGCCTTCCGGAAGACCTGCGATATCTAGCGGCTTTGCGGTCGCCTTCATTGCAGGAGAATGAGACACGAGCAAGGAATCTTCCCCCTGCCCCTTGTTCACTAGTTCCGGATTCAATTCTGCCTTCGGTTTACCGTCTGCCTTTGCTTGAGCGTCCTTCAACAGATCAGCTTCCGCTTCCGCGGGCAGTGTCGGTGTCGGCTTATTGGCCGCAGCACGGATGCCGCGATCAGCCGCGTCCGCCTTCAACACCTTGTTGAGAAGAGCCTGCTCTTTTGCGTCCGGCTTCATTCCAAGATTTCTCTTGGTTTCTATGTCATCACGCAAGTCTTGCTCTAACTCTTGATAGCTGGTGCTATCCAGATCGGTGATGCCGTAATGCGCCGCCAAATCTGCGTGCAGATCAGTATTCTCGCGGGGTGTTAATTGCAGCGGTTCCGGTCCCACGTCTTTCGGCGCAGGCGGAATCGGCTCTTTCGGAATTACAGGCTCGGTACCCTCTCCCTTGATTTCGACAGGCTTACGCAGCGTTCCCTTCTGTTTCATCGATTTTGCGATATGTTCGTCGCGCGTCAGATCGCCCGGTGCAATATAGTTTTGAACGGGTTCTCCGATCATCTCTCCTACGGCCCCGCCGCCAACGGCTCCCGCAGGTCCGCCCATCTCTGCGCCCGCCGCGATACCCGCGCCCTTAATTGCCTTGCCTGTAAGCTTGGCGATCAAATTACGCATTCTGCTTTGGCTTCCGCTGCCGCGAACCTTTGTACCGCCGCGGTTTGCTCTGGTTTGAGCATCAGCCATGTTACGGAAATCGACGAGCGCCGCAGTTTCGCCGCGGGCCTCTCGAATTCCTTCCACGCCGTGAGACTCAAACTTGCTGTAAAGCGAGTCGCGCAGTTCGTCAGCTAGAAAATAATATGCCGCGAATTTCGGATTTGTTTCAATCTGATTATAGATATCCCAATTGTTAGAAGACTTCTTCATCTGACGAAGGTGATCGTTCAACTTTGTCAGCGTCTCTTTTGCCTCTCCCACCGTTGGGTCTGTGACGTTGAAGTCATTCAAATAGTCTTCTGCGCCTTCAAAGTTGCCATCTACCGCAGACATCTCTTGTAACTTTCGAGTGGCGATATTCTTTGGAGACTTGGAATCTTCCAACTTTGTGTCGGCTGATTCATTTGTCAATGGCTCGGCATCGTACTTATCTGTGTAACGCATAACCTTATCTTCGATGCCTTGACGGGCTTCTTCTGCCACATTACGAGCATCTTGGATATTGTCAATTGGCACACCCGCTTCTTTCGCAGCCTCTAAATGCGAACGGACGATATCGTACTTCGGTGCCGTCCCAGTTTTCTCATCGACGGTATAAAAGTCGCTGCCCTTGGCTGGAATTGCCTTCTTCATCAACTCCATTGACTTCGGGCCATTTTCTTTTACTTTCTCGGCTTGCACATCCGCGATCTTTTGAAGTTTTCTTTGAACTTGACGAGTACGCTGTTCCACGCTCAATGACGCATTTGCATGGGCTTCTTTCGCTTCTGTCACGGCTGCTTCTGCTCGTGTCAAGTTAGCTCGTGCCGCGGATGCGTTTGATGCCGCTGCATCTGCTTGTTCTTTCGTTGCCTTGCCTGCAATCTGTGCTTCGCGTGTGGCGTCGGCTTGCCCCTCTGCATCTTTTACTTGCTGTACAGCGGTCGCGTGTTCCTTCAATCGGCCATCGTACATAACTGCTGCGGCTTCTTGATTTTTGGTTGCTTGAAGAAGCGCCTTCGTGTCGTTTACCGCCAATCGTCCTGCGGCACTTTGAGCGCTCTCCACGAGGCCGGGACCGAAGTGCTCCGCAGCACCCGGAATCAAAAGAGCAGCCGCAGTTCCCAAGCCTTCGGCATACTCGCCTTTAGCAAAGTGATCTTCAATTGCTCCCAACGCAGGACCTGCGAGAGGAACAATTCCTTGAAGATAACGAACTGCCCCAGATGCCTTGTTGAGAATTCCCGGTTGTTGCATTTGAGAAATTCCCGTGTTCATTTCATGTTGTTGGGCGTCGATAACACTTTTACCAAGACCGACTGCCGCAGCGCCAAGTTTCGCGTATCCCTGCAATTCGGGAGATAGATTCTTTGCCCAGCCCGGAGGTTGTGATTGAACGAAGTCTGATACTTTCTTTCTCAAATCCTCACCGCTTTCTGTGCCTGTTAACGTCAAGTTAAAAGCGCTTGCAAATTTCTTCAACGAGGTATATGCGGCATTTTCTGGTTTTTGTTCTACAGGTTTAAATCCAAAATCAAACCCAGAAGCTGGCGACGCAGATGCGGCTGGCGCAGCTTGTGCTGGAGCGGCTGTTGGCTTGAATCCAAAATTGAATCCAGACGCTGGCACAGCTTGTGTAGGCGCAGATATCGGTTTTCCACTCTCATCAACAGCACCAAGAGGTTTGCCTGCGACATCAAAGGCTTGCCCATTATCTATCTTCGTGGTGCCGGGATATGGTGGTGTGTCGATCTGCTGCGGCCCCTTATCTTGAACCTGCTGATCTGTTGTTTCGGCCATTTATTGTCTCTTGCCCGTTTGCGGGTTGTACTTGTTGCCTTGTGCGTCTTGAATGGTTCCGTCCGCCATCGGCCACACGGTTGTGCCATCGGCTGCCTTGCCCGGGGCCATGTTCGGCTTCGCGTTCTTTGGCGGTGCCACATTTTCTAGTGATGCAGAAAAATCGGAACGGACAAAATCTCCGTATTCTCGCTGCAAGAACTTGTTGTTGCCTATGCGCCCGTGATACTGGGAACTGACGCCGCCCAGCGTACCACGAATTGCGTCCACGCGCTGTTTCTGGTTTTGTGCTGCTGCAAACAAGCTGAGAGCATGGTCGCGAGCACTATCTGATGCCGAACCGCCGCCCATAACTTTGCCGTAGTCATCGGCCACGCCTAAAACAAGCGCGGCGTAACCCGCGAGCGGCCCCTTACCTGCTTTCAACGACACCCAGTCTTCAACGGTGTTGAGAGTCGGAAGCGTGTTGTCGGGAATTTTCTTACCCCAATCATATAGCTGGTCGAGCGTACCACCCTTCTCCATCAACGAGCGCGCAGAACCGAAGAACACCGCAGCTTGAGGTGACTTCGCAACATGCTCAAAGTTAACTTCATCCGCAGGGTTGTATGACGGGTCAACCTTGCGCGCTTCTTCCGTAGCTTGCAAAATAAAGTCCGCAGTCGTTTGGCGGGTACGCAAGTCGGTAAGAGTTACCAGACCTTGTGCTAGGTCTTTTCCAGCGGCGACTGGGTCGCCTTGCTTTGCAACTTGATCGGCCTTCGCCTTTCGTTGCATATCTGAGAAATAGTTCTCTTGTGCCGTCTTCGCGGTATTGTATGCCGAGGTCAATTTGGCTCTCAATCCCGGCTCTGTTGCTGCATCGAGCGCCGCCTTGATTTGTGGAAGCGCCGCAGATGCCTTGTCGCCTGATAGAGAGTTCGGGTCATGAAGATACTTGTCGACCCATTCTTCTTGCTTGTTGCCTTCCTTCTCGTACTTCTCTACTTGTGAAGGGAGAATTGCCGCAGAGGTAAATGTCTTGACCTTTGCTTCTTCTTTCTTGATGTCCGAAATGCCCTCGCTGATTGCTTGCACGGCATTCTTGTCGCCTGCCTTGGTCGCAGCATCCAATTTCTGCTGCAAGCCATTCAGAAGCGCATCCGCATTTGTTTGGAACTGCAGCAGACCTTTGTACGAACTACCCGGTACGGAAGAGATCGCAGCTTGAATTAGGGGGTCAGTCAGATACGGAGATAGCGTTCTCATTTCATCAGGAGAAAGCTCTTTGCCGTTTGTGTGCTGCAAAATGTTCACGGCATTACGCGTCGAATTCAGTTGAACGTTTATCGCATTCATCTGGTCGCCCGTCAACTTCGTACCCTTGGGCATATCCTGTCCCATGTACTTTTTGATGTCGGCGCTAGTTGCCTCATCCACCACCTGATTGTCTGGTTGCCCATCCAACGTGTTGCGCGTAATGACCGTGTACACCGGGGCTGATGCCGGGTTTCCGAACTTGTCTTTCAGTGGCTCTCCGTTGGCACCGATCTCTGGCTCCGAGCCAGTTTGACGAACCCAGTGCTCGTCAGCGAACTTCGGGTCCTGCATTCGCTTCACAAGTTCATCATGATTGATAGTCTCGATCTTGTGATTTGGCTTATTCATGTCCACAAAGCTTTGGTTGGCCTTGGTTGCCTCGTCTTGAATCTTCTGATCTTGCAAATAAATATTTCGGTGCATCGCAATCGTTTCCGCTTGTGACTTTGCGTGCAAATCTTCGTCGCGGCCTTGCTGTGCCAAACGCTGGTTGCGCGCGTTCAATGTGTTTGCGATTCCCGACAGCCATCCGCCTTTGGTATCGCTCGCGTGAGCGGCGTCCCCAAACGCGTTCATAGCGCCTTGTACGACGCCCATAACTTTCTGACCAGTTGATGGTCCCGGCTTCTTCGGCTGGTTCTCCGCAAGATGCTGCAAATATGCCTTCGAAATTTTGTCGGCCAAACTGCCCGGGTCATACGTCGGCTCCAAATCGGGCGCAGCAGTATCAGTCAAATCAGCATTCGCTGCAGGAGCGGGCTGCGTTGGTTGAACAGCATTCGGGTCTCTCAACACCGTGCCTGTGCCGACCGCGGGCGGATTTGTCTTGCCCAGAGATTCGTCCAGCGCTTGTTGTATTCCTGATGGTAGATCGATTGCCATGTTATCCTCTTATTATTTAATGCCCAAATGCGCCAGCAAAACCGCTTCCGAAACTCTGACCCGGAGAAGCGTTGATGCCTCCAGAAATTCCCGGCAACAAGACATTGCTCGCCAGAGAAGTAATACCGCCTGCTATCATCTGATCTTCTTGCTGTTGCTGTTGTTGGATTTGCGACGCTTGTCCGAATGACTGAGAATTTTCGCCGATTGCCCCGCCCATTTCAGAACTCGGATTGTATCCTGCCGCGAGAGATTGTGCGCCGCCCGCCGCACGCCAGTAATTTTGAGAACCTAATGCGTAATCGGCTTGTGTGATTTGATTCTGCTGATTGCCTAAATTCTGCGCTTCTTGAGATGCGATAGAACTCTCGATCTGTTTCGTAATGCCTGATGTGAGTCCGCTGGTGCCACCGCCGCCCTCTCCTGCGCCAAACGTGCGAGCGGCTTGCTCCGCATTCTTAGCCGCCGCGCCTGCCTGATTGATCGCCTGCGTCTGGTAGGCAGCTAGCTGTGGGCCAGAGAAGCCATGCTGGTTAGGCCCCGCAGAAAGAATCGGTGAAAGAGAGCGATTGATCGCATTCAATACGTCTGTTTGACTAGCGTATCGAGCGGCATAGTTCTTCTGCAGTAGAGACGCAAAATTCATGCTCGATGCTTGTAGTGCTTTTTCTTCTGAAGTTGGGCCACACATTTATTTCTGTCCCTCAAAATCCAGTCGGTAATCGTTCTCGCCGACTGATTTGAATCCAAATTTTTTATCCATAAAAGATATCAGACTAGGGTTAACCGAATTAAAAATCAAACCCTTTCGCCCCTCACCAGAAAAAAGAGAAATCAACATATTGATTGCTCCGATCATGCCTACTACGAGTCGACGCTTCGAGACAACCGCCTCTGGTGCAAACTGTGTGTGGATGCGAACATACTCGCCTTCCGTATCCAAACGAACGTAGGTCAGGGGGCCTCGGTCGTCCATCAAACAGAAAGCGAGTAAGCTGCCTTCCGCTTCCGTCAACCACCACTCTGGTTGATCTTGGTGAAAGTGATAAGGGTCATGAAGTGTCCACTCTTTAATCTGCTCTACGTCATCAAGGGTGGAGGCTGTGAATTTAATCATATGATCTCCTTAGAAATATCTCGACTTTGTAGAAACAGGCGTTCCTGTGCCGCCGCCCACTCCCGGGTTCCAAACAAGACTGAAGTAATCTATCAATAGAGATGTGCTGGCTGCCACTGGGGTCGCGTGCGTGTCATTAGAAAAAGAAAACAATGGTGTCACTCCCGGGAATCCCACGAACTTTCCATTGGTAATCGTAGTCACGCCCGTATTCGCAATCGCAAATACAAACTTCCAAGCAGGGCCTCCGGTAGAATCCAACAACGTGACCGTGTTCCCGTTGAGAGCAGTGAAAGGCGCTCCCGCAACGTTAGATATAGCTACTTTGCTTCCTGCTACAAATATCTGTCCGTCTGATGCTCCCGCCAAACTTCCCGGCTGAACATCCACGAAACCAGAATTTGCAGTAGCTATGCCTGATTCGCCTGCCCCGCCAACCGTTATAGTTGGAACATTAAAAGTTTGAGGGGTGCTACCATTCAGTGACATCGTTATAACACCAGACTGAATGCACTCAATCTCCAATCTATAAAATTGCCCTACCGTAGGCGTTACGCCAGTATCGAACGTGGTGCCTTGTGTGTTGTTTCTGTTTGGCGACGCTACTGCGTTAGGATTAGCAACTACTTCAAAATGAAAAGTAGTATCGCTAATGGCGGGTGCCGTAGCATCGGTGTCAAATCTAACACCCATAAACGTCAGTGGCCGTCCTGCGCCACCCCAAGTCGTTTCTGGTTTCGGAGTTGCACTCAGTCCCACATAAATAGATTTCTGTGTCAAGAACGGCGGATTAAGAGCATTGCTGTTGCTCGCGAATCCTAAGCCGAAAATGAAGATCGCTTTCCATCCGGGATAATCAAAAAGTGGCATGAAGGGACTCGGAGAAGATGCCGCCGAATTTCCTAAAAATACCGTGGTACCTGCTATAGCCGACACTGTTGCAGCAGTTCCGCTATTCGTAAGTTGAAAAATTCCAGAGTTAGGAAGGGATGCTCCTCTTGTAACGAGAGAAGGACCGCCATTTGTGGTGACAGTAGCCCAACCTATTTCTCCCACGGCTCCGGTAGTGGTACTCCCGCCTTGGAAATCGTCACGAAGCCACATATATGCTGGGTCGATTTCCCAGATGGTGTCCCCATGAACCAAACCATCTCCGGTGCCTGTGGCACTGATGGTATCCGTATTTCCGTTCTGAGTAATTTGAATGCCCGGACCTGCTATAAGATTTAACGAAGGAGACGCCTCTACTACTCGAATAGCCGTGCTTTGTGCCGCAGCATTAGTAAATCCGCTCGATTGGTTTCCCAACGGCATTAGAGAAAACTTCGGAACTCGCGGAGAGGCAACTTCTGTGCCAACGAAAGTACCATCGTGCTGTAATTGCGGAGCCATCGAGCCAGAGAAGAACGTAGGCATCTCGTTGGGAAGAGGGGGCGCAGAGCCTTGTGACGGGCCGCTCGAAACCGGAACCCAGTTCGCAGGAACGTCTTTCTCATCTATCAGGTTCGGATTTTTTGGGTCATCCGCCATTACGTCTCCACAATCAATCGACCGAAGATGGTCATGTTATACAATTCGTTCCCGGTTGCGTTCGTTCCAAAATCAATCTTAACCTGCAGATGGCGACAGCGTGCCAACGATTGAGTCGTGTTAAAGTCGTATCGATTCGGACTATAACTTGACGGAGCAATCGTGTCGCCGTACAGTGTCGGCGGGTCAAACTGTGGAACGTTATTAGCTTTGTTATTCACGAACGGAGTGAAGCTGCCGCTTGTCTCATTCAGCAAGTAGCTAACGGTCGGCTGGAAATTGGTACCAGAAAAATCGAATTCGAAAAATTTCACGAGCGCGATCTGGCCCGGATGAGCTAGCGTGATGCTGCCCATTGTGAAAAATGCGTCGTAAGATACGCCGCTGTCTTGAAAGACAGTTAGATCACGCTGCGAAATGCTGCCGCCCGGAGCGGTATTTCCCGCAAGCAGTTTCTTTATACCCGGAGAGGTTTCCACACTCTGCACCATTTTAACGCCGCCCGTGATCGCAGCGAATGGAGACCAGATCGGTTCCGGCCCTTGAGACGCACCCGGAACTTGGTGAGGGTTCAAACGATACCACCCAGTCGAGCCGTCTGCCACGAAGATAGCGTTATCCACGCCACTTTGGTGAACCGCCACGTAGACCTTAGATGGGTCCCACGTTGCATCCGAACTTCCGAATGCTGGCTGGTTCGCGAACTGATCGCCCAGCGGGAATCCGAAATTTGAAAGATTCAACGACGGGGTGATAACTTTGAAGCTGTTGTCCGCGGCGAAGAAATAAATCTCGCCCGCATACACGTCGCACGCGTTGAACGACAGCAAGCCGACGCCCGGTGCCATCGTCACAGAGAAGAACGTCGCCGTAGCTGGGCCACCGCCGATCATTTCGATACTATCGGTCAAGAATGTTACGATGCCTTGCGGAGTCTTGATAAGGCGAACCACGGGCGCAAGGAACGGCAGTTCATCTGCGGGATTGAATGCCTCGTTCGGATTTCCTGCTCCTACATCCGGCCCGCCTGAAAAAGGAACGCTCTCGCCGTTCGCACCCCAAATACGCTGATAGTTGTATACCATCGGAAGAAATGTCGAGAGCGGAGGATTGTTCGAACCATCAATCGGCGCAGGAATAAGAATGTTCAATCCCGGAAACGAGCCTGTCGCGACGCTCGGCAAGAAATCATTAAACTTCCACTTGGTCACACCTGCTTGAGCCGGAATGTTCGGAATTTCAGTCAACTCGAACATGTTGCCTGCGCCAGCCGCCGAGTCCGCAGAACGCCAAATGACTATAGTATCGACCTGCGGGTCCGGTGAATAATCGCCCATGATCGTATTCACAGAACCGGAATTTGCTCCGATGATCTGATTCACTGGCGACGCGGTTGAAATTACGTTGGTTTCAGAACCAAGAGGCGGTCCTAACACAACGCTGCCCGGAGGAACTTGTCCGCCACCCAGTGGTAACGGAGAGAAGAAATCATCTACGGGACGTGCTTTATAACTGTACCCGTACGCAAGACCAAAAGACCAAGCAAGAGATTGCGTTGATACCGCAGCCACTTGTTGCCACGTAATCGTGTTATCTGTGGTGGTCGGTGAAGTCCACGTTGGTTCCGGGCCAGCGCCTGATGTGCCCGAGTTAATTACAGCTTGTATGAAACCATTTGAGCCGTTGACTTCAGAGCCACCAAATGCCTCTGACGGCCCCGGTGGTTGAAAGCCTACGCTTGGTAAATTCCAAATCTGTGCCGCAGCCCACGCAACGTTTTGCCCAACGCAAGTCCACGTCACATTGTTATCTGTTGTGGTCTGACCGTACGCAGTTGCCCACGGATTGAAGATGACTGTGGCGCTGTGTGTTTCCGCCACGCCTCCCGCGTTCGCGAGGGTGAGAGTGTTGGTCGTTGCCGAGATAACTTTGAACGTGCCGTTGTTTACGGTGTTTGTGAATCCGGAAACCACAACTTGGTCGCCCGGTGAAGGAGTGAACGACCAGCTACCCGCACCAAGCGTATAAACTGTGTTTCCACCTGAAGCGTTGGCTGCAGAAATACTGGTCGCAGTTGCGAGCGCTGTGCCCGGTTGATGCGCGCCGCTCGTTCCGATGCCTACGGTCTTGATGCAAACTTGAAAATTTGCGCCGTCGAAGATGCAACCAAAAACCAGACCTTGCGCAACCCACGGCGTGTATACGTGAGAAGCCTGCCACGCGGCTTGTCCCAAATTCAGCCATTGAACTTGCCCGTCGCTTGCGATTGCGCCGATTGCAGAATTAGGCAAAAACGGTTGATATCCTGAAGCCGATGTTCCACCCGTTGTAGGAATCATCAAAAAGACAGTGGTGCCTGTTGGGGCCGGAAGATTTCCAGTTAAAACAAAGTCAGGGGTACCGTTAACAGAGTTGGTGCTTCCGCCTGCCTGCCATCCAGTATATGCGTGCAGTTGCTTCCAACGCATCGTTGCCATCTTTGCTGGAGTTGAATAGCTGCCGATTGCAAACCAGTGAGTGTTATTATCGAAGTAGCTTGAACCCGGATATGCACCAGAAAATTTAGGCTCGTTCGCTGCAGAGCCAGTGTTACCGAGACTGCCCGAGTTCTTGAAGTTTCCGTAAACAGCAGTAACGGATGCAACTGCGATTGCTGCCGGGTCCGCAAAAGACGGTCCCGGAGAGTGTCCGAAGAAACCAAGATCGGTGAAGAAGGTGTTTGGAGACCAATCGTTCAGCGCGCCCGCGTTCGTCCACGTCACGGTACCGTCGACAACTGTGTTACCTTCCACAGTTGGCCAAGTCGGTTCACCATTTCCGGTGGTACCAAACAGCGGTGTTGTTGTGTTGGTGCCATCCGCATTAACGCCGATTACTTGCCAAATTTGTGGCGTAGCGTTCGTGTCCTTCGTTAAGCCCATCGTCGAGAAGACAGTCGTGGCCTGCCACTTGCTGGCCGCGGCTCCTGATGGAGTAAGGGTTACCGTGGGCTGTGTGGTTGGAGCCTTGATGCCCCAATTCCAGATTATGCCGTTCGGGTTGAGTGGAGTATACTTCTTAGTGTCAACGCCATCGCCCATGTAAAGAACGCCCGCGACTGCGATGAAGTATGTCTGACCTGCGCCGGGACTCTTCGATACGAGAAGCGTAGCGGTGCCGTCCTGATTATCCTTGTACACGCCGCCCGCAGTGATCGTAGATGCCGCGATAGTTTCAGAAATGCCCGCAGGATTCGCAAGCGTGAGTGTAGTGGTGCTCGATGCGGTGCAAACGAACGTGCCGTTGTTGCTGGTGTTCGTTACGAAGCCAGTAACTAGGAATGTCAATCCGACGAAGCCGTTCGACCCGCCGCCCGGAAAAACCCCGGTATAAACCGTGTTGCCTGCCGATGCGTTAGCGCAGCTTGTAATTGCGAGCGCGCCGCTCGAACCCGTATCAATGATTACTTGGATTGTGCCGTCAGATAGTTGGAAGGAAAATGCGCGATCTGGCGCAGTTGCGTATGGCGCTCCGGGACCCGCACCGGGGTTTGTACGGAATGAAACAAGACCGGGACGACGCTGTAAAGTTAGTCGATTAGTTAGCTCTATGTTACGTCCGCCCAATAGTGCGTCCGGACGACCGCCGTAATATTTTGACGTGATGAGATCAGACGGGTCATGCAGCACCGCGCGCTGGGTATACAAACCCGTGAATGCGCGGTCCATAAAAATCGGGACGTATTTAGGCTGCTTTTGAGGAGCGCCGCCATGCGATTCTATAAGATTCGGCATTACTTAAACCGCCCTGCTTCGAGTTCCAAGATCAACCATACTAAGAGTAGCCGCGCGCTCTACATCACGAGCAAGCCACTGTTGAGCAAAAGCATTCTTCTGCATCTCTGTTAAGCCTGTGGCCTTGGATAGGAGAGCAGCAACGCCGCGCTGACGATAAAGTTGGGATTTGGCATCGTCTACAACTGCCATGATCTCTGCCAAAAACAAGTTGTTGTAAACATCTCGATACTGATCTGGAATCGGGTCCCAACTGAAATTGTTTGCGAACGCAGATATCGCTTCTGCGACTCCCGCGCCATTCGCTACTACAAGCTGAGTGGTCGAGCAACTTACCACCACGAACGAACCATTGTTGGCTGGGTTTGTAACAAACCCCGTGATGACCGCCGTCGAGCCTGCCGGGAACGAGAGCGGGTCAAATGTTCCTGTATAAGTTGTGTTGTTGTTGCTGGCTGCCGACGCGCTCGTAATAAAAAATGGTCCGAACATCGTCGCCATCTTTTGATAAACTACCGTGACAGTATAAACCTTTTCCGGCACACCCATGAAACGAAACAAAAACGTGAGTGCGCCGTTAACTATCGAGGTGCTCTCTACAGACATCGCGCTTGGTCTTTGTTGAGAAGAAGACTTCGAGAGAGCAGCGTTGTTGTACACATCCTTCAATTGCCAGATATTTCCTTCGTCATCAAGAAGAGATACATTTTCAACGAAAGCCAAATCAGGAACAGCAATCTGATAATCTTGTAACCCGATCTGGGTTGGAAAGGTCTTCTCCGCACGATTGAAATACCACGTCATAGGCGGATTCAGCATAGACGCACGAATCATAGACGCAATAGAGACCGCAGGCTCTTGACCCAGTCCGGCTGTGGACGGAACATACTGAGAATACGTCTTCGCCCAATTGATAGTTTGTTGTAGATTTCCCATGTCTTATCCTTACGGTCTTGGGTAATTGTAAGGCCAAGCAGCGCCTTGGAAGTTGTTGCGGCTACGGGCTGCTCCAAAGATCGTACGACTCGGAATGAACTTGTTTTCTTCCAACTCTAAATCCTCTTTCACGCGCATGTCGTTCAATGCCTTCTGCCACAAATCCCACTCGACCTTGAATTTTGCGAACACAGATTTTTCCGGGGAGCGACGGTAACACTGCGCAATAAAACCCTCACGAAAGAACGGCTCGAACTCGTCCGGCAGCGGGCCTAGTGTCTGGCTCAAACTGACGAAGCGAACTGGCTTCATTTGCGCAATCAAATTCATCTGCCACTCGGTGCCCGTTTGAGATGGTACCGGAGAAAACCGGAAGCCCCAGCCGTTCGGGTCGAGCACGGTCCACACGGTTGTTGCGCCTAATCCCGAAACAGTGGTGCCGGGGCACGCGTTACGAGGAGCAAGCGGGGCCGCGGAGCCTTCTGTTCCGTACGTCGTCAACAAGAGCAAATTTCCGTTCGAATCGATAATCTGCGTGATCGGATTATGTGGCTGAGAATTATTACCTAGCGGCTGCGTATACACGCTGCCCGCAACCGGATTGTTGCCGAGAGAACCTGTGCCGACATTCGCCGCGCCCCATGTTCCATAATATAGCGTACGATTCGGAAACCAGTTGCAACGGAAGCCCGGGTCACCGAGTCCTGCCGCGCCTGTGTACGACGCCGTCATCTGGGGAAGCTGACGCCCACACTCGACGCGGACGAACGGCTTCGGAATTGCCGAATTGTTAATATCAAATGCAACGCCGCGCTCCATCCATGATAGATTGATGAGCGGGCCTGCTGCTGAGATCGCGCCCCCGGAAGCTGCCTCGATTGAGCCTGTGTTCTTCAACACGAGAGCATTTGCAGATGAGGCCACACACATAAACGTTCCGTTGTTTTCTGGATGATTAAACCCAGTAACTACGAAGGGCACTCCGACGTATCCACCGAAGGCCCCGTCCGGCAATACTCCTGCATAAGTCGTGGTGTTTGCCGAAACAGAGACTTGAGTTACTCCTGAAAGAGATAAGTCCCCAGACAAACCTGCCGGATTCACCACAGCATAATCTTGTTGAAAGCTGTTAGTATAAATTGGCGGAATAATGAACTCATTCCACTTGTGAGGGAAGGCAACCGCGCAGATCGCGGTCATGACAGTATTAGCGATTGAAAGAGCAACTCTCTCTGACTGACCACCTACAATCAAAACAGGTTCGATATCGCCATAAGTCTGAGCCGTATCGACAATGTGTTGAAGAGGAATGGTTGAAAGCGATGTGAAAAATCCGAATGCCATTTGTTATTCTCCCGGCCCGAAAATACCCGGCGTTCTTGAATTTTGTGGAATGATCGACGCAACTCGACAATCAACTGGCGCTCCCGCAGCACGGCTATCCACGCCCGGGACCGTAGCGTTGTCGCTAGTTTGCACATCGAAAATCTTTGTGCCTTGGACTGTACGACTGGTGTTGGGGCCGAACGGAGCCACGCGGCAATCGGGAACGCTGTAAGCGCCCGAAGATACCGCTGTTGCGGTAAAATTAACTCCTGTAATATTTGCGCCGCTGACTGTCTGATTTGAACTCGTCGGAGCAAACGTAAAACCAGTCAAAGACGGCGTGATTGTATAATTGCCATTTGCCAATCCGGAAATTGTGTAGTTGCCCGAGCCATCCGCTGTCGTACTACCAGACGACGTTCCCGACCAACTAACTGTTGCGCCAGCCGTTCCTGCGTTTCCAGATATACTAAAAGTGGCAGCTTGAAAAGCGGCTCCTGCGTAACTCCAACCAGTAGCCCCCGAATTTGTTGAACTTCCAGACGCAAAGGCCCCCGCTGATGCGGCATTTCCGTCAAAAGCTTGCGCCGAACTTGGCGCTCCTATTTCAATTGTATTATTCGCTAGAGGAGTAAGAGTCAATCCCCCCGTCATTGCAACCATTCCCACCACTAACTCATTTGCTATGGCGGTAGTTACGTTTACACCGGGAGCAGCATTTCCATTTGAAAACGTCGTATTAGAAGAATCAAAAGCCGTAGCTCCTGTAGGAGAAGAATACTCAGTTAAAGCCAATGCACAAGAAGTTCCGGCATTTGCAATTGTTACAGTATTGGCTCCTGCTTTACAGGATAGACAATAAAATAAATCCGCACGAGATGTAGAGGCCACCCCACCTGCGTGTATAGGGCCTACCCAAACATTTCCTTGAGTATCAGAGATAGTTATAGTCGCAACGTTGAACTCGCTGCAAAACGCCACCAATAAATTTCCCGCAGTGTTGTTGCTTGCAAAAGCTTTAGCTACTGTAGATGCCGATGCAGTAGCAAAACCGGCGGATTTCTGAACTATCGTAAATGCCATCTATCCTCTTAGTTACAAACCCAAATTCCATTTAATCTTTTTGCGAATGCTCCAGTTCCTCCACCAGCACACGGATTGGCAATTGTGCAATCAGGACAAAAAGCAAGAGTTCCATTAGCCGGGGTTCCGAGTGTTGCAAAAGTTAAAGCAGTAGTCGTTTGCAACACAGATACATTTTGCCCCGAACCGCCGTCTTGTGTTAGTCCCAGTTTTCCGGTAATATGCCCAAAACCACTGGAAGGGCCTTCTCCAGCGGCCCCTCTTATTGTAACAGTACCCGCCACACCGCTCGCGTTACCTGCTAAAACAGCAAATAAAGGATGAGGCATGGTATCCAATTCAACATCGTTAAAGCTGTAACTTCCTCCCACTGTTCCTATTACAGTAGAACCTAGAGAGAAAAAAGGAGTGATGCCCCCTTGAATTCTCGTCATCTCCGAAAAAGTAATATTCGCACCGGAAGCACTTGGAATATAGTATATACCACGACGGTTCATCGAAATATTTTTGAGAGCCAAGTTCCCTACACCATTGAAAAATAAGGCGGGGGTCGCCGAGGAGCCGTTCACGTCAGTTGGGCCACATATAAAAGCCACATGGTCAAATCCCGTCAAGAAATCCATGTTTCTAATTATCAGCGGAATTCCCATAAAATCTGTTCCGCCACCAGCAAAATTCACAAAGCGGAAAAAGCTAGCTGTTGGATTGTCCAGTGTAGCTGAAATAGAGCAGTTTCCATTTGGAGAAAACTGAATCCCATCAAACATAAGACCAACACCCGCCGAATAAATACCGGGATTAGCTCTATTTATCGAAATGAAGGCTCCTACATCAAAACCAAACGCTAATTGACTGTTAGTTTGAGCGCCGAGCATCCCGAAAATTTTATCGCTACCACCCAACTCCATTGTGTCATTCAAGAACAGAGTTGCGCCTGCTAGATGAATCGCTACGCTGCCGGGAATTGTGAGATACGAATTTACTACGTACGTATTGCCGGGGAAATATAGTAAACTGGTGTTCGTCGTGTGAGACGCTGCGGTTGCAATATTTGGAGCGTTATCAAAAAGAATCGTAGCTCCGCTAACCGATGTTCCCGCTGTATTGGCCAACGTCAGAGATGTTGTTCCCGCGCCAGATAAAATAGTTGTTACAAGAGAATCGCTGGTAGCAGAAACTGGCGGCGTGGATGGAGCGATGTATGGAAGCAATATGCCGTCCATCATCGGGGACCCAAAATCGTCCCACGTCGTATCTAGCGTCTGTCCGTTTACGGTACTTTGAACTTTGCTAACTCCGAGAAGAGTCAAACTTCCGCCTGCCCGACCGTAAATATAATACTCAAATGCTCCGGTTACTGGGGTCCATGAAAGATGGTTGCAGTTGAACCAGTTTGCTGTTCCACCACCAGCCGAAACCGATAATGCCCCTGCTGCCGTATCGCGCCCTGTTGGATATGTGAAATGGGTGTTGTCTGCGACGGTGGCAACAATGTACCATCCACCAAAGTTCAAATTATCCGTTCCGCCGACAGTCGTGAAAATATAAACCATCGAGCCAATAGACAAGCCATGTGGCGCAGATGTGGTAGCTGTAACTGTGGTTCCCGAACGAGTAAATCCCGATACTGCGACAGACTGCGCACCCAAAGCTGCCGCACCCGCTGCAGTCGTCGCTACCGAGCTAGCCGCAGTTAAGCCACCTTGTTTATCTCTAGCAACAATCTGGTAATTATAAGTTGTTGCGCCGCCTGCAGGGCCATTAACAACGATGCCCGTTCCAGTTCCAAACGCTGCTACGCTAGGCGTTACAGTAAGCCCTGTCGGCGTAGTCATTGAATGTGCTGCGCCTGCGCCAAAGATAACCACCCCATCTCCGTTTTGAAACGTGCTGGCCGAAGATATCGTGGCTGCCGCAGAACCGGAATTTATAATTACAGTGATGCCCGGAACAGCAGGAGCGACGTTTGTGTTTACCGCTCGAACTCCGTATCTCGTAACATCTGTGTACGGAGTCGGGCCTTTGAACGCGAGATTCACATCGAAAGCTAGAGGGCTAGGAGACGTTACCGGACTGACCAATGAGCCTGCGGTCGGCCCTATCAGTGTCCAAGAGCCGTTTTGACAAGAATAAAAATCTCCTGTCAAACTGTTGACTGCTGTTTGCTGAGGAGCGCAAGGCCCGGTTGGGGCACCAATAAATGCTTGGGTTTGAATAACGGACGTAATGAGATTTCCTTGCAGCGCCCCAGTAGAGTCTATCCACCCAAGAACTCCTCCGGTTCTGTCTGTAAGTTGGAGAAAGTCCGAACCGCCGTCGTACTTTTCCCATTTCAGATACGACTTATTGCTCGGCGTTTGGCCCATGTCTTTCCTTAATTACGAAATTTGTTTCGCCTTCTCTAACTCGGCGATCTTCTTTTGTAGCTCTTCTATGATGCGATTTTTCAAGTCGCATTGCTGTAGAAGATAAGTAATGATCTGCTCTCGCTCGCTCATTGAGAATCCTTTTCTCCGGAATATCCCGGCTCTAACTGTCTTTTCACTGCGGCCTTTAAACGGCGAGGCCAGTTGTTGAAATCTGCTTGACAAATCCAAGCATCACACACAGAACAATACACACACGCTTTTGATGTGGTATCAAAATCCAATAATCTGCAAACATCACACATTCTAAATTGCTGCGTTCTCATAATTTTTCGCGCAGATAGGAGGGGCGCTTGAAATGAGTTGGGATGCAGCCAAAGGTAGTAGATTGAGAGGTCTGAGTCGAAGATACGGTTGTCATCTTTTCCCTGAAAAGTGGGGCGGAACCGCCGCCCCTCGGAAGGAGATTAAATCTGGAAGTTGACTGGTATTTCGCCGCGATCTGTCTTCGGCGCTGGACTTTGTTCGTTTTGCGGGAAGCGTTCTGATGACGAAGACTTGTTGCTGCTGTCCTCGCACATCTCCTTCGCGTGACGCCATCCGATTCCCGTCCAGTTTGGAATCTTACTGCCATTGCGAGTCAGATATTCGTCCGTGTCGCCCGGAAGCCATCTGGCTTTGCAAAGAGTACATCTAATCTGGACTTTGCCGTCCGTAAAAGTGTGATGATAAACGGCTGGGTCGCGTTGCTGATTACGCTGACGACCTTTACCGCCTTTCAAATGTCGGCAAGCCTTCTGTGTTTCAATAATTGAGACTGTGTAGTTTTCCGAATCTCTACGGCGCGCCTCATCGCGTGCCTTTAATGCTTGCTCCAACAGCGCTTCTTTCTCCGCAATACGCGCTTCCTTTGCGGCCATGATAGACAAAAGAGCCATGAGACTTTCTTCCGAGACGCTCTTGCCTTTTGCTATTCCAAGCGTTTGTAGCGCTTTGACTTCTTCGTTCTTCTGATCGTTAGACATTGTACACCCTTGAGGTTGGCAAAACTTCTTCAACCGCCCTGTTTATGCCCGGGGTCAGGCGAATTTTGAGTAACGTGTTCGGATAACGTCCTTCTAGTCCGACAACACCCGTTACTCTTGTCCGAGTGCTTCCTGATCTTCGAGGTCCGAGTAACGTTTGCCGTTTCTCTTTTCCCAAAGACTGCGGAAGTATCTTGCGGAGATTGCGTTCGGCGATGGTACGCCGAAAATTTTGTGACACTGTGCTTCTGTGATAATTTCTTTTTCAACTAGCTGGATAGCAACCGTGCGCCACCCGCGAGACTTCTCTCCGTTCGGGATGCCGTGGCCGTCCAAAAGAAGAACGCTCCACTCCCACATTGTAGGCACGTCCATATAACAAACAGGACGTAGCTTCTTGCTGTTGGCCGGGGGAACACAGAATAATCCGACTGTCGGAATACCGCCCGGGCCTTTCCAGCCGTTATCAAAGATCGTAGCCTTGATGCCGTTGTCGTTCAACTTCTTCAAAAAATCTCGTGTAGTAATTCTGTTAACTTTGCGCGCGACCTCGTTTGTGAGGTCTTCTTGGTCATCCCACTTGTAAGCGGACGCCATATTATCGGAGATTTCTTTCTCCGCGGCAAAGCACTCTTTCGCATATGCCTTATACTCGTGGGGCCACTTGACCCAGTTCGGAGTCCCGCCTGCCAGCATCTGCTGGATAGCTTCGTGCGTAGCATCCACGTCATGACGCTCTTTAATTACGTCTTGATCTTTTCCCTTCAAGTACGGTTGACCCGGAAGTTGGATAGTGCTCATTTTTGATACCCCTTTAGATATTCGATTGCGTTGCTGAGGATTTGCTCTGATTCTCTGAGCAAGCCGATTGCTGTATTGCATGAGCGGCACAAAAGGCCGCGATTACATTTGCCGCACGTTTTATACTTCGCTCGACTTTTTCGAGGTGGACAACATTTATGATTATGGTCCACTACTAGCAAATCAGTTTCTTGTCGGCAGATAGCACACTTATTATGCTGTTCTGCCTTCTTGCGCTCGTACTCTTCTGGTGAGATGTTGTATTCGTAACGACGAGATGCAGCACGACGTTTCTCTATATTTTTCTCTGCCCATGTTTTGTACTTATCTGGGTTATCTTGACGCCACTTCTTCGCGCGAGCCTTCTCGGTTTCTTTGTTATTTTCGTAGTAACGACGACTTGCTGCTTTTGTTGCTTCTGACATTTTTAATCTCCAAGAAAGATAATCTAGGGAGTGTTCTTGGCACTCCCCTGATTAGTATGCCTCGGGTAATTAAGCCGAGGGAATTTTGTTTATAAACTCGTCAACTATCTTATTGGATAGCCGGAACCGAGTCTATGTATCTTATGCGCTGAGTGTTCACACCAGTTGCTGGCGGTAGGGTTACCGTCTGGTGGAACTTGTACGAGCACCATCCCCCGATTGTGCTAACTGGGTCGAAGCTTGATGCTGGCGCGTCAGTTACGACACGGCAGTCAATCGTCTTCCAGTCGCCCTCATCGAGGTCGGTGTCGCCCGGGACCTGCAACCACACACCGATCATCGCGTAATTGCCGAAGACGTAAGTGCGGTAGCCGATCTTGCCGCTGCCCTGATAGTTGGCAGTGGTGGTTACGAACGGGGTCTGCATGAAGCCGATGTTCGTGCCCGGTAGGACAATGACCTTGTTCTGGTCGCTGCCTGCCATCGCGTCGAACTTCTCCATGTTTTCGTACTTCCACAAATCCGCGATGCTGTTGTTCACAGTCGTGGCGTTATAGATGTCGCCCAACACGTTCGGACTGATTGCGCCCAAGAACATGCCACGCTTGCAAGACAACACGTTCTTTGAAACAAGCTGCTGCTTCAATTCACGAATGGTGCCCAAATCAAGTGTGAACGGAGAAGATAGCAAGCTGCTCTGGTTAACATTGCTGTCAACCGAGTTTGCGCTATCCGCTACCGCGCTGTACAACTCGCTGATCGACTGTCCGGCTTGATAGCCCAACTCGACTGCGCTGTTGCCAACCAATTCGTCGATAGCCGATGCAATTGCGAACGAGCTAAAGTTCGAATAGTTGTTCCACTCGCCAATCTGCGCTGGGGCGCTCAACTGGCTAATGGCTTCCGGGTTGCCCACGGTACCGTCGCTGTTCTGCACAACGTCACCCGTAAGTGTGTTGTACTGGAAGAACGTACGGTTTACGCCCATGTTCAGTCCCTGCACACGGCGCTCTGCTGCTCCAACGAATGCGTTGGTGTTGCCCTTTAGGTTAGGAATCAGTTCCTTATCGAAAACGATTGCCTGTGCTGTTAGGACGTTTGCTACGTTTCCTGCTGAGGGATTTGGTCCACTCATGTTAATGCTCTAGTCTTAAACTCCCGCGATGCGGGGCGAACGTTATTGAACTTTAATGCCGTAAGCTTGAAGTTGCTTGACGAATTGAGGGTCCGTCTTCAACTTGTGCTTCATTGTTGCGGCATCCATCTTTCTCACGTTCTGTAGGAATTCCTTCCTCGCGAGTGCTGGCTCTGGCGCTCCCGGACGTTGTGCGCTCAACGTGCCCGGAGGTAGACTTCCATTCACTCCCGGACGACGGGCCGCTGGTTGCACATTGGGTGCGGCGGCAGGCGTCGGTACCGTTGCTTCAACCACAGGCTGACTAGGCGCTACTGGTTGGGCTGGTGCTGCTGATGCTGGTACTGCGGCAGGCGGCTCCGCGACCGGGATTGCCGGGGCTGCGGGCGCTGCTACAGTAGCTTCTGCAGTCGGATTAACGACCACAGTAGCTTGTTCCTCTGCCCGGTGTTTTGACACTGGGACAAGTTTACCTTGCTCGGTGAGATCGACAAATGCGGCCTCAAGGTTGTCAAGGGTAAATTCCATCTGCTCCTCTTTCAAATACTCAAGGAGTTGCTTCGTGTTTGCTTCACACGAATTAAAATCATAAAGGTGCTTGGCTCTGAAATCGTTGCCAATCTTCAAGCCGTCCAAATAATCCTTGCGCTCTTGCAAGGTTAATTCCTGCTTTCCGAATTCGGTTCGAACAATCTCACGAACCACTTCTTGTGCTTTGTTCGGGTCCTTCTCTTGCAGAGCCGTCGCGGCTGCCGCCGAGATTTGTTCCGGCGTCAACAACTGCTTGGCTTCCTGATTCTTGAACGACAGCTTCTGCTGCTTCAAGCGGTGGAAAGCACGCGTGGCCTGTGTGTGAACTTCGCGTTTCTTCGAGAAAAATTCTGGGAGCGTCTTCGCTTCCAAGTGAGTCGGGCGACCAATAGGTCTGCCGTCTTCGCCGATGACCTGATACTCTTCGATGTAGCGAACTACTTTATCGCTCGCGTCGCGAACAACGGTAATACCAATCTTCTTCAACTCCGCATCTTCCGCTTCGTATGGCTTAACCGGAGACGCCGGGGGCGTTGCGGGAGCGGCAGGCTCCAGCGGGGCTGTTGCGGCAGCGGGCGGGGCTTCTGCGGCCATCGCCTGCGCTTGCGCTGCAAGTTCTTCCGTGGTGGGAGGAACCACGCGACTAATCTCTGCGTCTACGGCGTTCTCTCGGGTCTGCGCTTCCAGCATCAGTTCCGATACACGCGAGACAACTTGGCGGTCTCTCAAAAGATTCTGCATCTCGGCAGATGTCTTCGGGTCTTTTACCGCCGCATGAATGGACTTCAAGTCCATCTTCAAAACTTCTTCTTTAGTAATAGCCATTTGGTCCTCTGTATTCGATTGTTACTGCTGCCCCTCGGGGGATTTCGGTATAGGCATCTGGAATCTCTTTGGCGGCTCTACAACCGTCGAAGGATTCTCTCTTTCCTGTGCCTCTTTAACTGCATTACGCTGATGTACCTTGACGGAGTCAAGAACATCGGCGGTGAACTTATTCATAGCTCGCGCGGTCGTTTGTAAGCCCGCGAGAACTTCTTGATAACGGGGGGATGTCGGATTCAATTTAATGACTCCCTCAGTTGCCTCCCGGCAAGCTTCTGCCATGATGCGAACCAAGATTTTCCACCCCGGCTGATTTGTTAATTGCGCGAGTGCAATGCGCTCTTCAAAATTCAGCTTCTCGCCTAACAACTTACGTTCCTCTGACATTGTTTACTCCGTCCCTTTCAGGTATTGTGTCCGAGGCCGGATTTTTCCGGCCCCAGATTATAGTGCCGTTGTGGCTCCGAAACCTTGCGTTTGATCTGTTGGACCAACGCCCATTCCGGGTTGTGTCGACTTCTGAATAGAAGCACGGAAGGCTTCGTTACCTGCCTTGCCAAGCTGCTTCTGGTTTTCCATCGTCTGATCTTGCTGGAACTTTGCTAGCTGCATTCTTTCCGCTGATGCTGCTTGCGCTGCCTGCAATGCTGCTGGACTGTTGGCTTGATGACGTTGCTTCTCTTCCGGAGTCATCTCACGTAGGAAGTCCTGACTGAACTTCCAACCAGCCGCGTCTACGAATGCTTGGAAGATCGCGACTGCGTCGAACTGATAGCCCGCGTCATTTGCGTTCGATACGAAAGTCGGGTTATTCAAAAGCTGAATCATGATCGGGAGCGCTTGCGCCATTTCTTTCTTAGCGCCGAGACTTGCTCCCGCGAGAACTTCATATTCGATCTTCGCGTTACGATAATCGATGTGATCGATCTTGAAATCGTTTCCGACTTTTTCCCCGAGGATGTCCTTGATGACCGAAGTCGGCAACAGATCGTTGTCCAATTCATCCATCTGGTGCAGCCACGGCTCCATGCACTGGCGGACAAAACGTCCGGTCGGGCCGTCGAGACGGCTCGCATTAGCTTGAATAACCGCCGCTGCGCCCGTTCCGCTTCTCATGCCCGTCGTACTGATGCCTGCGTGTCCCGCGCCTTGAACAACCTGCTCGTTCGCGCCGGATGTTGCTGCGCCTGCGCTCTGTGATTGCTGGATGAATGCGAACGCCTCTTGAGGAGGTGTCGGCATTTGTAGGAACTTGAAAGCTTTCTCAACGTCTTCTTCAACGTCGATGATGCCGCCTTGCTCCCAACGCGTGTTCTGAGTCGGAGCATTGAAACCCTTCTTACGAAGCGCGACAGGCTGCAAACAGTAAGCTAGCAGGTCGAGCGCGAGGTTCGTGACCCCTTGTTCGACGATTTGCTCGCTGCCGATTAGCAGTCCGAGTCCCTGCCCGTAAAACGAATCAGGGATATTGCGCCAGTTAGCTGAGTAGAACGGAATCTTCGCGAACGGATTGGCTTCATTACGAATCAAAATACAGTGGCCGTTGTAGATTAGGACGACGATAACCTTCTCGTTATCCCAATATTCCAATAACTCAAGCGGCGCGCGGTTCGGGTCGGCGCTAGTCTTGTAGCTTCTCGGCTTCGAGTGCTGCAAGTAGCCCATCATCCCTTCCGGGATGGTCATAGTGATGTTGTCCGGACCCGGTGAGTTCGTGTTCATGAACATCTGTCGAAGGACTTCTTCTGACGGAATTTCATAACCATCAAAGCCGCGCAATTTCTCAAGGTCCTGATACGTTGCGTAATCGCGGAAAACAACCCACTTCGCGGCACGAATGTCGCCCACTCGACAGCCCGGGTCTACGAGAACCGTACGGATGTCGCAATACTTCAACCAAGGATGAGAGACCGTCTTTTTATAAAACTCGATCTCGAAATCATCTGAGTCCGGCGTGTCGATTGGCGCAGTCGCGATGCCAAGCGGAGCAGGAACTTTTGTCGCATAACGCTTGTATTTCTTTTCTGTTGTCTGATACTCGGTGTAGCCCCATTTCCAGATTGCTGTTCCCAGCAAAGCCATCTGTTCCAATCCACGCTCGATCTCTTCTTCGAAGCGCATCGAGGATAATTGAAACGAGAACATCGCCGTCTTCGCACGAATGACATCTTCAGATACGCCCGGACTAGGACGCAACAAGAAGCACGGATTCTCATAAAAAATTCCGCCCATGATCTTGGGCACAATCGAACTGATGTGGTTCGAAACCATGAACTTCGGCACTGCAGAATTTGCTACGTCAGTTCCGCTACCCGCGTTATTGGTTGACATCGGAGACTGATACAGCAAGTCCGACATTGTCCAACCGCTAGCCCACTGATTGATATTTATGAAGTTGTCTGCAAGTTCCGTATTGTCAAGAACGAGTTTAATTGCAGCCGTGTCATTAAATTGGACTGTACCAGTCTCTGAGTCGATGTACGTGTTGTCCATCGTAATCTCAGCATCGGGTACTGTCTCCAAATTTGCTATCTGTACATCAACGTCGCTCATTTTTATCCTTGACCTGCGTGCCACCGATTAAGGTGTCTGCGCGTGTCCCGGCGCGGGACAGTCAGTTAAAGTCTCCAAGGTCCCTTGTTGCCAAAAATTCGCATACGCGGGTCTTGGGGTTTTGGCGGCTCTGGCTCCGGTTCAGGCGGTTTTACCTCGCCTGTTTCTCCCCGTTGCCATTGTTTCCATGTTGGTGCCTGCGTATTAGGCAGGGCCGAATGCAATCGCGTGCCAGAATATCGAGTTCCAAAATATGCCTCGTAGTGGCGCGCTTTGCGGTAATTCTTATCCTGTTCTTCCGCGAGTCTTTTTTCTTCCTCTGGGTCAATGTTCTCAACCAGAGGTCTTGCCTCTGCCGGAAGTATGTACAACAAGTACGAGATGGCGTCCGGGATATCGTCCTTGCGCCCTTTATTCTTTTTCTCGCCTGTGTACAGTACGAACTGTTTTATCGTCTCATCAATCCACGGACCTAGCACAAAGTGCAAACGGTGTTCCGCGAGAAGAAGTTCAATGCTCTTAATTCGGTTGCGCTTCGCGTTTTCTTGGCGCGATGGCTGCTTCCAATAAATGTACGGCTGATATCCGAATCGCTGACCAACGCGCTTAATTTCTTCACTCAAGAAATCCGCGGCATTGGATTGCTCGATCATCGTTACTTTCGGACCCCAGCGCTTCGAGAGCGCCACGATTTGAAAGGCGAGTTCGGAATGCTTCCATTTGTCGTACACAATTTCCAAGATTACGAACGCCCATTCATTTGCGTCATTCTTGTACAGTCGTGCGACCACACCTACTGAATAATCCGATGTCTTCTTATCTGACAACGCCCAATCCCAGACGATGTAAATATCGCCCGCCTTGGGAGCCGCCTCACGCTGATACATGTGCGCGCGAAGATCGGACTCAGTAAAGCTGATTTTGAAACCGCTGTCCTCTGCTGCGTCAGTCGGCTGATTTAACTGCTGATTCTTAAACTCACGCTCGCCCTTCTTTAAAAGAAGACGACGAAGCTTATTGAATGTCCACTTTTGAGGAAAATGCAGATTGACCATACCTTCGGTCAGTTGCATAATCGGGACTTCTGCAAATTCCGGCTTTACAGTCCAAGCACCTCGACAATGATACTTGATTGGTGCAATAGAAGATTCACCTTCTTGTGGTGTTAGCCGCGTGCCGTACCAATCATTTGTAAAATAGCGCGTGCCGATGTGATCGCTGAACCCGTGCGGGTCCAACAAATCGTCGGTACCGTCGTAATCTTTCTTGATCTTTTCACGAGTCTCTTCTGTATTTGAGTTTGCGTTGGTGACAACGTCGTCGCCTTTCTTGATATCGCAGTGCCAACCTGATATGTTAGCAACGATTGAATTAACCCATATCGAACCTTGACGCTGCGTGATGATGCGCGCCGGGGAGAAAAGAGGTTCCTTCGACGTTCCGTCTACGCCTGTTACGACGTACTCAGGAAACAATAGATGAAACGCAGTCGGGTCTTGTCCCTCTGCCAAACAAAAATAGCCTTTAATTTCAAGCAAGAATGACAGCGCCAGCTTATACTCGCCTGTGATGATGAGGATGCGGATGTCTGGACATGCCAACAACCACTGAGTCGCATCCACCCCATCAATCGTCGACTTGTAAAAGCCGCGACTGTCGAGCAGCATCATTTCTTTGGTCGGAACACCACTTTCGTCGAAGCGCTCTTGCACATCCAAAGCGTCATGAAAATCTTTCAGCTTGTAATCCTCAAAATACATCGAGTCTACAGCCGGACGAGTCTTATCTTCAGTTCCGTCTAAATTTAGCCACGGCCCGCCAAAATTTTTCTTTACGAACTGATCGCAGGTAATCTGGTGAACACTACGATACCAACCCCAACCAAGTAAACGGCCCAGCCAAAATAAGTCCTTGCGCGCGCGATCTCTGAGATCGAGCCAACGCCAGAAACCTACAACGTCATCAACTTCGTAATCGACGTTTTCACTTTTCCCTTTCTTCCCTTTGACTCGCTCCGGAGGGTCGATCTGGCTGTTCTCGATTCTGATCTTAGTCTCGGAAGGATTTGGGCGCTTGTTCTTTTTCGCCTTCTTGGCCTTCTCAAGTGCGCCGCCGACTTCCTCGTCCGCGTCGCCAGTTTCTGGCTGTCCATAATACAGACGCACCAATTTAGTATAACTGCGAGCCTCGCCTTTATATCTCAAGCCTTCTCTGTCAAGAGAAATAACCTCTTCGAGAAGTCGTTGAAGGTCCGCTTCTTTTTCGGCACGAGATGCTTGCTGCGCTGCGACTTCTGCTGGGTCAAAAGGAAGAATGGCATCTCCCCTCAACTTTGCTCGTCTTCTAGCCTGCTTTTGCGCGTCAGTAAGTGCCATACCGGAACCCCTATTGGATACTACGATTTGTTTCTATTAGTACGTCGGGTGAAGTGCCTTCTCCGCTTCCGCGTGTGATTGATCGGCTGCCTTCAATTCCGGTCCTTGATCTGCCTGTACTCCCATAAAACTTCCGGCGCTCTTGCGTTGCGAACGAGCGTGAGAGTAATTGGTCTTCGGAGCAAACGCGCTAGGCTTTCCGCCTGTTACGCTGCTCGTAAATTTGTTTGCGTTATCAAGGGCTTTTCTTGCACCCTCTAAAACACGAGGTACTGAACTCATATCATTTTCCTTATTACGAAGCGCCAACGTCCGGCGCTGGTGCGGGGTCTGGGTCCTTATCTTTTCCGAACATCTTAGATGCGCGATTAACCGCGTACGGAGATGCCGCAAAGCCGCCCAATCCCATAAGCGCGGTCCCGTCTGGTAAATGCCAAGTCTTGAAAACCACGGCCAGCAATGCAACTACAGATGATAAAGTCGTCACTGCCGTTAACAAACGAGAACTAGACGGAGTCCCGTTGTCACAAAAGGCTAGCTTTAAAAATTCTTTCGCGCCCATTACTTGTTGAAGCCGCCCATTGTATGAGCGAAGTTCGCCATGTGAGCAACGTGTGAATTTTTTGAATTACGCGCTTTTTCCAAACGATCTGCCGGAATTTTTTCGTCTTCCGGAATATGCAGCGCGCGATGAAGACCGCCCTTACGCAAGTGATGCATTGCACGATAAAGTGATGGATTTTTTGCTTTAGCCATTATTCTGAATCCTTGCGCGCGGTACGCGCTACGCCATAATCACCGCCGCGAGTAACTCCTGAGCCATGACCCGCCGTCTTGTTAGCCCAGTGTTCGACTTCCTTCCCAGACATACGAGTTTGACTACCGGGTGCCTCGTTCGCTGGAGCGTGATCTAATCCTGCGGCCTTAGCTTTTATTTCTAGCGCGGAGCGTCCGGCTACTACGTTGGCAAGATTAGGTAGCTCTGCCATCTTAGGCTCCCTGCGGAGCGCCGCCGCCCGCTTGCGCTACTGCTGAATGGACGCCCGGAGCCAACTTCTCTTCCAAAGCTTCTTCATTCTCGTCGTGCCCCTCGCCCGGGTTCGGTTCCGACGTGTGGTCCATGATGTGGTCAATCATGGCGTCGTGATCTCCCGCTGCACCTTTCACGTCCTTATGAGGTCCTTCCTCGTGAACGTGGTGAACGGTGTGAGAGCCGTCCTTGTGGTGCTCGATATGCGTGTGTGTAAACTTATGCTTTTTCATTTTGAATCCTTAACTCATCATGTACTTATCTTTCTGGCTCTTGCTCTCGTTTAAGAGGGCTTGAGCGTAATGGGTTCCGTTCGGGCGTTTGAATACTCCGACAATGCCTCCCGGTGTGACCTTGACCAAGTTGTGATCGCCGTGAAGCAGGTGACTCACTTGGTGAATGGTTGAACTGTGAACGAAGGATATTGATGGTCGGCCTGTCTTCTCACCGCTTTGAATTGCCATCTTGATCTCGGGATTCGTTCGTGCTCTAAAATCGTTGATGCGCTCCCCGCCCGGAATCTTCTGGTCCGGGTTCTTCTGGTAGTGCATGATGGCTTTCATGTTCTCATCGTTCTTCGGTTGTCCGGCAAAATCACCAACATTCAAAGGGTCAAAATTCTTAACCACCTTGGCTTTGTCTGGTCCGAGTGCGATGTCCGCGGTCTGTGCTGTGCGGTCCTTGCTGCTTCTAAATGCTTCACCCAGCGGCTTCCCGTTTAAATATCCCGCCAAGAATCGACGAGCATCCAGCGCTTGCTGCATTCCAGTGATATCTAGTGGAACATTCAGCGGGCCGCGAAATTCGCCCTTCTTGTTTGCTTCCGTCTGACCATGACGCATGAACAGTGCAACCAGCTTCGGGCCTTGCGGTTCTTCCTGCTTTGATTCGTCTTCTGGCTCCACGAACTCGCAACACTGGTGCTCTGGGTCAGTGATGATTGCTCGACCTTTTTCATCGTGTTGAACTTCCGGGTCCGCCATCATGACTTCTTGATTACAGCGATTACGATCATCATTTAGATATTCGCAATCTGCGCAATGATAAGGACCGTCAGATGCAAATCCGGCCAACTTTGTGCTCTTCGGCCAGATCGGCCCGACTCGTCCGATCAACTCGCTCAAGCCCTCGATAATTATTGGCCAATTTTTAGCCATTCTTGCGCGCCTTTCGAGCCTGCTTGTACGACGGCTTCTTAACGTGCTCTGGTACGTGCTGCCCTTTGGACGCAGCATCCCACTCAGCTAGTGCCTTCTTCCCGAGAATTTCCGGGTGGGCATGTAAATAGCCACGCTGGGCCGCGGATTTAAAAGGCATCTTAAATCTCCGAGACGTTCTTCTCTTCGTAGTTCGCTAGCTCGACGTAGTCTGCTTGCTCGGCTGCGGTCGCACGAACTTGATGTTGTGTCATGCTTCTTAAATCTGTTTCGATGTGGGCTAGGTGATTATTGAGAAGGGTACTCATTCCTTGTTCCATAATCTGCATATGCGTCGTCAAACGCTCAAAGAAATTCTTTGCTGCTTCATACACGCCGCGCGACTTCCACGAGATCGTTAGAAGAAATCCGATTACAGTCAGGTCTCTGAGGGCCGAGGATACCTGCCCCAACGTAATGCTGGCTGGGTCAAACATGGTGTCCTTAAAAAATTTAGAATCGGCTATGACGATTCAATGCCGGGGATTTCGCCCGATGCCCGTGGTGGTCGCGTTTGTGTTTGCGTCCCAGCCAACAGGGAAGAACGAGGCGACTTTCGCCGCCCCTAAGTTTTTACGACTCGACTGTGAATTCGTTCAAGGTTGCAGTGTTCGTTGCGTCCGAGGTTCCGAACGTTGCGCCGATCACAAAACCTAGCACTGCGCCTTGCTGCAACGCGGGGTTTCCTGCGTTGAAATCAAGACCAGTTACGATGCTGGTTACAGTCGTCGGTGCAACTACCGAGCCACGAAGGAAGCCCTGATATGCACCAATCAACAAGCCGTTTGCGCCGTTAACCGATGCGCCTACGAGTTCTGCGTTAATGCCCCAAGGCTGAATTGCGTAGAACGGCGTCATTGCACCTGTGGTTGCAATCGATGTGTAAGTCGGGCTGCTCAAAGAGCCAGTTACCGCATACAACTGAACGGTTACAGTACCTGATGGGTCACCGGAATCCGAACCGAAGCTACCAGATGCAGCCACATTGAACTGCTGTCCATTGAACACGTTCTGTGCCGGGAGGAACAAAGCGCCGACTGCGCTAGTCGAAGACGGTGTTGCTGGTGCTACACCGATGCTAGGACCTAGTGGGCGAGGAAAGTACTTAACCGAAGTACCGAGACCGCCGACCTTAGAACCGAATTGTCCATTTACTCCAAAATCTAATACGTTACTCATGTGTCACCTTTTAGTGTACGCCAACCTGACGATATTGCTTCGCCGGGAAGACGCTGTTATTGGCGACACACTTAGAACGTGCTGTGTGCCGCACAAAATTTTTAATTGTGGGCTTGCGCTTTAATCGCGCTTGACTGCGTGCCGCATGTGATCGTGGTGTTGCCGCCCGGAGGGTCGCCGATGTACGGAGTGTACGGAGGCCACGACGGTATCGTGTTCGGGGCCGGAACATGGCTCGGGTCCGTATTTGGAACCGTGATCGGAACAAAAGTGTATCCGCCGCGAAGAGACAAAGTTAGAAGTTGCGATTGCAATTCCATCACCCTCTTCTCAAGCTGCGCGATGCGCTCTTCCATCTGTTTCTTTGTCATTAGATATAGCTCACTGTTACCTTGCACGCACTCGCGGGCGATGTTACGCCGCCTGTTCCACCTGTGGTTACTGCCGCCGCGGTGAGTCCGGTGCCGAAGGTCTTTCCAACTGTTGCGCCCGTGTAAAGAACATGTGTTACTACGACGCCTGCCGGAACATAAATGATCTCGTCCGGGTCCGTGGTGCCTACCGTGACAGAACCAGACGCGAGATTCCACAACTTCACGTAGGTCGCTGCGACGTTTGCCGAGTTGTCGACGATCACATTATTGACTACCGCGGAAGATGACTTGATGCCTTCCTTGGTGCCACCCATCGCAGACGAGGTGTAAAGAATCTCGTTCGACGGAGACGATACGTTTACTGTTGAAATAGCCATTAAAAGTTACCTGCTTGCGCGCTAACATTCGATGCGTTCAACGCGGTCGGATTCAAGTTGATGCCGCTGAATGTTGCAATACCATCGACGACGACTTGGACTGGGTGATAGTAAACTTTAGATGCGAGAGTCGCGCTAATCACGTACGTGCCTGCTGCTAGATTCGGAATAGAGTAGTTGCCTGAACCGTCGCCTGCACCATAACTGATTGCTTTGGTCAGAACGTTCAAACATTGAACTTGCGCACCAGATGCTGCCGCGCCGCCGACGTTGCCGCTGATTGTACTTGACATCTCTTATCTCCAAATCCATCCGCATAAACACACGATGATGTCTATCGGGTTTTTCTTTTTCAATTCACGACCACATCGAGGACAGCGACGCTGCCACACGCGCGCTCACGCAGCCTTAGTGCGAGACGCCGAGATAGTCTAGGTACTTTACTACAGAACCACCTGTGGGACTGATGACTTGAAGGATATCAACGAGGGAAGGATTTGCGAATGCGTTGGCGAAATAGTGCGCGGTTGTATCGCCGGAAGCCAGATTAGTTTCAAACACGCCGACTCGGGTGCCATTCGTGGCGCTGCTGGCCGGATTATGTACGACACCTGCATGATCTACGTTTACAAGAACAGATTGCCCATTATTATCTACGATCTGCAAAAGATCGAGATTCTGAGAAGCAACGCCGTTCGGCGTGACTTGAGGCCATGCGTTATCCCAGCTTGTGCCGGGTTGTGATGCGATCAGTGCTGTGCCAGTTGCGGCCATGTTGTCTCCGTAAAACAAAAAGCCCCGCGTTTGCGAGGCGTAAGATTGGTTGGAGGCGAAGGACTCGAACCTTCACCGACACTTTCAGAGAGTGCCGTGCTACCGATTACACTAGCTTCCAACAGAAATAAAAGTCGTCCCCTCTAGGGCGATGGGGTCCTTTTCCTTCAAGGATTGCGTCTAGCCGCTTTCTTGAAGTACCTGACCGACGACACGAGATTGGTTGGCGGACTAGGATTCGAACCTAGATAGACGGATTCAAAGTCCGTCGTCCTACCGATTAAACGATCTGCCAACAGAAAATTGGTCCTGCACCGTGGAATCGAACCACGCACGCCTGCGGTTTCAACACAGCGCTCTACCAATGAGCTAGAGCAGGATGGAGGAAGAGAACTGAATTGAACAGTTACCCGTTTCCGGGTAGCACGGTGTTCGAAACCGTTTGCAGGCCGTCTGCGCTGTCTTCCGAAACTCTTAAATTCTTTCTGGCTTTTCTGCCTCTGCCATTATTCAAACTACAGTATGTCTTCAAGATCGCGGTTGGCTTCTTCGGGGAGCATGGGCTCCATGGAAGCAATATCGATATCGGGGATACTCATATTTTGCCGATCTTTTTGCCGCTCTAAGTCCAATTGATTGAAAGTACTATATAACAAAACCCCTCTAGATTTGCCGATCTTTTTGCCGATGTTAAAGCACAATGCTCATCACAATAAGATTTTCTATCTACTCGGCCTTCTAGTTCTTTGCCACAGTTCTTACAAACTTTCATTGGACTCTCCGCAATAGAGTGGCCGGGGGTGATTGCGGCACCCCCAACCGATGTAGCTACAAACTGGAGGAAGAATGACGACTCGAACGCCCTACCTCTCGGTAGTCTCCGGGTTCAAACCGGATTGCCCGCCACGGGCGAAATCTTCCTTTGAAAATTGGCGGATGAGAGAGGACTTGAACCTCTACAACCTTTTGAGTTGCGAGTTTAGCAAACTCGTGCGTCTACCGTTTCGCCACCCATCCGTAAAAATTTACTTAATGATTTTCTTCGCGAGTTGAAAGCCGATTCCGAATAAGAATCCGAAAACCAACATCAACACAAAAGCTGCTGCCGTCAAAAGCATGGGATTCTTACCTCGCTTTACTCGCTTTGTTCGTTTTTTGATTCGGCCTTTACTGCGTGACCTGCTTTCGCGTAATAGCTTTGAATCGATGGCGAGGGAACAACGACCACGCCGTTTTCAAAAACGTGTCCTTCTAAAATTCCGATTACTTTCCCGGTGCGCTCGCTAATGATCGGAGAGCCGCTTGCTCCGGGTCCGCCGCCTGTTTGCACCAAAATTCGACCAATACAAATGTCGCACGGGTCGTGAGGGTCGGCGATACTTTGAAGAATGTTGCTTCCGACTCGACCTGTGTAAACTGCTTGTCCGACAATCTCCGGATATCCTACATAAAAAACTCTATCGTCAATCTTCGCTAGCTTGTCATCTAGTTCGAGGATTGGATATTTCTTCTCGGTCTTCAAATGGAGTTCTGCCACATCTATCTTGCCATCGTCGATGTAATTCAAAACCTCGACTGGTTGAAGAACCGGATTATCCACCGCTTGTCCATCGGCTACTAAATAGATCGCATCGCTTGGTGCGCCGCCATCAGCAAAACAATGTCCCGCGGTCATCAAGTAGTATCCGTCTTCCGCTTTCTTATAAACGAATGCCGTACAAAGCGGAGTGTGATCTACTCTTCGTTCCACAGAGCGTCCGTACAAAACGAACGTGGACTTCATCGCTATCTGATGCTTTTTATTTACTGCACCCATCGGCTGAGTAGCTAAAATCAAACATGCCGCCAACAATAATCCGCGAAGAACCTTCATGTTGCTTCTCCGTGGACGGCCCTTGACAGAGCACCACCGTTCACACGCTGTTCCCGATTGGGGGACCCTCTGTTCAGCGTAAGCTTATACACCCAGCATTTTGCTGAGTTGTGCAACGCGCGACTTCGCTCTTTCCAGATCGCCACTCGCTGCTTTGAAACCATGATCGGGCTGAAAACCGTTCAGCCATTTGCACATCATCTTGCCCCACAACTTTCCTTCTTGTTGGGCGCGCCACGAGTGCGTCGAAATCGTTTCATCTTGCTGGCCGCGAAGAACAATCACATTGAACGCGATATCGAAAGCCACGAGCATGCGATGAAGCCAGCCCTCTTGAGAGGCCCGCTGCTCTTGCACCAGAACTTGAGAAGAACTCCACACAGGCGATCTGCCTGCGATCATCGAGCGAATAGTCGCCATCATGAACGAGATCGCAAGAAGTCCCGCAATCGTTGCGCCAGCAATTTCACCTGTCAGCAACAGCTTATGGAGTACGTCCATAGTTCACCTAAATTGGCAGGCCGCGTAGGAATTGAACCCACTCTCGCCGGGTTGGAGCCGGATGTGCTACCGTAACACTTGCAACCTGTAGAAAATTGGTGGATGATGAAGGACTCGAACCTTCGAAGCCCGCAAGGGGCGGCTGGTTTACAGCCAGCAGTAATTGCCGCTATACGAACCATCCACGAAAATTGGAGCACCGCACAGGAATCGAACCTATGCTTCGGCCTTACGAGGGGCGCGTCCTGCCACTGGACCAGCAGTGCTCAAAAATTATTTGTGTTTGCTCTGAACCACAGAGATTACCGCGCCTTGCAACCCGGCAGTCTAGGACTGGTTGGAGTCGGCGAAGGACTTGACGCGACACAAAACTTGGAGCGAAGTGCGGGAGTCGAACCCGCGCCCGAACCTTGGCAAGGTCCAGTTCTACCGTTAAACTAACCACGCTCGGAAATCATCCGCCTTTTTTCTTGAACATGCAGTAAATCACTACTGCCGAAAGAATAAAACCTAAGACGGTAGCTACCGTTACCATATATCCTCAAAATTGGAGCAGCGACTGTGAATCGAACACAGGCGTTCGCATTACAAGTGCGACATCATAACCACTAGATCATCACTGCTCAAAACTGGAGCCGAAGGCAGGAATCGGACCTGCGCTTGTTCTTTACCAAAGAACTGTTCTACCACTATACTACATCGACTCAGAAATTTGTTTAAGCGTGATCGCCTTTGTCACCCTTGTCACCCTTGTCGCCTTTATCGCCCTTGTCGCCCTTCAATCCTTGCGCGCCATCCTTGCCGTTTGCGCCATCGTTTCCGTGGGCACCGTCGCGACCGGGGTTGCCATCTTTGCCGTCATTACCGTGGGCACCATCGGCACCATTATCGCCTTTGTCGCCCTTCAAACCGTGTTCACCATTATTGCCGCTGTCGCCTTTGTCTCCCTTGTCACCTTTTCCACCTAAGACTCCTGCGTCGCCTTTCAAGCCTTGCGGGCCTGCGGCACCTGCGGGACCAACGGCTCCACGAGGACCAACCGGACCTGCTACGCCTGCGGGACCTTGTGCGCCTTTCTTCACAAAACCAAAAACTAGTGCGGCTGCGGAAACTCCTAATGCAACAAAAGAAACTAACTCTGCGGGGGCAATCATCAGTATCTCCTCATTTAACTTCTACAAAACTGGAGCGGCGTCACGGACTCGAACCGAGACGAGCAGTTTGGAAAACTGCGATGCTACCATTACATCAACACCGCTTTGAAAATTGGTTGCAGGGGTGGGATTCGGACCCACGGTGTGCTTTCGCATCGGGCTTATGAGACCCGCGATATCGGCCAGCCTAATCGACCCTACAATTGAAAAATGGTACCCAGGGTTTGAATCGAACAAACGACCTCTCCCTTATCAGAGGAGCATTCTACCACTGAACTACCCGGATACAAAAATCATTTACGTGCTAGATACTCCATCCACTCATCATCCCGCTGCTTACGCTCGTTCCAGCGCTCGATGATTTCATTTTGTGTCATCCACGTTGGACTACACACATAAGCGAACGGATTATCGTACTGCTGACTTCTCTCACAAAGACGCTGATTTCCATCGCGGCCCCATGAGTACACTTCATTAAAACTTGCTTCCAAGCGTTTTGGAATGACTAGGTCTTCCCAGTCACGGCAATCTCGGATTGCCTGTTCCTGCACTCTGCGCCAGCATCGACGAGCGATTAACTTGTCGTACTTCGCACTACGCGTACCAGTGACGGCGGCGTAAGGCTTACGATATGACTTTCCCATTATAACCCTCCGGTTACCTAATGTGGAATTGTAACTGTCATATCACTCTCCTATAAATTGGTGGACCGTGCCGGATTCGAACCCGCGACTCTTCGGTGCAAACGAAGCGTTTTGCCAGTTATCACTAACAGCCCACTGAAAATTGGTAGCGTCGGCGGGATTTGAACCCGCGTTCTTGGCTTGAAAGGCCAGCGTCCTAAGCCTCTAGACGACATCGCCACTGAAACTTTTACAAAGGTTTTATAATATCGTAAGCTCGGTGGTCCGTAACTTGGTACCCCTCGTATCTTGCGAAAAATTTTTCAGGGTCTTCATCTTTTCCTACCTGAAAAACCTCTCCGATATCCAACTTGAAATCCTCAATCAACTTATCGCCAACTTGTTTCTTAATTGGTCGAAGTCTCCCGATGTTCAAAACAATCGGCTTCCCAAGAAGTTCGCCACTATTTTTTCGTTTCAAATACAAATGGGCCGTGCCGTCCTTGAAAACATAAATAGCCCAAGAAGGTTCAAATTTTTTATCAGTCGGAAAAATGTAAGTTCCGTCTTCCTGTTCTTGAACTTCTATCAAACCGTCATTTGTAATCATGTTACTCTCCGTTGCTCATCGAGCATTTACTCTACGGTACTTCAAAACTTGGTCGCCCTGCGGGGTATCGAACCCCGGTTAATTGGTTGAGAACCAATCCTCTTGCCATTAAAGGACAAGGCGATTTAAAATGGTCCGGCCTGTCTCGTCGCTGTGGGCTTAGAGAGGGGCGCATCCCGTGCCGCATACACGGCTAACTCACGAGGTAACTCGGCCAGATAGAAAATGGTCGACCGTGGCAGAATCGAACTGCCATCGAGCCCTTATAAGGAGGCCATCCTACCATTGAACGAACGGTCAACTGAAAGGCTGGGACATCGCGGAATTTCACCACTCATCTACAGGCAGTCGCGACTGCGCTGTAGAGCCGAGCGTTGCTCGGGACGGCCCACAGAAATTGGTGAGTCGGGCTAGTTGACCAACATTTCAGTTGGGGCCTTAGAGGATTACCGCCCCCTTGGCTCGCGTGCGTACTCACGCGCTCACCTCTATCGAGTAGAGGCTTACCGCTCATAGAAAATTGGTAGCCCGTAACAGAATCGAACTGTTCCGGCCTCTTTGTAGGAGAGGTGCATACAACCAGTTTGCTAACAGGCTAAAATTGGTGGACCGCTCGCGGCTCGAACGCGAACTCATGGGCTTAAAAGGCCCCGCTACTGCCTCTCGTATTCGCAGTCCACAGAAATTTGGTGGGTTGCGCGGGACTTGAACCCGCAACTCGCTCCTTAAGAGGGAGGAATGTTGCCGCTAACACCTGCGACCCACGTTACCGTACGGGAATATCGTGGCCGTGTTAATTATCATGGCCGTGTTATGTTCCCGCTCGGGAGTAAAAATTGGTTGCGCTGTAGCCCGGTTTCTGTCTAGGACGAACATTCATCTTAGCCTGCTACCCGACTCTCGTCGCGCTCAACAAGCGCTCAAGTCCTATTTGCAGTTGCACCTGTGTGGAGTGCCCGACCTCGAATTGATTACGTCGGCCTTACCCGTGCGCTCGCGCGCCCCGCAACTTCCACGGCACAGTGTTGAGTTGTGACCGGAACTTCCTCGACCTCCGACGCTTTAGTGTATCACACGCTTGCGCGCTCGTTACCTTCTCGTCAGTGCCGCGTTCGTCTACGCTACCAAAAGGCGCAGTTTGGTTTTCGTTACCATGCTGCCAGAAACGACTCGCGGTAATCCCTGCCGGGACCGGAGAAAATTGGAGCACTGTGTTGGAATCGAACCAACGATGACTGTTTTGCAGACAGGTAGCTTACCACTTGCCTAACAGTGCAAACTCAGTCCACGCCCGAGTAACATTAAGGTGACAGCGGCTTACGTGGTTACGCCTCTGACCAGTTTACTCAGTACAAGCTTGGTGCGCTAGGTGGGAGTCGAACCCACAATGCCTGTGAGGGCCGTGAGGGTTTAAGCCCCACGCGTATACCGTTCCGCCACACGCGCAAAATTGGTCGGCCACGAAGGATTTGAACCTTCACGCCACTAGGACGCTCGCTCTTGAGGCGAGTGTGTCTGCCGTTCCACCAGTAGCCGATAAACTCTTATTCTTTCCTCTGCCTGCAAAATCATCCGTTTGCGAATGGCAGTTAGGGCACTCGAAATGTAGATTCATTCTCTCATTATTCAATGAGTCACCGTCCTTGTGACTTATTTGCAGTACGAGTTCTCTGCCGTTCCACACAGGACTGATGCCGCAAGTACCGCAAACATGCGCAATTCCCGAATCAATCATTGCTCTTCTTAGTCGTGCCGTTGCTTCCTTACGGTTGTTGTTTCTGTTGTTTACTAAAATCTTTTGCCAATGAATTCTACCGGGCTTATGTTCGATACCTCGGTTTCTGGTGCTACCTAAAAAATGCGATGTATCAATTCCAAACTTTTTAATTCTTCTCGAAACGTGCTGTTGAGTGCCGCCGTTCGGATTCTTTAATCCTAGTTTTCTGGTAACTTCTGCAACACTTAAACTCGACTCGACAACAGGCGTTAAAGACTCCTTAGTGTATTTCACTGAGCACCGGAGCGAGGACGAACCTCCAATCTCATACGTTCTCTGGAAGACGCTATATCCACCCACGGAGCAGAAAAACCTGCCTTCTCTATGGCTCTTACCGTCTTAAGTAGTGCATCAAGTTCGAGATGATACTGACTCATCAACTGCCCGATTTGCTGCGCTTCCGCTGTGCTGTAGTTCATTTTTCCTTCCTCTTGTGGTCACATAGTGACTAAGGAATTTTACACATAAACTTGGGGACAATCCAGCGCGTCTGCCATTCCACCAGCAGGGCAAAAATTGGAAGGCCACCGGGGAGTCCAACCCCGCTCTCAACGTTCGTAGCGTTGCGCATTATGCGATATACGAGCAGCCCTCAAAACTTTTCGGTGCCCCGAGGTGCTAGCAATATGCCTCGATATGTGCACCGAATATTGGAAGCCCCACTCGGAATCCAACCGAGATAAGCGCCTTAGAAGTGCGCCGTCCTGTGCATTGAACGACAGGGCCACAAAATTGGTACCCGAGGTGGGACTTGGACCCACAATCTCTTTCGAGCGACGCGGTCTAAACGCGTTACGTATGCATTCCGCCACTCGGGTACAGAAAATTAAATGCCGATATTTCTATGAACGCCTCGGCTTTACGCGGACTTGAACCGCGAGGGCGCTCTTCTGCTCGCTGGTGTTTCATGCGAGACTTAAATCCGGGCGATATTTATCAACGCGCGTCGCCGTCGCGCTTTGGGTGTTCTAAGAACACCGAGAGTAGTTGCCCCTTACCAGTCGACGAGGCCAATCACCGGGAGCTACCCGGGAGTGTTTCACTCTCTGTTGCAACATCTTTTGCCCGCCGCGAAGAACAACGTCGCAACGCTTTTGTCGGCAGCGTGTCCTCGATGTTTAGTCGAGTACCTTGTAAGCCTCAGCAAACTCTATGTGGTAGGCGCGCGTTCGTCGCCTCGTTCAAGTCCGTTAGCGCCCGCTGGGTATCGGCACGCGCTCTCCCGGGAGGGAGTGCCTTGCCGACCCCATTTCGGGAATCGTCTGTGGATTTACCTAACGGCTCCACAAAAATTGGTCGGGCTGGCAGGAATTGAACCTGCAAGGTCATAGACACTCCCTTCCGAAGGGAGACCGCTGCCAGATTACGGAACTACAACCCGATTAAAATTGGCTGTGGACCTCAGATTCGAACTGAGACCCTTCCCATTAACAGTGGGACGTACTACCAGTTATACTAATCCACAGCAGAAACTTTCTTTGCGTGATTCTGTCGAGTGTCTTTCTCTCGACGGCACGCCTTACAATAGTCATCCAATCCATCGTCCTTGCAACTTCTTGCAAAGAACTCATTGACTGATAAAGCTCTTTGATGTTTCGAACACCACGCCGTTCCTTCTGGCGTTTGAATCTTTGAACTGCCTAAACGATGCGGTCTATTGCATCGCATGTGGGAAAATGAAATATTATTCAAATCCCAAAATAGCGCAGCGCTTATTCCTTCCCACGGCTCTATGTGCTCAACACTTAATTCTTCGACCGATGAAATTGTTGCCCTGCATCTATAACAGACGTTCTCTCCTAGACGATACAAAAGAGAAAACATAATATTTTTTCTCAATCTGTTTGACGCCGTGCCGTGAGACATACCTAGCGTTGCATTTTTCTTCTCGTTGCTTGACATAATCGTTGACCTCCCGGTCGTTGATTAAATCCTAAATTGGCAGTCCCGACGAGATTTGAACTCGCGGTCTTCTCCGTGACAGGGAGACGGCCACTCCGGGCTGGCCCACGAGACTGTAGAAAATTTGAGGACGATGCTTCTCTCGTTCCTCGCTTATGCGCTATCGTCACCGTTACCAGCGTCGACTCGCGGAAGCCATTGGTACCCTCACCCTAAGTGGTCGGGTAAACTTGGTCGAGATGGAAGGATTTGAACCTCCAAGGCGTTGCCGCACTGGTTTCCAAAACCAGACCGCTGCCAGATTACGGACCTACACCTCGACTGAAAATTGTATGACGGTTGGCCCAACGCTCCGTCAAGGCGGTTGTGATAACCCATGAGCCTTGTTCACAACAAGCATCTTTTGTCAGTTCGGTCGGGAGTTCCGTTTCCGGATTCTCGCTTCCGCCGAAGGATAGCGAGTACTCACCTCTGACAAACTCTTAAACTTTTCGATGTTCGAGCGGCGTCATGTCCAACGTCGTCTCGGTTCCGCATCCTTCACAGACATATCGATGGCCGGGTCTTCGACTCATGTTTCCGCCGCACTCGGGACACTCAAGACTTCTTGGCGGGATGCCGACTCCGTTCTTTGCCGGAATCCACATCTCTGTCTCTCGCGTCTCCATCGTGGAACCATCCTACCATAACTTCGAAAACCTGTCAAGCACTATTTTCAACTATTTTTTGGGGTGAAGTATGGGGGTCGAACCCATGCTGCCGGATTCACAGTCCAGCGTGCTACCACTACACCAACGACACCACAGTTGAACAAGAGCATACTACCACAAACCGCGGTGTTTGTCAAGAGCTATTTTAGATGCTCTTTGCCTTCGCCTTCGCTGCGTCGACATCTGCGGCGAACTTGGCCTCCGCGGCCTTGAAGTTCTTGATGCGGCCCAAGCCGAATCCGATTGCGAGAACTATCAAATACGAAACGAAATGCAACATGGCATTCTCCTTAGTTGTTCGGGCCGTGATGCTTCTCTTTGGCCTCGTGCTCATTAATCGGGTAACGGTTCTCGCCCGTCTGTTGACGCGCGCACTTTACCGTGGTGCCCGGATTATCCTTCGCGTTCGGCACATCGTTGTTGACCGGAGGCAACGGACGCCCCGGGTATCCTTCTGCGTGTGCTGCTGAATTCTCACTCATGGAATCCTCTTGTGCTCCACGAGCCTTCCGCCCGTCAAGCCTTGCGGGTCCCGCCCGCGCAAGACTGCTCTTGCGCTGGAACCGCGGTACTCGTAAACTCTGTGACCATCCGGATTCTCAAAAGTTACGCGGACGGTGTTGTTGTCGATTTTCTCTTTCGACAGAATGTTCTTCTTGCTCATTAGTGATTTACCGGATACGCGCTTTGATACCACACGAACCACTTCGTAATCTTTGGCTCCGCGCCGTCCTTCGATTTGTACACGAAGGTCTCGGAGGGACTGACAACATACATCGCCTTGCCCGCGCTAACTTCCACGGGAAAGTATCCGAAGTTGCGGAACTCGAAAATCTTCTTGAAGTCCCTCGGGTCCATCGTCACGACGCACTGGACGCCCGCGTCGGTACAAATGCGGTTCAATTCCGCGCTAACGTAGTTGGGCATCACGACACCCCATTGTTGAGCGGAGTAACGACTGGAAGCTCTGCATCCAAACCGCTGTGCACTTTGATGTGGACTATCTCTTTCGGTTCCAGAAATTCAATCTTGTCGCGGTACGTGATGCGAACTAGTTTGTCGCTGACGTTCTCGAAGGTGATGATGCTGCCGTATTCTGATGGGTCGGGAGAAATCACGACCTTGACTTCCTTCGGATAATACGGCTGCGCGCCAAAGTCGGCATACGAGAAGTGCTGATAGTTTTTGCCGAGGCTCATGACTGCACCAATCGGTCGATTCGAAGAGCAGCGGCGTTAGCCAATTCTGCGGCGGCGTTTGCTACCACCTCATCGAATGCTCCCGAGATGGCTAGCTGAGAGAAGTTGGTGTAATCGCCGTACGTGGTGCCGTATTCGGCCAAGTCACAAATCAGGCCCCCGTTCTTCAATGTGTCAAACGAGGCGGGTCCCTCCGCAAAGAGGGCCATTGGGGCGACCGCGGCTACCGCAGTGCCGACCCCTAGCCATGAAAGAAACTTGCGGCGGTTCATCACGCCTTCTTATAAAAATTCAAGAACATCATCTCGGGATTCGGTCCACCGCAAATGATGTACTGGTCGCCGCCGTCCACCGTGACGAGTATTCCGTACGGTCTCAATTCAATGCCGACGATGTCTAGCGCGAAAGTGAATGTCTCTTTGCCGACGTAAACTTCAAAATTGTACCACACTACTGCCGCCGTGTCAAGTAGAAAGGCGGGTGGGTCTGTGACTACCCCGTGCCGCTGCCGGGGGTACCTGTTGGGTCCCATCCGGCTAGGTGACATACCGGGTAGCGCGTCCGCTTTTGGGACGCAAACGTGCACGGGCACGAAACAGGGTATTGGGGCGGGTACGGCATGGCCCATGCCCGGAGGCATGCTTTGGCCCTCGGCGTGCTGGGGGAGCAAACTCGCTTCCAAACATTAAGCCTATGAAAACAAAAGACTTAACGTTTCGCCTTCTAATCGCTGCCAGCGCGAGCCGACAGTTCGTTGCATCGTTGCAATCGTTGCTCGGAGGGTTGGCAATTAATAGAGCATTAATTGACAAACGACCAGATCGAGGCTAACTCATTGATTCTAATGCCTTTATTGTTTGGCACGCTGATTGCTGGGGGAGCAAATTCGCTTCCAAACCCGAAAACCGTTGAAAACAAACGACTTACGAGATAAAAAATCTCATCTAGGAAAAATCTGACAACTCCTCGACTGATTCGAGATTGTTATTGTGCTTGTAACTTGTTGATATTGCTCGACTTATACGAGGTGAGCGGTGTTTGCTTTGGGTTGATTCTGATCGAATCGTCACCGCGAGTCATCACTCGAATGTGTGCAAAAGAGGTCTGATTGGATGCATTTATTTGCTTGGTGGCTCTTATATCATTGATTTCATTAGTGTTACGAGAATTGTGTCATACAAAATAGAGCAAAACAGCGTCCGATGATTGACACATTTTGTCCACGCGCCCGGTCACCGAATGCTGTCATTTTGGTGTATGACACAATTTTTCGCTCCCATCTTATTGATTCAATTGATCTTACACGAATTGTGTCATACGAAAAGGTGGGGACTGAGAGAGAGGCGCAATAATTCAATTATTCCATAGGTGTATTTATAGTAACATCTGATTTCTCTATTATTTATCTAGTTACTAGATTTTGCCTTCGCGCGTGAGTCTTGCTACAAACCGCATGCGCTTTTACATCTCCTCTCTCTGTCAGCCCCTCTGTTTTTTATGACACAATTTGCACATCTTCGTGATAATAAAGGATTTAACCCCTAAAAATTGTGTCATAAATTGTGTCATAACCTACCCCTTTTTGGCCGATTCAACCTATTTCGTCGTGAAAAGCGCATGCGCTTTGTTACATTTGGCTGCAAACCGCATGCGCTTTTCACACGGCCAGATGCAAACCGCATGCGCTTTTACATAATTCTCCCAACAGGGAAATGTTGCCACAACCGCATGCGCTTTTCACTTTGTGCTTGACAAACCGCATGCGGTTGTGCAATTCTCAGGATTGTGAAACAGAAACTCGATATTCGGCTCGACCCAGATCAGCGCGCCGCCCTCGACGCACTCGCGGCAAAGTCCGGTCAGTCGGTCGCGGCGCTGATTCGCTGGTGTATCAAAAACTCCCTTCCTGTGCTTGCGGAGAATATCGAGGCTAATCTCCGCGCCCGCCAGTCCTAGTACTGTAGTACCGATTTTATTTCAGTACTTGACGCAGATCGGCGCGCGTGAGACCATCAATATATGGACACCACACTTAAGACGTACCGAGTTCCCGAGTCCAACTTAGAAGTTCTCAAATCCCGAATGGTGAAGCTGGTCCGTCGCTGTGCGCGCATCAAAGTCGATGCACCTGTGCTGACGGTTGGCTCATTCGAGGAGATCACGTATAAAAACGATGCGGGATTTGATCGCGTTCGCCGCGTATACACTGTCACGCTGGAATCTGCAGGCCGTCCCAAGATCAACGGTTACGAGTTTGCTGCTGTCATTTCACCTGTCACTGATGAAGACGGCAAACTGATCGGCAACGTCATGCGCCGCGTTCCCGGATTCGAAGGTGATATCCCTCAGCGCTTCCGCGATGCCACCAACTACTGCGACCACTGCAAGACAGATCGTCGACGGCTGGAAACTTTTGTGATAGCCAATGCAGATGGATACAGGCAAATCGGTCGCAACTGCCTCGCGAATTATCTTGGACTCACGAACCCGGAGACGCTCGCGGCCATCGCCGAGATTCTGATTGATGCTGATGAATTGGCTGGAATGGCTGAAGAGAGCGATGGATTCGGTGGCGGTCGCGTGATGGAGCGCATTCCGATGGACGACGTGCTCACAGTCGCCGCGTCCGCCATCAGACTGTACGGATGGCTCTCCAATAAGTCTGCAATGGAATTTGGCAAGACCTCGACCAGCATGCGCGTACGTGAGTGGATATACGGCAACGCCAAGACCAGAGAGGCATTTGAGTTTCCTCTCACAGCGACCGAAGAAGACAAGACCCTCGCGAATAACACCTACGAATGGCTGCAATCGCTTTCTATTCACACTCAAGACGATTACCGATACAACCTCGCGCTGCTAGCACAATCCATATCAGTGAGCAGCAAGAATTTTGGCGTCGCAGTTTCCGCAATCAATGCGTACTCGAAGGAAAAGGAATTCGAGATCAGGCGGAACGCGCGCATCGAGGCAGACAGCAAATCGGAATTCATCGGCGTAGTTGGCGAGCGCATCACAATCGAGAATGCGACCGTGTTGTACACCACAACATTTGAATCGCAGTTTGGCGTCTCACACTTTTACAAGATGAAGGCAGGTGACAATATCCTCGTGTACTTCGCGTCCACCCAGATGTTCGAACAAGGTGAAGTCATTCCTCGAATGACAGCACGCGTCAAGAAGCACGAGAATCGCGTGGACAAGTACAATCCGGAAGGCGTGAAGCAAACCGTTATTACGCGTGCTACGCTGCCGAAGCCAGAGCCGACCGAGGAACAGAAGGCAGCCAAGAAGGTAATCGCGAAGCTTCGCAGGGTCGCGAAGACGCTGCCACACACTGCGGAAGATCAGCGCAATGGCATAGGTGACTATAACGACTATCAAGCATGGGTAGAAGTGAATGACTTAATCTGGCAGATTGAAAGAGAGGCGAAACTATAATGGAACTGACGGCAGCATTCCGAATAATCTGGAAGGCGATGGTAGACCATAAGCTGTTTGACAAGGGCTGGTCGTTTCAATGGGACAACGCGAAGTCACGCTGCGGTCAATGCCGATTCGAAGGCCGAATAATCACGATTAGTCGACATTACGCCGCCGTGAACGATGAAGCGAATATTCGTGACACCATCTTGCACGAGATCGCGCACGCGCTGGTTGGACCCGGCCACCATCATGATTGGGTTTGGCAATCGATGGCGCGGCAGATCGGCGCAAGGCCAGAGCGCTGCGCTACCACCGATGCGCAAGTGAGAGGGAATTACATCGGGCAGTGTGTAGGGTGCAATAAAGAGATACACAGGTACCGCAGGCCGCGATATCTCGACATTCCGGGATTCTACTCCCATACCGCGTGCAAGCGCGCTGGAAAGCCATCAGATATCAAATGGACGCGTGCTTAGTACTAGGACAAAAGTACCAGACGAGTACTATTGACACATTTTCGAAGGCATGAGAGAGTGTTTGTAGAGGGTAACACCTTAACCGGGATTCAACAGGTGGCTCCCGGACGTTGCTAGAAGAACTAATCAGGCGCAACGTTGGATGCGGCGTACGATTCTAGATGCGTACAGTTACACGTTCGAATCCCGCTACCCTCAAATTTTTAGGCGGCGCATCGGGTATCACTATCAACGGCGGCGGAAGCCGATTAAAAACGTTTCGATGTAGCCCCTCATGACCGCCTAAGCAGTTTTGCAGTAACCGCCGACCCACGGGATATAAAATGCCGCAGACACGGCAGAGGGTCACCTATTCGGCGGCGTCAGGCGCAAGTACCTGAAACGGATTGCCCCGTTGCCAAGCGAGCACCGCCGAGGCATTTTGAGAGGTAAACATGACCGACACATTCATCTTCGCTAACACCGAGGCCGGACGCGCGCAACGTACTCACGTCGCGAATGTGTTTAATCTCGCGGGGCGCACGGTGCGCGAATTCGAGGAAGACTTTACCACAGGTAATATGACAACTCACCTGCTCAAGCTGGAAGTAGGCAAGCGGGTTGACGAAGGGAAGATCGCCGCCGACATGCGAGAACGTGCGGAAATGAAAGCGAGGAAACAATGACACTCTGCTCCAATTGTCAAGTCAAGCTGCCTAGTCTCGCCCAGCGCTTGCGCCGGGTGAATTCGGAATTGCAAGCGCTGGGATTGAAGTATCATCGCGTCGTGCCGTTCGATCAAATCACGAGCGCGCTGGAGGCGCATGGTTTTACCGCGCCACTGTTCCAAGCAGTAGGCACGCGATACAACGAGGCGGTCGGAGAAGGGAAGTACATCAGCATTAACCTTCACCGCATGGAGTCCGGAAATTGGGAAGTTGTTGCGTATGTCAACTAGTAAGATCGTCACGCTGTTGTTCTTTTTCAAGTTAGTAGCAATCACAATTCTAAAGAAAGTGAGAGGCTAACATGGAATTCGAAGTCAACGGTTTCATCGGTTCGATCAAGTGCAAGATCACATCCAACAGCAAAGAAGAAGAGATCAAGCGTGTATTCAATTATGGTAATTGCCACTCGCTTGCCCTCGCTATAAATAAACTCACCGGATGGCCGTTGTATGGCGTGTACCGCGCCGCAGACATGGAAGATGGCCTGCCGAGCCACGTCGCTGTCAAAGACCCGCAAGGTAGACTCGTCGATATTGAGGGATTCAGATCGCAAGAAGAGTTTGAGCAAGATTGGCACTTTGCAGAACTCAAGCCTGTTAACCCGTGGCATATACGCGCGTGGATTCGCCGCAGGAATCAAACAGGCATCGGATACAGGAAGACCCGCGTCAAAGACTCTATACCATTCGCACAGAAAGTTTTGGAGAGCGTACCAGTACAAAAGTCCTAGTACGTTTTTGTTCTTGACATTCGGAGGAGGTCGCGGTACACTTTGAACATGAGAGTTAAAGCGCCATTCACCTTCGAGCCGTGGTCCAAGACCACCAAGGTATTCGGTCGGCAATGCCGACGCCACTTTTACATGTGGGACGCGCTGCGCAAGCGCTGCGCGATTCTAACCTTCTGGCCTATCGGTTGGCACGCAGGCAACACCACGCCGGACGGAGTTTATCACAGCGGGTGGAACGCGTGGCAGGTTCACGAGAAAGGATTACTACGTGACAGTCTATAAGCATCTGAATTTCGAGTACCACTTTGAGCGCCGCCGTTATGGCGTCGCGAAGTTCTTCACTTGGGTATTGTACCGCGAGGTAGGCACGACGGAGTGGAAGTCTTACGGCGACCCGTGGCCTAAGTCTCGATTGAACAAGAAAGAGGTGGGCGAGGTCCTCGGCAATATCACGTTGCGAATTCTCCCAGCAGGCACACGCGTACAGACGCATAATGGACCTGCAACTATCCTCGGCACTCAAGAGCACGGGCTGTTCACCGCCAAGCTGGATTATTTTAGCCAGCAAACTCTAGGTCTTAGTCCACACATGATTGAGGGTATACTTCGATGAACATCACAGGACCTGCTAACCAGATACTTCTCAGAAGCATGGAGAAAGACTTAATCCAAAAGGACACGCGGCAGTTTCAGATAGTCCTCGTGGAGGACGCGGTCTCCGAGATTATTAATCACCCGCTCACACCCGCACTAGATGATGGCGCGAGTCTTCGATTCAAAAACATAATTCTGCGTCACCTCGCGAGGATGGTATGATAGACACCAGCAGACCCGTCAAGGTCTACCGCAACCTGAAACACGGCAAGAATGCCCAACCGCTGTACTCAATCGTGCAAGGCGGTCGAGTTGTGGAGCGCCGCCACAGCGTGATTCTATTCTACGTCAAGTTCAAGGTCTCCGAGGCCGGGCGACAGCGCGTGATTAAGCAAGGACGGAAGAACGTGCACGCGTTCGCGGTCGGTTATTTGAGAGAAGAGCCAGCTTGGTTTCGTCGACAAGCGAATGTTCGAGTCAGCTATAATCCTTACAAGTACGGGCACTTTTATTCGACCAGTGCGTGGGGCAACGATTTGAAACTGCACGGCGCTAACGCGGCATCGTTCGACGAGAATGGTGTGACCGCCGCGTGCGCGTACTAGTACTAAAGTACTGAATTAAAATCGGTACTTGACTTCAAATCGAGATCGCGTGATAATTTGAGCATGGAGACCAACACAATGCTTCAAGGACAAGCGATTTGCAAGGACTGCGGCAACGGCACTCTCAACAATGCCATTAACGAGCAGTTTGTTCTCTGCGATTTTAACGACGATGGCAATGAAGTCGCGGTTTGCAAGCAGTGCGGCGGGACCCACATCGACGGCGAGTTGTACCTCGACGACCTAGAACAGTTCGACCCGGAATTGGCCGCAGAACAAACAGCCGACGACGAGGAAGAGCCTCGCTGGTCAGAACTGACTGAAAGGGTGAGTGAGTAACATGTCACGCGTCGAACGTTACCAGATTCGAGCGAAGATTAGCATGCTGTACCGCGAGGCGAACCTCTTCGAGGACCGCCAGAGTGAGGAAGGCCGCGTGAAGGCGCAAGCGCTACGCGCGGAGGCAAACGATTTGAACGAAAATTTACGGAGGACAAAATGAGCACGATTGAGAACGCACCCGCACTGGAACTGGACAAGATTCTGTACAAAGATCGCCCGATGTTGCCCCACGTTCGCAGGGAGCGCCGCATCGTGTGGAACCTCTTCAACCACCTACTCGTGAATGGACTTTGGAAAGTTTACAGAGTTTGGGACGGCGACGAGTACGTCAAGGTCGACAGTTCGAAGGCCGCGATGGAGATCATCTTCAATTTGGACGACGCCGTCGTTTACATGAAATCTCCCTCTGGAGCAACTCACTCTATCTCTTTAGTGCTGGGTAACGATATGGATATCGTCAGTGACTGGTCTTACACTGACGGCGACCCGGACGGTTTCAGTGCAGCTATGGACAAGTTCGACCCGGAAGCATTTGCATGATTGAGCGCAGGCAGATACCGAGACCACGACCCGGCAGCACATTACGCCGCATTCTCGATATCACGTTCGAACAGATCAGGAAGACGGAGGCAAAGAAAAATGAGCAAGCTGTTAAGAGCAATTGAAATTCTGGAAGCGATCAACGAGCACTTTCAAGAACACGACGGTCAGGCCGTGCTGTACAGCGACGCGCAGATTCTGGACGGCGAGATCAGCATCAAGGACGCCATCGCGGAGTGCCTTGGACAGGAAGAAGAGTCAGTAATAATTTTACCTCGTAATAAACAACGTCGTATAGTTCACAATCCGTATACCGGATGGTCTGGTTGGATTGGAAAAAGAAAAGTTTGTAAGTTCGAAGATGAAGATACCGCAAACGCGTGGCTGCAGCAATAAGGACTAGTACGAAGGTACCATTGACCCAAAACCGTGTTGGTGAGACACTTCGATAGGAGGAAACACCGATGATGGGAGCAAG
>Ga0209166_10000384_pt1 | contig 51430 bp, 34 predicted proteins | sample Coa_R1_3_FD_187151 | JGI IMG/M metagenome (GOLD analysis project Ga0209166, IMG submission 187151) | Surface soil microbial communities from Centralia Pennsylvania, which are recovering from an underground coalmine fire - Coalmine... | ecosystem: Environmental > Terrestrial > Soil >...
AGGACGTGCGGTGCTGGCAACCGATCTTGACGGTGTGATCAAAGATTTTCCGAGGCATGGCCTATTCGTCGGTGAGACCCGGCTCTTATCGCGCTATCAATATTTTATAGATGGGAAGGTGCCGCAGACCGTAGCGGTCTCGAATGTGGAACAGCATTCGTGGCTCGGATACTACATCAGCTCCGCCCCTGGCGCTAAGTGGAAGAAGGACACGGGCTCGGGCGAGATGGAGGAATCGTCAGAGGAAACCATCGAGTTGAAAGTATCTCGTACGATTGGTCTTGGTGTTCACGAAGACATTGATTTCACCAATTTCACGCAGGGTGTAGTGCAATTCATTTTTGAAATAGAACTTGACAGTGACTTCGCAGACCAGGCAGAAACCTTCCGGAGAAAGCAACAGGGAAAATTAACGCGACGATGGCGTCCATTGTCCCCGCGACGCGCACAATTGGTCTATGACTATCGCGCTTCCCACCGCTACTCACATCAGGGGAATCGTGGGATCGCGCATATGCATCGGGGATTGATCGTCAGCATCGAAAAGGCGGGCTCGCCAGTGTCCTTCCGCGGCTCTCGGCTGCGGTTCCATCTGCGTCTTAAAGCGCATGAATCCTGGCATACCTGCATCAAGTTCATCCCGGTGTTCGACGAACAGCGGATGCCGCCATTGTATGGCTGCCGTCAATTCTTCAGGACACACAATCAGCTGGATCGCAAACGAGAAATTTTCCTCAGTGAGTCGACTCAATTCAGAACTGACGAGGTGCATCCAAAACTGGCGGACGTTGTCGAATCGGCACTCCGGCAGGCGACAGATGATTTGTCCGCCCTACGGCTTCCCGATCTCGATCACGGAGACCGCTCGTGGGTGATGGCGGCAGGCCTTCCAATTTATATCGCGCTGTTTGGCCGCGATACTCTCACCGCTGGATGGCAGGCGTGCATTCTCTCCACGTCGATGGCGGATGGGGCGTTGCGCGAACTGCCGAAGTGGCAAGGCAGAGTCGAAAATGACTGGCGGGACGAGCAGCCCGGCCGCATGTTGCACGAGGCCCACACCGGCCCCCTGGCCACGCTGAATTACAACCCCCGTACCCGTTACTACGGCGCTGCCACGACTTCCTCCTTTTACCCGGTAGTCCTGTCCGAACTCTGGCATTGGACTGGGAACAAGAGCGAAATCAAGTCTCTGCTCGAACCAGCACTGCTGGGTCTGCAATGGAAGGACCAGTATACCGATCGGTTTGGAGATGGCTTCTACGACTACCAGACCCGTTCCAAGCAAGGCAATCGGAATCAGGGATGGAAAGACTCGGGAGATGCCATTGTCTACGAAGATGGCCGCGAGGTCGATCCGCCGATCTCGACTTGCGAAGAGCAAGCGTTCGTATATGTCGCCAAACTTCGTATGTCAGAAATGTTGTGGTTCATGGGCGACCATGAACTGGCGCGCCGTTTGTTCCACGAAGCGGCGGAGTTAAAGAAGCGTTTCAACGATCGCTACTGGATGCCTGACAAGAACTTCTTCGCCCTTGGATTGGATGCGAAACGGCAGCAAATCAGGTCCATCAGCTCCAATCCCGGACATTTGCTGGCATGCGGAATCGTTCCCAAGGAATTGGCGAGACCGGTGGCGCGCCGGCTCCTGCAGGATGACATGTTTAGCGGCTGGGGCGTCCGCACGCTTTCTGCAGATCACCCGGCATTCGATCCTTACAGCTATCACCGCGGGTCCGTGTGGCCGGTCGAGCACGGAAGCTTTGCCATGGGCATGATGCGCTTTGGGTTGATCAAGGAACTTCATACCATTGCGCGCGCAATCTTTGAAGTCAGTACGCTGTTCGACTATAACCGCCTTCCGGAGTGTTTCAGCGGTCATCCTCGGGATGATGAACACCCCTTCCCGGGGCTTTATCCGAAGACAAACTGGCCGCAAGCGTGGTCGGCGTCGAGCTTGTTTGCAATTATGCAGGCCATGTTGGGCCTCTATCCCTTCGCACCAACCAATTTGCTTTTGCTTGATCCACACCTGCCCGACTGGCTCCCGGAAATCTATCTACGTAATCTGCACGTCGGCAAAGCGGTGGTGAGTCTTCATTTCTATCGAAAGGGCAAGGACACGCACTTTGATGTGCTCGAAAAGCGCGGACATTTGCATGTCTTACGTCAGCCGAGTCCCTGGTCACTTACGGCAGGCCTCGGAGAGCGCATCAAAGATGTGATGGAGAGTTTGATTCCATGAATCGCCGCTCACAATACGGTTGCGATCGAATAAGCCATTCTCGAAAGATATTTTCGCGTTCCCCTAATTCATTCAGCATGGAGGTGAGAATTGAAAAATCCAATTGGTCAGAAGCGCTGGGCAATTGCTGAAGGCTATATTCCAACATCCAGCCACGGGCCCGAACCTGAGATGACAAGCCACGAAACCGCTTGCCTGCTCAATGCGTCGGATCAAGATGCACACGTGCAGATAACGATCTATTTTTCGGACAGAGAACCGGCTGGTCCCTATCGAGTGGTCGCGCCCGCAAATCGGACAAACCACTTGCGATTTAACGACCTGAAGGATCCTGAGCCAATCCCGCGAGGCACCGACTATGCAAGCGTCGTCGAGTCCGATGTCCCGATTGTCGTACAACACACTCGACTCGATTCCCGGCAGAACGCCAACGCATTGCTTACGACCATCGCATACGCCGGAGCGGAATGACCGAATTAGCATCAGGACCGCCGCGATGCCCAAATTTATCGCCGGTGACCTTGTCGTTCGATACACCACGGAGCAGGTGACTGATAGCCATTGGCCCAAAGCTATGGCTGAGGCTGCAAAGCCTGTCGGTGGATTCTCAGTTGTTGCGTGCGGAGTCTCTGCTCTTGACAACACTAATCGCCACCAGAATGATTGCGTTGTCGGCGATTACCGGACCGTAATGGTCCGTGTAGTCTTCATCGGCGCCCCTGAAACCAGTCGTCCCATTCAGCCTTAGCTCGGAGACTGCTTTACCCGGACGCGGGTTCTCCCATTCATAGGCAAACATCGTGATCGCCTTTGGGTCTGCCGCACTCACCATGATCGGGTCCGCTCCATAGCAGTAGTCGCGATCCAGTTTGCGTGACTGCCAATTCCACTCGACGATATCGACACCGTAGCGAATTGGAATCGTTTCCGTGTAGCCATCTTCATATCGCGCTTCGTACCATCCGAGCAGGTCTGCGGAATCAAAGACGTCCCATAAGAGACGATCGGGTTCGCGATTGGCCGCGGGTTTTGCACAAGCGTGTAAGAACAGAATGCTGGAGAAGTCTGAGTCGATACGAATTCCGCTCATGGAGGAAGGAAAAGTTGTCGCCTGATTCCCCGTGGTCGCGACAGCAATTGCAGCTTTTCCACTCGATGTGCCCAGGCGGAAGGGGACTTTTCCGGCAGAAACTGTTTGGGCCTTCAGAGCCCGCAGATCGCAATCAACCAGGCCTTGTTGTCCCGCTGTATTGAAATGAGGGGAAATATCAATTGCAGAGAATTGCGACTCTGTGCTACTCGGCGGGCGATGTCCGCGAAACCGGCTCCGAATATGCGGCATGCGGGCCTGCGCCAGGTCGGATAATCGCTTTCCGCTTATGACATCGCCATGCCACAGGATATTGCCGCATCCTATAACGTCTGTAATTACGGTTCGCCCGAAGTTGGATTCGCTGGTCGCAAACCACGCCGAAGGTGCGGCTCCCAAGATCGTCTGGCGTTTACTACGCACTGCGTAGTTCTCAATCGACGGAGCGAAGTTCCCATACACCTGCTTGAACCCCATCCCGTCGAGGATCTCCTCGTTGTTCTCGGCTTGCTCCTCGGACCACTCGCCTTCCGCCTTGGCCCAGAACCAATTGAAGAGAAGAATGTCGTTGGGGATGAGGCGGTTTACTTGCTCGGGAGTCATTCCGCCGGCGACTTTGTAGTTCCATCTGTCGGGCGCACGTTTTGTACGAAGACCCTTGCCGCGGACGCTCTCCAGAAGCATGTCGCCCCACATTGCCATGCCAACATTCTTCTTACGCAGATAGGAGCGGATGCGCGAGACGTCCTCTCCGTACCTCTCTCCGATATCGCGATCTCCACACTTCGGACACAACCCTATGGGAGCGAATAGCTCGTCGTGACCAACATGCAGCATCCGTGGCTTCAGCAGGTCAATGTATTCGTCGTAGACCTCGAATAGCAGGTTGTATGTGTCGGGATTCGAGGGGCAGTAGGTGTCCGGCCACTTGTCTCCTGGCACTTCGGACAGCTCTTTGTGGCGGGTCAGAAGATAGTAGCTGTGGGTGAACGAAGGCAGCTCGGGAATCAATTCGATCCCATAGGAGCGGACGTAGTCAGCCAGCTCCGCAATTTCTTGCTTCTCGAGAAAACCACCGTCGGCTGTGTCCTGATGGCAAGAATTCTGCTCGCGACCGTGCAGCGATCCGGGCGGGTAGTTGCGCCTCGAGTAGTTCGTATCCAACACCAGTTCCCGCCAACCCGCGTTGAGCTCGGGATGAGAGTCGAGCCGCATACCGGCGTTGAGTTCCATGATCAGAGTGTTGTACTTCTGGGCCGCGACAAAGTCCCGAATGAACCGTTTGAAGAACGCGATATTCTGCTGACCCGGGAGATAAAGCTTGAGTCCACGAAAAGGTTTTTGTGGACGATCGAAAACATCAAGGCAGGGCAAGCTGGGTGCGCCAGCTTCCGAAGATATCAACTGCCTCAGTGATTGGAAGCCGTGGTTCAGGCCTCGAGAATCAGCACCAGATATGACCGCGATATTAGGCCTGACATGGAGGCTGTAGGCTTCGGGCAGGGAGGCAACCTCGGCGGCCGGTACCCCCACATCGTCGAGAGCGGCACGAATGAAAGGAGAGGTCGGCATCCCCATCGTGATTACGCGACTGCCCCGCGGGACTGCAGACAAGGCTTTGATCGTCAGGATGAGCCCGAGCCAATCCGCTAGCTCGTCACGGAGTCTCCGGGCGACCAGGAGTTCGTCAGTCGTCACATCCGAAGGAATGACTATGATTACATCGTTGGAGAGGAGGAACCGTCCCTCCCGCCGCGAGACAGAAAAAGGAAGGGGAAGGATCGCTGCTTCTTCGGCGGTCTGGGTTCCTTGATCGGGCACAGAGCCGGAGTGCACTCTTGCGGAAATTCGCGCCGCCAGCAGACCGCCGGCCGAAACAAGAAGAAACTCGCGTCTTTTCATGTGGAAACCTAGTAATCGCGATCAGGCTCGAATCGCTAAGATGAATCCGCGCAGAGCCAAGCGGCGCAACCAGCCCCGGAGAAATCTGACGTGACGATTCGAGGATAGTGTTGCTTAAGAACTCTCACCGCAACGGTGAACGCTTCCCCCGCGAAGGACACGTCACCGTACTATAGGAAATCAATCGAGGGCAATCGAAAAACGACACAATCGAAACCAGAGAGCGACTCCGCAATCATTAGCCCCGAGTTAATCTCGCGCATGAGTCATTAAAGTGGAGGCTTTTGTGAAACCCTAATCCCTTGAACGTCGGAATTTCTGGGCAGAACGTTCGTGTTGAGATTGGAACTGACCGAAAGCATTCGTGACCGCTGACGTGCAGGAATCACTTTGTCGGGTTCGCGTATAAAAGATGTCGCACCTTCGGCTCGCCGGCCACGAAACTGTGGACGCGTTGCTCCACTTCACGATCCGCGTTTGTCTGGCGCTCGTGTTGACGAAGATGTTCTGCCCACGAGTGCACCAGGAATATTTCCACAAACCCATTGGCGTCTTCGGTGTCGCGATAGATGCCCCACTGATACGCACCATCGCGACGCCTCATCCGGGCGTATTGGCGGATCGCCTCGATAAACTCTGCCTCGTGCCCTAATGCAACAGAGTATTCGATTGTGACCAGAACGGGGCCCTCAAGAAGCTCGGCGCCAACCTCCTTGACGATAACTGGCATACGCCAGTGATTCCAAGGAGTGAGATCTGCTGTGGAATCCGGAAGTCTGGCAAAAAGCGCAAGCATGAGGCTCGCAACAGTTCCGAGCCCGGAGTACATGAGAGCGAGCCCGATGCCCCTTCTCTGAGCCACACCGCCCCAGGCCGCACTTCCGAGAGCAAAACTCCCCATGTAGACGAGTGAGAAAATTGCAAGCACTCTTGCTCGTACCCACTCCGGGGCCAGGTTTTGGACCAAAGCATTAATGAGAGAAATGAACAGAACCCATGCCGCACCAGTGATGAAAATGACCGGAGCAAGTGCGCTCAAACTGTGTAAACGAGCGATCGTTATGATCCCGACGCCCACAATCACAACGCCAGCCGAGACAATCGTTTCCGTCGAGAATCGAGAGCGCAGCCTTTGCATGACCAAGGCACCGCCAATCGAACCTGCCCCAAAGCACCCCAGTAACAGCCCATACCCGATCGCACTGTCATTCACGCTCTTTGCGACCGACGGCAGCAGCGCGAACAGCGTGCTGGAAAAGAACATGACGATCCCAGTCCGAACTAACACAGTGAGAATCGCAGGCGAGTTGCGAACGTAGCGAATGGCCGCGGCGGTGGCTCCGGTCAATGTTTCTGCCGGGGCTGTCCGCTTGCGGATTGGTCTCTTCCATCTCGCGACCACGAGAATGACTCCAAAAAACGATACGACGTTTGCGACAAAAGCCGTGGCCACACCTGCGGCGGCGATCACCGCTCCCGCCACCGCGGGCCCCACCGCTCTGGCGAGATTGAATTCGATCCCGTTCAAGGCCGATGCGGCTGCCAGGTCTTCCTTGGAGACCAATTCAGGCAGGATGGCGCGCCATGCGGGATTTTCAAACGCATCTCCAGCGGAAAGCGCAAATGTCAACGCAAGCAGCAACCAAGGTGAAGTGAGGCCGCTAATGGTCAGAACGGCCAGAACCAATGCAACGCCGACCATCCAGGTTTCGGTATACAAAATGAGTTTGCGGCGATCGAAGATATCGCCGGCGGAACCCGCAGGCAGCGCCAGCAGGAAGTAAGGCAGCGAAGCGGCAGTCTGGATGAGCGCGACATAACCCGGGCCGGCGCGCAATGAAACCATCAACCAGGCGGCGCCAACGTTCTGCATGAAGGTGCCAATATCGGAGACAAGATCTGCGACCAGCAGATGGCGAAAGATCGGAACCCGAAGTGGCCGCCCTAAGCCAGCCGAGTTTTGTACCGCCAAGTCTTTTTCTGTATCGGTCGCCAATCCGGTTCACCCGCTGTCTTGCTATAGAGCGTCAACCGAACATAATTGACGAGGAGTAGACCGTTCAAGCGCCTTTCTGTCCAACGGAGGCAGATTGCTGCCGAGTGATTTGCTCTTATGGCTCGAGAACCTTGTTCTACAACCGTCAGGCCACCACGCCACGGTTGCAGTGTGAAGATAGCTGCGCGGTGATGGGCTGCTGAACACGCCGCCATCTGCTCAAACGCTCACGAAGCTCACGCTCGGCATCAGCCAGCTGAGCAGCGGTCATTATCTTTCGTACTTTGTCCTTGGAGCGGGTGAGCTGATCGATGGCCCCGAGGCAACGATTTTCTGCTTGACACTGAGCCACAAGCTTTTCTAACCTTCCAAAATTCTCGCAAGGTTCTAAGGCGAAATTCACAACGGAAGCTCTTGGACTGAAGGCACGTAGGAGCCTAGTCTATGGCGGGCCGAATTCGTTGCGGCGATGCTCTCCTCTCTCTGTGTCAGCCGTCCCGCCGACGCAACTCTCTTTCCTCTTCGCGTTTGTTTAGTGCTGTTTTGCAGTCTGGAATTTGACGAAGAATCCGTTTTCTTTGGGGGGTCCGGCATGTCAGCTCGCACCTGCAAGAGCTTTTTTCAATCACCCTGTGGACTGCGGGTGGCCGTCCTGATTCCGAGCGGCCCTGCGTCATTGGCCGGCAGCCTTTCGGGCGCATTCACATTGCGAATTCGGATGCCGACGGCCATGCTTACACCAATATCGCGATTGACCAGGGCTACCGCGCGATTCAGGAAATCACGGCAGGCGCGAAGCAGGAACCTGCAAGTGCTGGCGTCTGATTGCCGATACTGAGCAAGGAAGAGGTGAGATGAGACATTCCCAAAGCCGCAGGGAATTCATGGGGCTGACTGCCGCCAGCGTGGCCGGTATCGCAGGCGGTAGTTTTCGAGGCTCCAATATATTCGCCGAAACGGCAAGCACTAGTAATGATCCGCTCCATGCCGATCTGGTGGTATTCAACGCCAAGGTCTACACGATCGACCCTCACGTGCCGAAGGCCGAGGCTTTCGCCGTGAAGGGCGGAAGATTCGCCTATGTGGGGAGTACGGAGGAAGCGAAGGCATTTATCGGCAAATCCACGCGCAGCTTTGACGCAAAGCAGATGACCATTGTGCCTGGATTCATCGATTGCCACAATCACGCGGGCGGCGACATCCTGCTGTACGAGGTGATCGTCGGCAATCCCTTCGAAGTTGAGTTCGTCACCATCGCCAGCATTATCGAGAAGCTCCGGGCAAAGGCCCAGAAGACACCCGCAGGGTTCTGGGTTAATGGATATTTCTTCGACGATACCAAAGTGAAGGACAACCGCCAGCTTAACGTCCACGATCTGGACCAGGTCTCGAAGGAACATCCGGTATGCGTCCATCATCGCGGCGGCCACACGTCGTACTACAACAGCAAAGCTCTGGAGCTGGCAGGAATCGACAAGAACACTCCGGAGCACATGGGCGGAACCTACGACCGTGAGAACGGCGAACTCAACGGGCGTGTCACCGACCGCGCGCGTGACGTGTTCAATAACGTTGGGAAACGGGAGAGCTTCACCCCACAGCAGAAGGAACAACGCGACCGTGACGGGCTGGCGTACATCTCCAAACAGTTCGTGCGCTACGGCCTGACCAGCGTGCACCATGAAGGCGGAGATTTCTATGCGCTGCAGCAGGTGCGCGCACGCGGTGAACTGCTCCATCGCGTGAGCTTCGAGGCGAGCGAAGAGATGTTAGAGGCAATGATTAAGAATGGAATCTGCACTGGGTTTGGAGACGAGTGGCTTCGTTTCGGTGCCACCTCGGAGCACACGGCCGATGGTTCCTTTTCCGAGCGCACGATGGCTCTCAGCCAGCCCTACGCCGGTACGAATCCTCCTTACCGCGGCAACATCACCGAGAAACAAGAGGATCTCAATGCATGGGCAGAGCGCGTGCAAAGAGCGGGCATCCAGCCAAATTGCCACGCCAATGGAGACGTTGCCATCGCCATGGTATTAACAGCCTATGAGCGGGCACAACAGGCCGCACCCAGATCAGATGTGCGTCCCAAGATTACTCACTGCACCCTGATCAACGATGATTTGCTGCGTCGGATGCAGGCGCTCGGTGCGGTTCCGGCTGTCTTCAGCACCTACGCCTATTACAATCCCGACAAGTTTCACTTTTACGGGGAAGAACGCATGCAGCATTGCATGGCATACCGTTCCTTCCTCGACGCCGGCATTCGAGCGGCCGCCGGATCAGACTTCAGCCCTGGCCCGTTCGCTCCTTTGATGGGCATTCAAGGCATGGTGACGCGTACCGGCTGGAATGGAGAGACTTGGGGAGCAAATCAGCGAATCAGCGTGGATGAAGCCCTGCAAGTAAATACCATCAACGGCGCGTATAACGCGCACGAGGAATCGATCAAAGGTTCGATTACACCCGGCAAGCTGGCTGACTTCGTCGTGCTGGCAGACGATCCTCACATCGTGAGCAGGGAGAAAATCAAGGATATCGAAATTGTGCAGACGGTCGCAGGCGGGGCCACAGTCTATCAAAAGTAAACGACGTGCCCTCTTTCACACAAAACCAGACACGAGAGCGCGATCCCAAACAAGAGACTCCGTGCCCCTTTATGTTTGACACAATTTCCGCCTGGCTGTGGCGCACGTTCGCCCAGTCAGTATCAGGCCACTACGCTGCGGTCGTAGTGTGAAGAGAGCTGCGCGGTGATGGGCTGCTCAACACGCCCCCATCTGCTCAAACGCTCACGAAGCTGGCGCTCGGCATCAGCAAGCTGAGCAGGGGTCATCGCCTTCTTTACCTTGTCCTTAGAGCGGGTGAGTTGATCAACCGCCATGGAGTACCACACGTAGGCCCGAGCCGGATTGTGGTCACTTATTCCGCCGGCCAAAGAGGTCCGAGCCAACATCAACTGCGCTGCCAGGACACCGTGTTCCGCGGCTTTCTCGCATACCTCCAAGCTCGCCTGATCGCAATCGCCGCAAGGATCTGCCAGCAGATCCGGTAGTGGCGCCGCCGCAGGGTCAGCGCTGTTCTGGCTCAAAGTGACAAACAGCAGTTCGATTCGGTTGGAAACTCCGAGCTTGTCGAAGATTCGAAACAGATGATTCTTGATGGTGTGCTGACTCAGGCCCAGACGATCCGCAATTTCGCGGTTAGTCAGGCCCTCGGTCACGCAGCGAACCACATCTATTTCCCGCTTGGAAAGTAAGTTCACACCCTTTGCGTCTACCGCCTTCAGCTTGGGAGCCGAGGACAAAGAGTCCAACACTAATGCCATCTGATCATTGCTGATCCAGACTTGTCCTGCATGCACCTGGCGAATGCATTGGCAGAGCGTGTGGGGCGATTCTCGATGGTCGAAAACTCCGCGAGCCCCTGCCCGGAATGATTCCAGAACGGATTCAAATTTGGACGAGTCCAGCAGTATGACGGCGCGCGTATTGTGATCTGCTTCCCGCAATTCCTGCAGAATTCTGAAACCCCGCTCGGCGTCTTCGTCCATAAATGCGCTCAGAACAAAGATATCAATTTTGTGAGCTACGGACGCCGCCATGACGCTGGCTGTGTTCAGATCCGAACTAATAACCTTGAGATCAGGTTCCCGGCTGAGGGCTCCCACCAGCAGTTGTGTGTGGAAGGGAGAGTTGTCGGCAACAAGTACCTGAATTGTACTGGCGTGCCTATTCCGATCGTGCTCCACTGGTACCTCCATAAAATGAGTAATAATTCTGTTGTGGCTGTTTCGATTTTTTAAGTTCTAACGAGACCAGCAGACGGCTCCTGGGATCGAGGCCCGCTGGAGAAAGCGGCGACTGAAATCACTGTTCTTTCCAGTTGTTCATCTACTCCCTGAGAATAGTGCTGCTGTCCCAGTCCGTAAATGGCTCATCGGTGCCGATGAGTAGCCCGATTGGGCCGGATGTCCCTAGGGCAATTGAGATGCTCAACTCTGTTACCTGTGGGCTCAGGAGGAGGGAGCGCGTTCAAGTTACCAAACTTGTTTCTCCGATCGAGTGCATGATTCCGAACGTAAGCGCAACGTCCCGCACCGACCGCCACAGCGAAGCTCATTGCGCAGCTGCCAGCCGCCCATCTGTGTGGGACTGCCTACAGCCTTAGAGGTTCATGGGAACGAGTCGGAGCCATTCGGAGGCAGTGATCGCAAACATATCACGCGGTCGACCGCGCGTCGGTAGAATATGCTACAGTCCCCACGGTTTCCCTATAATGCCGCTCGCCAGTTAGTTCCGTGACATAAAAAACGATCAGAGGGCCGTCGCCGTCATGGGTTCTGGCGGTCCAATCTTCAATGATGTACCACGAATCACTTAGCCTAGTTCTTTCGTGACCTACCACAAATTCCTCCTAGGGGAAAAAATGGAGGCAATGCTGTATTTGTGACGCGCACGGACTTATCCGGGCGCGAGAAGCAACGCTCCAAAATCCCCCGCCGTGCTCAGTGAGCACGTGCAAAAGAGAGCGCACAACATGGGCTGTCTTGGATTCCCCCGAAGGCTATCCTTCTGGATTCTCACTCTTTTTTCAATCTTTTTGATTTCAGCTGCGGCCACAGCCCAGATGGCATTCTCCTTTTCGAATGTCAGCTTTGGCACCGTACAAATAGGCAGCAGCATGATCATCCCACTGCCTGTCACCAACACCGGTAAATCCATTGTCAATATATCTCAAGCCTCGGTGTCCGGGACTGGCTTCAGTTTCGCTGGCCCCAATCTCCCCATTACCTTGGCACCACAACAAACCGCCAACTTGTCAGTCGCTTTTTCGCCGCAAACAGCGGGGACCGTCAGTGGTAGCCTGACTTTTTCAGGTTGGGCTTCCTGGGGCGGCCATAACACGGTTCATACCGCCACTAGCACCGTTGCCCTTTCGGGAACGGGCTACAACGCGCTCGCGCCCGGCTATCTGACCGCGCCTGCCAGCATGAATCTGGGAAGCGTCGTAGTCGGCGGCAGCCAAACCCAGACGCTTAGTCTGTCTAATTCGGGCGGATCCAGCTTAACGATTTCAGGGGCAACCGTGAATGGCACCGGTTTCAGTGTGAGCGGTTTAACTTTCCCCTATACCCTAGCCGCAGGCGGCAGCGCGAGCCTGTCGGTAATTTTCGCTCCGACTGCAGCCGGAACCGACACCGCCACGGTCACCCTCAGCTCCGATGCCTCCAACCCTTCTGTTGCCGTATCTCTTACGGGCAGCGCGACGACTTCGAGCGGCACACTTGGGTTGACGCCCGGATCGATGAACTTCGGCACTGTGACCATTGGAACCGCCCAGAGCCAGAGCGGGAATATCACTGCCAGCGGCGGGAGCGTGACTGTCTCTTCTGTCAGTTCCAGCAACTCTGCCTTCACCGTCGGCGGCCTGACACTGCCGGTAACGCTTGCCGCCGGACAGAGCGCGCCCTTCACGGTAAGCTTCGCGCCAACGGCTACGGCCGCGACTTCCGCCAACATTTCCTTTGTCACCAGCACTTCAACTTCGTCCGTGGAAACTGCCAGCGGCTCAGGTGGGACCAACCAGCACATCGTCGATTTATCGTGGAATGCGAGCACCTCCACTTCAGTCACGGGATACAACGTCTATCGCGGAGGTGCAGCCACAGGACCATTCTCGAAGATCAATCCGGCACTAAATACATCCATGAACTTCAGTGACAGCACGGTTCAGTCGGGTCAAACCTACTACTACGTGACCACCGCCGTCGACTCTGCTGGAATCGAGAGTTCCTATTCGAACCAGGTGCAGGCGGTGGTGCCGTTTCCCTAATCAACTCACAACCCCCTATTAAGAGTGCAACGATTCCATAACAATGTCGGCTCCCAGGCCCGCGCACGCGTGGATCGTACAAGCATCAATCCACCCTTGCCAACTCCACACGGCGATTCCGGGCGCGTCCCTCCATCGTGTCATTCGTTTCTATGGGACGAGAGCGCCCGAAGCCATCAGTCATGAGATGATCCGCGGGTACGCCATACTTCGTGACCAGCGTTGTCTTCACCGCAGCGGCTCGTCGTTTCGATAAATCGAGATTGAATGCGTCTCCTCCGATATTGTCGGTGTGGCCCTCGATGGTGAGCTTCCAATCCGGATGGTTCTGCATGACCTGACCGATCTCTTTGAGCACTTTGTCTGATTCGGGACGCAAAACGTCGCTCCGAAAATCGAAATAGATGTCATACACTTTGGCGCGCCGGTTGCTGGCCAATTCTTCCTCAAGGCCGGTCCGCTTCGGGAGATCCCAGCGGATTTTGATGACCTGCCCGTGGCCGCCCGTACTGCCGATCACGGCCAGCAGCAACGGATTGTCGAGATCATCCAACACATAAAGGTTGGCCTGTTTATCGCTGTCCGCGGGTTTGCAGACGACGTGCATCACGGGCAACTCGGTGGGTTGCTCGTTGACCAGGACTGGAAAAGCCAAATCACTGCCCTGGCGGCGCAGGGTACAGTCGATCGCAGGCGTTTCCACAGAAGTAGCGTCAGGCCCCATGGTGGGAGCAAAATGCATCATCTTCTGCAGGAGATCGCCAGCGGCCTTGTCCTGCGAGGCCTTATCTGGCGCCGTCATCGCATTCTTGAAGGATGAGAAGATGGCATTCAGCGGGTCCTGATGAAACTTAAACTCGGTTTGTCCGGTGGCTCTTAACTCCTGAAGTGTCTTTTTGGAAAAACCCATGGCGGTAGTGCCCGCATGTCGCTCGTCGTAACCCGCGGTTTCGTGAGAGTCGTTCTCGCTAAATTTCGCGCGGCAAAAGTACCCGTCCATTTCGGCAGAGCCCTCAAGATCTTTCATGTAGATGGTGCGCCCGCACTTGATTTTGTTAAGCTCCTCCTTCGTCTGATCGTTCTGGCCGTCTAAAAAGCGCGTGAATCCCTGCCCCTTGGGAAATTGCTCCGATGCCGTGACATGGAGCTCCTGGTTGTTGATCTTATCGATCACAAACACTGACTCGTAGTCGCCCAGCAGTCGGTCGCTGCCTGCTTCATCAAGTTCGAGTGAGGTGCGAAGAGGAATTTCATCGGCCGCAGCCGAAACGGAATCGGGAGACATCGATTTCCAGTCCGGCAGCGGCTCTGGCTTGGAGGGAGTTTCGCCCTTGGCAGCAGCGATGATTCCGCCTACATCATCGTGCTTGAAAGCCTCCTTTACTCCGGCAACCCGCTTCTTGGCCACGTAGCCAACATAGACAGCCCCCGCCGTCATGGCCAGAACACCAACACCGAAAAAACACAGGGCAACGATCACGAGCTTGAATGCAAAGCTGACAGGTTTTTTCTGGATCGGCTGAGATGGGACAGAACCCAACTGAGTCGGAGGGGCCGGGGTTGCGGAAGGTGCGATGTTTGGCGCAGAGGCAGGCTGCTGGTTCGGCGTTGCGGCAGACGATCCCACTCGTGCGCCACAAGCATTGCAGAAGTTCGTGCCCGCCGTCCTAGGAGCGCCACAGGAGATGCAGAATCGCAGGCCGGCCTGAGCGGGCGTTGATTCACTCCGGCGCGCGCCGCAGCAAGTGCAGAACGGCTGGCCGTCGGGGAGCGAAGCTCCACATTGTGAGCAAGTGATTGGCATATCTATTGCCTCGTAGTACCGCCTTCGTAATGCACCTTCCGCACCGAGCCGTTTTTGTTGTCTTCTTCGTAGTCGATCTGATATTGCAGAATGCAGCCACGCTGTTTCGCCACCCAAGCGGTGCCGGTAATGTTGTAGTCCTTCAACCCGCCAGCCATGAGAAAAGCTGCCTTGTCCATGTGGCCCTGTTGCGTGGTGTCGATGGTGTACTTATCCGTTTCGAAGCCATTGATGGTTTCGCTTCCGACTTTCGTCACATTTGGCTTGCTGATGAACAGCCCCCAGGGCGTGCCGCCTTGCGCAACGACGGTCGTTCCCATGGCCCACTCATGGGCGTCGGAGCGGGTGTAATGGCTGGTCTCGACGAAATCCGCGACGCCGTCAGCGATGGTTAACGTCTGCGCCGGAATGTGCATGTTTCCCTGGTCCATCGCGCCATGCGTGGTGGGCTGGTCAAATTGCGTTGCCGGGCGGCGCTGATGAAACACAACGTCTAGTTTGTCGCTCGAAAGATCAGTCTCAAAATCTTTCAACGAACCGTCGGATTCCTTCTGCTTGTTCGAGAAGTGAACTGGTTGGGATACCGGAGGCCCCTGCGAAAGCATCTGGATACAATAGGTCCCTCCATCAAAATGATTCGCGTTTGCAGTTGCCGGCTTAGCATCGGCACGCTCCACAACCTTGGTTTTTTGCTTGCTGCATGCGATGGTTGCGAGCGAGACCAGGAACAATCCGAAAACGATCGAGTGCCTTCGCAGAATTGTCATCTTGGTGTTCATGACTTGCTCTCCTTTCGAAGTTTGTTCAATTGCCGTTCCTCTAACCAGTTCCTCGTTATTCGCAACAACGATTAGGGTTTCTTTGGGCCAACGTACTCCTGTGGTGGCGGGGGAGGCTGGTTCGTCGTGGTTCCCTGGGTTCCGTTCGTTGTCGCTTCATCTGCTCTAATTTGCGCCGCGGCATTGCTTTCTTTCTGCGCGTCGGACGACGCTTCGTTCGCCAACTGCTGCGCATCGGCCGCCTGCTGTGTCTCATCATTCGCGGCCTGGCGTAGCTTGGCCACATCCGACGGGTCCTGTGCCTGGTCTGCTAATTGATTTAAGTCGTTGGCTTCCTGCTGGTCGTCCGAAACCTGCTGTTGGAAGTCATTAGCGGCTATCTGATTTCGGGCTGCGTCCTGCGATAGATCGTTGGCGAGCTGCTGTTGATCGTCGGACCCGCTATCATCTGGGGTCAAACCTGGAGACGAGTTGCTGGGGTTACTACTGGACTCACTCCCGGGGCTTGAAGCATTGTCAGAACCTTGGTCCGAGCCTGTTCCCGGGCCTGAACTGCCGCTATCGCCCGGGCTGGAAGCTGATCCCGGGCCAGCATTGCCGGAGCCTTGGTCTGAGGTTGAGCTCTGGCCTGAACTACCGCTGTCACCCGGGCTGGAGGCTGATCCCGAGCCAGCGTTGCCGGAGCCTTGGTCTGAGCTTGAGCCGGGGGCTGAACTACCGCTGTCACCCGGGCTGGAGAGTGATCCCGGGCCAGCATTGCCCGAGCCTTGGTCTGAGGTTGAGCCCGGACCTGAACTACCGCTATCACCGGGGCTGGAAGCTGAGCCAAAGCTGCCGGCATTACCCGAACCCTGGTCTGAGCTTGAGCCAGAAGCTGAACTGCCTCCGCCACCTTCGCCGCTGGGTCCGCCATTGCTTGATGGAGCCGGCTCATCTCCGCCTCCCTCTGGGCCGCCGTCCGGTCCGCCACCCTCGCTTCCAGGCCCGCCCTCTCCTGATCCCCCGATTCCGCCTCCTCCCCCCAAACCAAATCCTCCTCCGAGCGCGCCGAAGGGTCCGTCGGCACCACCGCTATCTGCGCCAAAGCAGCAGGATGGGTCCATGCAAACCGCAAAAGCATGAAGCGGCAAAAAGAGAAAAAGAACCAGCAGAAGGACCTGGACCGCGACGCGAATGGCCGGCGTTGCCAGAGGAACGGAGACAGACTGGGTGGTAGCGACAGACCCCTCAGGTGCGTAAGGGATCACGAAAAGATTGGTCAGCAGGCTGGCAGCGGCGCAGGCCAGCAAAATTCCGAACTGGCCCGGCGTCGAGTTTTGTGAGATCGCCCATCCTGGAATGTGGAGCAATTCGCGAGTCGAAAAATAAGATGCCCCCACCACCAGTGCGAGGCGGAAGATTAGCGGCACGGCGGTGATCTTCCGCGTCCACCTCGCCCACATAGCAACCTTGGGCAAGATACAATTCCGTAAAAGGAAGAGAGTCATCAGACCAGTGCAAACCAGGGCGGCGACGGGCCATGTAGTCATCATTCCTACGAGTAGAAATGCTGACCAAGCAGCTGTGAGCAAGGCTCTGAACCAGGGAGGTAGATGACGCGGCCAAGCCGTTCTCCGATCGACCAGCGCGGCTTCGTTGAAAAGTCTCCTGGTGCGCTCTTGCAGTCGCTCGTCGTTCCGTGTGCGCCAAACGAGAACGTTGCGGATAACAATCCCGATGCCAGCGGTGATCGGCAACCAAGGGTTCAGCACTTCGCGAAAATACTTCACTGATATGGGAGGGCCCTGGCCAGCCCACGACCAAACCATGCGAAACACAAGCGGCGCCACGAGCGTCCAGCCGTAGACTAATGTCATCGTGACGGCAGCAAGTGCGGCCGTGCGGACGATGAGGGAAAACAGTCGATCGCCTGCGAGCCTGCGACTGAACGGATGGAGCAGTGCGCTTCCTGCGATCGCGGGAGCCGCCGCGACCGCGAAAAACAAAAAGTAGCACAATAATTGAGGAACGCGCAGGCAAAGGAATCCGGAGATGGGATTCCAGTTCGAAATTGTCAGGAACGGGCCAGCAATCAGGTAGTCTCCGAGAGCGTAACCTGAAACGACCATCAACCCAAGATGGGCACTCGATGAACCGAGCAGCACCGCAACAAACAGGAGAGGAAGAAACTGCGCAAAAATCACAGCCGCAAAAGAGACATCCACTGTGTCGTTGCCGATTGTGAGCAGGCTCCAATGCGTGGCTCCTTCGACGATACCCAATAGCAAAGCCATGCAGGGCAGAAGCAACGCAGCACGGGGCCATGCGGTGAGATATATTCCGTCTGACCAGACCGCCCACAGCGTCTTGGAATAGACGCGGAGTTGTCCCGGTGTTTTGACCCACCACTTTTCAATCGCGGCGGGAGAAACGAAACGAGAAAAGAGCCGCATATTGCCTGGCGCCCTGCTTGCTGCATCGACTTGTATCGTGCCGGCCATATACGCAATTCTCGGAAGCAATCTCCCGCCTTATTTCGAAGTGCCGTTCCAATCCTTCGCCATGGTCCCAGACGTTGAGCGACCCGTGATTCCGTAGACAGAACGCCGGCCTCGGACTGATACGAGTGTCGGTCGGGATCAGATAGCATGCCAGAGTTCCGGCATCGTGTCCGCCCGTGGGTGTCGCAGTCAGGACCCTGTTTGTGCGGGTTGTGGAGCTTCTGCCGATTGGCAGCCCCACACTCCCGCTAACGCCAATGCCAATGCAGCATGACAGGGGTGGACGAAGCCCTCGATGCTCATTCTTATTTTCAAGCGCGGCCTCCTACTCTACGTTTCCGCAAATGGGAGCAATCCAATGGGCTGTAAAGTCTCCACTGAGATTCATGGTCTTGTTGTTACCGGTATCTTCCATGCGGATGGTTCCCTTGACGCTCTCCGGAGTCAATGCCCGGATGTCGTAGGAAGTATTCTCCTGTTTCCCATTCAAGGAGCACTGCTCACGGACATAGATTTCGCTGCTTGAGGAAGTCACAACCGTGCGGGTGCAGTTTGGCGACTTCTCCATGAAAGGGTCTTCCTTCAGGCTCTTCTCGGTCAGGCATCTCTTGCGCATTTCCGTTTGCGCTCCTTTGGATTGCTGTGCCTTCCACATCTGCTCCAGGCTCGCGCGTTGCTCCGGGCTCAGTTTTTTCAACTCGTCAGAGTCGAGAGGCAAGTCTCCCTTGGCCGAGCTGCTGTACGTCACTTCCCAGAGACCGGTCTTGACGTTCATAGGTGTGACTTTGTCCGCACCGTAGACCGCGGCGGATAATAAAACGGTCAATCCAACAAATTTGGCTGCTCGCACTTGGATTCTCCTTTGAAATGAGGGTTGAGATTGAATGTGTGTCTCACCGGCTGAAAGGGACGTAAGGTTACGTCATCCCTACTTGCTTTGCTGCCAGATTCCCAATGAACGGAATCCGGTATTCGCGCTGGTTGTACGCCTGATACATCACGAATAGCCACATGCCGAAAAGTGCCAGAGCGATGACCAGGTCGATGGGAACAGTGACTAAGCCGAGCCATGGGCTGATATGCCCCAGAATGCTCCAGGCGATCCAAAACACGATGTAGCCGACGTTGAGAAAGATCGATTGCATTGCGTGAAAGCGGACAAAGCGATCGCTCTTGTACGGCTCAATGACCAGAAACAAAATCCCGGTGATGAAGCCAAGCAAGTGCGAGAGGGCGGCTGCAAGGTTGAAAGTCAGTCCAGATGAGCTGGGGACGGCCGCGTCTGCTGCACCCGCAGTTTGGGCCGCCGGAATGGGTTGGGCAGCTGGGACGATTGCCGGTCTCGCTGTGGCGATAGCCTTGCCACAGCCGCCGCAAAAACCGGTTGTTTGAGTTATCGCCGCACCACAATTTGCACAGAATGCCATGTGAGTTCTCCTTTCGTGTTAGTTCTTGCCAATCCTGTTGCAAGATGCCAGGTTGGCGGCCTTAGCCTTGGGGAGGCGCCCCGCAAATGGTGGCGTCGGGTTGCCGCCGGATCAGGTCCTTGGTGAAAATGTCTTTGGCTGGCCAATTCGAATTGCTGCCCAGCCACACGGCATCGACGCCTACCTGAGCCCTTGCGTTGAGGGTGAATTGTTGGCAGGGCACCAGGCTTTGCATGCCGGAGTGTGCAGCTGTCGTGGAAAGAACCACCTGAAAATATGCCGCGCCCTCAATGGCAAGAGGATTGCCGACTTTCTTATTGAGCCACTGACCGGCGATGGTATTTTTGAGCAGGACGTCGGTCAAAGACTCGGCTACGGAACTGGATATCGGGATCTCGGCCATTTCAAAGAGTTCCTCGGTCCCCATGCGCAACTCGATCCGAGGAGCCGCAACCGCAACGACAAGACCGAACGCTGAAAAGGGCGAAAAAGCAAAAGTCTGGTCGATGCCACCGTCACCCTGGGCCTCGCCGTCTTGCTCCATATCCTGATTCTGAATCTTGATTCCTTCATCTCCGGAGTAAGTCACGTGGAAGCCGCCCTTGGCCACTTCTTCCTTGGTGGTGAATCCAGGATGAAAAAGCATTGCCTCGCTGATCTGCAGCGACATGGGCAATTCGGTAAACTCCACGAGAGGGATCGACAATTTTCCCGGCAGCTTGAAGCGCACCTCATCCATCGGAGTTTTATTTTCCGAAGTTTTGATCGTCCACTCGAAATCCACATCGCCCTTCATCCCGCCGTTTTTGAAGGTTTGAAGCAACTGACCCTCCGACGTCAGGACCAGTGAACTCTCTTGAGTGAAGGGGCTTACGTGCCCCTTGATGTTAAGATCGACATTCAGTCCATTGGCTTCGCGTTCAAGATGTGTGTCCAGACTTAGGCTGTTGTCGGCATTGGCGCTGTAGTGGTAATGACACTTCCATTTAGCAAAGTCGCTGTCGCTGTATTCGACCTCGCCTTCGACATTGTTGCGGCTGAAATCCGCATATGCTGTGGGCTGGATCCAATCCCACCATCGGGAAGGAGACAGGACCTGCGGCAATCGGTCTGGCTTGGGGCGCAACGGATCGCGTTCTTCGGCCAACTGATCAAAAAGGTTTCCGAAATCGACGGGAGCGCTGAATTTGATATTCGCGCTCTTCAGGGCTTCGCGCAGGGAAGGGGTTTCGGTTCCGACGACTAGGTTCTTGGTTTTTGGATCAATCGCCAGGGCGTCGACCTTACGCAAATCCAGCCCCTCAAACAACACATATTTCCCCGGTATCAGCTTCGCGCGTAACCCAGGCGAATCCTCGAACAAGAAAATACTGTGATCTTCAGTCACGCCACGCAGCGCACGGCTCACCGTCGCCATGTCGACGATCGTGGTCTTATCGGAGTATTCGACGTGAAAGGTTGATCCTGGCCGGTCCAGTACATGAAGCCCCCAGGTTTTTCGCATTCCACCGCGTGGCGAGCTCTGGGCTGTATTGGAGCTAAATTTGGCTGACATCGCGGAAGATCCGTTGCCGCTTTTCTTACTGCACCCCGTGCCTGAAATCAGGAAGACTCCGAGCAGCAGCAGGGTGCTCGTCGCCAGCCCTGCCGCGGTTCCCTTGAAGATCAATGCCGTCCTCGTGCTCATTTGTCCTCGCTTTCACTCTGCATCGCCGAGACCTGGAACGACGATCCGGCATCGTCAAAATCGTCGATTGCACTGCAAGAGGCGGTCCAGCGAAGTACTCACTGCAAGACGCGATTGCGGTTGTTCCCCCCACTAAAGCTGCTTTCATCTGGATCCCGTCGCCCAAATGCAGCTTAAATACCGCGGACAGCATCCCCGGTCAAAGGAACTAGGGCTGATTTGAAGATGAACCGCTAAGTCACTGTGTGGAGTGGAATTAGAGACGCGTCTGAACTGCATGAAGAAGGGCGGTTAGGGACAGTCGTCGAGCAAGAATATCGAAATTGGACCTCTAGGTCGATTTCCTGGTAGAGAGCCATCGGCTTTCAGAGATCATGGCCGGCTGGATGACGAGAGTTGCACCTCAACCCGCTCGCGATCGTTCGGGTCGGCCGTGAACATGGTGGCAGGCGGGAACCCGAAGAATCCGGCAAGGAGGTTTCGAGGAAAGCTCAGCCGAGCGGTGTTGTAGTTCATAACTTCGTCGTTATAGTGCTGGCGAGCGAAAGCTATACGGTTTTCGGTGGAAGTGAGTTGCTCCTGCAGCAGCTTCATATTTTCTGCGGCCCGCAAATTCGGATAGTTCTCAACCCGCACAAAGAAGCGTGACAGTGCGCCGGTGAGCGAAGCCTCCGCCAGCGCACGCTGCGGGATGTTGGCTGCCGGGACGACCGCCTGCGATCGCGCCTGCGTGACATCATCCAATACGGATCGCTCGTGCTGCAGATATCCTTCCGCTGTTTCCACGAGGTTCGGCACAAGGTCGTGACGGCGCGCTAACTGCACGTCAATATCGGACCAGCCGTTCCGCACCCGGTTTCGCATCCGGACCAATCCATTGAAAGCGATGATCATCCAGACCAGGAAAATTACAAAGGCAACTATGAATGCGATAACGGCGATTGAGGTTTCCATAAACTTGAGCCGTTGACGATATGAGCGCTAATGATGTGCCAGTAACGAAAAAATGCCATGAATAGCGCCAAGCCAGAGCGTGAGCAGCAAAAGGCTAAGCATGGTCATTGCCGCAATAAGCATCAGAACAACAGCCACCACCAAAGTGATAAGCGGTGCCAGAAACACGGAAACGATAATCCTAATCGTGCGTGAGTTGCCGGATGCATCAGGCAGCGAGATGCGGGCGCCCATCCGCTCGAGACGAACCAGCCTACGCTTCAGAGGAGGATGAAATGAAACGAACCCGTCTGCTTGCAGGCCGTTCTGTTTCTCCTCCTGCAGCTGAGATTGTTGGCCCGCGTATGCCCGAGCGATGAGCGGCCGGAGCCGTTCAATGGCAGCTGGGTCGCCATTTCGCGCCGCGACGACATCTGCCGGGTCTGGCATCTTGAACGGCAGCGTCCCCCCTTCGGCTGCGGCCATGGCTTGGCCGAATGCATAAAGCCGGGCAATAGCTCCGGCATCGCCCTGCAAGGCGGCATGACGCACCCTGCCGATCTCCGTCTTGAAATCTCCGGAAACCGAGGAGCCAACGACCGTGGTAGTGAGCCCTGCGCTACTGGCCCATGCTTTCGCGAACCTCTGCATTGCTTCGGGAGTGGGAGCAGTTTCCTGCATCCGGTCGCTCCGGCCTGGACTGACAATGAACAGATGGGAAGCCCAGCCATCCCCCGGTACGGAAGTGTTCTGCTGGTCTAGTTTTCTGAGCGCACTGGCCAGACCATCGGCATCGCGGGTCAGTTGGACGGCGCCCGCATCAGCCAGGTATTGCCGCGTGCGCCACAGGAACGCGACTGCTGGCTCGAGCGCCGTGGTCGAAAAGAACCACAGGATCAATCGAATCGCAAGATTCGTAATTAGTATCGGAAGGAAAACAAAATTCAGAATCTTCCATATGATCGATGGCTTGCTTGAACCGGATTGGAAGAAATGATCGATGTCATCCGACGCGAGCCCAACGTTTCCCGCCAGCAACCCAGCCACGATTTCGGCCTCGCGGGCGCGGCTATCTTTGCTTCGTAGGAATGCATATCTGAGAATGTGCCAAATCGTCGACCGTGCCTGCGGCCCGAACGGTGAGTTGATAAGGGTCTCAATCAATCCGTAGGCCTCGAAGATGCTGGTGACGGTGAATGCGATCCGTAGATCGCCATTTCCCACAGAAGCGATCAGATGAGCAAGGACGCCTTCCAACTCCTCACGATTCAGCACATCCAGTAAACGGCGGGAGATTACGATCTGAGCGTCATTGATGCCCGTTCCGATCGCCGCGGCATTGGCTCCTGCGCCGTCGACGAGGCGTACTTGAGGTGCGGGCACACCCGCCGCGATCGCCATTTCCTGGATTACGTCCGCAAGCTGAAGTTCCTTCAGATCGGTTTGGGTGGGTTGACGCGCGCAGAGGTTGAGCAACGCACCGCCAACTCCTCCGCGCCGGAACAGAGTAAGAACGGTTAGCCATAGAACTATGGAAAGCAGAATGCCGGGCAGCAACAGCACCAGGCTGCCAAGGATCGCGCTCTGCGGGTCAATCGGCTTGTGGTTGAAGATGAAATTTCCGACGCGCTGTGCCAGGCGAGCGAGATTCTCTACTTGCAGCCAGAATTCGCGTGGTAACGGCGAATAATAGTTGTAAATCTCCGCGCCAATCAGCAGGACTGCGTAGATCAGCGGACTCAAGAGCAATGTCAGCGGAATGCCCATCGACAGCGCAGCGATGAAGCAGAAGAACGTCATGCGCCACGTGGCGCGCCGATTCCGGCGTTGCGCGTCGAAGAAGGTCTCTCGATCTCTCGGGCCAAAACGCCCAACGTTTGCGACCGCTTGGCTGCTCATTTTGATTTTGGCATTGCGATCAGCGTCGCGCCTGTGAACAAGCGGCTTCCCATTCTGAATAGGTACCTTCGCTCAATGTGAGTTGTATGTCCTCGGCTTGCGAGGGTAAGGCGTATTTGCCCTGCGGTATTAAGGTTCCATTGGGCAGGAATGACTGTGAGAGAGATTTTTTATCATCGCCGACGATTTGTCCCCGGCCCCAACGTCCCTGTATTGAAAAGTCCGGGCGCTCCTGCTGGCCAATGGGCATGGCTGCGCGCCAGTTATACATGCTAAGTCCGATGGGCTCTCCCAGTGTATTCAGATAGATATGCGGGCGCATGCTGCCGCTTAATTTGAGATAGAAGTGTTCGCCTTTGGGCGTGCAGAGATACGCTTTGCCTTGGACGAAGGTGTGGGGGATTACTGTTTCGAGTTGGCGCGTCGATGGCCAGACTTCAACGTATAAAAAATAATCCCCGGCCGTGTTCGAATGCATCTTGCCCCACCCTCTCCAGTAGGGGAAGGGATGAAAGCTGCCGCCGAGGAGGAATCCCCACGGAAACAACAGGACGTAGAGAGCACCGACGCCAATCAGGAGCATGAAGACCAGAACCCACTGCTTCGCGCCGCTCGATTTTCGGCGCGGAGGCCCGGGGGCTCGGTTCGCAAGATAATTTCTGATCAAGTCGGCCTGTTGGTCTGGGAGGTTGTGGATGTTCGATCTTGTGGTCATGAACGGTGCTCCTGCTGCCGCTGTGGACGATGATGCCCTTAGCTATTTCGCGTTGGCGTCACACGTCGAGCTTAGCCACTTGCCAACGTAACTTCCGTCGAGCGTCATCTGGTTTCCGCCCTGGATGGTAGCTGTGCCGCGCAGAGTGGCGTGAACGTTTTCGGAATCAATGGCATGGATCTGGATATCCATGTTGAGATCAGAGCTCCCTTTAGACCCGTTGCGGCAGGAGGTTCCATGAGCATCGAGCTCGCTGCCAGTGGATTTCACTACTGTCCAGCGGCAGTCGTTGTCTCCTGACCACGGTTTGTTCAGGTCTTTCTGCTTGACACAAATCTTGAGAGTTTTTGCCGTCGGGAGACCCATCGCAGACTTTTGCTGCTCCGTCAGTTGGTCCATCATTGCCTGGTACTGCGGAGTAAGCCCGCCGTACTTTACTCAACCTGCCATGAGCCAGTTTTTACGTTCAGCGGCTGCTGCTCGTCAGCCGCGAAGAGCATTACAACGGAAACCGCCAAACAACTGGTAGCAAAAATCACCTTTCGCATTTCATCCTCCCAAAGAGTTTTTCGTTTCTGGTGTTCAAATATGCTGTGCCACAGAAACGGCCAGGTCCTCTTCCTGTTTTTCATTTTTCGGATTAACGTGAATGTAATAACGGACTTTGCCTTTCAGCACGTGGATCGCGCCGTCGCTGTCGATGTAGGCTGAATCTCCGATGCCCGATGGACTCGATTTCGCCGGATACCACAGCCTTAATTTGTCGAATGTTTGCTTCGCGTCCGATGGCGATACGTCTACGTAAACAATGAAGTTGACGGTTACATGTGCGCCGCTTTGCGATTTGTATGTGCAGTTTGAGCCCGGCGGCTGGTTCGCAAAGGCGGGAAACGCCGATACCACGCTGGGATCGCCGAATGGTTGTCCGATTACTTTCTGAACCTGCGCCGCAGAGAGCATCGAACATCCAGGGCCCTCAGGCGCGGCGTAGGCAATCCGCGCGCTGCTCGCGCCAACGATCAGCAATGCTGCGGCGATTAAGGCAAATCTGAATTTCGAATTCATCTCTCATTCTCCTTCTCGAACTTGAACAACTGTACTGCGTGCAGAAGACATCACAGTTTGGTGAGAATATTGGCTGCCAGCACCTTTTCCTTCACCTCGAGTTGGTCCAGTGGGAATCCGTAGACGCGCAGGTCAAACGCGGCGTTTCCTTTCCTGAAAATGAGGCCTGTACCGAGGCCAGGAGTCGTGGCAAAAAGAGCGTCATCGCCGACACCGCTGACGGGCACTTTGCTGACGCCCGTGATCGGTGTCTTTGCATTGTTGAAGCGCTGCATCGGGGTCAGGCTTCCCAACTGGGTGTAAATGTTCAGTACGACTCTCTTTCGGTTGAAACTCTTCTCGCCGGGAACATCCCAACCGCAAAGGGCCGTGCTGGTGGACACGATTTTTACACCTGCCCCGACCGACACACCGAGGACGGCGGCGACCTGCGCTTGCGTCAGCAAAGAGCAGGCATCGTCGGGCGGCGCAGCATAGGCTGCTCCAACGCTAAATGCCCAGAACATCAAAGCCGGAAGTATCAACCTGATTTTGTGTTTCATTGTCAGATCCTCCGTCAATTCGTTATTTCGCCACCGAAACTTCTACTCGACGATTCAAGGCCCTGCCGCTGCCGGTTGCATTGTCGGCAACGGGACGCGTCGAACCGAAACCCTGAGCGTCAAGCCGGCCTGAAGCGATCCCTTGAGTTGTCAGCCACACAACCACCGATGCCGCACGCGCTTTCGACAGGGGAATATTGAGCGCATCCGATCCCTGATTGTCGGTATGACCCGCTATGGTCCACTTCGAGCCGGGCCGGCCGTTGATAAGCCCAAGGACAGCGTTCAGTGCGGGCATGCTGTCGGCACGCAGCTTCGCCGAGCCGGTATCAAAGTGAATGCCGTAAACTGCGGCGGTGCCGGTCTTCGCGATGGATTGTTCGAGCGCCGCCGTGTTTTCCTGGTGCGGATGAAGTTGAATATCCGCGTGCCCACTCTGTCCTGCCGGCAAATCCACCGGAACAGAATTTTGGTCATATCCCGGAGCGTTTGCGGTTGCGACAACCAGTCCAGCCGGAATGCCTTTCAACTCGCATTTGCCCTGCTGATCTGTCATCGTCGATGCGAATCCCGCTCCGACCATTGCTCCAGCAATGGGTTTGTTGGTACTTGCATCGGTAACCGTCGCGGTAAGCGAGACTTGGTACTTGAAATTGTGCGGGTTCACCAGAATTCGGACGAAGTCAACCGCGTAACCATCCTGCCTGTGAGTTGTCGGGTCGTCGATAAGAAGCTTCACCGTATCGGATTTCAGTAATGACCAGTACTCCGGCAGCAGTTTCAGGGTGAGCAACTTACCGATCGGTCCCGACTGGTCGAGCGAGTTGATGGCGTACTCGAAAGTAGGAATGCGCGTACCGTTCAAGCTGACCTGGAAGTGAGAGCCATAGTCGGGCGACTGAAAGTCATCCGCAAAGATCTGAAACACTACTTCGTTAACTTTCGTTGGCAATGCTCCCAGCATCAGGACAATCGGCGTGGGCATGGTCAACTGCCGGTCGCGCGTGCATTTCGCTGCGTCATCGGCGGCCACCCGAAGGACATCCGTAGAGACGCCCGGAGGCAGTTGCATGCCATTCAAGATTTGGTCGCCCGTTTTAGACAGCACCCGGTCCGCTAAGATGAAGCAAGATCCGAGCGACCAACTATAGCCGTCCCCACCGACCGTCTTGGTGAGGCCATCGATCGTGATTTGATCTGGCTTTCCTGCCGTATGTTGAACAATCATGTGGACGGGGGTGAGACCAGTGCCCAACATGATTCGGTCCGTTCCCGGCGGCGCGTTGGACGGTATGCGATAAAGGTTGGGGCCGGGGTGAACCGGAGTCGACTGCCCGGAGAACGGGTCGAATCCCGGCGGCCAGCCAAATCCCATATTGTTGATGTCGCCTGTTCGCACAACGAGATCCGCTTCCGGACCGCCCACGGTACGTTCGTATGCCAGGGCCCAATCGTGTGCCTGGTTTCCCGTTGCAGCTACCGGCACCATTGGAGGACCGCTCGGAACGGGCGGAGGATTGAGCGCGGTGTCCGCTGTTGGCATATCAGTATTGGTGGCCGCAGAGCCCACGTTTGGAACAGAGCCTGGGGCGGAAGAAGGAGTCGATGCAGCAGCCGTGCCAGCAGTTCCCGTTGAGCCACCAGCGTTTCCTTGACCGAGCGCGCTTGCTGCCGCTGCAATTGCAGAGAGATCCTTGTTTATGTCTTCCTCTGAGCCATTGCGTGGATTTTGTGCTGTCGCCGACAGACCAGCTAGTTTGTTGTTGAGGTCTTGCAACGCCGCTTGAGTTTTCGGGTCCTGCGCCGCAGCAGCGAGCTGAGCCAGTTGCTTCTTCAACCGCTCCGCCGCCGCGGGATCGCTTCCGTTTTGTGCCCCCGCCGCCAAACCGGCCAGAGCTTTCGCCATATCGCTCGCTGCTGCGGGGTTATTTCCGTTCTGTGGGTTCGTTGCGCCTGAGAGAAGGCTGCCTAGACGAGCTTTTTCTGCGTCAGCCTGTGCCTCGAGTTGGGCCGCCTTCTGTCTCGCGCGATGCACCGCATAGATGACAACTCCGGTCGCGACGAACACCAACAATATCGCCACGACAACGATGGCAATTTTCGGAATGCCCGACGATGTCTGCGCAGGGACAGGCGCGGCCTGTGCGGGAACTGTGAGCGCACTGACAGTGACTGCTGTAACGGATTCTTCGGAGGAATGTCGGGGCGCAGCCTCCCGGTTGGTCGTCGCGGTTATTGATGGCGGAACAGCGGCGACGCTTGCGGCGGAAGTCGAAACAGCTGGTGAAATCGTCGCGCCTACCACGACCGGTGTCCCGCATTTATTGCAGAACTTTACCCCGCCCACCAGTTCCATGCCACATTTCGTGCAAAGGCGCGGCACTGGGCCGGTTGCGATTGCATTGTCTCTGCGCGTGCCGCACTTCGTGCAGAACGGGCCGGATTCCGTCAGTGCCGCGCCGCATTGTCTACAAGAGCTCTCCATCAGTGTGCATCCAATTTGATTGCTTATTTCAATCTGTCCTGGCCGTCACGGCCGACCTGCTCGCGCGTCGCGAATCGAGATATTGTTCTCAATGACGGGCTTCCTTCTTCAACTTGCTTACCCTGCGCCGCTCTCGTGTACGCAACCGTCAGGAAAACAATGACGAAGTAAGCGCTGAGCACAACAACGCCTGTCTCGCATTCTTGCTCATCCCGCTTTCCGCCAGCTGAGGACGGAACCCCAACATTCGGTGAAACTCCGCACCGCATCGTTTGCACGTGCCACTCACTTTGTGCCCCCCGATGCCTGATTCTGGGGATAACAACCCTTGATGGATGGGATTGCGGATACACCTGTCTTCTTGAACACTTCGACGTCCTTCTCGGGCGGCACTGAGCCGCTGATGGAGCCGAGCATGTCCTTATCGATGTTCGCGTTGACGGTGTATGTCTGGTAGTACTGCTGGCACGGCAGCATGGCCATCATTCCGGCACCTGCATAGCCTATCGAGGCCACCCACATAACCCAGGCAGCGCGCTTGATCTTGAAGTAGTCGTCGGGCTGCGGGTATTTCACATCTTGCGAAAGGTGAGTGCCGAGCTGGGCTTCAAAGCCGTCTGCGAAGTCCGCTGCCTTCATCGCTAGCACAGTGGGTAACCGATTCGCCGCGGCCCACAGGAAGCTCGTTGTGCTGAACGACAGAACGAATTTGGGCGCATTGACAGCGATTACTGTCCCGTTCGCAGCTTTCGCTGAATCGGTGGTACTGCCGATTTCCGGAGTAGCGTCGAGCGACTCGTTCACGGCTGAAGAACCGTCGATTCCTCCGTCTCCTTTGAATGTAAGGTCGAAATGGCCTTTCGCGGCGGCTTGCTCTCCGAAGCCAGGTTTAAAGATGAGGTTGGCGTCAATCTGAAAGAGGAACGGGACGTTGTCCGGGCCGTCTACTAGGCCTGAAAACAGAGGACGCATTCTAAGGCGCGACTCTCCGATACCCTGCCCGGAAGCAGTGGTCTGCGCCATCCAATCGACGGTGAGCTTGACACCCGCGTCAGCCGTGAATTTCGCCTGCTGCACCTTATCGTCCTGGATCACGGCGAGAAAATCGTAGCCGCCGTTCGTGATATCCGCAGTTGCTGAGACACTTCCCGACAGCCCCCCGTTCTGCTTGAAAGCCGTGAACGACGCATGGTCGGACGTGCCCGATGCGTTGTATTTCCAAGGACTCTCGCCGGCTGGTTGCTCCGAGTTCGGTTCGGCAGCGTCAGCGAAAGGTCCGTTGGGGCCGCCAGGTTCAGATACAGCTCCGAGCTTCTGAAAATCGATTTGCATCCTGCCATTCGCTATGAAATCCGTGAGCGAAGCGGAGCTCACACCGACTGCGATTCCTCCCGCTGGTGCGCCAGTGGTCTTGTTGTGGGTGAGGGAGGCGAGTTGCTGGTGCGATAGCAGCGAAAGAAAAGCTGCGCTGGAAGGGAACGTCGCTACCTTCCCCACGTCCAGCACGCCCAGTCCCTTGACGAACATCACGCTGCCGGCCTTCAACATGCGAGAGCACTGCGTGCTCATTAGGGCGAGTACGAGCCCGTCATGGCTGATTCCCACGATCGTGCTGGGATCGATCCGAACCGTCTTGCTGGTATACCGGCTTGTGTTGTTTTGCGGCTGCACTTGCAGCATTCCGCTGGCTGACAGTTCCCAGTTCGCCGTAATCGTCGCAGCCATAGTGCTCGGACCCATTACGCAGGATGAAGGCTGCGGGCTGCTCGCCGCCGACTGAGAAGTAGTCGCAGTGAACGTTGCTGAGCTGCCCCCTGAGAGAACGTTGATGCTCGCAGGGGCAGACACTCCGCTGGTGCTCGTGAGCGTAACTTTAGCGCCGCCTGTTCGCAAGGTTCTTGCGTAAACTTTTGGCGCCCCAAACGCCGCAATGTTCTTGTAGTACGAAACATCCTTAGGCGCCGGATACTTTAGGGTTACGGTTCCAGTTGCCGAACTCCCGGCAGTTACAGTCGCGGGGCTCATCGATACAGACGCGGGGCCGTTGGCACCCAGCGCTAGCACGGCCTCTGTCTCAAGCATGCCCGGAGTAGCAACTGAAGGACACGGGTTTGGTGAAGGAGAAGGTGCGCACGCGGTTATCACCACGTTTTCCGGTGCTTTTACAGGCGAGCTGATAATCTGAAACGCAATGCTGGTTTGGCCTTGCGGGATCTTCAAGCTCGCTGGAGTTAACGGTGCGATCTTCGCGTCCTTTGAACTGCTCATAACTTGAACGCTGAGTCCGCCCGCTGGCGCCGGCTGGGCGATTGTCACGGTTCCGTTTTCGTAATCTCCACCAATGAGCGAATTGAGTTTGATCTTGATCGGCGGTGTGCCGGCGCCCTGCGCACGAGCAAGAGGCGCTGCTTGCGAGATGGACAGCACTAGAGTGGCAGCGGCAAAACAACGCAAGATTCCTGCCGCGCGATATCCTGTGTTCGCACTTTTCGACATCCAGCCTCCGTTTCCCGTCCTCATGCGGCGCTTCGTTTCGCTGAATCCCGCGGCTCCGTTGTGCCGGAAAATTCTCGCTTGGCGCCCTATTTCGCCGTATCTGCCACTTGGAAAGACCAGAGCACGTCGAACATCAATCCCGGACCCTGCGCCCGCGCCACATCGCCACCGGAAAACTTCTCGTCCTTCGAAACAGGTCGCAACACAACCGCGTATTGACCCGGCAGCAGTGGCGACTGCGGCGAAATCTCGTATAGGCCTGCCGCTGTTCTTTGCAAACTGACGGCTACACGATCCTCAACAAATGAGGAATAGATCTCCCAATCGGCCGCGTCCCGTGAACGCGCGTCTTCTTTGCCCTGCGTTGCGCCGATCAGCCGGCAGTTGTTCTGCGTGGGCGTCAGTTTCACGATCTCCGGTGCAAATTCACTCGGATTCACACCGGGCGCTTTCGCAAAGTTCACAGAAAATTTCGGAGTGCTCGTTTGCAACACGTTCGCCGAGGCCGGACCGGGCACGCCCCAGACGTAAGTCACTGTGGGCTGCCGTCGTCCCAAGGCTGAGTTAAAAATCCCACCTGCCTGAAGCATCCCCGAACCTGCCATCCCGGAGTGGGTGTGGGTGGCAGCGTCCCAGGCAGCATCATTAACTCCGGACTGGATACCCTCTGTGGCTGCGCTGTCTCCCGCCAGGCTCGCCAGCGACCGCGGCTTCTCCTTGGTCTCGGCCAATTTCGTTTTCTCGAGCGGCAACTGCAGCGATCCTGTGCTCTGGAGAAGCGAGACAGAAGGCATCTCCCATCTGGCTCCAGCCCCCATCGACGTAGTGTCATTCGCGGCGGTAGCTCCTCCGCTTCCACTGGCACCCTCCTGCCGCGACATCATGGCGCTTATTTCTTTTTGGGTGACCCCAGCTTTCTGCAATGCGATCAGCCCGTTAGGAGAAGTGTCATAATTGCAAGGATTCTCCTGAATCGAAGTCACGACTATCGATTCGGACAGGCCGGCCTGGACCATCTTGATCACGTCCTGGTTCGTCAGCGGCGGCTTCTGCGCCGTCTGAGCGGGGGCGGCGTGGGTCATTGCGAGAATCAGCAAGCCTAGGGTGATCAGGGCAAAACCAAGATTTCTTCTACGCATTGTTTAGACCTCTTAATTTATGTGCTTCGGACAGGTCCTAATGTCGCAACACAATCCAGAGGCTGCACACTGCCAGGATCAGTGCCGTCCACAGAACCACTCGGGTGGCAGACGACCATGTGGATGGCTTCATTAGCACCGCTCCGAACTGGTCTCGATTGCGACCCGTAACATTCCGCTAGGCGAATCTCCCAGCGACTGTGCTCTCGAACGCCGCGCAGAATGACCCAAGTCATGAGTAGAATCAAAGGAAGTAGTTCTTAACTGTTTCTGACCGCACAAAAGCAGTCAGCTGAGCAACATAGGGGCAGAGCTGATTCGAGGTTCAGGGCATGTTATGATTCTGCGAGTCGGTGGGACATGGGGCTGGCAGTCTCTTCCGGGCAGGTTTTTCGATTTGGTTTGTTCGAGGCGGATGTCGCGCGGCACACGCTAACCCGCAACGGTGTGCGCGTTAAGATCCAGGATCAACCATTCCGTGTTCTTTTGCTGCTGCTGGAGAATCCGGGGAAGATCGTCACGCGCGAAGACTTGCGCAAGGCACTTTGGCCGGAAGACACTTACCTTGATTTCGATGGCAGCCTCAACGTCATCCTGAAGAAACTGCGGGCAGCGATCGATGATGATTCCGAGAATCCACGTTTTGTAGAAACGGTCCCCCGCCACGGGTACCGGTTTATAGCTCCCGTTTCAACTGAACATGCAGCCCCGGTTGAGACGTCAGGACCGGTGGAACTCGCGGCAGCAGCACCGAACCCTGAGGTGCAAGTCTCTGCACAAAAAACAAAACCCTGGAAAACGCTGGCACTTGCAGTGCTAGTGTTGTTCGTCGTCGGTTCCGCATGGGGGTATTTCCTTCGCTACCATTCGACGGTACAGGCAGCCCGGAAGGCTATTGCGGTTCTTCCATTCTCGAATGAAGGGGCAGGCGCGGATTTTGACTATTTGCGTTACGCAATCGCCAGTGATCTTGTAACCGATCTGACCTACGCTCACTCGCTCACTGTGCGCCCTTTCGCCTCCACCATCAAATACGGAGCGCAGCCCTTTGACCCCGCTGCCGTAGGGAAAGAGTTAGGCGTCAGTCATGTGCTGACGGGCGGATTTCTGAGAGATCAGCAAAATCTCCGTTTAACCCTGGAACTCGTCGATGTTGAGCAAAATGGCGCGATTTGGAGAGACGAGGTAACGGTTGGTCCTCAAGAACTCGTAGCCTTGCACGACAAACTGGCGAGTTCAACTAGCCTGCAACTGCTGGCGGCGATGAAAATCAATAACAGCGCGGCGAATCACATACCGAAGCCCAACAATGAGGAGGCCTTCGACCTTTTCCTGCACAGCCTTGCTTATCCACTTGATCCAGGGCCCAATCAGATGGCAATCAAAACCCTGCAAGACTCGGTCGGGCTGGACAGCACATACGCTCCTGCATGGGATCAATTGAGCTGGCGTTACTACATTGACGAACGCTACGGAAGTGGGGGCGCAGTCGCGGCTGCCAAAGCGGATCAGGCCTATCGGCGGCAAAGGGAACTGGATCCGAGCGCACCCCCAATTTCGACCACCATCCGAACCGAGAAAGGGGACCTGAATGGGGCTTACGATCAGGCCGCGGAGTTTTTGCGCAGACAGCCGGATTCATCCATGGCCCATTTCTGGATGGGTTACGTACTGCGTTACGCTGGGCTAATAGATGAAGCTGGTAGAGAATGCGACGCCGCGCTCGCCATCGACCCGGGATTTAACGTACTTCGTTCTTGCGCGACCACCTTTGGTTTGAAAGGGGACTACTCCCACGCCCAAAAATACATCAAAGTTGACGAAGGCACCGGTTTCGCAGCTCTTTCGCGTATGGAGATTGCGCTGGAGACGCGAGATACGACTAAGGCTTTGGCAGAGGCAAACAAGACCGTAGAGCTAGGCTATCGTAATGTGAACGCCGAACTCGCTCGAGTTTACTTGAGTCACCCTTCAGCAACCGAGTTGTCGAAAGCAGTGGCCGAAGTGGAGACTGATCCGGTGTCGTCGCGCGATCCTGAACTCTTATACAGAAATGCCGAGGTGTTGGCCTTCTGCCAACAAAACGATGCTGCTCTCCGGGAATTGAAAAGAGCAATCCAGGGTAACTATTGCTCGTATCCCGCAATGGACAACGATCCACTGTTCGGTGCGATTCGTCAACGCCCCGAATTTGCAGAATTGCGATCAGCGGGTATGGAGTGCCAACAAAGTTTTCTGTCCCATCGAAAGCAACTCGACGCCATGTTAGCAGCAGCCGGGAAATCAACCGCGCCCAATCAGTAGAGTTACCAGACGGGGCCCATAATGACTAAAAAGGCTGCCTCCGGAAAGGCAGAATGCCCGCGTCCGAGCGCCGCCCTGCAAAGTCAAGTTGTATACTCGCCAAGCTTGATCGAAAAAGAATCCTCAATTGCATGCCGACGGACCAATTGCTGGAATGGGCCGAAAGTGTTCGTGACCGCTGAGGTGAATCCTCAAGACAGTGTTTAAGCGATGGGATCCACATCCTTGTGCGAGCTCGATGCATCCAAACGCTAAGCCACAGCGCCGTTTCTATTTCTACCGGTTTTCCCCCAATTAGGTTTTTCAACGTCATCCGTTCAGAAATTCGAAGGCATGAACGACCAGCCAGCATCATTACCGACTTCATGACTCGTGCAGATCGCCCAGACCTCGCTATCGAAGGTGCTGGGGGCGAGGACGGTCACCTGAACAGCGCTTTCTCCCGGAACGCCGCGACGAGGATCCCTGATGTGCGAGTAACGTTGTCCGCCGACTCGGAATGATTTCTCGTAGGTGCCCGAAGTGGAGAGAGACAAGTCTTTGAGGAACACCTGCGCAGCATTCTGGCTGTGATTCCCAGGGGTCGGCAATGCTGATGGGCCAGCCACGGGACTTTTCTGAAAGCTGCCAAGGGCGAAAATACTGCTGCCGGGATGCGGCGACGAGCGCATTGCGAATACCTGCGCCGAGGATCTCGACCATGCCCGACGGCGTAGGTTTAGCCAACCGAACATTTGCAATGCTTGTGGCCGATCAAACGTGGTATACGCTATGCCCCGTCGAGTGAGCGGAGGAAGCCGTGGTATGGCGGCACAGACCACGCTTCCATCGCTGCAGGCTTCGCACATCGCAATGAGAAGGGCAAACTCTAATGTGAGGCTGGGAAATCGCAGATGAAGGATTAAATGCTATGGAGTATGAGGCTGGTCTTTCTGATGCAGAGTTACGAGCGTTTCCAGTTGATCGAGAAGAGGTTCACCGGCTCCCAGGGCGCGAATCACTTCCGCGGTAAGAGAGGCCCGCTCGGGGTTTCCGACGCGGTAGTAGGCGTCGCACAACATCAAGAGTGCATCCGGATCAGCCGTGCGCGATTTTTCCAGATATGCGATGGATTCCATCCAACGCTGCTGTTGGTAACGGATTCCCCCCATCCCGATGAGGGCTAGAGGCTCGCTGGAATCGACGGCCAAGGCAGACTTGAACGACCCTTCTGCGCCGGTGACCTCACCAGTGGAAAGCCGTACCATGCCAAGATATGCCGCTATTGTCGCTGACTCTGGGGATTTTGTTTGCGCAATTGCGAGCACGCGCTTCGCATCCTGGCTTCTCCCTATGCTGAAGTACATGATGCCGAGCAAATAAAGGGGGCGTCCAGGATCGGGTCCTGCAGCAACGGGCAGCTTCGCCAGCAGTTCGAGCGCTTCCTGCTCTTTGTTTGCCTCGAGCAGTGGCCTCACTTGCTTCCATGCCTGTTCTTCGTCGTCACCATTCAGTCCATGCGACGTGTCAACCCGGTCGGTCATCGCGGCGAAAAGGGTTGACTCCCGCTCGGCATCCTTCGTACGTCCGAGCTGACGGTATGCCTTGGCGAGTTGGAAATGCGCGTTGATGAGGGAAGGCTGCATAGCGATCGCTCGCTGAAGCGAATCAATCGCAGCCTCAAACTCTGCTAATTCCACATGGGCTCGCCCCAATCCGTAATAGACAGGCCCCGTTGCGTACTGATGAGTGAGGGCGTAGGAATACTCATCGCGGGCTCTGCCCCAGTCTCCCAAATTTGCCCACGACTCGGCGAGATAGAACGCAGCTTCTCCGTCGCCAGCGTTCTTCTTCAGAGCGATTTCCAAAATGGAGGCGGCACGCGGATAGTCAGTCAACTCGAACTCTACCTTGCCGATTTCGAAATCGATACGCGGCAATCCGGGATTCAGATGGCTAGCTTTCTGCAACCATGAGAGGCCCTGGTTGCGGGTCTCAAGCGTGGTGCTCAGATATTCACCGTATTTCTGGCAGACCTGCGCATCTTCAGGCGCGATGCTGGCAGCTTGCGCAATCGTCTGGCGGGCGCGGTCCAAATCGGATGTCATGAAATAAGACTCTGCGAGATAGAACAGAGGCTTGATCTGTGCTGGCCTGCTACTGAGACTCAACTTGTAATTTTCGATTGCTTTCGGCCAGTTATGCCCTCGGAAAAACACCATGCCCAGCTCGTACCGTAAATCCGGATCATCAGGAGATTCTCGCAACGCCTGCTCATAAAGATTTTCGGCGGCTGTTAACTGGTTCGCGGCAACCAGCTTTTCTCCTCGCTGCACGACCGAAGAGACCTCTGGGCGGGTTTGTCCCGCCGCAAGTGTTGAGATCAGGAGAAATACAGTCAGGGTGTTTATTTCATTCGGCATGGTACTGATCGGAATGTTGCAACGACGTTATGGCTCGGTTGCGTGAGCTGTCCTGTTGATCGATCATAAGTCATGCGCCCTCTTATTCTCATCCTGGTTGCGACGGCGGTTCTCCTTGCCGGTTCGGGCTCAACCCCGTCGCCGGGAATTCGATTCGAAGAGATTGCTGCGCGCTCAAAGTTGAACTTCGCCACCTCCGCTTCGCCTACCCCAAATAAGAATCAGGTGGAAACCATGGTTGCCGGAGTTGCTCTCCTGGACTATGACGGTGACGGTTACCTCGATATCTATCTCGTAAATGGGGCTACGATCCCGTCCCTCGAGAAAGATTCACCCGCCTATTGGAACCGTCTCTATCACAACAACCATGATGGCACTTTTACTGACGTTACGGAGAAAGCTGGCGTAGCCGGCGCAGGCTATGGCATGGGCGTCGCCATCGGCGACTACGACAATGACGGGTGGCCGGATATATTTGTCGCAAACGTTACGGGCAACCAGCTGTTTCACAACAACGGCGATGGCACTTTCACGGACGTGACCGTCAAGGCGGGACTGCAAGGCGCGACTTTGGACGGCAAAAAGATGTGGTCCGCGGGCGCCGGCTGGTTCGACTACAACAACGATGGCTTGCTCGATCTATTCGTGGTCAACTACTGCAAGTGGGAGGTCAACAAAGACCCCTACTGCACCATCGGAGGCGGGGCCCGCGGCTACTGCCATCCCAAGTACTACGAACCGACTCACAACACCTTGTACCGGAATAACGGGGACGGAACCTTTACCGACGTTTCCCAGGAAACCGGCATCGCTGGGCAAGCAGGCAAAGGAATGAGCGTGTCCTTTGCGGATTACGATGGCGACGGTTTTCTCGATGCGTTTGTGGCCAACGACACCACTCGCAACTTCCTATTCCACAACATCGGCGGTAAGAAATTTGAAGAGGTCGGGGCATTGGCAGGCGTGGCCTATGGATCGAATGGTACGGCCCTGTCGGGCATGGGCTCCGATTTTCGCGATGTGAACAATGACGGGGTGCCCGACATCTGGCATACTGCGGTCGAGTTCGAAAGTTTTCCGCTGTATGGAAACCACGGTCGTGGAGATTTCGCCGATTTGACCGTGAGCAGCGGATTGGCGCGCTTGACCTCGCAGATGTCAGGCTGGGGAAACGGCATCTTTGATTTCGACAATGATGGGTGGAAGGACCTGTTTGTCGCCCGATCCAACGTCCTGGACAATATCAGCGCCCTGGTTCCCGAACGCCAGTATCCCGAGCCGAATTCCGTGTTCCGCAACGTCGGCAACGGCAAATTCGAGGATGTAACTTCCGAAGCCGGGCCCGACTTCAGCAGGGCCGCTCCGCACCGCGGAGTCGCCTTCGGAGACATCGATAATGACGGCCACATCGATGCAGTGGTCACAGTGCTGAACGGTTCGGTAAAGCTGTTTCACAACGTCTCCAACGACAATCATCATTGGATACTGCTCAAGTTGGTGGGAACAAAAAGCAATCGAATGGGCATCGGGGCGCAAATTCACATCACCACCGAAGATGGGCAATCGCAGTGGAATGAAGTAACCACCGCCGTCGGTTATGCTTCTTCCAGTGACAGCCGTGTGCACTTCGGGCTGGGCTCGAACCGGCACGTCAAAGAAATCGACATTCGCTGGCCGAGCGGCATCAAGCAAGTCGTTCGCGATGCCGGCGTGGACCAAATCATAACAATTAAGGAACCGGCGAGTTAGACCTCCCGTCCGCGGATCGCCTTTTTAGGAGCCACCCTCATTGACGACCAATTCGCGCCAGTAGGCATTTCCGGCTTCACGGCCGGGAATTAATACGCGCTGGTAAAGTCGTAACACCACTTCCTGGTTCGCATATTTCGCCAAGCTGAATTCGATCTCCTGCCAATCCCGAGTTTCGGACCGGCCCTCGATCAGCTTATCGAGCACCTTGTCGTCATTCACATACACCTGCAATTGCCAGGCGCGTCCCGGATCCACGCCGGCCTGAAACTTCAGGATGGAGTTGCTGCCGAGTTTCACGGTTCTCTTTAGAACTGTTCCGCGTACTTCGTCTCGCGGATAAGTCGACAGGATTTTCCCGTCCAAATACGTGATGCCTCGAATGCCGGGCATGCCACCCCCGGCCCCTCCGAAGCCGGCGCGTTCCAGCGTCCAATCGGGATTCCAGTACTGCATCAAGTCGGCTAGGCTGAATAATTCGGCGGGTTGCGTAACTGGTTGCTGGATGGGGACTCGAAGCGTGCTCCCATCGTCGATCGCTCCGTGAGTTCCAGCGATCGCGATACCAAGTTTTTCTGTTCTCTGCGCAAGCTCCGCGACGCTCTCGTCTACCGGTGGAGTGAGCTTCAAGGGACCCATTTCCTGGCCCTTGATTCGGTCGTGGAGTTCGGATACCGGCTCCGGTGGCAAAGCCTTCATGCCGTGCATGGCCGCAACTACCGATTCGGAATTAGCGGCATTGCAATCGGCATCAGAATAATCGGCTGCGTGGACCGCAAGCTGAAGGGTTTTTTGAAAGTCGCCGCCGCCGAACCAGACGCTGGTCGCCACGAAACCGCCATTGACCACGGCGTTGTTGGTGGCGGGGTACTCGATTCCCCAACGCTCATCGATCGCCTGGAAGATCTGATCAGGGTTGTGGCCTGCATCCGCCATCGCAATGATCATGTCGAGGCACTTGCGATATGGCGAATCCGGGTGGATCAGCATCGCGGCCTTGCGCACTATGGCATGAGTATCGTTCTCCACAAAGGCGAGGCTGATCATTCCGGCGACAAAGACTGCGCCATCGGTTCCTTCGGCGTATCCATTGATGTGGCCGAGCCGGCGTGCCATTTCGGCGGCCGCATTGGGCATGCCCGGGTTCAAAACGCCATACACATCGCTGCTGAACTGCGGGCCAATCGTCCACCGCAGCTTGTTGTACCGGGGATGCCCGGTATCCGGGGGCTTGATTCCGCGCTTTAACAGTAGAAGGGCCTGCTCGCTCGATCCCCAGGAACCGGCGTTGTTGTCAAGCCACTGTTGTCCGAGTTGTTGAACGGTCAGCCCAATGCCGTATTTCTCGAAGGCGCGGACGGCGACCATTTCGTAATAGTAGTCATCGTCCACCGGGGCATAGCCCGGCAAGGGGGACATGGGCGTCATTCGCAGTGTCGAGGCGGGCTGATGTTCAAAGCGGCCGCCCGTTCTCTGAGCAATCATTTGCGCCGTCCAGACCGCTTGGACCCGATCGAGATACTGCGCGTGCGACAGCGTAAGCGTTGCGGTGGCAGGCCATTCGCTACGTGGTGTAGAAGTCTGGCCGTGCAAAAACGGCGAAGACAGCATGGCGAAGGCGACGGTGAGAAGTACGGCTGTCAAATTTTTCATGGCCGGAATTCCTTTGCTAACGAACCAAGGCGTATCCGCCGGCGAGAGTACTACAGAGGGCGCCCTCAAAGGGAGAATGGACATAAATTTTGAAACGTTTTATATTTGCCAGTCCATCTGGCTCTTTTCAAACTGGAGCGCACTTATGAAACTCTTTGTCGCGCCTGCTGTCACTTTCGTCCTCTTGGTTATCGCGAGCAGCGTTTCCGCTCAAGACTCTAAGTATCGTCCCGAACGTCAGCAGATTCCCACTCCCGGCTGCCTCATCATGAAAGGGGCTTGGGAAGGTGGATCGGCCCCTTGCACTCAGAGCGAGCATGATTCCTGGCTGGCCGATATCCGTCACTGGCGCGATGAACGCCGCATTCGTATCGGCTACGAAGGTTCCCGCTACGATGTGCCCGCACTCAAGTGGACCCAGTCCAGTTTCTTCCAGCCACAGATGATGGTGGAGGACCGCTATTTCTACGATCCGGTAGCGCACCGCTACACCGTCGATCGCTATCTCGACGACCTGGAGAAAAGATACGGCGGAATTGACGCGGTTCTGATCTGGCCGACCTATCCCAATATGGGGATCGATAACCGCAACCAGCACGACCTGATCCGGTCGATGCCGGGAGGCATTCCGGGCGTGCGCCAAATGATTGCGGACTTCCATCGTCGCGGCGTGCGCGTGCTGTTTCCCATGATGATGTGGGATCAGGGCACACGCGATCCCGGTATTTCATGGCCAGATGCAATCGCACAGTTGATGGCCGAAATAGGAGCAGACGGAATTAATGGCGACACCCAGGACGGAGTGCCGCTGGCATTTTCCGCGGCCGCCGACAAGATCGGGCATCCTCTCGCCTTTGAACCGGAAGGCGGTCCCGCCGATGAAGCCCTCGCCTGGAACGTGATGACGTGGGGCCAATACTCCTATCCTTTCGTGCCCATGGTGGACAAATACAAATGGCTCGAGCCACGTCACATGGTGAACATCTCCGATCGGTGGAAGCGCGACAAAACTGACAATCTGCAATTCGCCTTCTTCAATGGCGTCGGATGGGAAAGCTGGGAAAACATCTGGGGGATTTGGAACGAAGTCACGCCGCGCGACTCTGAGGCTACCCGCCGGGTGGCGGCCATGGAACGCGCGCTCGCGCCGTTCCTGATCAGCTCCGACTGGGAACCGCTCTCGCCCATGATGGGCTATGGCGTTTACAGCAGCCGCTGGCCACTCGGCCAGCAGACCGTCTGGACCATCGTGAATCGCAATGAATACGATGTGCAGGGACCGCAGATCGAACTGCCATGGCAAGACGGCCTGCGCTATTTCGATCTCTATCACGGCGTCGAGCTCAAGGCGGAGAAGAACCCGAGCGGCAAGACTGTGCTGAGCTTTCCTATTGAAGCGCATGGCTACGGAGCTCTGCTGGCCGCATCCTCCGCTCCCGACACCAACATCGAAAAACTGATGGCGAAAATGAAAGATCTGACTGCCAAGCCCTTGGCGAGTTATTCGCATGAATGGAAAGTATTGCCGCAGCAGATCGTGCCCATCGCGGCAACTAAGGCTCCCTCTGGGTCACCATCAGATATGGTGAAAGTTCCGGAAGGAGATTTCGATTTCCGAATTCAGGGAATCGAGATTGAAGGCTTCGATGATATTGGGGTGGACGTGCAGTATCCTTGGGAGGACTCGCCACGCCGCTTCCACGATCATCCCATGCACATCAAGTCATTTTGGATCGACAAGTATCCGGTGACGAACGCCCAGTTCAAAAAGTTCCTCGATGCGGCGCATTACCGTCCGCAAGACGAACTGAATTTCCTGCGCGACTGGAGCAACGGCACCTATCCAGCGGGTTGGGATAACAAGCCGGTCACCTGGGTCTCGCTAGAGGATGCGCGGGCGTACGCGAGTTGGGCTGGGAAGCGCTTGCCGCACGAATGGGAGTGGCAGTATGCAGCTCAAGGCACCGATGCTCGCATCTACCCGTGGGGAAACTCCTGGAAGCCTGAAGCCGTGCCGGTCGCGGACAAAGGCCGCACCATGCGCGGGCCGGACGCGGTAGACGCTCATCCTCAGGGCGCCAGTCCATTTGGTGTACTGGATCTGGTCGGCAACGTGTGGCAGTGGACGGAAGAGTTTCTGGACGAGCACACGCGTGGGGGGATCCTGCGCGGGGGCAGTTACTACCAGCCTCAGGGATCCATCTGGTATTTCCCGCAGGCTTATAAGCTGAACGAGCACGGCAAACTGCTGATGACGGCGCCCAGTATGGATCGCTCGGGAGGACTGGGTTTTCGCTGCGTTCAAGATGCTCAATAAATGAGAAGGCGGTGCTGCCTCTGACAGCCGGAGCTGTTAAGCTGCACCGAGTCCAATATGAATCCTCCGGTCACAATGCGGCAGATCGCACAACGGGCTAAAGTGTCCATCGGCACGGTATCGCACGTGATCAATGACACCGCTACCGTGCGCGAGAAACTGCGGGCAAGGGTCCTGGAGGCGATCCGCAGTTTGGGTTATCAGCCCAGCCAGTTGGCGCGCGGTCTACGCCGGAATCAGACCAACATGCTGGTCATGATCATCCCCGACGTGACCAACCCTTTTTTCCCGGCCGTTATCCGCGGCGTGGAAGATGTCGCGTACAAGAGTTCCTTGCGGCTGGTTTTGTGCAATACCGATAACGACCCGCGCAAGGAAATCTCTTATCTGAACGAGATGCGCGCGTATCGTCCCGCCGGCTGGTTGGTGATTCCCTCGGTGGACAGCGACATCGCAACCCACTTCCATGCTGATGCAGGACCGCCTGTGGTCTGCCTCGATCGTCAGCCCCGCGGCTGGCGCGGCGATGTTGCCCTGGTGGCAAATGAAGAGGGGGCCTATAAGGCGACATGCCATCTGCTCCGCATGGGACATCGGCAGCTTGCTGTCATCACCGGTCCGCTGCATCTGGAAAACGCGGTGGAAAGGCTCGAAGGATTCAAGCGAGCGCTGGCGGAGGCCAAGGTTCACCTCGAACCGGACTACATTCAGGAAGCGCGCTTCGAACGGAACAGCGGATATCAAGCCGCCATCCGGCTTTTGCGCATGCTGCCGCGGCCTACCGGAATTTTTGCGTGTAACGATCTCATGGCGCTGGGGGTTTTTCTCGCGGCAAGGGAACTCGGTCTTCGCTGCCCTGAAGACGTTTCCATTGTGGGATTCGATAACCTGGATTTCGCAGAATTCACCGCTCCGGCGCTCACCACGGTTCACCAGCCTGGCTATCAACTAGGCACCGCCGCCGCCCGGCTTCTGCTCGAACGAATGAATGGATCCACGCAGGCGGCAAAGAAGATTGTGTTGCCAAGCGAATTAAAGATTCGGAATTCGGTGGCCACGATCTCTGAATCGTATATTTCTCCATCGCAACCAGCCCTTCAGGCTTTGTGATCGCAATCACCGATTTCCTTCTTGACAACCGATGAGAGTTGGAACTAGACTCCGGCGTTATCCGGCATCTTGAAACGTTTCAAAAAGAAACGATTTTTGCGCTGACCTCTCGCATCCAGGTCAGCGCAGAGTACTCATCGTCGAGGAGGAATCGTATGCGTCGCTATCGTGGCCTGCTTCTGATCGGCTTCGTCATCTTCGTCGCTTCCATTTTGCCTGCCCAAGTGGTCATCACCAGCACCATTCTCGGAACTATTTCCGACCAGCAAGGAGCCATGATCCCTCAGGCAAAGGTGACGCTCCGCAACATGGATACCGGGGTGACCTGGAATGCGGTCACCAATGGGAGCGGCGATTACCAGTTCCCCAATCTCATCGCCGGCCATTATCGCGTTGAAATTGCCAAAGAGGGATTTGCGAAGGTCACGTCTACCGCTGTGAGTCTGGAGAATGGCACAACTCAGCGCATCAACGTGACCATGAAGATCGGCCAGAGCGAGCAAGTGGTGGAAGTGACCGCTGCCGCCGGGCTGGTTAAGACGGACGATGCCAATGTCTCGGAAGTCATTCAGAACAAATTCGTGCGCGACTTGCCCATTGAGGGCCGCAACTGGCTCAACTACGCGCAGATTGTTCCCATGTTCAACAGCGGCACTAATGACCAGTCTCGCATTGCCTGGGGCTTGGCCTCCGCCACCAGCAATGGAGCCAAGCAGTTAAACGTCGGCGGCACGGAATATGGTGTGGGGTACTACATAGACGGTCTGAACAATAACGACAACTGGGTGGAAGGTCCGGTAACCAATGTCAATGTGGATGCCATTCAGGAGGTCAAGGCAGAGGTTATCAATTATTCCGCCGAATACGGCCGCGATGTAGGCCAGATCAGCCTCACCACCAAGTCCGGCACCAACAATCTACACGGCACGGCGTATGACTTCTTTCAGAATTCTGGCATAAACGCGAACGATCCATACTCGATTGCCTACGGCATTCCGCGCTCGCCCTATCACCAGAACCAGTACGGATTCACGGTGGGCGGGCCTGTCTATATTCCGAAACTGTTCAATGGGAAGAACAAGCTGTTCTTCTTCGCCTCGGCGGAATGGCTGCGCAATCGTTCTCATGGCACCATGCATGCTTATGTGCCGACGGCGGCGGAGCGCACCGGCGACTTCAGCGGGTGGCTGACCAGGTTTCCCGTGGATCCGACCCAGTGCGACGGATCATCCACTTCGCCGGCCAACTGTCGTTATGTCATCTATGATCCGTCCACCTTTGACCCGACCACGCAAGTCCGCCAGCCCTACTACAATGCGGCGACCAATACCTACAATGTGATCCCCAATCCCGATCCCATCGCTTTGGCCTACCTGTCGCATTTTCCAACTCCGAACTTCACCTCTCCCGTGGCGACCGATCTCAACAACTGGCAGGGCCCCACAACCAACGGCATCGACGACAACAACTACAGCGCGCGCGCGGACTACAACCTTACCAAGCGCGACAGCCTCTATTTCCGTTTCTCGCACGACTACGGCACGCTGATCGGCGAAGGCGGCCTGATCCCCGAGTTGGCCCTCGGCAACGGACCTGTGCATACAACCAACATGTATCAGGTGCACTGGGTGCACGCCTTTAACTCGACCTTCAGCAACGAGTTGAATTTCAGCTGGACCCGAGCCAAGAATGCTAGCAATCAGGCCGCCCAAATCAACAAGTTCATGCAGACAACGTGGCTGCCGCAGTTGTTCCAGAACACTTCCACAGGAGGAGCCGGCTTCACTTCCTACGACCTCAGTCAACTGGGGATCAAGAACGATGCCACCTTCTCCGTAAGGCTGAACGATACTTCCGGCCAGCTGTTCAGCCCCCTGAGCCTGGGCACAACCGAATATTGGTATCAGTGGGTGCCGATCTATCAGCTCTCGGACAATGCGGCAAAGGTGATCAAGCGCCACACTCTTAAGTTCGGCTTCTACTGGCAGCGGCGTGATGAACGGGACAACGATGTCATCCGCTCCATGAATGTCGGCGGTTATTCCTACACTGCCCAAGGCGCCTTCAGCGCGGATGGTTCCGGGTGGAACACGCTGGCCGAGTTCGAGACCGGCGATGTGACAAACATGAATCAGCGCACGCCGCTCACCGGGGGCGATGGCAGCTTGTGGTTTCGCATGCCGGAGTACTCGGCTTACTTCAACGATTCCTGGAATGTGACTTCGAAGTTGAGCATAAACCTCGGGCTTCGCTACGACGTGGGTGTGCCTGCTTACAGTGTGGATAACTACTGGGGCGTTATGGACCAATCCTACCCGGGCTGGCGGCTGGTCATGCCGGGCCTGACTCCGGGCACACACAACCCTCCCTACCCGGCGGATAAGAATAATTTTGCCCCGCGGTTTGGGTTCGCCTACCGCATGCGTGACAAGACGGTTGTTCGCGGCGGGTACGGGATGTTCTACGAAACCGGGCGCTTCAAATTCCTCGATCAGATGTTTTGGAACTCGCCGGGGTATGGAGGTATCACATTCGACTCGGCGCTGTATTCGGGAAATCAGTATGTACCTTATTTCCACTTGAGTGATGTATTCCCGGCGCCGGTGACCATCCAAAAGGGCACGTGGCCGGTTCCTCTCGGCACCGATGGCGGCCAGCTCTATGCCGGACAGGAGCCACAGACCATTGACAAGAACAGCGCCGTCACGCCCTACATTCAGCGCTGGAGTCTTGATGTTCAGCACGAGCTTGGAAAGGCGGTGGTGGCCACTGTCGGCTATGTCGGCTCGGAAGGAACGAAGCTGACCACGCAATACGATTTGAACTTGCCGCCTCAGGGGACTTACTTCGATTATTACGGCGATTTCCTGAATGCTCGTCCTCTCAGTGCAGTCGCTCCCGGCCGTTGGGGAGCGATCAACGCGGTCCATCACAATCGCAGCAACAACTACAACGCCTTAAACCTTCAGCTGAAAACCCAAGGCTGGCATGGACTGACTAGCACGGTCATATACACATGGTCGAAACAGATGGATACATTCTTCGGCGAGAACGGCGAGAGCGGCGTACAGATGATTGGCGGCCAGTGGCACCCGGGATGGTCCTATGGTCCGTCGGACGGTAACCACACTAATCGCTTTGTGGCTGCGCTGATGTATGAACTTCCGGGACGCCATCTAGCGAACCGCTTCTTGCGCGAGGCCGCTGGCGGATGGCAGCTCAGCACCATCACTACCTTTGAGTCGGGCGCCCCCACGACGGTCTTGAACGGTTACACCAGCTCCTATGACTTCATGGGCGATGTGCCCGATCGCACTTGCAATGGGAACCTGTCGCGTGGGGACCGCACCTTCACACGTCAGTTCAATACCAGCTGCTACAGCGAGCCAGCTCCCGACCCGGCGTACTTCTCGCAAGGCATCAATAACTTCGCCATGAACCGTGGCGACGAGCGTCGAAACAACCTGGTTGGTCCAGGCATCAACAACTGGGATATGTCGCTGGCCAAGGCTTTCCCGCTATTCGGAGAAGGACGGGAACTCCAGTTGAGGGTAGAGTCGTTCAACGTCTTCAATCACACACAGTGGTCCAGCATCAGTACGCCGGGCTACGGTAACGCCGTCGTCGACGATCGTGCCGTCAATCCTGAGAGCCAGTTCGGCTACGTCACTGGCGCCCGCAACGGCCGCCACATGCAATTGGCTCTGAAGTTTGTATTTTGAGTAAGCGCAATCCTGATGCAAGCGTCTTCCGACGCTTGCATCAGGCCCCCATTTTTGATGTCGCCGCGACGGGAAATACCGGACTGACATGGGTAAGCAAATCGTAGTCGTAGGAAGCATTAATCTTGACCTGGTCGCAGCGACAGAACGTATCCCTATAGCCGGCGAGACCGTAGCCGGACTCACTTTTCGAACATTCCCTGGAGGCAAGGGCGCGAACCAGGCGGTAGCAGCGGCGCGCCTCGGTGGTTCTGTGGGTATGCTCGGCAAGCTGGGAGCCGATCCTTTCGGCGAGCAATTGCGCGACAGCCTCGAAGAATCAAATGTGAACACGGACGCGGTAGAAGTCGTAGCCGGGTCGTCTGGCGTTGCCCTGATCGTCACCGATGCGGCGGGCCAAAATGCCATCACAGTGGTTGCAGGCGCAAACGCGCAGCTCTCTCCGGCTGATCTCGACGACCATAGCGACCTGATACGCGGGGCGGGAATTTTACTCACCCAATTGGAGATCCCGCTTGAGACCGTGGAGTATCTAGCCGGCATCGCTGCCGAGGAGCAAGTTCCACTGATGTTGGATCCAGCTCCCGCTCGCCGCCTGCCCTCGTCACTGCTGAAACGCATCGACTGGCTGACCCCGAACGAGACCGAAACCTGTATCTTGACCGGACTTCCACCGGGCGACCTGAATCATGAATCAATGGAAAACGCGGCCAATGTCCTGCTCGACTCAGGATGCCGAAATGTCATTCTCAAGCTTGGCGATCGGGGCTGCTATCTTGCCCTTGCGGATGGAACCCGGCGGCTGTTGCCGGCCCACGCCGTCAGAGCACTCGATACCACGGCAGCAGGCGACGCCTTCAACGGGGCTTTTGCCGTCGCCCTGATGAGCGGAAAAGATCCTCTCGCATGCGCTTCCTGGGCGTCGGCCGTTGCGGCAATTTCAGTGACCCGCCATGGCGCTCAGACCTCGATGCCGACCATCAATGAGGTCGAAACTTTCCTCGAGGACGTCGAGAGCGCGAAATCTGATCGCTAATCACCCCCGCCCTGCCAATTTCTTTCGCCAACTCACGCGGACTCATCCGCCTTGTGAAAGTCTCGTCCCTTGCGTTCAGGGCCCAGGAAAAAAATGATCAGAAGCGAAGCGATCACAACTCCTTCAAATAGTGTCAGTGCCCGCGGATAGCCTAGCCGCCTTTGCAAAGCGTACTGGATCGATACCGCGGGTGAAGCAATCAGAACTCCGAGTTGGTAAACGAAACCCGGAAACAGGCTGCGCACGGCGTTCGGTGCGAGTTCGTTCAGGTGAGCCGGAATCACTCCAAAAGTGCCCTGCACGCCGAACTGCATCAAACATGCGCCAACCACGAGCGTGGAAAACGCGATGCCGAACGCCCAGGGATAGAGCGCGAGCAAGGCAATGCCGAGCGCAAGCATGATGGTGTGCCTCCTTCCCAGCGACTCTGAGAGATGGCCAAATAACGACGAGGAGGCAATAGCGCAGAGGTTGTATAGGATCGCTATTTCGGACACAGTGGACCTTGCAAACCCGTGCTCTGATTTCAAGAAATCGGGATAGAGATCCTGTGTGCCGTGGGACAGGCACGACATGACCGTCATCACCAGCAACAGGTAAGCGAAGCCCGTCCGATTCTCCCAGAGCACGCGAAACATGGTCCCGATCGAGCGCTGATGGTGTAACTGCCACGCACTCGATTCCGGAGCGCGGAGCGCAAGAATCGAAATCAAAATCGCAACCGTGAACCCGACACAAAACATGGCCCGCCAGCCAAGATGAGGAAGCACGCTTTCCATGGCCAGCGCAGCCAGCAGATATCCGAGCGGGTAGCCGCTCTGCATCAACCCTGAAATCAATCCGCGGCGGGCTCGTGGCGCGCTCTCCACCGCCAACGAGGCGCCCACGCCCCAGTAGCCTCCCATACCGATCCCATACAAGGCTCGCAGAATGACAAACGCTGCATAGTTTGGAGCGAACGCACTGAGCATCGTTACCGTGGAGAAATAGAGGACGCACGCAATCAGCGGACGGCGTCGGCCGAAGCGATCGGCAAGTGATCCAAAAAGCAGCGCGCCCACCGGCCTCATCGCCAAAGCGATCGAGATGGTCCAGACGATCGCGCGTTTTTCGACACGGAAATTCGCAGCGAGAGTGTCGACGAGGAAAATTACGACGAAGAAATCAAACGCATCTAAAACCCATCCCAGAATCCCAGCGGACACGGCGTACTGCCATCCGGGCGTTTCAGTTTCTTGAGGAGAAGGTTCGGGAGGCATGCAGTTTGGAGACGCCGGCCTAGTCCTTCACACAACGAAATCCAAGTGTGCCCGCGCGATCTTTACTCGGGGCCATCAGCAGCAGTTTTCCGTGTTGATCCAGACGGTACGCTTGCGGGAAGTACCACACGGATCCTTGGGGTTGATAATAGCTTCCTCCTCGCACCACCGCGCCGCGGGTATGCTCGTCCAGAAATTCGTCGGTCCACTGCCAGACATTGCCGACCAGGTCCTCCACGCCGAACGGACTCGCCCCCTTAGGATGAGCACTCACAGCATCCGGACCTCTTAGTTCTCGTCCCTTGTCTGGTATGGGCACGAGGGCAGCATCCCACGTGTTTCCCCACGGGTAGAGTCTCCCGTCGCTACCCTGAGCGGCATATTGCCACTCCCACTCATGAGGCAGCCGCTTTCCCGCCCAAGCCGCGTAAGCCCGCGCATCTTCGAGAGAGACCCAGGTCACCGGCTTGTTGCCCGCTCCGGCCGGATACGTGCCACTTTGCCAGTCACGAAGAAAGTTCAAATCGTCCTTGGGATGGTAGTGGGTCGCATCCAGGAACTTCTTGAACTCCGCGTTGGTCACGGGATAACGGTCGATCCAGAAAGATTCAATGTGCATCTGATGAGAGTGGTGCCTTCGCGGCGAGTCTTCCCATGGATATTGCACATCAACCCCAATCTCATTGAATCCTTCCAGTTCAATGCCATCCACTTTGAAGCTGAAATCGCCCGCAGGAATTCGCATCATGCCCTCAGGCTTGTCAGAGGCGGGGCTGGTCTTTTCAATGGCCGCCATCTTCTGGGGCGCAAAGGTCCAATCCGCCGAATAGCTGGCAAGAGACCGAGCCGAGAGATGCTTCATCTCAGCCAGCAGTTTTTGTAGGCGTCCATCCGTGGAATCTGCGGTGGCCAGAATCGCGCCGAAGCCGTGTGCCTCGATGGGAAATGTCAGAAACAGGGAACCATCCGAGACCTCAGGAGTGAGTTCGTTCCCATGCCACAAATCGAAGTAGTGAATTCCGTTCTGAGCCGGCAAGCGCAACTGGCGCCCCTCGATATCGTAGGAAGTGCGGCTGACCATGGTCCAAAGCGTGTTCTTTCCTTGCGGCCAGCGACTGGCGAAAATGCCTGCCTGTTCGGTCTCGGCATAGGGCTGCCACTCTGGACTGGCCAGGTAACTCGCCATCGCGCGCTCGATCGTAGCCACTCGTCGCAGCGCTTCCGCATCTCGAGCCGTAATCTGATTCCAAATGCCCCAGATATTCTCCCAGCTCTCGTACCCGACGCCATTAAAGAACGCATATTGCAGGTTATCGACCTTGCTGTGATTCCAGCGGTCGCAAACATTCACCATGTGCCGGG
>Ga0209166_10000385_pt1 | contig 51383 bp, 40 predicted proteins | sample Coa_R1_3_FD_187151 | JGI IMG/M metagenome (GOLD analysis project Ga0209166, IMG submission 187151) | Surface soil microbial communities from Centralia Pennsylvania, which are recovering from an underground coalmine fire - Coalmine... | ecosystem: Environmental > Terrestrial > Soil >...
TGTGTTCGGCGTCTCTCCAGGCGCGATCGCCTGCAGCGGCGGCACGGCCGCGCGCATCGCCTCCGCGCGGCGCGCAAGCTCGGCCCCGTCGCGGCCGATAACAAAGGCGCACATCATCGAGCGCCGGATCGTCTGCGGATCGCGTCCTTCGGCGGCGCAGTGGCGCTCCAGCACGGCCAGCTTGGCCCGGTAGGCGTCGGGCGCGAGGTTGACCGCGTTCCACTCGTCGGCGTAGCGGGCGACGATGCGCAACGTGCGCCGCTCGCCTCCACCGCCCACGATCAGCGGCGGGCCGGGGCGCTGGGCCGGCGCCGGGTGCAGCTCGGCGTCGTGCAGCGACCAGCGCTCACCCTCGATCGAGGCCTTCTCGCCGCTCCACAGCGCCTTGATCACGCGGAGACCGTTCTCCAGGTCGTCCATGCGCTGCTTCAACGGCGGGAAAGGGATGCCGAACGCCTCGTGCTCGGGCACGTTCCAGCCCGCGCCCACGCCCAGCTCTAGCCGGCCGCCGGAGAGCAGATCGACGCCGGCCGCCATGCGCGCCAGCAGCGCCGGGTGGCGGAAGGTCATGGAGCAGACCAGCGGCCCGAAGCGCAGCCGCGTGCTGCGGGCGGCGAGGTCGGCGAGCGAGATCCACGTCTCCAGGGCGTCGCGCTGGGGCCGGCCCTGCAGCGAGCAGAAGTGGTCCGAGCGCCACAGCGACTCATAGCCCAGCCCCTCGGCCAGGTCGCTGAAGTGGCGCCACCGCTCCCAGTTGATGCCTTCCTGGCCCTCGATCATCACGCCAAAACGCACGGCCCTCTCCGTTCGGGCGGCATGCAAAGCGGCCCGCCGTCCGGCATTGTACCGCGGCGGGCGCAGCCATCACCTCCTCGCCGTCTGTTTGCGTTACGTCGCTCTCGCGCTTGCCCGCGCTGCCCGTGGCTCGCTACGCTGACCGAGGCGGCGGAGGATTCGCTGTGACGGCAACGGCAACGGGCAAACGCTGGCTGCAACGGGCGCCGGCGGCGGCTACTTGCGACCTGGGCGGCGTTCCGCCCGCGATCGCGCGGCTGCTGGCTGCGCGCGGCCTGAGCGCCGCGCCCGCCGCCGAAGCGTTCCTGCGCGGCGCGCTCGAACGCGAGCACGATCCGTTGCTGCTGCCCAACATCGAGCCAGCGCTGGCGCGCATCGAGCACGCCATGCGCGATGGCGAACAGATCGCCGTCTTCGGCGACTTCGACGTGGACGGCGTCACGGCCACCGCGATCCTGGTCGAAGGGATCGCCTCGCTCGGCGGCAACATTATCCCCTACCTGCCCGATCGCTTCAGCGAGGGGTACGGCGTCAACAGCGCCGCACTCTCGGAGCTGCGCCGGCGCGGCGTCTCGCTCGTGCTCACCGCCGACTGCGGCATCAATGCCGACCGCGAGGTCGATCACGCCAACGAGATCGGCCTCGACGTGATCGTCGTCGATCACCACAGCATCCCCGGACGCCTGCCAGACGCCGTGGCGCTGGTGGACCCGAAGTTCAGCGATTCGGTCTATCCCTGCGCCGAGCTCTCGGCCGGCGGCATCGCCTTCAAGCTGCTGGGCGCGCTGGCGGAACGGTTGGGCCGCCCCTTCGCGCCCGAGCGGTATCTCGACCTGGTGGCGCTCTCCACCGTGTGCGACATGGCGCCGCTGGTGGGCGAGAACCGCGCGCTGGTGCGGCAGGGGCTGAAGGCGCTGCAACGCACGTCGCGCCCGGGGATCGTGGCCCTGGCCGAGGCAGCCGGCGCCGACCTGGCGAAGGCGACGGCGTGGACGCTCGGCTTCCAACTCGGCCCGCGGCTGAACGCTGCCGGCCGCGTCGCGCACGCGAACCTGGCCTATGAGTTGCTGTCCACGCACGACGAGGCGCGGGCGCGCGAGCTGGCGGCGAAGCTCCATGCGCACAACGTCGAGCGGCAGAAGCAGACGCTGCAGGCGGTCGAGGTTTCGCGCACGCTGATCGAGCACGAAGACCCGGAGGCGCCGCTGCTGATGGTCGGCCACGCGAAGATTCAGCAGGGGATCGTCGGCCTGGTGGCCAGCCGGCTGGCGGATACCTATCACCGCCCGGCCGTGGTCTATCAGCAGCTGGGCGAGTGCTGCCGCGGCAGCGCCCGCAGCATCCCCGCCTTCAACATCGTGGAGGCGCTGTACGCCGCGGCGCCGCTGATGACGCGCTTCGGCGGCCATCGCCAGGCGGGCGGCTTCACCGCGCCCAGCGAAAACGTGCCGGCGCTGCGCGAGGCGCTGGTGGAGCAGGCGCACGCCCAGCTCGACGGGCAGGATCTGACGCCGACCCTCGAATACGACGACGAGATCGACCTGGGCGGCTTCGGCAAGCGCGAGCTGCAGTGGTTTCCCTTCCTGGAGCCGTTCGGTCTGGGCAACCCGGAGCCGCAGTTCCTTGCCCGCGGGCTGGAGGTGCTCGATCGCCGCGCGGTGGGCGCCGACCGCACGCACCTGCAACTGCGCCTGCGCAGCAACGGCGTGGTCTGGCGGGGCATCGCCTTCGGCCTGGCCGAGGCCGCGCCGCGCCCCGGCGACCGTCTCGACGCGCTGTTCAGCATCCGCCCCGGCCGCAGCGGCGCCCCCGAGCTGCACGTCAAGGACTTCGCCGCGGCGAGCTAGCGGCAGGCGGCGCGCTCGGCCCTCAACCCCCGTCCCCCTTCTCCCAATCCTGGGAGAAGGGGCGATCGGGCGGAGTACGGCTCGGACGACGTCGGGTTAGCCGATAAAAGGTTGGAACGCTGGACGCCCGATCGCCCCTCGCCCAGGATTGGGCGAGGGGCAAGTGAGAGAAAGTGAGGGCCGGCCCTGGGCGATCCCGGCCACCGCCTGTTCAATCAGGTCATGAGCAAGTCTGAAGCGTCCCTCCACGACAGCGCGCCATCAAGAGCGATGGATCCCTCAGCCACGCTGTCTCTATACGGATGGCGAAGAGAATGGTTTACTTCGGATCCTGACGCGCCTATACTGCGCCGCAAGGCCGGCTCTTGTGCGCCCGGCCTTGCGCGCCGCAGAGTTCTTGCTCTGCCGGATCGGTCGCAAAGGGAGGAGTGAGGGTATGTCGCAGGGCCTGTCCGGGTATTGGAGCCGGCCCCTTCGCCGCCGCCGGCTCATGGCTGCAGGCGCGTCCTCGGCGGCTGCAGCGGCACTCCTTGCAGCGTGTGGAGGCGGCAACAACAAAACGGCCGCCGTTGCGACGAAGGCGGCCACAACGGCGGCTGCCTCTGCACCGACCGCGGCGAGCAGCGGCGCGACGGCCGCCGCCTCAGCAACACAGTCCGCCAGCCCGACGGCCGGCGCGGTGCCGGCTACCCCCGTGGGTCAGAAGGGCGGCATCCTGCGGGCGCAGATTCCGAACGTCTTCGACTCGACCGATGTGCACCGGGCGCTCGGCGACCCAACGCTGTGGACCTCGAACTATCTCTACAACAAGCTGGTGATGTACTCGAACCCGGACCAGGGCACGCTCGAGCCGGACCTGTCGGAGAAGTTCGAGGCGCCGGACGCCGCCACCTACATCTTCAGCCTGCGTAAGAACGTGAAGTGGCAGGCGCCGATCAGCCGGCCGTTTACCAGCGCGGACGTGCGCTGGCACATCGAGCGCCAGGCGAACGGCAAGCTGCTCGACGGCAGTGACGGCGGTTTCACGCGCCAGGTCTTTTACAAGACGATCAGCAAACTCGAGACGCCAGACGACTTCACCGTGAAGCTCACGCTGGCCGCGCCCAACGGCACATTCCTCGACCGCCTCGCGGCATACTTCAGCACCCTCCCAAACAAGGAGACGACCGAGAAGTTCGAGGCGACGCACCGCACGCTGACCGAGGAAGCGATGGTTGGCACGGGGCCATTCATCTGTGTGCAGCTCCGCGCCGGCCAGGAGGTGAAGTTCAAGCGCAATCCCGACTACTTCAAGCCGAACGAGCCCTTGCTCGATGGCTGGGTCGCCCCGCTCATCTTCGAGGATCCCGTCGCCTACCGTGCGGCGTTCCTCCAGAAGCAGGTCGAGAGCTGGGGAAGCCCCGATCCGAGCCAGACCAAGGCCGTGATCGATCAGAACAAGGGCGCGATGACCGAGGTCTTGACCGGCGTGGGCAATACGGTTGCGCTGATTATCAATCGGAACACACAGTTCAAGGACGTTCGCCTGGTCAAAGCAATGAATCAGGCGGCCGACCGCCAGAAGCTGATCCAGACCTTCCACCAGGGCCTCGGCCAGAACAGCGGCATCGTAACCTGGATCCAGGAAGGCTTCGCCATCCCGCCGGAAGAGCTGGGCAAGCTGCCTGGCTACCGCAGCGACCGCAACCAGGAGCTCAAGGAGGCGCGCGACCTGTGGAATGCCGGCGGCGGACCGGGGCTCGGCGACGTGGACATCACCGTGCCGGTGACCTGGCTGGCCAACTGGCCCGACACGCCGCAGATCATCACCAAGATGCTCAACGACAATCTCGGCGTCTCGCAATTCAAATCGAGCCAGAGCGATTACAACAAGGACATTATCCCCAACCTGGGCAACGGCAAGTTCCCGCACTGGTTCGGCTGGATCGGCCAGGTCAACTCACCTGATCCGCGCAATGATCTGCGCAACTCCTACCACACCAAAGGCAGCACGAATTACAACAAGGTGGGGCTGTTGCCGGGCGATCCGAACCTCGACGACCAGATCGACAAGGCGGCCACGCTCGTCGATCTGAAGCAAGCGGTTGCGGCCGTACGCTCGATCCAGGACGTGATCATGGCCAACGCCATGTTCGGCAACATCACGCTGTACAACTACATCAGCCGCACCGCCTACTGGAGCTACTACCACCCGCTGCTAAAGGCGCAGGCCAGTGCCGGCAAGCCGGGCGCCGGCTACAACATCTTCGCGGGCCACCTGCTGGCCAGATACAACTGGATCGATACTAAGGATCCGTCGTATCAGGGGCGTCCGCCAGCATCGCTGTAGGGACATGCTCGTCTGGGAGGAGGAGACCCTCCTCCCGGCCTCGCCCGGCAGCAGGACATCTGTACGAGTGTGCGAGGCGGACCGTGGGTCGATACATCGCTCGTCGGCTGCTGCTGAACCTCCTGGTGCTCTGGATCGTTGCCACGCTCGTATTCTTCGCCGTGCGCCTGCTGAAAGGCGACTACGTGAACGAGCGGCTCGGAGCCAACCTGGAGCTGAGTGCCAACAACCCGGTAGCGATCAAGCAAGCGAGGCACGAGCTCGGTCTTGATCAGCCGAAATGGCAACAGTACTTTACCTACCTTGGCCAACTCGCTCGGGGCAATCTGGGCAAGTCCTTCGAGACGCGGCGCACGACCTGGACGGAACTGGGTGAGCGCGTCCCGTTCACGCTTGAGCTGGGCACGCTGATCGCGCTGCTGTCGTTTGGTGTGGCGATTCCGGTGGGTATCATCAGCGCCGTGAGACAGGATACCTGGGCAGACTATGTGCTGCGCAGTTTTTCGATTCTCTCGGTAGCCACGCCCGTGTTCTTCATCGCGATCGTGATGACGTTCGTTACGCTCAAGTACCACCTGTTCACGATCGAGATCGTCAAGAGCCCGCACTTCTGGACCGACCCGAAGGCCGCGTTCTTCAAGTATCTGATCCCGGCGATCGCGGGCGGCATCGCCGGCGGTGCCGGCGTCATGCGCCTGCTCCGCTCGCAGATGCTCGAAGTGCTGCGCATGGATTACGTGCGTACGGCCCGCGCTAAGGGGATCGCTCCGAACGGCGTAATCCTGCGTCACGCCCTGAAAAACGCCATGATCCCGGTGCTGACCGTCATGGGCCTGACCGTGTCGAGCATTATCGGCGGTCAGATCATCCTCGAAAACATGTTTGGCATTCGCGGCGTTGGCAACTATCTGCTCTATACCATCACGAATCGCGACTATCCACCGTTTCAGGGCACGGTGATCATTATCGCATTCGTTGTGGTGACAGTGAACCTGCTGGTTGACATTATGTACGCCTGGTTCGATCCGCGCATCCGCTATACGTAGCTCCAGCGAATGTTGGCGGCGCGGACGGAGGGATGGGAAGGGTGGCCATGGCGAGAGCAGAAGCGGCCGCGGCCTTACCAGAGTTCATCCCCGCTTCGGTGCGTGACCTACCGGCTGGTCGCCGTGCGGTGGTTCGAACCGCGCGCTTCATGCGTAAACGGAAGTTGGGCGCATTCGGCGTCGTGCTCGTGATCGTGGTGCTGGTTGCCGCGATCCTTTCCCCGCTCCTGCAACGGTACGATGACAATCGTCAGTTCGTCGTGCGCAATCCAAACTATCAGGCCGCGCCGAGCGGCAGCGGCAACGTGCTCGCCCAGTTGCAGGCGGGGAAGAACGCAAACGACGTGTCGGAGTTCGTGACGGAGCGCTTCCAGTCGCCCAATGGCAAGCACTGGCTCGGTACGGACGCGTTCGGACGCGATATCTACGCACGTATCATTGTTGGCGCCCGGCTTGCGGCGCTGATCGGGATCTTCGCCTCGCTAATCGCGGTCACGACGGGCACGGTCTGTGGTGTCATTTCCGGCTACTTCGGCGGACTGGTTGACCTGATCTTCCAGCGCGTCGTGGACGGCGTGCAGGCGTTTCCAGCGCTGGTGCTGCTCTTGCTCATCGTCCAGGTGTTCAAGACTCCGCCTCTGTGGGTGACGATCGCGGCGCTCGGCTTCCTCGGCTGGGCGACTTCGGTGCGTGTGGTGCGCTCGGCCGTGCTCAGCATCAGGCAACAGCCCTTCATCGAAGCCGCCCGCTCGTGCGGCGCCGCCGACATTCGCCTGATGCTGCAGCACGTGCTGCCGAACGTGGTTGCGGTGGTCCTGATCCTGTTCTCCATCGGTATCGGCGCCTACATCCTCGCCGAAGCCGCGCTCTCGTTCCTTGGACTTGGCCCGCAAGGCGTGACTACATGGGGCAAGATGGTCGAGGCCGGACGGAACGGGCTCGACCTGCATCCGTGGGAGTCGCTGTTCTCTGGCGCCGCGATCACGGTCGCAGTGCTTGGCTTTAACCTCGCGGGCGATGCCCTGCGCGACGAGCTGGACCCGCGGCTGCGCGGGCGCTGAGGCAAGAGGCCGCGATCAGGACGCCGGCGAATACGGCACCGACCCAGCGTGTGCGAAGATGGATGCGGACGCGACGCGGCGCCGCGCCGAGGGCAGCGATGACGACCAGGACGCGATCGAGTAAGGCACGGCCGGCGAAGCCGAAGCCGGAGTTCATTTCGCGTGAAGAGGGCTGGCAGATCCTTGAAGAGCAGGCGCAGAAGAACCCGGGCCTGAGCGCTGCCGAGTTCATTCGCAAGTGGGATGCGGGCGAGTTCGAGAATCCGGACACGCCGGCGATCATCAGCGTCTACATGCTCCTGCCCCTTGTTCGGTAGGACGCCGGCCGGGGCGATTGCTGCGTATGCTGCAACCTTGCAGCGTGCCTTTTCGTGCGTGATGCGCGAGGTCGTGCGACCTGGCGGCTATCATCCGTCGAGCGAGCCGGCGCTGTTGGTGCTCGCCCGCGGTGATCAGGTCTCTCTGCCCGGCACATCGCCGGCGCTGGCTCTGGAGGCGCGTGAGTGGTACACGTTCGTCGAGCAGCGTGAGGCACACGTATCGGCACGTTGGCGCGTGCAGCTTACCGGCTATGACTACGCCTTGCGCTCACCGGATGCGCGCAGCGAGTTCCTGGCCTTTCATCTGCATCCCGACGTGCCGAATTCCGCCTCTCCGCATCTGCACCTCGGCTCGGCGTTGCTGCGCCGTCCGTCATTCGCCACGGCACAGATTCCAACGGGCTGGGTGAGCAGCGCGGAAGTCCTCCGGCTGCTGATCCGCGATCTCGGCGTGCGACCCCTGCGGCCCGAGTGGGACGCTCTGTTGATTGAGGCGAGCAGTGCGCGCTCGACCGCGCGGGCGACGCCGTGATTGCCACCGCCGCGCTATACTCGCCTGCGGATGCAAAACCACATGCCGCACCGCGGCGAGGAGACGAGAGATGGACGAGCGCGCCGAGGCCGCGAAGAAGACCACGCTGCTGATGATCCCCTACGGGCTGTACGTGCTGGGTGTGAAGGACGGCGACGATCTCAACGCCGGCACCGTCAACTGGGTGACGCAGTGCTCCTTCAAGCCGCCCCTCGTCGCGATGGGCGTGAAGAAGGACAGCCACCTCTACAGCCAGCTCAAGAGCGCCAAGACCTTCGCCCTCTCGTTTTTGGAAAGCGGGCAGAAGGACGTGGCCTTCGCCTTCTTCCGCCCGGCCAAGGTCGAGGGCAACGCGATCAGCGGCCAGCCGTTCGAGACGGCCGAGACCGGCGCCCCGATCATCAGCAGCGCCCCCGCCTGGGTCGAGGGCCGCATCGTCGGCGAAGTGGACAGCGGCGACCATAGCTGCATGGTGGGCGAGGTCACCAACGCCGGCCTCAAGCACGAGGCGAAGCTGCTGACACTGGACGAGGTCGGCGTCAAGTACGGCGGCTGATCGCCGCGGGCAGCCGAGCAGCGGCGGATGTGCCGGGGCCGAGATCGGCGAGCGCCGGTTCTCGGCCCGGCACGTCCATCCCGCGCGGCAGCGGCCGGCTTCTGCGAACCGTCATCCGTTCCTAGCCGTCCTCTCCTAACCGTCCTCTAATGAAGCGCCGGTACGATGCGCCAAAGCGCCGGTGGCGGGCGGAGCCACCGCCGGAGAACGTGCATGGCGAACGTACTGATCGTCGACGACGAGCCAACCATCCGCCGGCTCGTGCAGCTGGTGCTCGAGCTCGAAGGGCACCGGGTAACCACCGCCGGCAACGGCCAGCAGGCGCTGGACCGCGTGGGCGAGCAGGCGCCGGACGTGTTGCTGCTCGACGTGCGCCTGCCCGGCATGGACGGCCGGGAGCTGCTGCGGCGCGTCGATGCCCTGCACCTCGATACGCGGGTGATGCTGCTCAGCGCGATGCCGGGCCTGGAGCGCGAGACAGCCGGCAGCGCCGACGCCGTGCTCAGCAAGCCGTTCGAGCTCGAACATCTGGTCGAGGCGGTGGATCGCCTCGCCGCACGCTGAGGCCGCGGCGCCCGGGCGAGTGTCCCCTCACACCCGGTCTGCTCACACGCTCAATGATCGTTTGCCGGCTGGCGCCAACTGCGCGGCAAGCCGTACGGTGGAGCACGTCGGGCCGCGGCGCCGGCCCACGCATGCCCGCCGCACGGCCATACGTGCGCGGCGTCTGAGGCAGCGGCCTGGATCCTCATTGCGCGTCTGAGCAGTACACCGCCAACGAAGCCTGGTACCTCGCGCTCACGCGGCGCTGGGCGCGGCGGCTACGCGCCGGCGGCCAGGCCGGCGTCTGCCACGAGCCGGCGCCGGATATCGACTTCGCCGAGCGCGTGCTCGGCCTGCGGACGGGCTTGCGCGTGCTCGACCTCGCCGCGGGCTGGGGCCGCACCAGCGTGGAGCTGGCGCGGCGCGGCTACGATGTCACCGCCTTCGATCTCTCGCCGGACCTCGTGGCGTTGGGACGCGAACGCGCCGCCGCGGCCGGCCTGGCCGTCGCCTTCGTGCAGGGCAGCGTGCGCCGGCTGCCCGACCTCGGCCGCTTCGATGCGGTCTGCGCCTTCTACGACGACTGCCTGCTCTCCGGCGAGACGGAGGCGGAAAATCTCGCGGCTCTGCAGCGCGTCGCCGCGGCGCTGCGGCCCGGCGGCGCGCTGCTCTTCGGCACCACGGACTGCCCGCCCGTGCTCCCGCCCTGCCAGGCGGCCACGCGCCGCGAGAACGATGAGACGATCGAAGAGACGATCACCTTCGATGCGGCGACGGGCACCGGCACCAGCGTGCGCATGCATCGGCACGCGGATGGCCGCGTGGAGCGGTTTGTACGTCGGCGGCGGCACTATTGCCTGGACGAGGCCGCGGCGCTGCTGGCGCGCGCCGATCTGCGCCTGGCCGGCGCCTGGTGCGCCTACGACGAAGCGCTGCCCTACGGCGCCCGCTCCGAAGGCATGGTGCTGGCCGCGCGGCGCGACGCGGGCTGAGCGGTCTCTTGCCGGATCTGCCTGAAGCGCCGAATCGCGGCACGCGGCGCTGCGACATGGCATGCATCGCGCTAAGCTGGGGGCGGCGGCAACATGCCGCGCGGAGGCGGAAGCGATGACTTCGGCGCAGGCGACCGTGTCTCAGGCGGAACAGGGCCAGGGCTACGACGTGATCGTTGTCGGCGCCGGCAACGCGGCGCTGTGCGCGGCGCTCTCCGCGCGCGAGCACGGCGCCAACGTCCTGGTGCTGGAGAAGGCGCCGCGCCACCTGCGCGGCGGCAACACCGCCTTCACCGCCGGCGGCTTCCGCTTCGCCTACGACGGCTTCGAGCAGCTTCGCCCGCTGCTGCCCGACCTTTCCGACGACGAGACCGCCGGCATCGAGGTCGGCAGCTATCCCCGCGCCCAGTACTACGACGACCTGATGCGCGTCACCGAGGGGCTGGCCGATCCGGGCCTGGTTGAAACGCTGGTGAACGAGAGCCAGGCCACCGTGCGCTGGCTGCAGCAGACGGGCGTGCGCTGGGTGCTGATGTACGGCCGCCAGGCGTACCGGGTCGAAGGCAAGCTGCGCTTCTGGGGCGGCCTGGTGATGGAGGCGGTCGGCGGCGGTCAGGGGCTTTCCGACCAGGAGTTCGGCCTCTGCGAGCAGACCGGCGTGGCGGTTCGCTACGGCACGAAGGCCACCGGCTTGCTGCAGGACCGGCAGGGCCGCATCACCGGCCTGCGCGTCTTCGGGCCGGATGGCAGCGAGGAGATCGCGGCGGGCGCCGTGGTGCTGGGCGCCGGCGGCTTCGAGGCGAACCCGGAGTGGCGCACGCGCTATCTGGGTCAGGGCTGGGAGCTGGCCAAGGTGCGCGGCACCCGCTACAACACCGGCGACGCGATCCGCATGGCGCTCGAGGCGGGGGCGCAGCCCTTCGGCCACTGGTCCGGCTGCCATTCCGTCGCCTGGGATCTGAACGCGCCGCCCTTCGGCGACCTGAAGGTCGGCGATCTCTTCCAGAAGCACAGCTACCCGCTGGGCATCATCGTCAATCTCGACGGCAGGCGCTTCGTGGACGAGGGCGCCGACTTCCGCAACTACACCTATGTGAAGTACGGCCGCGCCATCCTCGGCCAGCCGCAGCGGACCGCTTTCCAACTCTTCGACGGCAAGGTGATGGACATCCTGCGCGATGAGTACCGCATCGCCCGCGCGACCAAGGCGACGTCGGACACGATCGGCGGCCTGGCCGAGGCGCTGGGCATCGAGCGCGAGGGGCTGGAGCGCACCGTGGACGAGTACAACGCCGCCGTGCAGGATGGCGCCTTTAACCCCGCCGTGCTCGACGGCAAAGGCACGCGCGGCATTGCGCCGCCGAAGAGCAACTGGGCGCAGCGGCTCGATTCGCCGCCCTACACCGGCTTCGCCGTCACCTGCGGCATCACCTTCACCTTCGGCGGCCTGCGCATCGACTCGGCAACGGCGCAGGCGCTGGACACGGAGGACCGGCCCTTGCCCGGCCTCTACGCCTGCGGCGAGTTGGTGGGCGGCCTTTTTTATCACAACTATCCCGGCGGCGCGGGGCTGATGTCCGGCGCCGTCTTCGGGCGCCGTGCCGGCGCCTCCGCGGCAACGGCCGCGCTCGCGCTGCGTCGCGCCTGAGCCACGTGTGCCCTCACCCCCCGCCCCTCTCCCAATCCTGGGAGAGGGGGGCTCTACGCCGCGCCTTCAGCCCCAACCCTCCCGCGGTAGATCTCCCCTTCCCCTGGGATTGGGGGCCAAGGGATGAACCGGGGGATGGGGGCCAGCGGCGCTACTGCGCCAGCGAGCCGGAGCCAAGCTGGTCGCCGGGCTCGGTACGCGAGCGCCGGATCGTGCCCACTGGCAGCTCCAGCACCGACTTCGCGCCCTTCGCGCCGAAGGAGATCCGCCACGGCTTCAGGTTCGGCGCCGTCTTGACCACGCGCATGCCCGCATCCAGGTAGACCACATCCAGCGCGATGCGCATGAAGAACATGTGCACCGACGAGCACGGCGCGATGTGCAGGCCGCGGCCCTCCGCCAGGCTGCCCTTGCCCATCAGCCCCACAAAGCGCGTCCAGGGGTTGTTGGCCACGCCGATCTCGCGCCCCATGGTGGTGCCGCGGGTGAGATTGATGAACTGTACCGTGCGCACGCGATCATCCTTGAGCTAGGATCTAGCGCGCTCAGCCCAGCGCCAGGGGGCGCCGCGAACCAGGTCACGGTGCCAAGACGCCGGCTCGGTAGGGCGCCAAACACAGCGAAAGCCCGGCGTGCAGCCGGGCTTCCGTCAGTATGCAATGGTCGACACGGTCGCGGTGTGGCGCACACTGGTCCACCGCCACGGGCCCGGTGCCCGTTAGTCCGTGACCTCGGCCACGATCTCTTCCGGCTTGCCTTTGGCGCGGCGCACCACGCGCACGCGCACAACGTTGACGTCGCGCACGAGCTGCTTGGCGCGGCGGTAGGCATCCTGGTAGTCGTAGGCATAACCCAGCGGACCGACTTCCGCGTCTTGCAGACCGAGCTGCCCCGCGTCCTCGTCGTACTCCACAAAGAACTTGTTCAGCGCCATGACGTGCCTCTCTCGGGACTGATGACCGCCGCGACGGGTCGGCGCGGCTTGCGCCACCACTATTATCGCCCGCGCCTACCCCGTAGCACGATACCGCCGGCCGGCTATTTGCACGTTTAATGCAATGTTCACACAAGCAGCGGTGAAGCCGATGGACTCCGACATGACGCGACCTGCACGCAGCCGGCCCTGGATCGGCGAGCCTGGACAGCGCACGCCGCTCGGCTACGACAGCAGCCGGCCCGCCTCGGCCCTTCCCCCTCGTAGCGCTTTCCGTCACCCTGCAAGCAGACGGCCTACCACCCCGCCGCACGCTGGAGGCCAGTCGCAGGAGAGCGACCATGCGCATGACCCCAGACGGCATCCCGGTGCCGCCGCCTTCAGCCGACGATGTGCTCTTCCGCGAACAAGACGGCATCGGCTGGGTAACGCTCAACCGCCCCGTTGTGCTCAACGCGATCGACTGGTCGCTGCGCCGCCGGCTGATGGCCGCGCTGGAGTGGGCGGAGCGCGAGGATGCGGTCAAGGTCGTCATCCTGCACGGCGCCGGCCGCTCCTTCTGTGCCGGCGGCGATATCCAGTCCACGCCGTCGGAAGACGGCCTGCCTTCACCCGGCGCCATGGAGATCTGCATGGCGATCTGGCGCCTGCCCAAGCCGGTGATCGCCGCCGTGCAGGGACACGCCGTCGGCCAGGGCTGCGAGCTGGCCGGCATCTGCGACCTGACGATCGCGGCCGCCGACGCGAAGTTCGGCGAGATCCAGATCCGCCACGGCTTCGGCCCGCCGATCCTGATCTCGCCCTTCCTTACCGGTCCGAAGCAGGCGAAGGAACTGCTGCTGCTCGGTGAGATGTATGACGCGTACGAGGCGCGGCGGCTCGGCCTGGTCAACCGCGTGGTGCCGGCCGAGCGGCTGCTGGCCGAGGCCGAGCAGATGGCGAGGAAGATCATCGCGCTCAAGCAGAGCACCGTGCGGTTGAACAAGCTGCTGGTGAACCGCGTGCACGAGCTGGCCGGCCTGCCCGCCGCGCTCGACTACCGCGCCGACCCGCTGGTGCAGGCGTACGTGCAGGGCGCGGACTCGACGCAGAGCGAGCACCTGCGCGTGCTGCGTGATCAGGGCTGGGAGGCGTTCCGCGCCTCGCGCGACGCCCTCTACCGCGAGCAACGCTGAACGCGGCCATCGGCCCTCACTCCAGCTCACGTACCCCTCTCCCAATCCTGGGCGAGGGGCGATCCAGTGGTGCTGACGCGTATGGCGTCGAGTTGGCCGGCGCGCCCCTGCAGCAGATCGCTAACCCGACGCCCTCCGGAACGCTCCAACCCACGATCGCCCCTCCCCCTCTCCCAATCCTGGGCGAGGGGGAGGGGTAAGGGGGTGAGGGTGAGGGCCGCCCCGTCTGTCAGCGCACGCTGGCGTCGTACTCCATCGCGACGTGGCCGGCGTCCTGGAAGCGCTGGTACTCTTCCTCGCTGCAACCCAGCAGCTCGCGGTAGACGTAGTCGTTGTGCTCACCGAACATCACCGGCGGCTGGTAGAACTCGACCGGCGTCTCGCCGAACTGCCACATCGGCCCCAAATATTCGTACTCGCCCGCGTCGGCCTGCCGCTGCCGGCGGAAGAAGTTGCGGGCGCGCAGCTGTGGATCGTCGAAGGTGCGCGACGCTTCCAGCACCGGCGCCGCGGCCACGCCCTCGGCCTGGCAGCGGCGCATCACCTCGTAGTCCTCCAGCTCAGCCGTCCAGGCGCCGATCAGCGCGTCCAGCTCGCGGAAGTTGGCGGCGCGCGCCTCGTTCGTGGCGAAGCGCGGCTCCTCGGCCCAGGCGGGGCTGCCCATCGCCCGCTTCAGCCCCTCCCAGGCGGCATCGTCGGTGCAGTGGATGCTGACCCAGCGGTCGAGCGATGCTTCGGCCGTGCCGGGGGAGCGCGCCGGGTAGACGCCGCAGGGCGCGCGGCCGAAGACATCGCGGTTGCCGATCGTGCCCTGCACGCGACGGTTCAGGGTGTAATCCATGATCGCCTGTGTGAACATCGACGCGGCGTTTTCGGCCTGCGCGATCTCGATCAGCTGGCCCTCGCCCGTCTTCTCGCGCTGCCAGAGCGCGGCCATCACGGCGAAGGCACCCTGGGCGCCCGCCAGGTAGTCGCCGGAGTAGATCGCGGTGTTGGCAGACGGGTCCGTGTCTTCGTAGCCGCGCAGCAGCGTGTGGCCCATCACCCCTTCGAGGTGCACGCCGAGGGCGCGGGCGGTGCGATACGGCCCGCTGCTGCCGTAGGCTGGCACGCGCACGAAGATGATGCGCTCGTTCGCCTGCCGCAGCCAGTCGTAGGTGATGCCCAGCTTCTCCATGGTGCCGGTGGCGTTGTTCTCGTAGACCACGTCGGACCTGGCGACGAGGCGCTGCAGCAGCTCCAGCCCTTCCGGTCGGCGGAGATCGACGGTGAAGCTCTTCTTGTTGCGGAAGATGCTGACGAAGGTGGGGCCGTAGTTCCAGGGGCGTGGGCCAAGCTGGTTTCTGGGAAAGCCGCCCGACCATGCGGGCGAATTCTCGATCATGGCCGCAGGCGGGTGCGCCATCGCGCCGCGGGTCAACGGCTGAAAGACGAACGGATTTTCGACCTTGATGACTTCGGCGCCGAGGTCGCCCAGCAGCATCGTGGCGAACGGCCCCGCCCAGACGACGCAGAGATCGATCACGCGGTAGCCCTCGAGCGGCATGCGTCCCGTCATCGCAGCACCCCCTCGCCCGTCGCGGCCGCGATCGCGGCTTCGCTGACGCCGGCCTCGCGCAGCACCTCCTGCGTGTGCTCGCCCAGCAGCGGCGCCGGGCGGCGTAACTGCCAGCCGCCCTGCTGCATGATGAACGGCCGCCCGGCCATCTCGACCTCGCCCATCAGCCGGTGCTCGGCCTTCTGCCAGAAGCCGCGGCCGCGGAAGTGCTCGTCCTCGTACATGTCCTGCATGGTGAAGAGCGGACCGCACAGCACCCTGGCGCGCCGCGCCTCGGTCCAGATCTCGCGTTTCGTGCGCTCGATGCACCAGGCGATGAAGTTCGCGTTCCACTCCTCGATGATCGCCGGGTTCAGCCGCGCGAGCGGGTCGGCGTACTTCGGGTCCAGCGCCCATTCCGGCGAATTGAGCATGTCGAGCACGCGATCGGGATACAGCCCGGCGCCGTTGAAGTCCACGTAGCCGTCGGCGCAGGCGTAGATGCCGCCGGGCATGCCGGCCGCCGCGCCGGCGGTGCGCACCATCCTGCGCCCGCTGAACTGGTAGCCGATCGCCGCGGCGTGGCGCCGGTCCACGCCGCCGAGTTGCGTCTCCGCCAGGGAGATATCGACCCGCTGGCCGATACCGAAGCGCCTGCTCGCGAACAGCGCCCCGGCAGCGGCGACGGCCACGGCGGAACCCGACTCGAACAGCGCCGCCGTGCCGGCCATCTTCACCGGCTCGCGCTCGGTGAGGCCCATCGAGTACATCTCGCCGCCGAAGCCGTACAGCACCAGCTCGGAGGCGCGGTAGTCGCGGTACGGCCCCGTCTGGCCGAAGTTTGAGACGCTGATCAGCGAAAGCGAGGGCTTGCGCGCTTGCAGCGTCTCCCAGCCGATGCCCAGCCGCTCGATCACGCCGGGGCGGAAGCTCTCGACCACGAGGTCGGCGCGATCGGCCAGCCGCAGCAGCGCCGACCGGGCGGCCTCGCGCTTCAGATCCAGCACCACGGAGCGCTTGTTGCAGTTGAGGTAGAAGAAGAGGCCGCTCTTCTCCGGGTGGGGCGCGTCGCCCTGGAACGGTCCCAACGCCCGCGCCGGGTCGCCGCCCGGACGCTCGATCTTGATCACGTCGGCGCCGAAGTCCGCCAGCAGCCGCGTGGCGTACGGTCCGGCAACGTGGCAGGTCAGATCGAGAACGGTGACATCGTCAAACGCCTGCATGCGCTCAAGCCCTCGCTGGCTGATGCTGCGCCGGGCCCGCCGGAACCGGTTCGTCGCGCGGCGCGCTGGGCGCTTCCGGCTTCACAGTGGCGCGTTAAGACGCGCGACGCAAGGGGATCGCGGCGCCCGTACGGCGCGTACCGGCTGCTGCCGTAGCCGGCGCTTCCGTGCAACACTGTGCGACAAGCGCTCAGCGGCGGAGGCCTGGCATGGCGCGTTCGTCAAGGACTTTAGCGGCTCCGGGCATGGCCGTCGCGGCGGTCCCCGCGCCGGCGGCGCCGGCCGCCGAAGCGGCTCCCGCGCTCTGGCGCATCGCCGGCATGACGCTGGCGCACTTCGTCAACGACTCCTACGGCCAGTATTTGGCGATCCTGCTGCCGCTGCTGGCGCTGAGCATCGGCTTCGACGTGGGGCGCGCCAGCATCATCGTCACGGCGTACACGATCACTTCGTCGATCATTCAGCCGCTGCTCGGGCACCTTGCCGACCGCTACACGACGCGGCTGATCTCGGTGATCGGCCTGGCCGCCTCGGCCGTGGGCGGCTCGTTGCTGGGCGTGGCGCCCAGCTTTCTCGTGCTCGTGCTCTTTGCGGTGCTGGCCGGCCTTGGCACGGCGATGTACCATCCGCAGGCCGCGGCCATGGTCGTGGCCAGCGCGGGGCGGCGCAAATCGACCCTGATGTCGGTGTATCTCGTCGGCGGCAGCGCCGGCTTTGCGCTCAGCCCGAAGATCGTCCAGGCCGTCGCCGGCCACGATCTGCACGCCACGCCGTACCTGATGGCGCCCGGCCTGCTGATGGCGCTGGCGCTGCTGCTGTTCGCGCCGCGCAACTGGGCGCCGGCGCGCGGAAGCGAGGCGCTGCCCTCGCTCTGGGGTGTGCTGCGCGCCCACCGGCGCATCCTCGGGCTGCTGCTGGGCATCGTCGTGCTGCGCTCGTGGACGCAGCTCAGCGTCTCCACCTTCCTGCCCTTCTACTACAGCCACCGCTACGCCGACCATCACTACGCCGCGAGTCACGCGGCCAACGTGATCACGGTCTTCAGCCTGACCGGCGCCTTCGGCGGGCTGCTGGGCGGCTTCCTCGCCGATCGCTTCGCGGCGAAGCCGGTGATCGTGCTCTCCTTGATCGCCGCGGGGCCGCTGCTGCTCGTGCTGCCGCGGCTGGACGGCGCCTGGCTCTACCTCGTGGCGGCCGGCAGCGGCATCCTGCTGCTTTCGAGCTGGAACGTGCTGACCGTCCGCGGCCAGACGCTGCTCTCGCGGAACGTAGGCATGGCCTCCGGGCTGATGCTTGGCTTCTCGATCGGTCTGGGCGGCCTCGGCGCCATTCCGCTCGGCTTCGTGGGCGACCGGATTGGGCTGCTGCCGGTGCTGGTCTTCTGCGCCGTGCTGGCGCCGCTGGCGGGTCTGCTGGCCCTGCGCCTGCCGGACTAGCCGACGACCGTGCACGGCGTGGGTGCGGCGGATCGTGGGTCGTGGCTGGCGCCACGAAGGGCGCAGTTGATTGGAGTTGCCTACTCCATCGCCATAGGGCTGAGCTTCTCCACATGATTTTGCAGAACGTCGCTGGCATCGCTGGCGGAGCGGCCGCGGTAGACTTCGCCGCAACTGACGGCGGCGTGCCTAACGTAGCGCACGTCATGGACCGTAACTGAAGGTTAGTTTACTACCTGCTGCGGAATAGGCGAACGCTCCCTGGCCGGGGTAGAGCCGCGTCGATTGCTGGTACTGCCCTGTGCTTGCGCCGTACACGTAAACGGCGTCGGCACCGGTGAGCGTGACTGGCGCCGTGATAGGGTCGCCAGTCATCACCCACTGGCCGGCAGGGAGCGTGATGGGGGACAAGGGCGCGCCGCAGGACTGGCAGAGTGTCTGCGGAATGAGCAACACATGATTGTCGGTGGGGAAGTACGCCCAATAGCCGACCCCCGGCTTGGTATCGGTCGGAGAAACGGCCGCGTACGTCATCCCACCCGGCGCGAGCGTATAGAGTTGGACGTTTTCGGGTATCCCCGCCCCAGCCTGGGTAACGGAAATTAGATTCCAGCCAGCGGAGTAGGGAATCAGCAGCGGCGGTGGGCCACCGGTGGGCGTCGCTGTCTGCGCGACGCCAGTGTGTGGCGCTGCTCTGCCGCCGGCGAGGAACAAGAGCAGCGGCAGCCAGAGCAGTGACGTATACCAGATGGCGAATCTCATGGTCTCACCCCGGAACGCCGACCTCATCGGCTGCGGCTGCTCTCTCCATGCCTAGCAGTCCGGTAGCCCAGCGTCCCAGCGCATACCCCACGGATAGGCGGGTGTCTCGCGCTGGATGCTGGCGACGTTCGGCAGACCGCACTCAGGCGAGGTGGTGTTGCGGTTGCTGTCGAAGACATCGCTGTTAACAAAGTAGTCGGACACGATGGTGGAGAAGTTCTGGCCGTTGTACTGGAACCACGACTCAACCATGTCGCCTGTGGCCTTGGTTGGTGAGGTTTGGGCGAAGGTCGTTTGCGGGCTCTGAGCGCCACCGACTGCCTCTTGGACCGCCGCGGCTCGGTACATGTAGCCGAGGTTACTCTCGGTCGCGTCCAGGATATAGCTCCCGTTCACGCCGGTGTACACGACGTTGGTGTAGCTGTGCACGTCGTACGTCTGCTGCGTGTTGGGCGCGGTTCCGGACAGATTGCACCGTACGGTGATTCCGCCCGTAGCTGCCGGGTAGTAGTCGTAGCGCGATGTACCCGAAGCGCAGCCGACGCCGTTCCACTGGCGGGTAGTCGTGTTGTAACCCTGGCCCTGGTAGGTGGTGGCCGCGAACCACTCGAAGCCGGCCGCGTTCTGCGCGTACCCGACCTGATAGAAGACGTCGTTGTCTGTGTACGCGTCGATGTACGTAAACGCTTCGCCCAAGTTGGTGAGGTTGGTTCCCGGCTGCGGCGTTTGGAGGACGGCGAGGTACCGGTCGGCACCGCTCGGGGAGCTAGAGAGGTAGAAGCCACTGTAGCCGCCGCCGTTGTTCACGAACCCGGTGTTCTGGTAGAACCACTGCTGGCCGCTGACGTAGTTGAACGCGTTGGTAGTGCTGGGGCCATTGTCGGTGACGGTGACGTAGCCCGGAACGCTAGGGCAATAGGCATCGCAGGCGTAGACGGCGTAGTAGAAGTTCGTCCCGGCTGCGAAATTGCCATACGTCATGGCGAGTTGGTTGGCGGTCCCGCCATAGAAGTACTGGTAGCTCTGGCCGCCGTCAGTGGACTGGTAGAAGTAGAAGTAGGTCGGGCTGCATGCCCCCTGCTGCTCGACGATTAGGCTCATCTCCTCGTTCCAGTTGAACGGGTTGGTGGAGAAGTAGGCCTTCGGCGTCGAGGTGCTACAGGAGCTTGCTTGGTCCCAAATCAGGCCACCACTACGGGGCGTCTCCGGTGGTGGAGATGGTGCGGGGGTACGGCTCAGCCGCCGTGGGCGCGTTCCTCGGCGGCGCGGTCGCGGCCGCAGAGGGCGATCAGCTCCTCGTGGTACTCGAACCAGACCGTGTGATAGCTGTCTTTCAACGGCGAGGCGAGCATCGAGGCGTCGCCGGCGCGCAGCGCGGCCAGGGCACGCTCGAAGCGGTTCGTATAGCCACCGAGCCGGGAGAGATGCGCCGCGGTTTCCTCCAGCAGCGGCCGCAGCTCGGCGTGCAGGGCGCCCAGCGTGCGCACGAGGCCGGCGAAGGCAGCTTCCGTCTGCGCGCCGGCGGATGACTGCTGCCAGTCGCTCACGAGCTGCTTGAAACGGGCGTTGAGCAGCAGAAAGCGCCCGTAGCAGGACTCGATTGCATCCGCGGCGACGGCGGCGCGCTCGGCGGCGAGTTGCTCGCTGAGCCAGGCGCGGCCGTCCGGCGTGAGCATTACCCCGCGCGGCGTTGCGCGGAAGCTGGCGGCGTTCCCCGCGATGCAGGCTTCGATCGCCGGCTGCGTCGCGCCGAGTGCGGCGGCGGCGCGCGCCGGTGGGCAGAGGCCCTTCAACTGCACTGTGCGCGCCAGTTCAAGCAGCGTCACCTGCTCGCGGCCCGGCGCGGCGGCGCTTGCGGCCGGCGCCGGCTCCGCGCTCAGCTCTACCCGCCAGCGGCGCAGCGTGCGCAGCTCGGCGATCTCGGCCGCCCCGGCCGCGCGGCAGTCGCCCAGGAACAGCCGGCCCGTGCCGCCGTCCACCGTCACCAGCGCACCCTCGGCGATCAGCGCGTCGCCCAGGCGCAGGCCCGCGTCGTCGATCTGTGCGCCCGCAACGCTGGTGACGGCGGGGATGCCCCAGCTTCGGGCGACGACCGCGGCGTGGCTGGCGACGCCGCCGCTCGCGGTGACGATGCCGGCCGCCCGCACCATGCCGTGCACGTCGGCCGGCGAGGTCTGCTCACGGGCGAGCACCACGGCAACGCCCTTCGCGCTCAGCTCAGCGGCGCGGCCGGGGTCGCAACAGAGCACGCCCGCGCCGGCGCCGGGTGAGGCCGCGAGGCCACTCGCTATCGGCGCCGCCTCCGGGTCGACGCGCACCGCGGCCGCGAGCTGCTGCAGCACGCCGTCGTCGATGAGCGCCACCGCCTCGGCCTTGCTGAGGGGAAAGTCCGGCTCTTCCGCCATGGCCACGGCGATGCGCACGGCGGCGAGGGGGCTGCGCCGGCCGATGCGCGTCTGCAGGATGCAGAGGCGGCCGCCGCTGACCGTGAACTCCACGTCGCAGAGGTCGCGGTAATGCCGTTCGAGCGTGCGCAGCGTCTCGATCAGTTCGGCGTAGACCTCGGGGAGCTGCCGCTGCAGCGTGTCCAGGCCGGAGACCGTGTGCGTGCCGGCGACCACGTCCTCGCCCTGGGCGCGCGGCAGGTAGTCGCCGTAGGGCGCCGCCTCGCCCGTGGCCGGGTTGCGCGTGAAGGCGACGCCGGTGCCGGAGCGGTCGTCCAGGTTGCCGAACACCATCGCCTGCACGGTCACGGCCGTGCCGAGCTGATCGGAAATGTTCTCCCGCGCGCGGAAGACGCGGGCGCGTTCGGAGTTCCAGGAGCGGAAGACGGCCTCGATTGCGCCACGCAGCTGTGCATGCGGCCCGCCCGGAATACCGGGCGGCACGCGCTCGGCCGCCAGCCGGCGGACACGTTCGGCGGCGGCGAGCCCGCCGCTGACGCTGCCGTCTGCTGCCGCGGCGGCGCCGATCTCGGCTTCGGGAAGGCCGAGCACGATCTCGGCATACATGCGAGAGAAGCGCAGCCAGGTGTCGGCGGCGAAGGCGGGGCTGCCGCTCTGCGCCGCGAGCCGGTCGCGGATCGCCGGCGTGATGCCGACGTTCAGCAGCGTGTCCATCATCCCCGGCATGGAGACGGGCGCGCCCGAGCGCACGGAGACGAGCAGCGGCGCCGCCGGATCGCCGAAGCGGCGACCCGTGTGCGCGGCCAGCCGTTCGAGCTGCGCGGCGATCTGCTCGTCCAGGTCGTCGGGCCAGCCGGAGCCCAGATAGCGCCGGCAGACCGCCGTGGTGATCGTGAAGCCGGGCGGCACAGGCAGGCCAAGCCCGCGCGTCATCTCCGCCAGCCCGGCGCCCTTGCCGCCGAGCAGCGCCGCCGGGTCGTGCCCCTCGGGCAGCGGCTGATCAAAGGCGACGACCGCCGGCGCCGGTTGCGAATCGGCGTTCATCGCCGCTGGTCCTGCCTGATCGAGGTCGCTGCCGTGTCTCAGCGCCATCCATGCATCCGAAAGAACCACGCCACGCCCCGCGGCGGGCGAAGTCAGGTCAGAGAGAGAATGGTCACCGTGCCGGCATCGCCGTTCACCAGCACGGTGGCGCCGTCGGGGATGCGCCGTGTCGCGTCGGTGACCGAGGGCACGCAGGGAATGCCCAGCTCGCGGCTGACGATCATGGCATGGCTCTGCGCCGCGCCGACATCGACGATCACGCCGCCGGCGGCGACAAACAGCGGCGTCCACGACGGGTCGGTGATCGGCGCCACGAGGATCTCGCCGGGGTTGAGCGCGGTCGGGTCCAGCGGGTCGAGCACGACGCGCGCCACGCCGGTCACCTGGCCGGGGCAGCCGGGGAAGCCGGTGAGCACTTCGCCGGGGGCGACGGGCTTCACCGAGTTCTCCTCGCGCGGCGGCCAGGTGTCGGGGTCGGGCTGCGTGCCGGCGAAGACGAACGGCTCGCGCAGAGCGGCGTAATCGTGGAACAGCGCGCGGCGGCGGCGAATCTCGTCTCTGAGCGAGGCCGGATCGGCGATCCAGCCGTCCATCTCGGTCGCCAGCACGAGGCCGAAGTCGCTCACTTCGTCGGCCTTGCCCTCGGCCACCAGGCGCCGGCCGATCGTGTGCATCGCCATGCGCGCCTCGTGGATCGGCTTGATCGCGCTGGTCTTGGTGCGCTCGCGCCCGGCCTGGAAGAGCATGGCAGCCTTCGCGGCCGCCTGGAAGGCGCCCTGCGTCGCGGCGTCGCCGGCGAGCATGGCCGAGATCTCGGCGACGGTGCGCTCGCGCTCGGCCGCCATCTGGCGGTTGCGGGCAGCGGGCGCGGCCTCGGGACCGGCGAGGCGCATGCGGTCGATCGCCGCCAGCGCCAGCTCGGGCCGCGTCTCCCAGGTGTGGTTACGCATCTCCCACTCGTTCGGCCCGCGCGAGCCGAATGTGCGCAGGAAGCCGCTGAAGTCGGCGAGGAATTTCTCACCGGCCGGTCCGCCCTTGGCGAGGCGGTCGAGCAGGCCCGGCACGCCCGCGTCGAAGGCCGCCATCAGCGCCGGATCGGCCGCCACCTGACGGCTGAGCTGCCACATCGCCAGCGACGGCGCCGCCGATTCCACGTCGCCCACACCGGAGATCACGCGCATCGCGTCCTCCGGCCGGTTCACCGCCGCGCAGATCTGGGCGAGGACGCCGACCGGGATCGGGCTGAGGAAGGTGATGTAGATGTGCTCGGAGAAGAGCTGACGGAAGTATGCAAGCAGCAGGTCGCGGGCGTAGGCCCAGAGCTGGGGATTGCTCATCGCGTCGAGGTCCGGCCGCTTGTCGCGCAGCGTCGCGACGCGCGCCGCGCTGGCGGCGGGCGCGTCGAGCTGCGTGGCGCTCATCACCCAGGCGAAGGTCTCGCCAATGGCGGCGGTGCGTTCCTCGTTGTGGTCGCCTGGCGCCGGCTCGTAGGGCGGAACGCCCGGCTGCGAGCCGTAGAAGAGGTCGTCCATCGCCTGGGCGGAGAGGCCGGGCGCCCGCTCGCCGAGGATGCGGGTAACGGCGGCGTTGAGGTAGCAGTAGCCGCCGAAGACGCCGAGCGTCTCCATCTCGCCGGGGGCGAACTCGTCGTAGGTGAAGGCGCCCATCTGCACGAGCGCGTCACGCCAGGCGCCTTCGACGACATCTCTCATCAGCAGGCTGAACGTCAGCGGTGCGACCGGGTCGGGAAACACCTCGCCGACGTTGGCGCGCGTCCACAGCGGATAACGTGCGCTCGGCTTGCTGCCGACGATCCATGGGTCCATGCTCGTTGCCTCCCCGCAATTGCCTGCAGACTGGCGGCGCCGGCCAGGGCCGCTGAGGCGGCTGGAGCCGAGCGGGCCGGTGCAGCATTATTGCGGGACGGCGACAGTTGGGTAAAGGGTCACGGCCGTGCGACGCCGGCTTACGGCCTTGCGGCGCAGCGCCAACGAGCGTGACGGCCCGCGGCGCCGAGCAGCTACTTTTTGCTCCAGTAGGCGCTGTCTTCCGGGAACACCGTTTGGCAACGGGTCGCTTCGACGGGGCCGTCGAGGGTATCGGCTGCTCCGCGCCAGACCTCGTAGTGCGGCATGCGGCGGTGCGCCTCCAGCGCCGCCTCGTCCTTGTAGACCTCGTAGAAGTAATAGACGGCGTTGTCCTGCGCGTCCTGCAGGACGTTGAAGCGCATGCAGCCCGGCTCATCCCGCTCCGAGCCGAGGGCATCGACCTCGATCGCTTCGAGGAAGCGTCGCCGCAGCTCGGGCTTAATCCGCACCTTCACCCACATCGTGATCATGCCGTTTCCCTCCATGCGCTTGATCCGCCGTCAGCGCGCTGCACCGGGGATCTCTGCCGGGCCGCGCGTTCGCTGCATCCAGCCGGCGAGGTCGCCACACGTCGCCAGCCAGAGGCGGGGGCGTTCCTTCATCGCCTGGATCACGGACTCCACCACGCGGGCGCGCAGGCCGCGCCCGGAGCCCACATCGCCACGCGGGCTGATCATGAGCGTGAAGAGCGCGCCCTCGTCGTAGGCGGCGTCGAACAGGTCCGCGAGCGCCGAGCGCACCACTGCCGGCGTGCGGTGCGCCTCGTAGTAGCAGCGGTCCGAGTACGGCTCCTGCACGGGGATCTCGAGCAGCGAGCGCCCCTGCCCGGCATCGATGACGTAGGGAACGTCGTCGTCGCTGCAGCTGGAGTCGTAGGCGTAGCCGCGGGCGGCGAGCACGGCGTGGGTCTCGCTCGTCATCAGCCGGTCGGGGGCGCGGAATCCGGCGGGCCGGCTGCCGAACACGGAGTTGAGCGCCGCCTCGGACTGTTCCAGCACGGCGTGCTGCTGTTCGGCCGAAAGGGCGCTGAAGTCTTCATGCAGGCAGCCGGAGGCCGCGACCTCGTGCCCGGCGGCGGCGATCCGCTCCATCAGGGCGGGGTAGCGCCGGGCGTCCCAGCCGTTGATGAAGAAGGTGGCATGCACCGACTGCCGCTCGAACAGGTCCAGCAGGTTGAAGGCGCCGGCCTGGGCGGCGTAGCGGCCGTGCGAGCGCCGGCCCCACAGCGGCAGCTCCGACTCGCGCCGATCGACGCTCTCCGCCTCGAGATTGACGCTGATCGCGGCGGCGGCCTGGCTGCCCGGCGGCCAGAAGTCGGTGATGGTCATGGCCGGCCTCCCAGATGGGCCGTCGCCTGCATCACGCCGCTCTCCGCGTCGAGGCACCAGCGCGCCAGGTCACGCATGTTGGTGAAGTGGACGTCCGGATAGGTCTTGATGAACGAGACGAGGCGGTCGATCGCGCGCAGGCGCCCGGGCACACCGGAGCCGCCGCGGCCGCCGCGCGGGTGCAGGGTCATCACGAAGTAGCCGGCGCCGTGGTAGAGGGCATCGAACTCGCCCTTCCACAGCTCGAGGATCTCCTCGGGCGAGAGCCGCCCCGTGCCGTACATGTAGGCGTCGTCGAGCGTGGAGGTGATGTTCGGCAGCGAGACCATCTCGGTGGACGGCCCGGCGCCGACCACGGCCGGATAAGGACCATCGAAGTCCTTGTCGCTCGTGTCGTAGACGTAGCCAAGCTCCCGCAGGGTCGGCAGCGTCACGTTGCTTTTCTGCCCGCCGGGCGCCCGCCAGCCGACGGGAGCCGTGCCGGACAGTTCGCTGAGGATGCGGTGGGTCTTGCGCAGGAGCGCGATCTCCTCGTCCGGCGGCATGGCCCAGCCCTCGTGCACGTAGCCGTGCGCGGCCATCTCCTGCTTCGCCTGGCCGATGAGCGAGATGTACTCGGGGTGCAGCTCGGCGTCGTGGCCGCACATGAAGCAGGTGATGGGGATCTGCTGCCGGTCGGCCATCTCGAGCACGCGCGGCAGGCCGCGGCGCGGCGAGTAGCGGCCGATGGAGTGGGCGCCGGCGGGATCGAGCCCGCGGCCGATCTCGTTGCCCGGCCCGTCGCAGTCGAACGTGAGCATTACGACGCAGCGGGCGCCGTTGGGCCAGCGGTACTTCATGGCGGCGCTCTCCCTGCCGGTTCTCACCCGGCGCCTCAGCGAGTTTCCAGCAGCTCCGGCAGGCGGCTGATCACGCCTGCCAGCAGCGCCGCCTTCTGGGGAAGGGAGTCGGCGAGGATGTACTGGCGGTTGTTCTCCGCGCCGCCAGCCGGCCCCAGGCCGTCCAGCGAGGGCAGACCCATCGCCGCGCCGAAGTTGCCGTCGGAGCCGCCGACGCTCATCGGCGCCTCCGTGATCTCCAGCCCCAGCTCCCGCCCGGCCGCCTGCGCCAGCTCCAGCATGCGCACGTTCCCCGGATTGCGCTTGAACAGCGGGCGGGTGATGCCGCCGGTGATCACCGTCCGGGTGCCGGGAACAACGGTCTGCGCGGCGATCGCCGTCGCGCCGCGCACCAGAGCCTCGGCGTCCTCCTGCGTGCGGGCGCGCAGGTCGATGCTCAGCCAGGCCTTCACGGGCACGGCCTGGCGCGCCGTTCCGGCCTCGACGATGCCCACCCGCAGGCGCGTGCCCCGCTCCGGGTCGGAGAGCGCCTCGAGCGCCTGGATCTTGTGCGCGGCCTCGGCGATGGCGCTCGCCGCCTGTTCGCCGGGGCGGTCGTCCGCGTTGCCGTAAATGGTGAAGGCGATCGCGCCCACCACGCCGCGCGAGATGACGAGCGGGCCGGTGCGCGACGGCTCCATGATCACCTGCCAGTCGGCCGCCCGCGCCTCGGCCTCGATCAGCGGCCGGCCGCTGGGGCTGCCCAGCTCCTCATCGCCGCAGAGAAAGACCGTGGCCCGTTCGAGCCCATCCCAGCCGGCGTTGCGCAGCGCCCGGAACGCCCCGAGCAGGACCACCCAGCCGCCCTTCATGTCGATGATGCCCGGCCCGTAGACCCGCCCGTCCCGCTCTTCGATCGGGTGCTCGATGATCGTGCCACGCGGCTGCGTGGTATCCAGGTGCATGTGGCAGAGCAGGCGGCCGCGGCCGGCGCCTGGGCGTCGCGCGATCATGTGGTTGCCGCTCTCGGGCTGGGCGATCGTCTCGGTCGTGAAGCCCAGCTCCTGCCACGCGGCGGCGACCAGCGGCCCCACCCGGTCGATGCCCTCCTTGTCGCGCGAACCGCTCTCGATCGCGCAGTAGCGCTTGACCTCCTCCACCATCGCCGCCTGCCGCGACTTGAGGTAGGCGAAGTAGGCCGGGACGTCGGACATGAGCTCCCTCCACAGACGGGCCCGCCGGCCTCAGACGGTGACCGGCTGCATGATGCCGATCTGCTCCCAGGTCAGGCGCTCGACCAGCGGGCCGTACGTCTCCTTCGAGTGGCCGGCGCCCTTAACCGCCGCTTCGGCGATGCGGCGCGTGTTGCGCGAGTCGCGCGAGTGCAGCGTGAAGGTGCGCACGTCGCGCAGCGCACGTTCAAGCGGCAGGTGGCGGAAGGTGCCGCGCGCCCCCACGACCTCGATCGCCTTGTTGGTCACGGTCAGCGCCGCCTGCTTGGCCGTGTGCACGGCGCGCACGCCGGCGATCTCCGCATCGGTGAAGCGGCCCTGCTCCCACAGCCAGGCGGCGTAGTTCATCGAGGCGGAGGCCGCCTGCAAGGCCGCGTCCATCTCGCCGAGCATGTAGGCGGTGACATCGTCGTCCAGCATCGCCGGCCGCTCGCGCACGAGCGCCAGCACGAAATCGTAGGCGCCCTGGGCCGTGCCGAGGTAGTTGGCGGCATAGGCGAGGGTGAAGGTGCGCGGGTCGTTGAGCACCCAGTCACCCGGCTGGCCGAGCACGTTCTCCCAGGGGACAAAGACATCGTCGAGCTTCAGCTGCCAGCTAATGGTCGCTCGCATGCCCAGCGTATCCCAGTTGTCCACGACCGAGACGCCGGGGTGATCCCTGGGCACGACGATCAAGACGGTGCCCTGGCCGGGGGTTTCGATGCCCGGCGCACGCAGGTAGACGAGGTGGAAGTCCGCGACCGGCGCGAGCGAGGCGAAGTGCTTGGCGGCGGTGACGCGGAAGCCGCCCGGCACCGGCAACATTTCGCTGTTGGGGGCGCGGGGCGAGCTCGGGGTCGCGGGGTCGGCCTCGCTGCCGCAGGAGGAGATCAGGGCGCCATGCCGGGCCACCGGGTCGAGGAAGCGCTGGCGCTGCTCGGCGTTGGCGTGACGGGCGATGATGCCGGTGGCGTGGGTCTGGATCTGCACCAGTTGGCCGGTGGAGGCGTCGCCGGCCGCGAGTGCGGCGAGCACCTGGTAGTACGGCACGAAGCGGTCGGTGAGCGGCGGCACAAGCGACCAGAAGCCCTGGCCGCCCAGCTCCGGCGGCAGCGACAAGCGCAGAAAGCCGGCCTCGCGCAGCCGCTCGAACGCCAGCGCCGGGAACTCGGCGCCGAGGTCGTGCGCGAAGGCCTCCGCGCGGTACCCGGCCGCCAGTTCCCTCGCCTGCTCGACCAGCGCCTGCCTTTCGGCGGAGATCGTCAGATCCACGGCCTCGCTCCTTCTCCCGCCCGCGTCGCCCGTGCACGGCGACGCTGGACCGGCGGTTCGCAGACCCGGACGGGGAACGCTGCACGCGAGCGGGCGCCGGCGTCCGACGCCGCGTTCGCGATCGCCATCAAGGTACCGCAAATGCCGGCAGGCCGTGCCGCGGGGACGGCTTCGAGCGCGTAGATCATGCGATCGTCGTTCGTCGTCGGAGAGCGCCCCGTCGTTTGCGCTCGCCTTCAGCGATCTGTCCGGCTGCAACGGTCGCGGCCGGTCTATACTGACAGCTGGTAACGCCGGCAACGGGTCGCCCTGTTCTACCTGCACGCATTGAGCTGACACGAGGGGGAGTGGCATGGGAAGCGACGGCGCGGCCGCGGCCGAAGACATCGGCAACATCGTCTCGCTCGAACACGTCAACGTCACCGTTCCAGACCAGGCGCTGGCGACCCAGTTCTACATCGTCGGCCTGGGGCTGACGCGCGACCCGTACATGATGGTCGGCATCGAGAACATGTGGGCCAACGCCGGCGAGCAGCAGTTTCACCTGCCGACGAGGGGAGTTCAGGTGATTCCGGGGCATATCGGCCTCGTCGTGCCCGATCTTGGCGCGCTTCAGCAGCGGCTGCAGCGGCTCGAGTCGCCGCTGGCCGGCACGCGGTTCGCCTGGTCGGCCGAAGCGGAATATGTGTCAGCGACCTGCCCCTGGGGGAATCACTTCCGTTGCTACGCGCCGCAGGAGGCCTTCGGCGCGATGCAGCTGGGCATCCCCTACGTTGAGTTCCTGGTGAGGCCCGGTGCGGCGGCCGGCATCGCCCGCTTCTACCGGGAGGTCATGCGCGTGCCCGCAACCGTGCAGCAGGATGGCGATGCGGCGGCCACCATTCCGGCCGGCCGCGGGCAGGTGCTCCGCTTCCGCGAGACCGCCGAGCCGCTCCCGGCCTACGACGGGCACCACATCGCGGTCTACATCGCCAACTTCTCCGCTCCGTACGCCGCGCTGGAAGCGAAAGGGCTGGTGACGGAGCAGTTGCGCAACCACCAGTTTCGCTTCCAGAAGATCGTCGATCCCGCGACGGGCGAGCAGGTGGCCGAGCTGGAGCACGAGGTGCGCAGCCTGCAGCATCCGCTCCACGGCCGTGCCTTCGTCAACCGCAACACGGCGCAACTGATCGGCAGCTACCGGCGCGGCCAGGATGCATTGCCGGTGTGATCGCCGCTGGCGCCGACCTCCGCGCCCGCCGGCACGGTGGTGCGCCGGCGGAATCGGTTGAGTCGCGATCGGGCGCCAGCGGGCGACGATCCGCGCCGCGCGCTGGCTAGAGCGCGCCTACCACGGGTCGATGCATGGCCGCTTCTTGCCGTCGCGCGGGAGCACGGGCGGGCTGGCTTTGAGGCCGGCGAGCAGCCAGTGGCGCGACTCCGCCGGGTCGATCACGTCCTCCACCTCGAACACGTGCGCGGCGTTCAGCGCCCGGCCGCGCTCGTAGGCCGCGGCCACCATGCGCTCGAAGGCGGCGGCGCGTTCCCGCGGGTCCGCGATCGCCTCCAGCTCGCGGCGGCGCCCCAGCTTCACCTGGCCCTCCAGCCCCATGCCGCCGAACTCCGCCGTGGGCCAGGCGATCGTGAACAGCGGCAGCTTGTGGTTGCCGGCGCCCATCGTCTGGGCGCCCAGGCCGTAGGACTTGCGCAGGATGATCGTGAAGAAGGGGACCGTCACGCTCGCGCCCACCACGAACATGCGGGCGCTGTGCCGCACCGTCGCTTCTTTCTCCGCCTCGGGGCCAACCATGATCCCCGGCGTGTCGCAGAGGAAGAGCAGCGGGATGTCGAAGGCGTCGCAGATCGTCATGAAGCGCGCCGCCTTGTCCGCCGCCGCGCTGTCGATCGCGCCCGAGAGATGCGCCGGGTTGTTGGCCACGACGCCCACGGGCCGCCCTTCGACGCGGATGAAGGCGGTGATCATCGCCAGGCCGAAGCCGCGGCGTAACTCCAGCACCGAGCCCGAGTCGGCCAGCGTCTCGATCACGTTGCGCACGTCGTAGATGCGCAGCCGGTTCTCCGGGATCAGGCCACGCAGCAGGCGCTGGTCGGCGCACTCCCATTGCTGCAGCGGACCCTGGAAGTAGGAGAGATACTGCTTCGCGGCCTGCACCGCCTCGGCTTCATCGCGGACGGCGATGTCGACCACCCCGTTCGGCACCTGCACCGCCATCGGGCCGATCTCTTCCGGGCGAAACACGCCGAGGCCGCCACCCTCCACCATCGCCGGCCCGCCCATGCCGATGCTGCTGTTGGCCGTGGCGATGATCACGTCGCAGCAGCCGAGCAGCGCCGCGTTGCCGGCAAACGAGCGCCCCGCGTTGACGCCGATGATCGGCACCAACCCGCTCAGCCGGCCGAGCTTGTTCCAGGTCGGGGTGGCCAGGCCGCCGCCGCCGCCCGCCCGCTCCGAGCTGCTGCCCTGCCCCGTGGCGTTGCGGCTGCCGCCGCCGGCGCGCCCGCCGCCGCCCTCGGTGAAGTACACAACAGGAGCGCGCAGGCGCGCGGCCACGTCCAGCATCCGGTCCTGCATCTTGTGGTTCATGCCGCCCTGCGTGCCGGCGAGCACCGTGTAGTCGTAGGCGAGCACGACACAGCGCGACTTCGTCTCGTCGAAGCGATCGCCGTTCACGTGCCCCAGGCCCATGACCATGCCGTCGGCCGGGGCGTAGGCGAGCAGCTCGTCGGCGGCGCCGCGCAGCCCCATGCCCACGGCCAGCCGGCCGTAGGCCACGAAGCTGCCGGGATCGCAGAGGTCTTCCACGTTCTCCTGCGCCGTGCGCCCGCCGCGCGCGTGGCGCTTCTCGATCGCTTCGAGGCGGACCGGGTCCGCCACGGTGACCTGGCGTTGCCGCAGCACTTCGGCCAGGTCGGGGCGGATTGCATCGAGGTCTTGCTGGCCGGCTGCGTCCGCTTCGCCGGCCTCGGCCTCGCGCTCCTCCAGGTAGAGGAGGGGGTCGCCCTCGTACAGCGTGTCCCCCGGCGCGACGACGATCGCCTGCACGATCCCCGGTCCCGGCGCCTGGATCACGTGCTCCATCTTCATCGCGTTCAGCACCAGCAACTGCTGTCCGCGGCGAACCGGCTCCCCGGCCTGCACGTCGACGCTCACGACCGTCGCCTGCATCGGCGCGCGCACTGCGATCGTGCCGCTCGACCCATCTGCGGCGCCGGCGAAGGCGCCGTCTGGAAGAGCCGGCGACGGGATCGCCGCACGGCCGGACCTGCCGTAGCTCAGCACCGCCAGCGGATCGGCGGCATCGAGCCGTACGCCGGCGCGGCTCGGCGCCGGCGCTGCCTCGAAGAACCGCTTCGGGTGCGCGGCGCTCCGGGCGACGAACTCCGTCAGGTGATCGTCCAGAAAGCGGGTGCTGACCCTGCCGGCGGCCACGTCCGGGTGACGCAGCAGGTTTTGCAGGAAGGGAATGTTGGTCTGCGCCCCTTCGCTGCGGAACTCGCAGAGGGCGCGGTAGGCGGCGGCGACCGCGTCGGCGAAGCGGGGCGACGGCGACCAGCAGATCAGCTTGGCGAGCAGCGAGTCGAAGTTCGGGTTGGTACGATACCCGGCGTAGCCGCAGCTGTCCACGCGGATACCCGGCCCGCTCGGCGGCTCGAAGACCGTCAGCGTGCCGGTGCTCGGGCGCACCGCGCCGCCGGCGTCGATCGTCTCCAGGTTGATGCGCACCTCGACGGCGTGGCCCTGTGGCGCCGGCACGCGCGCTTGATCCAGTCCGAGCGCCGCCAGCGAACGGCCGGCGGCGATCTGCAGTTGCGCCTGCACGAGATCGAGGCGCAACACCTCTTCGGTGACCGTGTGCTCGACCTGCAGGCGGGCGTTCGCCTCGATGAAGGCGTAGGCCGGTTCGGCGCCGGGCGTCTCGTCCACGAGGAACTCACAGGTGCCGAGGCCGCGGTAGTTGACGGCCGCCGCAAGCCGTACGGCGTCGCCGGTGAGCGCCGCGCGCAGGGCGGGCGCGAGCGCGGGAGAGGGCGCGACTTCCACCAGCTTCTGGTGCCGGCGCTGCAGGCTGCACTCCCGCTCCCAGAGGTGGCTGACGGCGCTGCCGTCGCCGACGACCTGGACCTCCACGTGGCGGGCGTACGGCAGGAGCTGCTCGACGTAGAGGCGGCCGTCGCCGAAGGCGGCCTGCGCCTCCGAGCGGCAGCGCGCGTACGCCTCGTCGATCGCGGCCGCGGCCGTGACCACGCGCATGCCGCGCCCGCCGCCGCCCGCGGCCGCCTTGATCACCATGGCGCCGCCGCCCAGCGCGGTGAAGAAGGCGCGGCACTCCTCCAGCGAAACGGGCCGCGCGCTGCCGCGCAGCACCGGTACGCCGAGCCGCTCGGCCAGGGCGCGGGCACGGATCTTGTCGCCGAACGTCGCCAGCGCTTCGGCATCCGGACCGACGAAGGCGATGCCCGCTTCGGCGCAGGCGCGGGCGAAGTCCGCTTGCTCGCTGAGAAAGCCGTAGCCGGGATGAATCGCGTCGCAGCCCTGTACGTGGGCGGCGGCAAGGAGCTGTTCCACGTCGAGGTAGGCGGCCGCGCCGGCGCCGCGCAGCGGCACGGCCTCGTCGGCGCGGCGGACGTGCAGGGACTGGGCGTCGTCCTCGGAGTAAACGGCGACGGTGGCGATGCCCAGCGCACCGGCGGCACGCAGGATGCGCACGGCGATCTCACCACGGTTGGCCACGAGCAGCCTGGACAACGGCACGGCGTTCCTCACTCGCGCACGCCGCCGGGCAGCGCGCGGCGCAGGTTGCGGCAGGCAGAGCGCTCACGAATACGGGCGAACGTCTGCCCGCCCGGCCCGCGTTCACGCACGCTGAACTCGGCGCCCAGGCGTGGAGCGGCGGGCGGGCACGGCACGGGGCGAGGATACCACGAGCGGCGGCGCCGTCCGCCGGCCCTGCGTGGCTCGGTGTGCCGGCTCAACCGTCGTTCCGCCAGCGGACCAAGGTATGCTCTCGATTCCTATGCAGGAAGCTGCGAGGACAGGCCGAAGCGCTCGGCGACGGCGGTGATCCGTCCCCAGGTCTCGTCCTCGATCGGGATGCCGTCGCGGCGGCGTTGTTGCTCGGTGCGGTACTCCTGCTCGCCCGGGTACAGCACCTCGCTGAAGCCCTCGGCGGGCGGTGTCTCCTTCAGGTACCGGACGAACGCCTCGACCTGCGCCTTGAACTCCGCGGTCGGCAAGAAGGGCGCGGGATCCAGCACCAGCATGCAGGCGCCGTCGTTGTGGCGGCCCTGCGGGTCGATGCCGAAGCCGAGGCCGGGCAGCAGCGACGCCAGCGTCTCCACGGCGAAGGAGAGGCCGTAGCCCTTGTGCCCCTCGGCGCCGCCGAGCGGGAGCATAATGCCGCCGTCATAGTAGTCGTTGGGGTCCGTCGTCGGCCGGCCCTGCTTGTCGAGGATCCAGCCGAGCGGGATCGGCTGCTTGCGGGCGCGGGCCACCATCAGCTTGCCGGCCGCCACCCCGCTCGTGGCCATGTCGAGGAACACCGGCCCGGGCAGGTCGCTGGGGAAGGCGATGCAGATCGGGTTGGTGCCGAGCCGCGCCTCGCGCCCGCCGAACGGCGCCACCAGCTTTGTGGACTGACCGGAGTCGCACATCATCAGCGCGATGAAACCGGCACGCGCCGCCATCAGCGGATAGTCGGCCAGTCGCCCGACGTGGCTCTGCTCGCGGACCGTGGCCATCGCCACGTGCATGGCGCGGGCCTTGTCGATGCAGCGAGCCATCGTCCACTCGGAGACGACCGGGCCGAATCCCCAGTGCCCGTTGACGGCGAGCGTGGTCGGCGTCTCCTGCAGAATGGTGGGACGCGCCTCCGGCATGATGTGCCCACGGTCGATGCGCTGCACATAGTTGGGCAGCAGCGCGACGCCGTGCGAGTCGTGGCCGGCGAGGTTGGCGCCGACCTGGTGGGCGACGACGATCTGCGTGTGCTCGTCGGGCGTGCCGGCGGCGCGGTAGATCGCCGTGGCGAGCGTGGCCAGCTCGGGGGCCTGGATCGCGGGCATGGGACCGCTCCTTCCCTGGTTTCACCTGCCGCACTCCGGCTCGCCCGGCTCCGCCTGGCCCTCGGCTAACGGGCAACGGCGCCCGCGGCCATCCGCGCCGCCGCCTCGAAGGTCGCGACGATCGATCGGCGTTGCATCGCATCGATCTGGTCTTCCGTGGCGCCGTGCTCGCGCAGCCACGGCAGGGCGAACTCCGCGATCGGCAGCCAGCAGTCGAGGTTCGGCTGCACGCCGCCGAAGCGGTAGGCGGGCGAGGCGTCGTGGCCCAGGCAGATCTGCTCGGCGTAGCCCGCCTGCGCCAGGTCCAGCGCGAGCTGACAGCGGCGCACGCGCTCGGCCTCGGGCGCCGCCGTGAAGAAGCGATCGAGCCCCACGGTGGCGCCGCGCGCCAGCAGCCGTTTCAGGTAGGCGAGGTCGTTGCTGTCATTGGAATGCCCGATGGTCACCGCGCGCAGGTCCAGCCGCTCGCTCTCGAACAGGTCGAGCAGCGGCGTGCCCAGCTCGTCGGCGGCGCGGGTGTGGCAGGTGATCGGCACGCCCGCCGCGCGCGCCGCACGCGCCGCGCCGCGCGCCGTGCGTTCGAGGCCGTCGCGGATGGTCATGCCGGGCGGGCCTTCGGTCAGGCGGTATTCGAGATCCCAGGCGAGCTTGATGATGCCCGGGCGGATGTCGCTGCCGTCGATGCCCTCGCGCAGCTCGTGCAGGAAGTGGGCGGCGATCTCGTCCGCGTCGCGGCGCGTGAAGTACATCGGCACCCAGCGGTAGACGCCGGTGGCGCAGATGACGTTCACGCCCATGTCGGCGGCGGCCACCTTCTGAAAGAGGCCCGTCTGCCGGCCGAGATCGAGCGTGGTGCAGTCGATCAGGCTCTGGACGCCGGCGGCGTGCGCCCGGCGCAGCGCCTCGAGGGCGAGGTTCACCGCCTCGCCCTCGTCGTAGATCCAGGGCAGGCGCTCCATGCCGGCGCCGCCCGCCGTCAGGTGCTCGTGCGAGAGGGTGCGCCCCAGCGCGGCGGCCGCGATCGGACCGCGGATCGTCTGTACCATGCTCATCGTGCTCTTCCTTGGCTGAATTTGCAGGCGACGGCCTGCTCCGCAAGCCCCTCGCAGGTGAAGGCTATCGCGATCGGATGCGGCTCGGCCGGCGCCTCCGCGTCCCTGGTCAGGTCGCGGTCGAACACGCGGTGCAGGGTGTTTCCCGCCAGGTCCTCGAGCCGCGGGTCGACGATCAGGCTGTGGCGGCCGGCAGCCCACGGCGCCGCCGGCGTGAACTGCCAGCCGCACTCACCGGCCCTCAGCGTGGCGCGTCCTTCCAGCGGCGTGCCGGCCGCGTCGTGCAGCCAGAGGCAGCGGCCCAGCAGCGCGTGATCGAGCGGCCGGTCGAACGTCACCGTGAGGGGCTCCGTTGTTCCCGCACGGGGCGCGTCAAGGCGCCAGGCGCGCGGGTCGATGCGCCTGCGCAGCGGCGGCCCCACCTGGTAGCGCCGCGCCAACCCGGCCCGCAGCGGCCGGCCGGCGGCGTCGCGGAACGCCCGGTCAACGCTTACAACGACGGGCACGCCCTCGCTGAGGGGGTAGCCGGCCTCCGCGTTCGGCACGAGACCGCGCTTGATCCGGCCCGGGTCGAGCAGCAGCGTCAGCCGCCGGTGTTCCCGATCCCACAGCTCCGTCTCTGTAGGCAGGAAGACGCCGGCAAGCGGTGCGCCGTCGTCCGCGCGGCGGACCTGCACGCCGCGGGCCGCCCAGCCCTCGCTCATCGGGCCAGAGAAGTGGACGTACAGCTTCAACTGGTTGAGGGGGATCACGCCGGCGCTGGGATAAATCGCGACCGCGTCCGTGGTAGACGCCGCCGCGGGCAGGGGCCGCTCGATCGTGTGGACCTCACGGCTCGCGACGCCGACCAGCAGGGCATAGCTCATCCCGTCCACGAAGGGAAAACGCGGCAGAAAGCAGAGCGTCTCCCCGTCCACGGCGAAGCGGCCGGCGAGCGGTTGCAGGTCATGCACGTCCGCACCAGCCGCGAGCAGTGCGCCCGGCAGCACGGCCAGCCGCTCGCCCAGCTCCGCCGCCGAGCACGCCGCCAGCGCCCGGATCTCGTCCACGGTCCAACCGCGCACGTGCAGGCAGGCGCGCCCGTCGTGCGTCGACCACGCCAGGGCCAGGCGCCGGCGCCCGTTCAGAGCGACGCGCTGCCGTAGGAGCGCAGGTGACGGCCCTCCGCGTCCCGCTGCAGCATCAGCACCTCGCCGTCGCCGCGGGCCGCCATCAGGCCCACGCCTTCGTGCGGCAGCGTCTCGCGCGGCACGCCGACGGGCTCGCGCGGCTGCGTCAGCCCTTCCTGCCCGGCGATCGCCGCGCAGGGGATCTTCATCAGCGGATGGCGGGCGTTGGAGACGAGCAGGTACTCCTGGCCGGCATCCGTGTAGGCGATCATGTCGATCGGCGTATTGCCGGCGCCCAACTCGGCGACGGTCCGGCCCTTGAGCAAGGTGCCCGAGGCCAGGTCCTGCAGCGAGAACTGCACGATCGGCGTGCAGGTGTAGCTGGCCAGCAGGCTGGTGTTGCCGCCGAAGGGCACGAACGTGCGAATCGGCGAGGCGGTTTCGTAGCGCCCGTGCGAGACGTGGTAGATCTCGATCGAGTTCGTCCGCGTCTCGCCGGTGAAGGGGAAGGGGATGCGCCGCAGGGCGGAGGAGAACTCCTCGTTGCAGGCGCCGGCCACGAGCAGCAGGCCGTCGACGTAGGCCAGGTCGGTGACCGTCACCGTGCGCAGGCTGTCGCGGGCGATGCGCAGCCGGAAACCGGAGCGCGGCTCGATCAGCTCGCCGTCGGGACCGTCGATGGGGACGACGCGCACCTCCTGGCGCGGATCGTCCGCAGCCGGGGCATCGTCGAGTGACAGCCGGGCGAACGGCGCCTGCTCAAGCGACACGACGGAGAGGCTGCCGTCCCCAGCGACACGGATCAGCGCCGGCAGGGCCGCATCGCCGCTGCCGCGTTGCACGGCGAGGTAGACGGTCTGCACCAGCGGATGCACGGCCATGCCCCGGATCGACACGTCCTCGGGGGCGCAGCCCAGGTAGGCCGCGAGGCGGGTGTCGAGCTGCTCGACCGCGAGCGGGCGCGCAGCGGGCGCGGCGTCATCGTCGAGCGCGACGGCGAAGATGCTCGCCTGGGCGTTATCCGCGAAGAAGAGGATCCCCTCCGGCCCGAAGCCGACCGGGCCGATCGAGCGAATCTCCGGGGTTCCGACGGCCAGACCGTACCGGTTCGCCGCCTGCGCCACTGCTTGCGTGGTCATGATCGCCTCCATGCCGTTCAGCACCGCACCGCTGCCTGGACTATAGGCGATGCGCGAGCGCGCAGCGAGGTTCCGCCGCACGCCTCGCGCACAAGACGGCGGAAATCGTGCGGTTTACGAAGGATTCTCGGCGGCCGGCCGATCCGGCCGGCGCTAGATCAGCGGCACGGGCTCCAGCTTGAACTCGTGCATGAACTCGGGGATGTGATCGATGCGGCCGGTGATCTGTTTCGGCTCGCTGCGGCAGATGAAGCAGACCGCCTCCGCGATCATCTCCACGGGCGACTCCCGCTCCTTCGTATTCTCGTTGGCGATGCCGAAGAAGACAGCGCCCGGCGTCGGCACCAGGCCGGGCGAGATGGCGTTCACCGCGACGTTGTCCGCGTAGACCTCCGAGGCGAAGCCGGTGGAGAAGCGTTCCATCGCCGCCTTGCCCATGCCGTAGACCGTGCCGCCCAGGCCCGGCCGGTACGGCTGCTGCGGATGCAGCGCCCCGTGCGAGGAGAGGTAGACGATGTGCCCCAGCCCCTTCTGCTTCATGCCGGGATAGACCAGCTGCGCCAGCTCGAGCGCGGCGAACACCTGCACCTCGAACATCAGGCGCAGCCGCTTCTCCTGGAACTCGGCCAGGGGCGCATACCAGGTGACCGCGCCGTTGTTCACGAGAATGTCCACCGGCCCGTAGGTCGCGACGGCTTCCTCGATCAGGCGATGCCTGTCCTCCTGCTTGGAGAGATCACAGCGGACTGCATGCGCCTCCCCGCCCGCTGCCTTGACGTGGGCGACGGTCTCGCCCAGGCTGCCGGGGAGCATGTGACTCCCTTCCTCGACCGTCCGCGCCGAGGCGATGACCCTGGCGCCGTCCATGGCGAGCCGCCGAGCGATCGCCTCGCCGATGCCGCGGCTGGCGCCCGTCACGACGGCCACGCGGCCGGCCAGCGGCCCCTGGGGGTTGACCTTTGCCTCAGCCATCGTTGACCTGCTCCTTCAGTCGCCGTGCCGGCATGGTTCGGCCTTCAGTCTGGGGCCGCGGAAACGGCAGCGCAAAGATCGCCGGTTCGGTTCGCTCAGCGGGCGCCGATCGCCTGGCGCGCGGCGATGGGCACGGTGCCGATCACGTCGTCAAGCTCCAGCGCGGCCAGCGCCTCGGCCCTGATGCCCAGCCGTTCGCCGAGCACCTCGGCCGTATGTTCCCCGAGCAGCGGCGCGCGGCGCTCGGGAGGCGGCGCCGCGAAGCGGAAACGGTACGGCTGGCTCGGATAGTGCTTGATGCCGACGCCTGGGCGATCCTGTTTGATAAAGCCGCCCCGCGCCGCCAACTGCGGGTCGCTGAGCAGCTCCGGGCCCGAGAGCACCGCCCCGGCCGGAACGCCGGCCGCCTGCAAGGCATCCATCAGCTCGAGATGCTGCCGCGGCCGCGTCCACTCCGCGATCGCCGCATCGATCGCCGCGCGCTGCCGCAACCGCCCCGCCGCGGTCGAGAACGGCGACGGTTCGGCGCCCCATTCCGGCTGCCCGATCAGGCCGGCGAGCGTCTGCCACTGCGTGTCGGTCTGGCACTCGATCGCGATCCAGCCGTCGTCGCGGCAGGGGTAGATGCCGTACGGCGCGTGCCGCGGGTGCGCGTTCCCCGTCCGGCCGGGGTCGAAACCGGCCAGCGTCCAACCGGTGACCGCGTCGCCGACGAACAGGGTGCAGGCTTCGACCTGGCTCAGGTCGATGTGCTGTCCCTCGCCGGTGCGCCGGCGGTGGTGCAGCGCGGAGAGGAGCGCCGTGGCGGCGATCAGGCCGACGAATGGGTCGCCGCCGTTCATGCCGGTGAACAGCGGCGGCCCGCCGGCGTAGCCGGTCAGGTGGCTGATGCCGGACATCTGCTCGGTGGACATGCCGAACGCGACGTAGTCGCGCCATGAGACATCGCCGCCGAACCCGGGCAGCGAGAGCATGATCAGGCGCGGGTTGATCGCGCGCAGGGTTTCATACGTCAGCCCGAAGTTGCCCATCACCCTGGGCGAGTAGTTCTCGATCAGGACGTCGGCATCGGCCGCCAGGCGCTTCAGCAGCGCGGCGCCGCGCGGGTCGGCGAGGTTGAGCGTGATCCCGCGCTTGTTGCGGTTCACCCAGTTGAAGTTGGGCGACCACTCCCAGGGCCGCTCGACGCCCGTGGCGGCAGACGCGCGCCAGCCGTCGATGCGCTGCACCGACTCGACCTTGATCACGTCCGCGCCGGCATCGCCCGCGATCTGGGTGGCCAGCGGACCGGAGAAGAACATGGTGAGGTCGATGATCTTCAGCCCGTGCAGAGGCGCCGGCAGCACCGCGCCGGCCTTCGCCGCCACCGTCGCCGTGCCGCCGTCCGGCTGAGCCTCAAGCTGCTCCAGCACCTGGTCGGTATGCTCCCCGAGCAGCGGCGGCCGAAACGGCCGTGCATCGGTCGCCGTGGACTTGAAGGGCAGTCCGGGCACGGCGACCGTTCCAGCGAGCGGATGTTCGAGCTCGACGAAGAACCCACGCTCGCGGTGCGGCGGCAGCGCCGTGATCTCCGCCATGCTCGGCACCAGCCCCAGGGGAATCCGCCACGCCTGCCCCTCGTGAAAGACCTCCTCCGCGTCCCGATCGCGCACCGCCTGCGCGAAGAGCTCGCGAATCTCCGCGGCCTTGCGCACGCGCTCGCGGCCGGCGTAGCGGAGATTCGACAGGATCTCCGGCCGGCCGAGGAAGTCACACAGCAACTGCCACTGCGCCGCCGTCAGCACGTTGACGCCGAGATAGCCCGCGCGCGCGGGCAGCATGAACGAGGGGCCGGGGCCGTGACTGGAGTCTCGTCCGGCCAGATCCCCCAGGTATTCGTAGCGCAGCGTCGGGAATAAGGCGGCCGCCAGGGTGGCCTGCTGCGCGCTGACGTCGACATGCTCGCCGTACCCGTGCGCGCCGCGGCCCAACACGGCGAGCAGCGTGGCCACGGCCGCGTAGGCGCCCGTCAGGGTTTCGGTGATCGCGCCGCCCGCCTGCAGCGGCTCGCGGTCCGGCAGGCCGCAGGTCCGCGCCCAGCCGCCGGCCGCGCAGGCGATCAGGTGCGACCAGGCGTAGCCGGCGCGCGGCCCGTGCGAGCCGAAGCCGCTGACGGTCGTCAGGATCACGCGCTCGTTCCAGGCGCGCAGCTGATCGAAGCCGATGCCTCGCTGCGCGAGCTGGCCCTCGGTTTCGCCCGCGATCACGACGTCGTAGCGGCGAACCAGGCGCGCGAGCTGCGCGGCGCCGTGTTCATTGTTCAGGTCGAGCGTCACGCTGCGCTTGCTGGTGTTGAAGTAGAAGAACGCCGCGCTGCGTTCGGCGTCGGCGCGGCCGCCCGGGAAGGGACCGAGCGCCCGCGAGCGGTCGCCGGTGTGCGGCGGCTCGACCTTGACGACGTCGGCGCCCAGGTCCCCGAGCAGCTTGGCGCAGAACGGGGCGGCGATGTCCTGCGCGATCTCGAGCACGTTCAGTCCGGCGAGCGGTGCAGCCATGCCTGGCCCTCCTCGCGGCCATCATACGCAATGCGCACCCCGGCTGAGACAACGGCTCCGGCCGCGTTTCATCTCCATGAGGGCCGGGCTGGTTGCCGCCCGGCCAGCGCGGTTCACGCCTTCGCGGTCGGGTACACTGGCTCCGACCATGCTTCCCGATCCCGTCCAGGAGCGCCAGCATGCCAATCGACCCGACGCGTGAAAGCTGGAAACCCGGCATGCCCTTCGAGCTTGCCGTGGACGAGATCGCCTACATCAAGCAGCTCGCGGCCGAGATGGGCGGGCGCGAGCGCGTCAAGCGCCAGCACGACGGCGGGCGCTACACGATCCGCGAGCGCATCGCGAAGTTCGTCGATCGGGGCAGCTTCATCGAGGCCGGCCCGCTGGTCGGCGCGGCCGAGTACGACGCGCAGGGCAACCTCACGGGCTTCACGCCGGGCGCGTACGTGATGGGACTCGGGCGGGTGAACGGCCGCCCGGTGGCGATCGGGGGCGACGACTTCACCATCTCCGGCGGCAGCCCCCACAACGTGCACAAGGGCGCCTCGCAGTTCACCCAGCCGCTGGCGCTCCAGTACGGCATCCCGTACGTGCAGTTGATCGAGGGCGTGGGACACAGCTCAAAGTCGGATGAGACGCAGGGGCACATGGGGCTGCCGGGCGGCGCGCAGTGGTATCGCTCCGCCCGCCTGCTGGCGCGCGTGCCCGTGGCGGCCGGGATCATGGGCTCGGTCGCGGGCGCGCCGGCGGCCTACGCGCTGCTCTCGCACTTCACGGTGATGATCAAGGGACAGTCGCAGATCTTTCCCTCCGGCCCACCGGTGGTGAAGCGGGCGATCGGCGAGGAGATCAGCAAAGACGACCTCGGCGGCGCGCGGATGCACGTTCACGAGAGCGGCCAGGTCGACAACGAGGCGGAGAACGAAGAGGACGCCTTCGCGCAGATCCGCGCCTTCCTTTCCTATCTGCCCAACACGACCAACGAGGTTGCTCCTCGCGTTGAGACCGGGGACGACCCGGACCGGCGCGTCGAGGAGCTGTTGACGATCATGCCGACCAACCGCAAGCGCCCATACGACCCGCGCAGGCTGATCCGGCTCGTGGTGGACCGCGGCGAGTTCTTCGAGATGCGGCGGCACTGGGGCGGCTCGCTGATCACCGGCTTCGCCCGACTCGACGGCTACAGCGTGGGCGTGATGGGCAACGATCCGCTGGTGCTGGCCGGGCGATGGACGGGCGACGCCGCCGACAAGTACGCCCACTTCGTTGACCTCTGCGACGCGTTCAACCTGCCGGTCGTGATCTTCCTGGACATGCCGGGCTTCATGCTCGGGTCGTGGGCGGAGCGCAAGGCGACGATGCGGCGCGGCGTGCGGGCGCTGATCGCGAGCGCCGAGGCTCAAGTTCCCAAGGTCGAGTTCAACGTGCGCAAGTCGTACGGCGTGGCGGCCGACGCGCCCAACAGCCTCGGCCACCCGGACGGCCTCAACCTGCGCTTCGGCTGGCCGGCGGGAGAGTGGGGCGGCATCCCGATCGAAGGCGGGGTGGCGGCCGCGTACAAACGTGAGATCGAGTCAGCCTCGGACCCCGAGGCGCACCGCGAGCTGATCGAGGAGCGGCTGCTGCGGCTGCGCTCGCCCATGAAGGCGGCGCACCACTTCGACGTGATCGACCTGATCGACCCGCGCGACACGCGCCGGCTGGCCTGCACCTTCGTCAAGCTGGCCCAGCCAATGCTGCACGAGCTGGCCAAACGCCCGAAACGCGCCGTGCGGCCGTAGCGCACTGGTCGCTCGACGCTTGACAGGGCTTCAGGCCGCCCGTACGAATCTAGCGAAGGGCGCAGGGCTCGCGGCCTGGTCGCGCTGCAGACGTTCTGCCGTTCGGGCTCCGGCCACGAGGCGGCGCTGTGAGTGAGGCAATGGAACCACGCATCGCGTTCATGGGCGGGGGCGCCATCGGCAGTTACCTCGGCGCCTATCTGACGCGCGCCGGCTACGCGCCCGTGCTCATCGACCCCTGGCCGGAGAACGTCGAAGCCATGCGCGAGCGGGGCATCGACGTCACCGACTCCTCGGGACAGTTCACCGTCAAAGCCGACGCGCTGCATCTCTGCGAGGTCCAGGCCCTGCGCCGGCCCTTCGATATCGTCTTCATCGCGATGAAGTCGTACGACACGGCCTGGGCGACGGCCTTGATGAAAGACCACCTGGCGCCGGCCGGCTGCATGGTCTCGGCCCAGAACAGCCTGAACGACGAGACCATCGCCCGCATCGTCGGCTACGAGCGGACGCTGGGCTGCACGATCTCCAGCATCACCGTCGCGCTCGAAGGCCCGGGACGGGTGGTGCGCGGCGGGCGCTCCGGGCGCGACCGCGGCTACGACATCTTCCGGGTGGGCGAGCTGAACGGCGTGCTCAGTCCCCGTGCCCGGCAGATCGCCGAGATCCTCGATCACGTCGATGCGGCGCGCGCGACGGCGAACATCTGGGGCGAGCGCTGGGCCAAGCTGGCGACCAACAGCATGGGCAACACGCTGACCGCGATGAGCGGCCTCGGGGCTGAAGGGCTGGCAGATGCGGCGCCGCGCTTCCCCCTGCTGCGCGATCGCGTGGCACGCGAGACGGTCAGAGTCGCCCAGGCGCACGGCGTGAGCGTCGAATCGATCGCCGGACGCCCGGCGGCGGCGTGGCTGGAGGAGGACGCGGCAGCGCCCGCGACGCCTCCGCCCGCGGCGGCCTCGACGCGGACTGAACGCACCGAGGGCGGCGGTTGGCGAGCGTCGACCTCCCAGGACATCGCCAAGGGGCGGCGCACGGAGATCGACTACCTCAACGGCTACGTGAGCGCACGCGGGCGTGAGGTAGGGATACGGACACCGGTGAACGACGCCATCGTCGTCGTCTTGAAAGAGGTCGAGGCGGGGGACCGCGCTCCCGATCCGGCGAACGTCGACCGTGTCTGGGACCTGGTCCAGGCCGCCGGCGGCTGAGCCGGCCTCGATCGAGCGATGGCGCGGCGCGGTCAAGGATCGCTCCCCCGGCCGGGAGCGGGGCAAAGGTGAAGAGCAGCGGCTCGATCGGCGCGGCGATCCGCCCGGCGACCAGGGCTGTGCCGCTTGCGGCTGTGTGAGCACTCGTTGCACCGCGCTGAGCAGGAGGCAGAGATGACGAGTTCCGTCCGCATCGATCACGACGTGCCCATGCGCACCCGCGACGGCGTGACGCTGCGGGCCGACGTCTTCCGCCCAGATGACAATGCCCGCCACCCGGCGATCCTCAGCCGCACGCCGTACGACAAGCGCCTCTCCTGGAACAGCGATTTCCTGGGCGCCGTGCAGGCCGCCCGCGCCGGCTATGCCTTCGTCATCCAGGACACGCGGGGGCGCTTCGCCTCGGAGGGCGAGTTCCGCCCCGGCATGCCCGAAGGCAAGGACGGCTACGATGCCGTCGAGTGGGTGGCGGCGGAGCCCTGGTGCGACGGCTCGGTCGGCATGGCGGGCGGCTCCTACCTCGGCCGCATCCAGTGGCAAACCGCGCTTGAGCAGCCGCCCTCGCTCAAGGCGATCGCCCCGGCAATCATCACCTCCGGGCCGCTGAGCGAGTTCCGGCAGGCAGGCGTCGTCGACTTCGAGGCGAACGTGAGCTGGTTCTCGTTGATGGCCGTCGAGATGGCGAACCGGCTGGAGCGGCAGGGCCGGGACGTCGCCGAGATCCGGCGCCGGCTCGAGCGCGCCCGGCAGAACATCGACGAGGTGCTGAACTACCTGCCCTTCCGCGACGTGCCCCACTTCAACTTCGAGGGGATCCGCGAGGGCTTCCAGGCGAGGGCATCCGATGCGCTGCCGCCCGAAATCACGAAGCCCGAAGACCTCTTCTGGGACTTCTCCCGGATCACGGTCCCCTGCTTCCACGCGGGCGGCTGGTTTGACATCTACTCGGGCTCGATCTTCACCAGCTTCAGCATGATGCAGAAGCATGGCGGCAGCGAGGCAGCCCGGCGCGGTCAGCACGTGTTCTGCGGTCCCTGGGTGCACGGCGGGCAGTTGCCCGCGTTCGCCGGCGGTCTGCACTTCGGCCCGACGGCGAACGCGGCCGGCTCGTTCAGCCAGGCGCGGCAGCTCGCCTTCTTCGACAAGTACCTGCGCGGCAAGGACGTCGAGATCCCCGCCGTGCGCTACTTCGTGATGGGCGCCAACCGCTGGCGGAACGGCACGCGGTGGCCGCTGCCGGAGACCGAGTGGCGCTGCCTCTATCTGAGCAGCAACGGGCGCGCCCAGTCGGCCGCCGGCGACGGCGTCTTGAGCTTCGACGCGCCCGGCGACCAATCGCCGGATCGCTTCCTGTATGACCCGATGTTCCCCGTGCCGACCGTGGGCGGCCGCTCCCTGCCGACGGGCAAGCTCGTGCCCGGCCCGCTCGACCAGACGCACGTCGAGCGCCGCGGCGACGTGCTCTGCTACACCACCAGCGAGCTGCGGGACGATCTCGAAGTCACCGGGCCGCTCACGCTGCACCTCTTCGCCGCCACCTCCGCTGTGGACACGGACTTCGTCGCCAAGCTGGTCGACGTTTATCCGGACGGCGCGGCGTACAACGTGGCCGAGGGCGTGATCCGGGCACGCTTCCGCAAGGGGCTGCTCTCGCCGAAGCCGGTGGTTCCCGGCGAGGTGAGCGAGTACGTGATCGACATGGCGAACGTGAGCATCGTCTTCCGCAAAGGCCACCGTGTTCGCCTGGACGTGACCAGCAGCAACTTCCCGCGCATCGACCGCAACATGAACACGGGCCACGCGCTGGGCGAGGACGCGGAGGGCATCCCCGCGGTGCAAACGGTGTTTCACGACGCGAAGTTCCCGTCGCACCTGTATCTGCCGGTCATTCCCAGCCGCGGCGGCAACGGCTGAGGGCGGCCCGCCCGGCGGCGGGTTCGCGTGCAGAAACGTTGACTCGATCGAGGTCGAGCAATGCGCCGAGCCCGTGATCGTGCGCCTGACGACACAAGCCGGAGTTCGCCTTCGGCGCCGCGGAGCCTTGCCCTGTCCGGCTAGGGCGCGGCGCCGGCCGATCCGCCGCCGCCCGCGGCCGGCTGCACCACCGGCGCCGTCCGCTCGAGGTCGGCAACCGCGAAGGTCGCGCTGATCATGTTCAGCGAGCGCAAGCGGAACCAGGGATCGGCCCAGGCGTCGGTCTGGCAGGCGACGACCGCACCCTTCGCCAACCGCGCCTCGCGCACAACCGGCGCGCCGGTGAACTGGAAGACCTCGATCTTGTCGTCCTCATCGCGCCGCACCGAGACGAAGGGGTCATAGCGGATCATCGCCGGTTCGATCGCGTACGCGGCCCGCAGCGTCACCGAGGCCAGCGGCTCCCCGGCGGCGACGCTTGCCGTGATCTCCTCCGTGCCCGTCGCCGTGCGCTGGCGCTGCAGTTCCACGCTGCCGGTTCGGGCGTCGATCCCCCAGAGCGCCGCCGCGGCCCGGCGCGCCGCCTCGCTGGTCACCACGCAGGCGACCACGAACTGCTTCGGCTCCATGCGGTAGCGGCAGGCGAGCAGAAGCAGCGCCTCGGCGCACGGCCCGATGGGCGAGCTCGGGTACCGGGTGATCACCAGGCGCGCGTAGGGCGGCACCGGGCGCGAGAGCGCTTCTGGCAGGAGGTCCAGCGCCGCCTCCAGGTCGACTTCGTAGGTGATCTGCACCACCTCGGCGCCGGGCAGCGTCCACGGCAACTCTGGCAGATCGGCAGGCGTGGCCACGGGCGCCGTGCGCTCGACGGGTTTGAGACCAAACTGCGGCATGATCGGTCCTCTCTTCGCGCTGGGCGTTGCTGGATGCCTGGACGTTGACGGATCAGCTCCCGGCGGCCGCCCTGGATGGGCAGAAGCCGATGCCCACCGTGCCGGGGCCGAGCAAGGCGCCGACCGTGGGGCCGAGCTCGGTAATCAGCGGCGGGCGGCAACGAAGCCGCTCGGCCAGTTGCTCGGCGACTGCGGCCGCCGCCTCCGGCGCCACGGCGTGGGTCACGATCGCGATCTGCTCTTCTCCCGGCGAGACGGCCTTGACCGCCAGCTCCAGCATCTGCCGGCGCGCCGTCTCGGCATCGGGCGCCTTCGCAACCGCGGTGAGGCGACCGCGCACACGCAGCACCGGGATCGCGCCGTCCAGCCGTCCCGCCGGACCCTGGCCGAGGGTGGTGAGCCGGTCGGCGCGGCGCAGATACTCCGTCGTCGCGGGCGCCAGATAGGTGTCCGCGGCGCTGCTGATCTCCTCGATCAGCGAGACGACCGCCGCCCTCTCCGCGCCGGCTTGCGCCGCTTCCGCGGCGGCGATGGCGATCGCCGCCTGCGCGGCAAGGCTGCGCCCGGTGTTGATGATGCTGATCGCGAGCCCAGGCACCTCCCGCACGGCCACCTCGGCCGCCACGTAGGTGAAGCTCGATTCAACCGACATCACCATGCAGACGATCTCGCCGCGGGGCTGCGCCTGGCGGAAGGCGGCGGCGAACGCCTCGGCCGCGGCGCCGGAGACGAGCGGCGGCCGCGGCGCGGCTTCCAGCCGCCGGTAGAACTCCGCGCGGCTCAGGCCGCGGTCGTGCAGGTTCTCATCGCTGAAGGCCACGCTGAGCGGCGCGACGACGATGCCGAGCCGCTCCGCCTCCGCCGGTGGGAGGTCGACCGAGCTGTCGGTGACGATGACGACCATCGGCGGACTCCCGGTTGGTAGCATCCCCGGCCCGGAGTACAATCTTGCCATTACCTTCACGCGAACGGAAGGCGCGCGGCTGCGAGTCGCATGCGTCTCTGACCGGAGTCGAGGACGGGAGCCGGGGATGAAGTTCGGCATTTTCTACGAGCATTCCGTGAACCGCCCCTGGGAGAGCGCGAGCGAATACCGCATCTACCAGCAGGCGCTGGAGCAGGTCGAGCTCGCCGACCAGCTCGGCTTCGACCAGGTCTGGCAGGTCGAGCACCACTTTCTCGAAGAGTACTCGCACGGATCGGCGCCCGAAGTCTTTCTCGCCGCCTGCGCCGCGCGCACGAAGCAGATCCATCTCGGCCACGGCGTCTGCATGATCCTGCCTCCCTTCAACCATCCGGTGCGCTGTGCCGAGCGCGCCGCCACGCTGGACATCGTGTCGGGCGGGCGGCTGGAGTTCGGCACGGGGCGCAGCGCCACCTGGACCGAGCTGGGCGGCTTCCGCTGCGAGCCGGACGACACCAAAGAGATGTGGGACGAGGCGCTGCGTGCGATTCCGCGCATGTGGAAGGACGAATACTTCTCGTTTGAGGGGAAGTACTTCAGCTTCCCACCGCGCAACGTGCTGCCCAAGCCGATCCAGAAGCCGCACCCGCCGCTCTGGGTCGCGGTGAGCAGCCCCGAGACGGCGATCCAGGCGGCGGAGCGCGGCATCGGCCTGCTCGGCGTCTCGATCGGCACGCCGGCCGAGTACGAGCAGCGCGTGCGCGACTACCGGCGCATCATCCGCTCCTGCGAGCCGGTGGGTGACTACGTGAACGAGCAGGTGAACGGCGTCGGCTGGATGTACTGCGACGAGACGGACGAGGAGGCACGCAAGTACGGAGGCGCCGCCGCCTATCACTTCATGCGAGCCGCCTCGCACCTCGCCGGCGTGGGCAGCCTCTACCCCTCGCCTGCCTACGGCTCACAGGCTTCGGCGATTCAACTGCGGCAGCGGCCGGGCGACGTGGCCGGTCCGGTGCAGCAGGGCACGCCGATCGGCAGCCCCGATACGGTGATCGCCGCGCTCAAGCAATGGGAGGCGATCGGCGTCGACCGCATGGTCTTCCTGATCAATTTCGACCAGGTGATCCCGCAGGAGAAGATCCTCAACTCGCTGCGGCTCTTCGCCGAACAGGTGATGCCCGCCTTCGCCGAGGCGCCGAAGCCGCCGCTCACGACGGTCCCTGCGCTCGAGAGCGTTCAGCAGGGCGCGGCCGTGTGAGCACCACGGCGATCATCGGCGGCCCGACGCCGGGCGCGATGCGCCGCGGGTTCCTGGTACCGGCAAGCGGGCGAGGCGCGGAGGCAGGCGCTCTGTGCCGCCACTACCGCTGCGGTCTCGCTTCGCTTGCCACGCCTTTCCAGGTGTCGCCCTCTCGCCTGCCGCGGTCGAGAATGGCGTTCTCCGCCGTGCGGTAGTCCTGGTACGGCTCGTCGCGCACGGTCAGGTACTCGCGCAGCGACGCCTTCTGCATCAACTCGCGCATCTCCTTCACGCGGTCGGTGTAGCTGAACCGCTCCTGCATTAGGGCGCAGATCTCGAGCGACTCGCGGAACCCCATCCGCTCGTAGGCCTTCTGGAAGGCGCGTTTGCGAATCGTGTGCATCTGCCAGGGGATCAGCGCCACGCGCCTGGCGAAGGTCTCGGTGAACTCGTCGATGCTGTCCTGCGGCACGCAGTAGTTGACCATGCCGAACTGCAGCGCGTCCTGCCCGGTGATGCTGTCGCCGGTATAGACCATCTCCGCGGCCTTGCGCCTGGGCAGCAGCCAGGGGAACCACATCAGGTCCGGGGCGCCCATCGCGCGCATCGGCGGATAGCCGAACTGGCAGTCGGGCGTGGAGACGACCAGGTCGCAGACCGCGCACAGCTCCGACGCGCCGGCCAGCACGTAGCCGTGCGTCTGGGCGATGACGATCTTGGACAGCTCCCAGATCTGCCAGTACTGGTTGATCAGGTAGCGGGCCCAGTGGCCGCTGCCCACGTACTGCGAGCCGAAGTCCGGCTCCTCCACGCCGACGTTGCCGCCGGCGAGGTCGTAGCCCGCGCTGAAGCAGCGCCCCGCGCCCTTGATCACGATCACGTTGATCGCGGGGTCCTGCTCCGCCACCTTCAGCGCGTGGAACAGCTCGGCGCGGAGCTGGTGGCTAAGCGCATTCATGCGTTCCGGGCGGTTCATCGTGATCTTGGCGACATGCGCCTCGGGATCGGCTTCGTAGAGGACGACCTCGTAGGCGAGGGCCTGCTTGTACCAGCCCGCACCGTGCATCTCAAACGGCGGCCGTTCCGCTGAACTCATCGGAGCCTCCTTTCGGCAGTGCACGCCCCCGCCGGCCGGGGGTCCCGGCTGCCGCTCCTTCCGCAGCATAGAGAGGCGTCCTACCGCTGTCGATGGCGCCAGCGGCGGCCGATCAGCCCGGGAAGACCGTCTTCCACGTCTTCTCCGCCTGCTCGCGCGGCATGCCGTCGTAGAAGAGCCTGCGCCTGTTCGCCAGGAAGGTGCTGCCGGTCCTGCAGGCGATGCCCCACCCCCATCGATCCCGAGCCGCTGGGCGCAGCGGCCAGGTAGCGGCACGCCTCCGGCAGGGCCGCTGGTCCTGGTCGCCGTGCCGTGACGAGCGCCGCGGTCTACGCGCGGTTCGCGCCGCCGTTCGGCGGCGCCGGGTACCGTCCGCTCGCCGGACACGCACCACCGAGAAGCGGGGAGCGTCAGCGGCTCAGTCGTGGTGCGCGGGCATACTCGTCGCGTTAGCGGGTTGCTCCTCGTCCCACCACCTGCCGGTGCGGTAAGAACTCTCGTTCTTCCTCCCATAGACGGTAGGCACGCCGCGTCTCGCAGCGGTGCTTACTGACAATCTCCGGCCACCAGGCGACCGCGGCTCTTCATCGTCTAGCCAGAGTTCGGCGTTGGCGACTATTGCCTGGGAGTGCCGCCTCGAGGTCTGCGCGTGCTAGTCGATGTTGAACAAGCGTGCGGCGTTGCCGCCGAGCCACTTCTCCTTGACGGCGTCCTTCAGCGGCAAGGCGAGGTAGGCGTCGATCATGGCGCGGTAGGGTTCGCCCAGCGTGGCCGGCGAGAAGCCCACGAG
>Ga0209166_10000387_pt1 | contig 51040 bp, 48 predicted proteins | sample Coa_R1_3_FD_187151 | JGI IMG/M metagenome (GOLD analysis project Ga0209166, IMG submission 187151) | Surface soil microbial communities from Centralia Pennsylvania, which are recovering from an underground coalmine fire - Coalmine... | ecosystem: Environmental > Terrestrial > Soil >...
ACCGCCCGTTCGCGTAACTCGGCAGGGTACCTGGTCACCTTTGCCATTGCTCCGTCCTCTCAAAGTCCGGAGCCTCCAGGATACCCGGGGCGGTTCAAGCAGTACCATATCCCGGTAATACTTCTTGGGAAGGAGACTCCGAAGGAGGCGGTGTGCCAGGTCTTCGAGAAAGTCAACACAGGCGGAGTATCCCTGACCGTATTCGAACTGCTTACGGCGACATTCGCAGCCGACGACTTTAACCTCCGTGACGACTGGGACGCACGCCTAAAGCGGCTGCGCAGGCACCGGGCGTTGGAGAGCGTTGAGAACACCGACTTCCTTCAAGCCATTTCGCTGCTGTCCACGCGGGCCCGCCAGCTCAACGCCGAGGCAGACGAGGCAACATCGGAGCGTTCTCCGGGAATTAGTTGCAAGCGCAAGGACGTACTGAAGCTCACGCTTCTCGATTATCAGGAGTGGGCCGAGTCGGTCACCGCTGCCTTCGAGCAGGTTGCAAGATTCCTACGTTCACAGCGAATCTTCACCGCACGAGACTTACCGTATAGGACACAACTGACACCACTTGCAGCGCTGTTCGCGGTACTTGGCAAGGACGGCGAGAACGATGGTGTGCAAGCCAAACTCGCCCGCTGGTACTGGTGCGGCGTGTTCGGCGAGTTATATGGCGGCGCCATCGAGAGCCGATTCGCGAAGGATTTGCCGCAAGTGTTGGCGTGGATCCACGGTGGAGTAGAGCCGGATACCATACGTGACGCGAATTTCACAGCATCTCGTCTGCTCAGCGTTCGTATGCGAATCAGCGCTGCGTACAAGGGCATTCATGCGCTACTGATGCGCGGAGGTGGAATGGATTTCCGCACAGGAGACACCATAGATCAGCAAACATACTACGATGAGTCGATCGATATCCATCACATCTTTCCACGAGACTGGTGTGTCAAACAGCAAATGAGTCCATCAGTATTTAATAGTATCGTCAATAAAACTCCAGTTTCAGCGCGTACAAATCGAATGATCGGGGGGAATGCCCCAAGCAGCTACCTGCAGCACCTCGAACGGACCGCGAAAATCAGCCCCGAACGCATGGATGAGATACTGCGGTCTCATCTGATTGATCCCGGTTTGCTTCGCGCCGACCGTTTTAGTGAATTTTTCGCGGCGCGAGAGGAGTCGCTCATTCAGGGCATCGAGCGCGTTATGGGCAAGCCTGTCGCCCGAGATGGCATGCCAACTGAAGAGGCCGAAGACGAGATCGACGACGACGATGCGGTTGCGTAAACGAAGGCCCGCTTCGCTCTGAGCGCGCGGCCACATCGACACCGCGAGACCGTCCAATAGGGCGGTCTCGCGGTGTGCACCACCGCCGAGAGGGGCGCTCAGCGCGCGGCGTCCGCCGGCACGTGGCGGCCGCGGGCGCCGGTGTACTCGGCGCGGGGGCGGATCAGGCGGTTGTTGGCGTACTGCTCCAGCGCGTGCGCCGTCCAGCCCGCCATGCGCGAGACGGCGAAGAGGCTGGTGTTCAGGTCGACGGGAATGCCGAGCGACTGGTAGACCAGCGCCGAGTAGAAGTCGACGTTGACCTTCAGCCCCTTCTCCGCCGCCATGATCGCGCGCACCCGGTCGGCGATCGCCAGCCAGTTGGCCGTGCGGGCGTCGCTGTCCGCCAGCACGGCGGCCATGCGGCGCAGGTGGGCGGCGCGCGGGTCGTCCACCTTGTAGACGCGGTGGCCGAAGCCGGAGAAGCGGGCCTTGATCATCTGGCGCTCGGCCGGCGGCAGCGTCTCGCGCCAGGCGAGCTTCTGCTTCACGTACACCTCGGCGCGGTCGGGCGCGCCGATCTCTTCCAGCATCACCAGCACGTCCTCGTTGGCGCCGCCGTGCTTGGGACCTTTGAGCACGGCGCAGGCCGCGGTGATCGCCGCGTGCAGGTCGGTCTCCGTCGCGGCGGCGACGCGGGCGGCGAAGGTCGAGGCGTTCAGCTCGTGGTCGGCGTGCAGGATCAGCGCCGCGTCGATCGCCCGTTCGGCCTCTGCCGAGGGCGCCGTGCCCAGCACGGCGCGCAGCAGGCTGGCGGCGATGCTGTCCGACGGCGCCGGCGCGACCGGCTCCTTGCCCGAGCGCAGGCGGTAGAAGGCGCCGACGATCAGCGGCGCCTGCACGGTCAGCCGCCGCGTCTTGCGCAGGTTCGCCTCGGTCGAGCCGTCTTCGCCGTCGGCGTCGAGGGCGCCGAGCGCGGAGACGGCGGTGCGCAGCGCCGTGAGCGGGTGCGTGGCTGCCGGCAGGCCGCGCAGCAGCGCGATCACCTCGTCGGGCAGCCGGCGCTCGTCCGCGAAGGCCCAGCGCAGCGCCGCGAGCTGCGCTGCGCTCGCCAGCTCGCCCGTCCAGAGCAGGTGGCAGACGGCCTCGAAGCTCAACTCGACCAGCTCGTCGGTGTCGTAGCCGCGATAGTAGAGCTTGCCGTGCACGCCGTCGATCTCGCAGATCGCGGATGTGCAGGCGATCACGTCTTCCAGGCCGGCCTTCGCCATCGTCGTCATGACTTCGCCTCCTCAGCGTTCGGGGGCGGTCGTCGCCGGCGGCGCCGGTCGCGCGCCGTCCCACGGCCATGGTGCGATGAAACTGGATGGAAGTCAATATCTATTGATTCATATTGATTTGTCGATACCGCGCCGCGTTGACGCCGCCGCGCCAGCCCCTACACTGAGATCGGGGAGCGCACGATGATCGACATTCACGGCGAGCTGTACCTGGACGTGCACGAGGCCGCCGCAAGCCTCGGCGTCAAGCCCGAGACGCTGTACGCCTACGTCTCGCGCGGCCGCCTGCGCAGCTTCCGCCGCGGCATCGGCCGCAACCGCCTCTACCGCAAGGCCGAGATCGACGCCCTGCTCACGCTGCAGCCGTCGTCGCCGTCCGCGCCGCCGTCACCAGCGCCAGCGCCCACCGCGGAGACGCCGGCAGCAGCGGAAGCGAGCGAGGCTGAACCGCCGGTGCCGCCCGATCAGGGCGGCTTCCCCCGCGCCGACCGCTGGGCGACGGAGCGCTAGCGATGGCCGAGCCGGGCGAGCTGGTCAAGCCGTTCGGCGTCACGGTGCTGCCCTCCGCGATCAGCTCGATCGACGCCGAGGGACTGCGCTACCGCGGCTACCGCGTCGAAGACCTCGCCGCCCGCTGCCGCTACGAAGCGGTCGCCTGGCTGCTCTGGACCGGTGAGCTGCCTTCAGCCGGCCAGCGCGCCGCGTTGCAGGCGGACCTCGCCGCGGGCGCGGCCCTGCCCGCGGCGCTGCGCACGGCGATCGCGGCGCTGCCGGGCGGCGCGCCGCCGAGCGTGCGCCTGCAGGCCGCGCTGCCTCTACTCGGGCTGCACGTCGCCGAGCTGGGCGCCCCGGTTGAAACCGTGACGACGGGCACCGTTGCGCGCCTGCTCTCCGCCGTTGTCCTGCTCGTCGCGGAGGTAGCGGCTGCCGGCAGCCGCCCGGGCGCTGACCTCCCGCTTCCGCCGCCGGAAGCGGGAATCGCCGCGCGATTTCTGGCGGCCCTGCGCGGAAGCGGCGCGGCGCCGGAGACTGCGCGGGCGCTGGAGCAGGTACTGATCCTCTACGCCGACCACGAGCTGAACGCCTCGACCTTCGCCGGCCGCGTGGCCGCCTCGACGCGCGCGGACCTGATCTCCTGCGTGCTCGCCGCCCTCTCCACCCTGCGCGGACCGCTGCACGGCGGCATCGACCGGCAGCTACGCTCGCTCTTCGCCGCCGCGCAGGAGGAGGGCGCCGAGAGCGTGGTGGAGCGCTACGCCCGCGCCGGCGCCGTGCTGCCCGGCTTCGGTCACGCCGTCTACCGCGGCATGGACCCGCGCGCCGTACTGATGCGCGAGCTGGCGCTGAGGCTGGCGCCCGCCGCCGGGCAAGGTCAACTGCTGGAGACGACCGAAGGAGTCGTCGAGGCGGCACGCGTGCGCGGCGTGCCGCCTCCCAACGTCGATCTCTATACGCTTGTGCTCTACCGGGCGCTGGACATTCCCGACCAGCTCTCCTCGCTGGTCTTCGCCATGGGCCGGCTGGCCGGCTGGTGCGCCCACATCCTGGAACAGTACGAGCGCAACCGCCTGATCCGCCCGCGTGCCGCCTACGTTGGGGCCGAACCGCGCGAACTGCCAGCCGAGTGGCCCGCGGCCGGCGATTAACGGAAGATCAGAATCAGGATGATGATGATGATGATCAGGACCAGCAGGCCCCCGCCGATGTACATGTTCGCTTCCTCTCCGTCGTCTGTCGCGGCGTCATCGACCGCAGCCGCGCGGGCTGACTCGATCGCCGCGCCATCGTCACGCCTTCCGCGCGACAGGGACAGGGTAGGCGGCAGCTCAGGAACGGCGCATACCCAACCGAGCCGTCTCATGACGTCAAACGGTGGTAGGCCGGCGACGGAGATGCGGGCCTGCAGGTGGTAGACTGGTGGAAGATTCGTGATCGTGACACCGCGGCCAGCGCAGAGGAGTGCGACCCGGCGATGAATCTGCCTTTGCCCAACCGGCCGCGTGTGGCCGTGGTCGAGATGAACGGTACGATCGGCGGCGGCGTGCGCTCGCGCAGCTATGCGCCGCTGTTCAAGGCATTGCGCGAGGACCGCGGCGTGCGGGCGCTGGTGCTCGACATCGATTCGCCGGGCGGCTCCGCCTCGGAGTCGGATTACCTTTACGGCCAGATCCGCCGCGCGGCGGCGCGCAAGCCGGTGATCGCCTTCATTCGCGGCACCGGCGCCTCGGGCGCCTACTTCATCGCCTGCGCCGGCCAGCGCATCATTGCGCAGCGCTCCAGCATCATCGGCAGCATCGGCGTGATCACGATCCGGCCGCAGGTGCAGGAGCTGCTGGAGAAGATCGGCGTCAAGGTCAGCGTCACGGCCACGGGCCCGCTTAAAGGGATGGGGCTGCCCTTCCGTGAGGAGTCGGAGCAGGAGAAGGCGAAGAACGAGGCGCTGGTCGGCGCCTTCTTCGAGCACTTCATCGACGTGGTTGCCGCGGGCCGCAAGGTGTCGAAGGAGACGGTGCGCGGCTGGGCCACCGGCGAGGTCTTCTGGGCGCCGCAGGCGCTGGAGCGCGGCATGGTCGACGAGCTGGGCGACCTCGAACACGCGGTCGCCGTGGCGGCGAAGCTGGTCGATATCTCGCCGAAGCAGGCGGTGACCGTGCGGCCGAAGCTGCCCTTCCCGCAGCGGCTGCTGCAGCGCGCCGCCGCGGCCTCGCTCAACGCCGCCCGCGCCGAGGCCGAGCGCCTGTTCGCAGCGCGCGTCGAGTATCGCTAAGCGGCCGGCCCCCTCAGACCAGATCGCGCAGCTCGAACCATGGCCCGTCCGTGCAGAAGAGGCGCGTGCCCTGACGCCGCGTCGCTACCGGGCAGGCCATGCACAAGCCCGTGCCGCAGGGCAGCGGCTGCCAGCGCATCGCGTGAACGGGCGTGCGACTCTGCGCCCGCAGGCGGCCGGCGCTCAGCTCGCGCAGCACGGCGTCGTCGCCGCAGACAAACACCTCGTCGGCCCAGGCGAGCCGGTCGATCAGCGCGCCTGCCGCCGCCGGTCCCGCGTCGGCCGCAATTTCTACCTCGACTTCCGGCGGCAGCAAGCCGGGCGGAAGGGCCGGCATGCCGGCGGCCGGCGCCGTCACCAGCGCGACTGAGACGCCGCGGACAACCGCCAGCTCGGCCATGAGCAGCAGCGGCGCGATCTCGATAGCGGCGCCGCCCAGCAGCAGGTGGCGCGTGCTCGCCGCCGGCGCCATGCCGCGGCCGCACCAGCCGATCACGCGCAGCGTGTCGCCGGTCCGGCGCTCCGCCAGCCAGGCGCTGCCTTTGCCCGCCGCCGCAACCAGCAGGCCGAAGCGCCGGCCTTCGCCCGCTGAGCCGAGCGTGCTGGTGAGGAAGAATGGGCGCGGCAGGAAGGGATCGAGGCCGTCGCCGCACTGGATCATCAGGAACTGGCCGGGCAGCGGGCGATCGGGCAGCTCGGGCGCTGCGAGCACGAGACGGTCATACGGGAGCAGCAGCTCCTCGGCTTCTACGACCCGCGCCCGCGTCACGATCACCGCGCGGCGGACTCCGCCGCCGCGGCGGGCTGGCGATACTGCGGCAATGGCAGCACCTGGTAGCCAGCGCCGCCCGCCAGCGCCTGCGCCGCCGCCAGCGCCGTGTCGATCGAGGTGAAGCAGGGGATGCGGCGTTCGGCGGCGGCCCGGCGAATATTGAAGCCGTCGCGCACCGGACCGCGGCCGCCTTCCGGCGTATTGATCACCGCGTTCACCAGCCCGCTGGAGACCACGTCGATCACGTTCGGATGCCCTTCCGCCACCCGTTTCGCCACCTGCTCGACGGGGATATCGATCGCGCGCAGCAGCGCCGCCGTGCCGCTCGTCGCGTAGAAGCGGTAGCCGGCCGAATGCAGCAGCCGCGCCACGTCGAGCGCGTCGGCCTTGTCGCGGTCGGCCACGGTCAGCAGCACGGCGCCGTTCGGCGGCAGCATCAGGTCGCAGGCGAGCAGCGCCTTCGCCAGCGCCGCCGGATAGGTCCGATCGACGCCCATCACCTCGCCCGTGGACTTCATCTCCGGGCCGAGATAGGTGTCCACGCCCACGAGCTTCGCCATGGAGAAGACCGGCGCCTTGACCGCGACCAGCGGCTGCCGCGGCCAGAGGCCGGCGGGGTAGCCCTGCGCCGCGATCGAGCGGCCGAGCATGATGTTCACCGCGAGCTCGACCATGGGCACGCCGGTGACTTTGCTCAAGAAGGGCACCGTGCGGCTGCCGCGCGGGTTCACTTCCAGCACGTAGACCGACGACGGCCCGCCTTCGGGGTCGCGCAGGATCACGTACTGGACGTTGATCAGTCCCTTCGCGCCCAGCGCCACGCCGATGCGCTCGGTGTAGCTCACCAGCGTCTCGACCTCGTCCTCGCGCAGACGCACGCCGGGGTAGACGGCCATCGAGTCGCCCGAGTGCACGCCGGCGCGCTCGACGTGCTCCATGATGCCGGGAATCAGCACCTGGGCGCCGTCGCAGATCGCGTCGACCTCGACCTCTTTGCCCTGCAGGTACTTGTCGATCAGGATCGGCCGGCCCGACGGCAGCTCGACGGCCGCGCCCATATAGCGGATCAGTTCTTGAGGCCCCTCCACGATCTCCATCGCGCGGCCGCCGAGCACGTACGACGGCCGCACCAGCACCGGGTAGCCGATCGACTGCGCCGTCTTCAGCGCGTCATCGATGTTCGTCACGGCCGAGCCGGGCGGCTGCGGCACGCCGATGCGCTGCAGGAACTCCTCGAAGCGGCGGCGGTCCTCGGCCAGGTCGATGACCTCGGCGTCGGAGCCGATGATCGGCAGGTTCGCCGCCGTCAGCGGCCCGGCGAGGTTGATCGCCGTCTGCCCGCCGAACTGCACGATCGAGGACGGCGGCTCGCCCGCGCCGTTTTCAGCCTCGCCACAGGTCTCGTTCTCGATGATGTCGCGCACCGCCTCTTCGTCCAGCGGCTCGAAGTAGAGCCGCTCGCAGGTGTCGAAGTCGGTGGAGACGGTCTCGGGGTTGGAGTTGGCCATCAGCGCCCGGTAGCCGGCGCGCTGCAGCGCCCAGGCCGCCTGCACCGAGCAGTAGTCGAACTCGATCCCCTGGCCGATGCGGATCGGGCCGCTGCCGATCACGAGCGCGGTCGGCCCGGCCTGCGGCTTGGCCTCGTTCTCCTGCTCGTAGGTGCTGTAGAAATAGGGCGTGGCCGCGTCGAACTCGGCGGCGCAGGTGTCCACCATCTTGTAGACGGGGCGGATCTGCCACTGCTTGCGTTGCTCGCGCACCTGCTCGGGCAAAAGATCGGCCAGCGTGCCGATCTGGCGGTCGGAGAAGCCCATGCGCTTGGCGCGGCGCAGGAGGGCCGGCGTCAGCGGCTCGGAGAGCAGCCGCTTCTCCATCGCCACGAGGTTCTCCAGCCGCTCCAAAAACCAGGGGTCGATGCCGGTCTGCCGCGCGATCGCCAGCGGCTCAACGCGGCGGCGCAGCATCGCGATCAGCGTCCACAGCCGCTCGTCGTTGGCCGCAAGCGGCCACTCGCCGTCCCGTGCCCACTCCGGCCGCTCCCAGAGCAGCGAGCGGCCACCCACTTCGAGCGAGCGCACCGCCTTCTGCAGGGCGGCCTCGAAGGTGCGGTCGATCGCCATCACCTCGCCCGTCGCCTTCATCTGCGTGCCGAGCGAGCGGTCGCCGAGCGGGAACTTGTCGAAGGGCCAGCGCGGAATCTTGACGACCACGTAGTCCAGCGCCGGCTCGAAGGCGGCGGTCGTTTTCTGCGTGACGGCGTTGGCGATCTCGTCCAGCCGCCGGCCGACGGCGATCTTCGCCGCCACGCGGGCGATCGGGTAGCCGGTCGCCTTGCTGGCCAGCGCCGAGGAGCGCGAGACGCGGGGATTGACCTCGATCACGTAATAGGGCAGTGCCTGCTGATCGCCCGGCTCCCACTCGGTTACGTCGGGCCGCGGGCCGAGCGAGAACTGCACGTTGCAGCCGCCCTCGATGCCGAGCGCGCGGATGATCTTCAGGCTGGCGGTGCGCAGCATCTGGTAATCGCGGTCGGAGAGCGTCTGGCTGGGCGCGACGACGATGCTGTCGCCGGTGTGCACGCCCATGGGGTCGAGGTTTTCCATGTTGCAGACGGTGATGCAGGTGCCGGCGCCGTCGCGCATCACCTCGTACTCGACCTCCTTCCAGCCGCCGAGATACTTTTCGACGAGGACCTGGTGGATCGGGCTGGCGTCGATGCCGCCCTGGGCGATGCGGTCGAACTCTTCCAGCGTGAAGGCGATGCCGCCGCCGGTGCCGCCGAGCGTGAAGGCCGGCCGGATCACGGCGGGCAGGCCGATGTGCTCCAGCGCCGCGTGCGCCGCCGCCAGGTTGGTAACCGTCTCGCCTTCGAGCACCGGCTCGCCGATCTCCGCCAGCATCCGCTTGAACAGTTCGCGGTCCTCGGCGCGCTGGATCGCGGCGAGCGGCGTGCCCAGCAGGCGCACGTCGTACTTCTGCAGCACGCCCGCCTCGTGCAGCGCCACGGCCAGGTTGAGGCCGGTCTGCCCGCCGAGCGTGGCGAGCAGCCCCTCCGGCCGCTCGCGGGCGATGATCCGCTCCAGCACGGGCACGGTCAGCGGCTCGATGTACACGACGTCGGCGATGCCCTCGTCGGTCATGATCGTGGCGGGGTTGGAGTTGACCAGGATCGAGCGCACGCCTTCTTCGCGCATCGCCTTGCAGGCCTGCGTGCCGGCGTAGTCGAACTCCGCCGCCTGGCCGATCACGATCGGGCCGGAGCCGATGATCAGGACGCTGCTGGGCTTGTTCACCGCTGTTCGTCTACTCCCTCGTCGCCGTCACCAGAATACTCGGCCCCGTCCGAGCGCCCCGGCAGCTCGATCACGCCGTCGCCGTTGCGCCGGGCGCCGTCCGGCCGCGCCGGCTCGACCCGCTGCCAGCCCGCGCCGAAGCTGATCTGCCTCGGCGCCGCGGCCGACGCGTCGGCCGTCGTGAAGCGCCGCACGCCAACCGCGAGGGAGACGAGCCCGACCGCCGCGAACGCCGCCGGGAAGACCGTCAGCAGCCCGATGCAGTTGAACAGGTCGTCCGTCGCCAGGCAGCGGATGCCGAGCACGATGCACAGCGCCGCGCCGAGCAGCCCCACCGCCGCGATCGCCAGGCAACCGTAGCCCTGCCGCCGGCTGATCGCGACCGGCTCAGGCGTCACGGCGCGACCCGGCGGACGAGGAAATAGGATGTAGGAAGTAGGAGATAGGGAGGGACGGCCTTGTAGCCCTATTTCCTCTTTCCTTTTTCCTACTTCCTCGCCTACAGCGGCAGCTCAAAGCGCATCTCCGGGTTCTGCATCGGCACCAGCGCGCCGAGCGCCGACAGGAACGACAGCGCCGGCGGATTGTTCTCCGGCAGGCGGCCGCGCACGCGGCGGTAGCCATGCTCGCGCGCGAAGTCGAGCACACATTCGCCGAGCTGCGTCGCCAGGCCGCGCCGGCGGTGCTCCGGCAGCACCCAGACGCCGATCGTGCCCGTGTCGGGCTCCTCCGTGTTGTAGTCCAGCGCGGCGAAGGCCACGATCTGGTCGCCGACCTCGGCCACGTAGAGGCAGCCCTGGTCGCCCAGCCGCCGCAGCCAACCGGCCACCTGTTCAGCGGACATCGCCTCGCGGAAACCGACCGGGTTTGGCTCCTGCATGATGCGGGCGATGACCGCCGCGATCGCGGGCGCATCGGCCGCCGTTGCCAGCCGCAGTGTCGCCTCAGCCGTCGTCATGGCGCGCCCCCAATCTGAGGTTGTCCGAGGTTGTCCTGTGAGCGCGTCGCGCGCTCGCCGGCCGCTCGCTTCACCCGGCCGCCTTCGCGCCCTGGGCAGACTGCACGAGGTCGAGAAAGCGGTCGAAGAGATACATGTTGTCGCGCGGGCCGGGCGCCGCCTCGGAGTGGTACTGGATCGAGACGATCGGCAGGTCGCGGTGCGAGAGGCCCTCGCAGGTGTTGTCGTTGAGATTCAGATGGCTGACCTGGGCGCCGCCGCGCAGCCCCTCCCCGTCCACCGCGTAGCCGTGGTTCTGCGAGGTGATGTAGACATTGCCCGTGGCCAGGTCCTTGACCGGGTGGTTGGCGCCGTGGTGGCCAAACTTGAGCTTGTACGTCTTCGCCCCGAACACCTGCCCGAGCACTTGATGGCCCAGGCAGATGCCGAGGATCGGCACGCGCCCGACCAGTCCCTCGACCGTCTTCACCACGTAATCGAGCTTCTCCGGGTCGCCGGGACCGGGCGAGAGCACCACGCCATCGGGCCGCAGCGCCAGCACGTCGGCGGCCGGCGTTGTTGCCGGCAGCGCGGTGGTGCGGTAGCCCCTGGCGTTGAGCATGCGCATGATGTTGTATTTGACGCCGGTGTCGAGCACGGCGATCTTCCCACGCGGCTCGCCGTCCGCCGCCTCCCAGTCGTAGGGCACGGGCGTGGAAACCTCACGCGCCAGGTCGGTGGTGCCGTAGGGTGGGCGCTCGCGCAGCCAGGCCAGCGCCTCCTCGGGCGCTTCGCCCGGCGCCGAGATCGCGGCCATGAGCACGCCGCTCGAGCGCAAGCGCCGCGTCAGCGCACGCGTGTCGATGCCAGCGATCGCGGGCACGCCGCGTGCCGTCAAAAACTCCCGCAGGCTTTCGCCGCTGCGCCAGTGGCTGGGTAGGTCGCACTCCTCGCGCATCACCATGCCCGCGGCCTGAATCTTGCGCGACTCGACGTCGTCGAGGTTGGTGCCGTAGTTGCCGATCAGTGGGTAGGTCATGGTCACGATCTGGCCGGCGTAGGATGGGTCGGTGAGGATCTCCTCGTAGCCGGTCATCGAGGTGTTGAAGACCAGCTCGCCGAAGCCGCGCACGGGCGCGCCCGCCGCCAGGCCGGCGAACCGCGCGCCGTCTTCGAGCACCAGCCAGGCCTGTTCGTCCACCGTCAACCGCCTCACGCCCCGGCGGCAAGGGCCGCCGTTTCGTACACAAGGGTACCATCGACGATCGTCGCGATCACGCGGCCGCGCACCCGCCGCCCGCGGAAGGGCGTGTTCTTGCCCAGCGAGGCGAACTCTCGCGGGTCCACGGCCCACTCCGCCTCGGGGTCGAGCAGCACGGCGTCGGCCGGCGCGCCGGGCGCCAGCGTGCCGAGGCCGGAGACGAAGCGGTCGAGGCCGAGCGCCCGCACCGGCGCGGCCGTCAGCGCCTCGATCGCGCGGCTGAGCGAAAGCTCGCCCGCCTGCACCAACTCCAGCAGCAGTGGCAGCGCCGTCTCCAGGCCGCTGATGCCCGGCGCCGCCTGGTCGAACTCGCATTCTTTATCTGTGAGGGCGTGCGGCGCATGGTCGGTGGCCACGCAATCGATCGCGCCCTCGGCCAGGGCACGGCGGCAGGCGTCGCGGTCCGCACGGCCGCGCAGGGGCGGATTGACGCGCGCGGCCGTGTCGTAGGCCGGCACGCCTGAGCCGGGCGGGCCGTAGAGCGCGGCCTCGTCGGTGAGGGTGAGGTGGTGCGGCGTGACCTCGGCCGTGACGTGCACGCCGCGGGCCTTTGCGGCGGCGACGACGACGATCGAGCCGGCGGTGCTGACGTGAGCGATGTGCACGTGAGCGCCGGTGAGTTCGGCAAGGCCGCAGTCGCGCGCCACCATCGCCTCTTCGGCCGCGGCGGGCTGACCTTTGAGGCCGAGGCGCGTGCTCACCCAGCCCTCGTGCAGCACGCCGCCCTTCGCCAGCGACGGCTCCTCGCAATGGTTGATCACCGCCAGACCGAGGCCGGAGGCGTATTCGAGCGCCCGCCGCATCAGCTCGGCGTCGGCCACGGGGCTGCCGTCGTCGCTGAAGGCGATGCAGCCCGCCTCGGCCAGCTCCGCCAGCTCCGCCAGTTGCTTACCGGCGCGGCCCAGCGTGACGGCGCCGATCGGCAGCACGCGGGCGAGGCCGGCGGCCCGGGCCGTGCGCAGCACGAACTCGACCACCGAGCGGTTGTCCGTCGCCGGCTCGGTGTTGGGCATGGCGCAGACGGTGGTGAAGCCGCCGCGCACGGCCGCCCCGAGGCCGGTGCGGATCGTCTCCTTGTACTCCTGGCCCGGTTCGCGCAGGTGGCAGTGCAGGTCCACGAAGCCGGGCGCCAGCACCAGCCCGGCGCCGTCCAGCACGCGCTCGGCCGGCCCGTCTGCTCCGGCGACGACGCGGCCATCGACGAAGCGCACGTCTTCCACGCGATCGATGTCCCGCGCCGGGTCGATCAGCCGCGCCCCGCGGATCAGCAGCGAACCCATGCCGGCCTCCTGCCGTTTCTTGCCGGCGGCTACGCGCCGCGCCCGATCAGGTAGAGCAGCGCCATGCGCACGGCGACGCCGTTCGTCACCTGCTCCTCGATCACCGACTGCAGCGAGCGGGCTACATCCGGCGCGATCTCCACGCCCTCGTTCATCGGGCCGGGGTGCATCACCAGCGCGTGCGGCGCGGCCAGCGCCACGCGCTCGCTGCTGATGCCGTAGCGGCGCGAATACTCGCGCAGGCTGGGCAGCAGGCCAGCCTGCATGCGCTCATGCTGCAGGCGCAAGGTCATCACCACGTCGGCGCCGCGCAGCGCCCGCTCGATCTGCGGCTCGATCGTCACGCCGGGCAGCGCGATCTCTTCCTGCTCCGTCTGCACGCGGCGGCCGAGCCCCGCGGGCAGCAAGGTTGGCGGGGCGCAGAGCACGATCTCGGCGCCCATGACGGAGAGCCCCCAGATGTCGGAGCGGGCGACGCGGCTGTGGGCGATGTCGCCGACGATGGCAACGCGCCGGCCGCGCAGGCTGCCGAGCCGGCTCTGCATCGTGTAGAGGTCGAGCAGCGCCTGCGTGGGATGCGCGTGCCAGCCGTCGCCCCCGTTGAGCACCGCCGCGTCGGTGTGCGCCGCGGCAAGATACGGCGCGCCGCTGCTCTTATGGCGCATCACAAGGATGTTGACACCGATCGCACGCAGCGTCTTCACGGTGTCGACCAGCGATTCGCCCTTCTCCACGCTGCTGCCGCTGGCGCTGACGTTGATCACGTCCGCGCCGAGCACCTTGCCCGCCAGCTCGAAGGAGGCGCGGGTGCGGGTACTGGCCTCGTAGAACAGCGTCGCCACGGTCGTGCCGCGCAGGGCGGGCACGCGCGGCACATCGCGCGCCAGCACCTCGCGCATGGCGTCGGTCGTTTCGAGCACGTACTCGATCTCGTCGCGGCTGAAGTCGTCGAGGTCGAGCACGTGGCGATGGCGCCAGCGGCCCGTGGCGGGGACGGTCGGCGCCGTCGTCACAGCCGCCGGGGCGCCGGCCGCCGTGTCCCGCGAGCCACCGGTTTCAAGGGCGGCGGCGCCGTGCCCGGCCGAACCATTCATCCGGACCAGTTGCAAATCGTCGCGTGCCATCAGTCGCCCTCCCGCGCCAGCAGCAGCACCGCGTCGCGGCCGTCCGTCTCCCGCAGCAAGACCTGGACCTCTTCGTCTCGCCGTGTCGGCACGTTCTTGCCGACGAAATCAGCGCGGATCGGCAGCTCGCGGTGGCCGCGGTCCACCAGCACCGCCAGCAGGATGCGCCGCGGCCGGCCGAAGTCGATCAGCGCGTCGAGCGCGGCGCGGATCGTGCGCCCGGTGTAGAGCACGTCGTCCACCAGCACGACGTCTTTGTCGGCGATACCCACGGGGATATCGCTGCGGTGCAAGGCGGGGCGCACGCCGCGGCGGCCAAGGTCGTCGCGGTGCAGGCTGACATCCAGGGCGCCGCAGGGGACGGCGGTGTTCTCGAAGCCGTCGATCAGCCCGGCCATGCGCCGGGCCAGGGGCACGCCGCGCGTGTGCAGGCCGACGAGCACGAGGCCGCCGGCGCCGTGCGCCTCTTCGACGATCTCGTGCGAGAGGCGCACCACGGCGCGGCGCACGTCGTCCGCCGTCATCAACTCGCGGCCGCTCATGAAAAAACCTCCCTCGAACGGGAGGCCGGGGAATGCACACGCCGGGCCACGTGGAAGCCGCCAGGCAGCAGGGGCACAACCACACCGCGCTCCTTGCGGGCCTCACAGGACCCACTTAAAGGCTCGCCGCACACCGCCCAATCGGCCGGCTCGATTACAGGGTAACAAGCCGGCCCCGGCTCCGGCAACTGCAGCACGGCAGTACGGCGCGAGGCCTTTGCATAACGGTGCGCCCGCTCGGCCCTCATCCTCTCTTCTCTCCTTCCCCCAATTTGCAACATCGCGCGAAGCGCGATCTGGGATGAGGGAAGGAGACGATCCAGCCTGAAGCGTTCCGGTTCTCCTGCGGTTAGCCCGACACCGTCCGAGTCGTGCTGCGCACGATCGCCCCTCGCCCAGGATTGGGCGAGGGGTATGTGAAATGAGGTGAGGGTCGAGGGCCGATCCGATCGGGCGTTGACGCCGCTTTCGGGGCGGTGCTAGCGTGTCGCTGCCTCGGCGGAATAGCCGTTCACGAAGCAGCGAGTGAAGGGACGACGGCGTGCAGGAGGCGCGCATACCGGAAACGGCGCTGCGCGAGCTGGCGGAGCGCATGTTGGCCACGCGGCGGCTGCTGATCGCCAGCAACCGTGGCCCGGCCGAGTTCCAGATCGAGGACGGCGGCTCGCTCTCCAGCTCACGTGGCAGCGGCGGCCTGGTGACGGCGCTGGCCGCCGTCAGCCACTTCGCCGAGCTGACCTGGATCGCCTCGGCCATGACCGACGGCGACCACGCGATCGCCGCGGACGGCCGCGCCGTCCCGCTGGGTGAAGACGGCATGCGTGTCCGCTTCGTGACGCTGCCGCCGCGCAGCTATCACCAGTTCTACAACGTAATCTGCAATCAGCAGCTCTGGTTCTTGCAGCACTACATGTGGAACACGCCGCGCAATCCCAACATCAGCCGCTCGATCTACGAGGCATGGGAGAACGGCTACGCGCCGGCCAACGCGGCTTTCGCCGCGGCGATCGCGGAGGAGGCCGCCGCGGACACCCAGCCGCCGTACGTGATGTTGCAGGACTACCATCTCTATCTCACGCCCAGGCTGGTGCGCGAGCAGCTTCCCGGCGCAGTCATCCAGCACTTCACCCACATTCCCTGGCCCGACCCGCGCTACTGGGCATTGCTGCCGCGGACGATGCGCGATCAGATCTTCGGTCATCTCTGCGGCGCCGATGTGATCGGCCTGCAAACGGTGCGCGACACCCGCAACTTCCTGCAGGGAGCAGAATCGTTTCTGCCCGGCGTCGAGGTCGATTACCGCCGCTCCACCGTCTGGTGGGAGGGCCACCTGACGCTGGTGCGGGCCTATCCGATCGCCATCGATGCGGGCGGCTTGCAGGAGTTCGCCGGCTCGGAAGCCGTGGGCGACTACGAGCGGCGCCTGGCGCCGCTGCTCACCCGGCGTACGATCGTGCGTGTGGACCGCGCGGAGCCGAGCAAGAACCTGCTGCGCGGCTTCCGTGCCTACGATCTGCTGTTGCAACGCCACCCGGAGTACCGGCGCACGACGCAAATGCTGGCATGCATCGTGCCCTCGCGCACGGACGTCGGCCTCTACCAGACGTACACCGACGAGGTCTTCGAGCTGATCGAGGCGATCAACGACGAGTACGGCGAAGCCGGCTGGCAGCCGATCGTGCGCTTCTACGAGAACAACTACGCGCAGGCGATCGCCGCGATGAAGCAGTACGACGTGCTGATGGTGAACCCCGTGATCGACGGCATGAACCTCGTCGCCAAAGAAGGGCCCCTCGTGAACACGCGCGACGGCGTGCTGCTGCTCTCCGAGACGGCGGGCGCCTATGAACAACTCGGTGGCCTGGCGCTGCCGCTGGCGCCGGCCGACATCGAGGGCACCGTGCGCGCCCTGCGCGACGCCCTGGAGATGCCGGCCGAGGAGCGCCGCCGCCGCGCCGCCGGCCTGCGCGAGCTGGTCGCCGCCGACGACATCCTCAACTGGCTGCTGCGCCAGTTCTCCGACCTGCACGCGCTGGCGTGAGGTGGGGCGTGCAGCGAGGCGAGGCTACGCCGGGCGGCTGGCGGCGGCGGCCGCGGCAGCGGGCTGCGCGAAGAGCGCCCAGCCGGCTGCGGCTCGCTCCATCACGACCGGCAGGTCTTCGCTGAGCAGCAGGCGGCGGGCGATCAACTCATCGGCAGCGGCGCGCACGCGTTGCAGGTAGTCGTCGCGGTCGGTGTACCGCTCGGCGATGCTGCGGCGCGGATCGCCCTGCGCGGCGGCCTGCTCCGGTGTCGCCGCGAAGGGGAAGATGCTGCCCAGCACGTTCGCCAGCGCCTCCGGCGCACCCGTGTCGGGGTGGCGCAGGTTCCAGCCGGTGTAGCTCGCCAGCGGCACGGCGACCTCGGGCAGGCGGATGCCGCCCAGCTCGTTGCCGTCGGCGTCGAGCGCGGGCACCAGCGTGGGATACTCGCGGCCCGCGGCAGGCGGCTCCTGCGCGATAACGCCGCGCGGCCAGTCGGGGCCGTAGTCCGGCTCGTAGGCCGGGCGCGAGCCCGGGGGGAAGCGCACGCCGGGCACTGCTGGCCACTGGCTCGCCGCGGCCGCGCCGCTCACCAGCGTGCGGTCGGCGAGGCGCGGATAGCAGCTCGCCGGCGGCTCCGAGCCGTCCCGCACCCAGGCTTCGAGCGCGAGGAACAGCGCCCGCAGCGACGCGCGGCGATCGACCGGCGTGGCCGGATAGCGGCCGATCGGATCGGCCACGCCGGGCTGGTTGCCCGCCGCGCCGGGCGGGAAGGGGCCGGCGACGTGCCCGGTGCCGGCGAAGTGGTAGATGCGCACGTTCTCGGCCGGCGGCGCGTCACGCGTGCCCAGCGGGTCGGTGTGGATCAGCGAGGCGCCCTTCGCCCAGTACTCGTTCGAGCTGTTGGTGTAGAAGAGCTTCGGCGCGCGGCCGCGGGCCAGCAGGCGGTCGAGCTGACCGGCGTTGCGGCCGCTGAGCGGATCGGGCACGGGCAGGTCGTGGAAGGGATACTGCTCGGTGGGGTAGCCGTTGCCCTCGTGGCCGCGGTCGAAGCGCGAGGGCTGGGCGAAGCGGTGGTTGAACGAGCCGCGCGGCGCACCGGCGATGTCACAGAGCACGCCGTCGAACACCATCCGGCCCGTCTCGTCCTCGTTGAAGCCTTCGTAGAGAAAATGGCGCAGGAAGCGGCCGCTCTGCGAGACGCCCCAGGCGATCGCCCGCGCCGGCAGCGGCCCGCCCTGTTCGGCCAGCGGATTCGCTTCGCCCCGCTCGTAGCGCAGGCAGGAGACGAAGTCGCGCACGGCGGCGAAGCCGAGGCCGGCCAGCGGCGGGTTCTCGCCGCGGAAGACCACCTCGTAGATGCGGCCGGGCGCGAAGCCGCCCTCCAGCCAGAGGTGCGAGCGGCCCGGCGCCGGCGTCCCGCCGTTCTCCGCTGCTGGCCGGCCGCAGAAGCGCCAGGCGCCGCGCGGCAACGGCCGCGGCGGGTCGAAAGGCGCATCGCGCACGGTCAGCACCGCGTCCGGCTGCTCGGGGTCGGCCGGCTCCAGCGGCAGGTGGTCGCGATCGGCCAGCGGCATCAGCGCCGTCTGCCTGCCGGGCACGAACTGGCAGCGCACCGGGCCGGAGACCGGCGCGGAGGGCGCCTGCATCGTCATGCGCCCCAGCCCGTCCGTCGCGTCCCACTGCCAGGCGCAGGCGGCGATCGTGACGCCGCGGCGCATGAGCAGGCCGTCGCCGAGGTGCTCGGCGCGCTGCGGGCGGTTGTTGACGAGCGCGTTGTTGAGGCGCAGCGCCGTCTTGTTGCCGCGGTTGAGCACGTCGAAGAGCAGCGTGCCATTGCCGCGCGCCGCCTCGCTCGGGCGCACGATCCAGAGATCGGCGCTGAAACGCACGCGGCCGGCGGCGTCGCGCGGCGCCAGCGCCAGGTCGCAGATCGGCGCGTTCAGCGGCTGCGCCGGGTCGAGCGCGAAGCTCGCGCGCCCCGTCAGCGTTTCGTACGGCCCGGCTGCGCCAAACGGCTCGCCGTCGGCAACCAATCGCCGGTCATCGATGCGCAGTTCGCTGAGCATGGCCGCCGCCTCCCTTCGCTCCGCCGCCCAGCGTACGCGCCAGCGGGCGCGGTGAACAGGGCCGGCAGCGACGGTGAGGCGGACTGGCGGCTCAGCCGGCCGCCCACTCGTAGGCGGCGTGCAGCCAGGCGAGCAGCTCTGCGTCCACGTCTTCGGGCGCGCCGAGGGCGACGCGATGCGTGACGCGCCCGCTGCCGAAGGAACCGGCGGGCTGCAGCCGCTCCGTGCTCTGCAGGTGCGGGCCGATCAGGCCGATGTCCACGCGCTTGCTCGAAACCGGCTGGATCACGGCGAACTGCTTGCCGCGGGTGAAGGTCATGTAGGTCTGGCGGGCCTCCACGCGCACATCCTCGCCCAGTGACCGCGCCGCCCCGGCCGCGCGTTCATAGATCGGCAGCAGCGCCGCCTTCGCGCCGGCGTACTGTTTGGCCAGCAGCGCATCGGCGCTCGGCTCAACGAAGTCGGCCGGCTTCTCCGCCTCGCTCACGACGAGGAAGGCGGTGCTGTGGCCCAGCCCGTACGCGGCCTTGAGCCAGTCGACGCGCGGCTTGAAGCCGCCCAGGCCGGCGCCGCGCACGATCGTCACCCACTCGTCCAGCGAGCGGCCGGTCTTCTCCGGCAGGCTGCGCAGGATGGCGGTGCGCATCTCGGCGGGACCACGCAGCGCGGGCATCGGCCAATCCCTCCCCGGCAAACGGCGGTGCCTGCCGCGATCGTACGACGCGCAGTCCGCCGCGCCGGCCCGGATTATGGCAGGCCGCGCGGCGATCTCGTCGTGGGTGCAACGGTGTGTCCGTCGATGGTGCAGGCGGGCTGCCCGCCCCGAGCGCGGCCCCTGGCGGGCAGATCGTCACTCCGCCAGCAGCGGCTCGCTCGCGGGCGGGGCGGGCTGGTCCGCGCCGGCGGGGTGGCGCATCGTGGCGGCGGCGTCGCGGTCGGGCACGCGCAGGGCCAGCAGCGCCGCCAAAAGCGCCAGCGCCGCCGCGGCCAGGTAGGCCGCGTGATAAGCGCCGGCGTGCGGGTGCGCCGCGCCGGCCGCGTCGTGCCGCAGCGGCCCGGCGATCGCCAGCACACTGCTGAGCAGAGCCACGCCGGTGGCCGCGCCGAGCTGGCGCTGCGCGTTGAACAGCGTGGAGGCGCGGCCCATCTGGCTCGGCGTCACCGTGGCGAAGCCCGCCGCCTGGTTGGGCAAGAAGACGAAGGCCATGCCCGTGCCCACGGCGAACATCAGCAGGCGGATCAGCCAGGCGCTCGTCTCCAGGCCGATGAAGCTGAGCAGCGTCATCATCGCCGCCACCCAGAGCATGCCCGCCGCCATCAGCCGCCGCGGCCCCACGTACGGATAGACCCGCGCCACAAGCTGCATCGAGAGCAGCACGCCGATCGCCTCGGGGAAGGTCGTCAGGCCCGATTCGAGCGCCGAGTCGCCGCGCGCCTCCTGCAGGAAGAGCGGCGTCACGAACAGCACGCCGAGGAAGGCGGCGCTGGCCGTCATCGAGGTCGTGGTGCAGCTCTGGAAGAGGCGGTTGGCGAACAGGCGCAACTGCACCATCGGCGCGGCCGTGCGCAGCTCCATCCGGACGAACGCCGCCAGCAGCAGCAGGCCGGCGCCCGCCGAGACGAGCACGGCGGCCGAGTCCCAGCCGCGCGAGGGGCCTTCCGTGACGGCGTACATCAGCAGGGGAAAGCCCGTGCCCGCCAGCAGGAAGCCGGGCAGGTCGAAGCGCCCGGCGGCGTGCTCACGGTGCTCGCGCAGAAAGAGCAGGCCGAAGAGCAGCGCCGCACAGCCCACCGGCACGTTCACGTAGAAGGCCCAGCGCCAGGAGAGCTTGTCCACGATCAGGCCGCCCAGCACCGGCCCGCTCGCCGGCGCGATGATCCCCGGCACGACGAGGATGCGCGAGGCACGCACGCGCTGCTCCGGCGGGAAGGTGCGGAAGAGCATCGCCATGCCCACCGGCGTGAGCATGCCGCCGCCGGCGCCCTGCAGCGTACGAAACGCGACCAGCTCGCCGAAGCTCTGCGCCTGGCCGCAGAGCGCCGAGGCGAGGCTGAAGATCAGCAGGGCGCAGAGAAAGACGCGCTTGGTGCCGAAGCGGTCGCCCAGCCAGCCGGAGGCGGGAATGAAGACGGCGAGGCTGATCAGGTAGCCGATGATCACGCCGTCGATCGAGGCGCCGGTGACGTGGAAGCGATTGCCGAGCGTGGGCAGCGCCACGTTGACGACGGTGCTGTCCATCGCGCTCATGAACTGCGCCGCGACGTAGACGGCGGCCACGGTGATGCGGGGATCGAGTTCGCGGCGTGTCACAGACCCGGCCCCAGCTCCTCCGCCACCGCCGCAAGCACCGCCTGGTACCAGCCCGGCTGGCGCAGGAAGTGCTCGATCAGCAGGTGCTCATTCACGTCGTGCTGGCGGTTGTTCGACTGCGCCCCCGGCAGCCAGTAGGCGGGCAGCCCCAGCACGTCGGTAAAGACGTAGGCCGGCAGCGTGCCGCCCAGCAGCGGCAGGATCACCGGTTCCTGTCCCCAGTAGGCGCGCGTGGCGACAACCACCGCCGCGTAGCCACGCTCGCCGGGCGAGGTGTACGACGCGGGACAGCCCGGCGTGCGGCGCATGGAGATCGTCACCCCGCGCGAGCGGGCGACCTCGTCCAGCCGTGCCGCCTCGATCGCTTCCAGCACCTCGTCGGGCTGCGTGTCCGGCGTCACGCGCACGTCCAGCGTGGCCTGCGCCCAGCCGGGGATGATCGTGCGCGTCGCGCCGGGCGTCACGCCCTCGCTGACGATGCCGTTGACGTTCACCGTCGGGTCGAGAAACGGCTCCCAGGCGGCGCGGTTGGGCAGTTCGGCGAAGGCCGTGAGCACGTCCTCGCGGAAAGCGGTGCGCGTGCGGGCGATGGCGGCCACCCGCTCGCCCAGGCCGGCGATCAGGCGGGCCAGCGGCGTCACCGGGCTGGCGACGATGTTGCCGTAGTTGCCGGAATGGACGGACTGGCCACGGCCGTTGTCTGCCCGCAGCTCCACGCCGACAATGCCACGCACGCCCAGCACGATCGTGGGCGCATCGTTTGACTTCGGCCCGTCCGAGCCGGCCAGCAGGTCGGCCTCGATGCGGGCGCGGTGGCGGCGCACGATCGCTTCGAGGTGCGGGCTGCCGTGCTCCTCCTCGCCGTCGAGCAGGATCTTCACCGTGCCGCGCAGCGTGCCCGCCGCCCGCCCCTGCAGCACGCCGAGGATGTTGCCCAGGTGCTGGCCCTTGTTGTCGCAGCCGCCGCGGCCGACGAGGTAGAGCCGGCCCAGCTCGGCCTCGGGCAGCGCCGCGGGCTCGGCGGGCTCCTCGCCGAGGAAGTAGGACGGCGTCCACGGGTCGCAGGCGCGGCCGCCCCAGCGCCAGCCGGCCAGGTCGCCGGGAGGCTGCACGTCGTAGTGGCCGTAGAGCAGCACCGCCGGGCCGGGCGCGGCGCCGCGCACCTCGGCAAAGAGCGCCGGCGCCCCTTCGTGTTCCTCCGGCCACAGCGCTTCGAAGTCGAGGCCAAGCTCCCGCCAGAAGGCGCGCACGGCCGCGACCTGCTCGGCGCCGACGGCGCGGCTCTGCGTCTTGATGCGCACGTAGCGGTCGAGCAGGGCGAGGCGGTCGTGCGCGGAGGTCGGTACGGTCATGCGAAGCTCCCCGGTTGCCGGTGTCGTGCCGGACGGCATCAGTCGAGCGCGATGCGCTCACCAAGCTGCGCCACGGAGACCATCCAGCCAAGCTGCTGTTCGATCAGGCTTTGCAGCGCCGCCGCCGACGCCGGCTCGCCGTGCACGAGGAAGAGGCGGCGTGGCGGGCGCAGCGCCTGCTTCAGCCAGCGCAGCACTTCGCCGCGGTCGGCGTGGGCGGAAAGCCCCTGCACGTCCATGATCTGCGCCCGCACCGGCACCGTGTGGCCGTACATGTTGACTTGCGTGGCGCCGTCCAGCAACTGCCGGCCGAGCGTGCCTTCGCCCTGGTAGCCGGCGAAGAGCACGGTGGTGCGCGGATCGTCCAAGTGGTGTTCGAGGTGATGCAGGATGCGCCCGCCCGTGGCCATGCCGCTGCCGGCGATGATGATCGCCGGGCCGGTCACGGCGTTGAGCTTCTTCGACTCCTCTGCGCTGCGCACGATCGTGAGGCCGTGCGGCTCCAGCGGGCTTGAGCCGTTGCGGATGCGCTCGGCCATCTCCGCGTCGTACTCCTCCGGGTGGCCGGCGAGCACGGCGGTGGCGCCGGTGGCGAGCGGCGAATCGACGTAGATCGGCACACACGGCAGTTCGCCCGTGTCCTGCAAGGCGCGCAGCACGTACAGCAACTCCTGCGTGCGGCCCACGGCGAAGGCGGGGATCAGGATCGGCCCGCCGTGCTGCAGCGCCTCCTTCAAGGCATCACCCAGCAGGTGCTCGGCGCTCTGCACGGGGTGGTCGCGGTCGCCGTAGGTCGATTCGACGACCAGGTAGTCGGCCGCGGGCGGCGGGTCGGGATCGGGCAGGATCGGCGCGCCGTAGCGGCCGAGGTCGCCGCTGAAGGCGATGCTGCGCCGCCCGCCGCCCGCGGCGGGCAGATCCAGCAACGCGATCGCCGAGCCGGGGATGTGGCCGGCGCGGAAGAAGGTCGCGGTGACGCCGTCGAGCGGCGCGAACGGCTGCTGGTAGAGCCGCGGCTTGATGTAGCGGGCGGTGTTGACCGCGTCGTCCTCGGTGTAGAGCGGCGGCTCGGCGTGGCCGTGGCGGGCGTCGCGCTCGGCGTCCTCTTCCTGGATGCGGCCGGAGTCGGGCAGCATGATCGCGCAGAGCGCCGCCGTGGCCGGCGTGGCGAACATTGTGCCGCGCCAGCCGGCCTTGCCCAGCACGGGCAGGGCGCCGGAGTGGTCCAGGTGGGCGTGCGTGAGCAGCAGGGCGCCGGCGTGCAGCGTCTCGGTGTCGGGCGGCTGGCGGTTGCGATCGCGCAGCTCCTTGCCGCCCTGAAAGAGGCCGTAGTCGACCAGCACGCCGCGCCCATCGGGCAGCGCCAGCAGAAAGCGCGAGCCGGTGACCGTGCCCGCCGCGCCGTTGATCACGAACTCCAGCCGGCCGTGCGTCGTCATGCCGCCTCCCGCCGGGCGCTGAAGCGCCCCACGTGGGCGATGCTACCGCGAAGCCGGCTGACGGCGCACCTAACCCTGACGGCGCAGGCGCCGTCTATCCCTTCCAGACACGGGCAGGGCCTCCTGGAGCGCTCCAAAGGGCGTGCGAGGGCGGCGGGGTTGGGGGTGTCTTCGCGGGTGGCGCGGGTCGCCTCTGCCGGATTCGTGCTCAGCGCGGGCGGAACTTCTCGATGCGGTTGTTGCTTGTGTCCGCGACGTCGATGTCGCCGTGCGAGTCGACCGCGATGCCTCCGGGCTCGTGGAACCGGCCATCGCCGGTGCCGCGGCCCCCCCATTCTCCCAGGTAGTTGCCCTGGCTGTCGAACTTCACGACGCGGTTCTGGTACTCATCGCTGACATACACGTCGCCCGCTGCGTCCAGCGCGAGCCCAAGCGGGTATATGATCTGTCCTGAGCCGAATCCGACGCCGCCCCACGTCCGTACTACGCGGCCCTGCGCGTCCAGCACCACTACCCGGTCGTTGTCGGTATCTGCCACGTAGATCTTGCCCGCGCGGTCCACAGCGAGCGGCTGCGGGCTGTAGAACTCACCGGGACCACTGCCCGGCGATCCCCAGACGCCGCGCAGGCTGCCATCGGGCGCAAAGACCTGAATCCTGCCGGCATCAGGACCGCCATCGCCGATATAGACGGTGCCATTGTGCGCAATCGCCAGAGAGCCAGGCCAGCTGAATTGTCCTGGAGCGCTGCCCGTGCCGCGGCTCGGCCAGGCTCCAAGGAAGCGTCCGCTGCTGGTGAACTGCTGCATCCTGCCGCTGTCATCCATGACATCAATGATCCCGTTGGCATCGACCGCAATTCCGCCTGCCCTGCCCGGTGGGTGGCGGAACTCGAACTGCCCGTCCCCGGTACCGGAACTTCCCCAAGTGGTGAGCAGCTTCCCGTCGCGATCGAACTTGACGATGCGGTTCTTACTCACGTCCATCACGTAGAGGTTGTCTTGCGCGTCAAGCGCGAGCAAGGTAGGCGCAAAATCGGCCAGCCCGCCGTCGCTTTGCCAGACAAACACGGCCGGGCCGTTGCCATTGAGGCTTGAGGCCGGATCTGGCTGGTCGGGCGGCGACGGCGTGACGCTCGGTGCTGGCGTCGGAGCGGTCTCGGTCGGGGCGGTGCCGGCGGGCGCCCGCGCCGCGGCCGCAGGCTTTGCGGCCGGGGCGTGGGCGCGCCCGCCGCCCGGCGCAACGATCACGACGCCCACGCCGACGGCCACGGCGATCGCCACCACGGCCAGCGCGGCGAGCGCGAGGATGATCGCAATGGTGCGGGTGCGGCTGACCTTTTGCGCCTGCTGTTGCTCGCGCCACCATTGCGCCAGTTCGCTGCGGTCGGCGCAGCCGGTTTCGGCCAGCAGCTCGCTCACGTGCCATTTCACCGTCTCGAAGGAGAGACCGAGCCGCTCGGCGATGGCGGGGTTGGACTCGCCAGCGGCGATGCCATCCAGCACGCGCTGCTGTGCGGCCGACGGCTGCCAGACGGCTTTGGCCCGGTGATAGCCCATGCGCGTGCTCATCTGAAGCCTCCGACAAGCCACTTCGCGTGCTGGTGAGGCTCAGTATCACACCGCCGAAATCGTTGTCACCCCCCGATCGCCATCAGAGAGAACCTGTATACCGGTGGCCGCTACAGGCTGATCCAGCGCCCCTCGCGCACCGAGCGGGTGATGGCGTCGGCGACGCGCTGGTTGCGCACGCCGTCCTCGAACGAGGGCGTTGCCGGCTTCCCGTCCAGCGCCCAGCCGCAGAAGCACTCCGCCAGCGCCACGAAGGGCATCAGCCGCTCGTCCTTCGCCTCGGGCAGCAGGTCGCGGCGGTGGAACGCCTCCGGGATCGGCAGCGGCTGCATGGCCTGGTCGCCGGCACGGGCGCCGCGCAGGCTGCCGTCCGGCTCGATCGCCAGCGCGCCGCCGGAGCCGAGCGCCTGCACGCGCAGTCCCTCGCCGTAGGGCGTCGCGAAGCTGCTGGTGGCCGAGACCAGGGCGCCGCTCTGCAAGCGCGCGATGAAGGCGTAGGCGTCGTCGGAGGTCACGGGGCGGAAGCTGCCCGCTTGCGTGCGCCGGTCCGTGAGCCAGGTGTCGAGCTGGCCGCAGACGCCGGCGAACTCGCCGAACCACACCCGCACCGCGTCGATCACGTGCGAGCCGAGCGCGCCCAGCAGCCCGCCGCCCTGCGCCGCGTCCGACCACCACGTCCACGGCCGCTGTGCGAAGCCCGGGCCGCCGCCGAACTGCGTGATCGTCACCGTGCGCGGCTCGCCCAGCCAGCCCTCGCCCACGAGCTGGCCGAAGCAGGCGCGCGCCGGCACCCAGCGGAACTCGTGGTCCACCATCGCGGCCAGACCGGTGCGCTGCGCCTCCGCCAGCATCTCCTCGGCCTCGTCCTGGTTCATGGCGAACGGCTTCTCGCAGAGCACGTGCTTGCCGGCGCGCAGGGCGGCGAGCGTCATCTCGTGGTGCGTGTGCGGCGGAGACGTGATTGAGACGGCGTCCAGCCCGTCCAGCTCGAGCAAGGCGTCGTAGCTGGTGAAGGCGTGGGGAATGCCGAAGCGCGCGGCCGCGCCGCGGGCGTGCTCCTCGCTCCGCGCCATCACCGCGACGACTTCGGTGCGCGGGTACGCCTGAAACCCGGGAATCTGCACCGCCGTGCCGAAGCCGGTGCCCACCACGCCGATGCGGAGTTTCTGCGATGCCGGCTCAGCCATGCCCGTCCTCCGGCTGTGCCGCCGCGCTCGCAGATCGCACAATACGGCAGCGCCACGGCATGCGTAGCGTACGCCGTCCGCGGCGCCCGTGCGCCATTCGCAACCGGCGGACGTGCCGAGCCAGGGCCGGCGATCGCTCAGGCGAAGCTGTCCGGGAACTGGGCGATGATGCCCAGCGAGAGCATGTCGGCCATCTCCAAGATCTGCAGGTGGACGGCATCGTAGGCGGCGATGTCGGCCGCATAGTCACCCTGCAGGTGGGCCACGGCCTCCGCCAGCGTGTGGTCGAGATGGTCGTGCATCATCGTCTGCATGTCGGCCAGCGGCCAGTTCGCCGGGTTAGCGCCGTTTAGAAAGGCGGCGATCGCATCGGCGTTGGCATACCAGCGCGTCTTCGCGTCGGAGAGCGCCGCGTCGCCGCCGGCGATGGCGGCCGTCAGCAGGTCGGCGGCGGTGAGGATGTGATCCTTGAGCAGGCCCGTCAGCTCGCCGCCGGCGGTGTCGCCATAGAACGGCTTGATCGCATCGCCGATGTCGTCCTGGTTGCGCAGCAGCCGATCCGTCGTCGCCTGGAGGTCGGGCAGGCTGCCGGCGGCGCTGACGATGAACAGGCGCGTCCAGGTGATGTGGTCCTCCCACAGCTTGCGCATGGCGTTGCGGAAGGCGAGCTGGGCGGCGGTGACGCCGCTGCCGGCCGGCATCTGCGGGCTTTGCGCCCGCGCCGTGGCGCCGCGGCCGAGCACGACGGCGGCGCCGACGCCGACGCCCGACCACAGCGCGTGGCCGAGCACGCGCCGGCGCGAGAGCAGCGCGGGGCGGGAGGGAGATTCCGGGACGGGGGGCAGCATGGGTGGCCTCCTCAGGGTGAATCGGCAGCATTTCGTGGCGCTTCTCCCGCATCGGCGGGCGTTGTCGCCTGCCGGGCGCGGGTGCATTCACCGGTTTGTCGTCGGCAGGCGGCGGATTCCGTCGCGTGCGTGGCCTCACCCCTTGGCCCCCTCTCCAGGGCTTTCCATCGCGCGGAGCGCGATCTTCGATAGAGAGGGGGAAGCTGGGGAGTGAGGTGTTTGAAGGGGGGAGGGCCGCTCCTCTATTCCCTGTTCCCTGTTCCCTGTTCCCTCTTCCCTCTTCCGGCATTGCCCTGCCCGTGCGGCTGCGGGACACTGGCGTTGCGGCGGGCCGGCGAATACGCCTGGCATGGACGGCGAACGGGGCGGGGCACGGTGACCACGGGCACAATCAGCATCTCGCTCAAGCTCTTCGGCGACCTGCGCAAGTACGCGGGCAAGGTCGCGCCCGACGTGCTGCCCGTGGCGCTGCCCGCCGGCGCGACGGTGGCGGACCTGGCCGCGCGCCTCGGCATCAAGGCCGAGGACGAGATGATCGCCGGCGTCAATGGCGAGCAGGCCGAGGCCGCCACCGTGCTGCACGACGGCGACCAGGTGCTGCTGCTCAGCCCGATGGAAGGCGGCTGAGGCGCCATCGTTCTTTGGCCCCGCGGCCGCCGAGCGCACGTTGACGGGGAAGGAAAGCGGGCGTACGGTGGCCCCGCGGGCGGTTTGCCGGAGGGAGGGGACGCCATGGCGGCGCTGACGATGACGATCGAGCCGGTACGCGCCTTCAACGGGCTCGACGTGCTGGTGGCGCGAGACGAGGGGCTGTTCGCCGAGGAGGGCCTGGACCTGCGTATCGTCAAGTACGAGCCGGGCGTTGTCCGCTCCACCGCGGACGGCACGCTTAGCCAGCCGAAGACGATGCAGGGCCGCATGCAGGACCGCGGCGCCGCCGCGATGTTCCAGGGTTGAGAGTGCGGTAATAACCGCCGTGTTGCGGAAAGTGCGGTTGGGGCGTTGCAGGTCGGGCGGCGCTCGATGGTCGTCTGCGGGGCGCTGATCGTCGCGCCCGACTCCGATATCTACACGCCGCAGGAGCTGGCACACCGGCTGGTGGCGCTCGACTACGGCAACGGCACCGCCTACGCCGGGCTGCTGATGCTGGAAGGCGCCATGCCGCGCGAGGCGGTCACCACCCGCGCCGCCCCCGCGCATTCAGGCGAGCGCGTGGCCGGCGTGCTGCGCGGCGAGTTCGCGGCCACGGTCGTGCAGGAGCCGTGGATCACAGTCGCGGAGAAGGCCGGCTGCCGTATCGTCTCCTCCACCTTCTTCCACGGCACCTGGGTAGCGGACGCGAGCGTCAGCGCCGAGGCCTACGCCGCCTTCATACGCGCGATCACGCGGGCGGTGCGGCGCATCAAGGCCGACAAGCGGCGCTACGTCTCCTACTTCCTGCGCGACTTTCCCGACTCGCCCGAAGTGCAGGCGCTGCGCCCCGACGACTTCAACCTGGGCCGCATTCAACTGAAGGAGCCGGGGCCGATCCCGGAGCACGAGGCGCGCTGGGCCTGGGAGTGGATGGCCGGCTGGGGTCTGCTGCAGGGCGAATTCGCCCCCACGGAGCAGATCAACCGCCAACTCGAGACCGAAGCGCACGCCTGCGCCATCGCCGGCCTGAGCTGAGCGGCGTTCGGCCCTCACCCCCGTCCCCTCGCCCAATCCTGGGCGAGGGGCGATCGGGCGGTGCTGGAATCGGACTGCACCGGGTTAACCGTAAGTTGATCGGAACGCTCAGTGCAGGATCGCCCCTTCTCCCAATCCTAGGAGAAGGGGACGGGGATGAGGGCCGATGCTCGAACGCTCGCTGGTGATGATGGCCGAGTCGGTGCGCGACTGCGCCGAGCTGGCGCGGCAGGCGGAGGCCGCGGGCTTCACCGGCGCCTGGACCACCGAGTTCTATGACAAAGACGCCTTCGTGCGCATGGCGGCGATGGGCCTCGCCACAAGCCGCATCCGCGTCTGCAGCGGCATCGCCTATGCCTTCGTGCGCAATCCCGTGCTCACCGCCGCGGGCGTGGCCGACCTGGACGAGCTGCTGGGCGGGCGCGTGGTGCTCGGCCTGGGCACGGGCACGCGGCGCATGAACGAGTCCTGGTACGGCATTCCTTTCGCCCACCCGGCGCCGAAGATGCGCGAGACGGTGCAGCTTTTGCAGGCGCTGTGGGCGGCGCGGCGTGGACCGACGTTCCAGTTCGACGGCCGCTTCTACCAAGTCGCGCTGGAGAACTACCGCCTGGCGCAGCTTGTGCGCGAGCGCGTGCCGGTCTACGTCGCCGGCGTCAACACCGGCATGATCGGCGCCGCCGGCGAAGTGGCCGACGGGCTGGTGGGACATCCGCTCTACTCGCGCCGCTACCTTGCCGACGTCGTGCGGCCGGCGCTGCGCCGCGGCGAGCAGAAGGCCGGCCGGCAGGCGGGCGCCGCCAAAATCGCCGGCTACGTGATCACCGCGGTGCACGAGGACGGCGCGCGAGCGCGGCGCGAGGCGAAGCACCAGATCGCCTTCTACAGCACTGTGCGCACGTACGATCCGATCCTCGATCTGCACGGCTGGCAGCAGCCGGCGCAGCGCATCCGCGCGGCCTTCCACGCGCGCGACTGGCAGGCGATGGTGGAGGCCGTGCCGGACGAGATGGTGGAGCAGATCGCCGTGGCCGGCACGCCGGCCGAGTGCCGCGCCCAGCTGCAGCAGTGGGACGGCCTGATCGACGAGGCGTTGCTCTATTCGCCCACGTTCTTCCTGCCGCCCGAACGCGCGCTGGAGAACCACCAGGCGATCATCAACGCCTTCACCCAGCCGGTGGCAGCGCAATGAATGCGGGCGGCTGCACCGGGCCAATGCTCTTCGATCCCGAGGTGCGCGACATGTTCGCGGCGCTGATCGCGGAGATGCAGTCACGCTTCGCCGACACGCCGGCCGCTGAAGTCGAGCGCCGCGTGCAGGCCGAAACTGCGGCCGTCCGGCGGGCGTCGCGACAGGGCGGTAGGGCCATCGCGGCGCCTGGTAGCGTTCCCGATCGCAAGCCGCGTTTACTGGCTGCTTGGGGCTGAAGCGCGTAGCGGAGCGCGGAGTACCGCAGCTCACGGATGCCGCGGGCGGCTACTGCGGCAACTGGCCGCGCGCCGCGCTCACCCGCCGCACGCCCGAGGCGAGCAGGCCGGCGCCGAGGTCCACGCGGTCGGGCACGCTCTGCAAGAGGCCCGTGATCGTCTCGTTCATGCCGTCGCCGATGTCGGCCAGCGCCAGCACCAAATCGGCCTGCACCGTGGCGTACCGATCCGGCGCGTTCAGAATCTGCAGCGAGGCCAGGTCCTTGCTGACCGCCTGCGCGTCGCCACGCATATCGTTCCAGATCTCGTCGCCCGGCCGCGCCGGATCGGCCACGGCCACCGCGTCGGCGAAGTGAGCGATATGCGTCGCCACGTCGGTAAGCAGCGGATTGATGGCAACGATGTAGTTCAGCTCGTCGCTGGGCGTGCTGGCGCCGGGCAGCGGCGGCACGGGGCCGATGCCCGGCATCACCGCCGTGCGCGGCGGCGGCGGCGAGAACGGGTCCATGAACACATCGGCGTCGGTGTCGGCGTAGACCAGCGCCGCCTGTCCGGGCTGCACCAGGTCGGCCGGCTGGAAGCCCGACTGCGGATCGTACACCAGCGCCAGGTCGGCGCCGCGCACGGCGGCCGGCTTCGCGCCGGAGTTGCCCAGCGTGGCCCATTCACCGCCGTTCACATGCACCTGCGTCACGGCTTGCGGCACGCCGACGAGCAGCAGCGTCTGGCCGCTGGCGTAGAAGACCCAGTAGCCCTGGCCGTTCTGCGCCGTGCCCTCGCTGTTGGCGGCGTACTGCGGCTGGTCGCCGCCGAGGCTGTACAGCGGCTCGCCGTGCAGCGCCAGCCGCGCGCCCTGCGGCCCGGCGACGAGGTTCCAGCCGGGGGGGTAAATCTTCCAGAAGGCGACGGTTCCAGGCGCGGGGGCGGCGCGGAGCGCGGCAGGAGCCAGCGCCCCTCCCAGCAACGCGCACAGCAGCATCACGCCGGCGGCAAGCCAGCCGCGCCGGGCAAGACGAGGCGAGTGCGCGGAGGCGCGCTGCGGCATGATCACTCTCTCCCCATTCGGTCGCGACCAGTATATGCGGAAGCGCGACCGCGCCGCAGCGCTTAGGTCAACTCGCCGGCAGGCGGGCTCAACCCGGCAGCACCAGCAGCGGATTCACCGGCACGCCGTGCAAGCGCACCTCGAAGTGCAGGTGCGGCCCGGTGCTGAAACCCGTTGTGCCGGAGAGACCGATCGCGTCGCCCATGCGCACGCGCTGGCCCGGACGCAGGGCCGAGGGCACAACCATGTGCCCGTAGCGCGTCGTCACGCCGTTGCCGTGGTCGATGTCCACGTAATAGCCGTAGCTGCAGCAAGGGTCGCCGCCGGCGAAGGTGACCACGCCCGCCGCCATCGCCCGGATCGGCGTGCCGGTATTGACGCCGATGTCGATGCCGAGCGGGTGCGAGGGGCCGAAGAAGCTGGTGATTGGACCGGTGACGGGCCAGATCGCGACGGCGCCCGGCGGAATCACGATCGGCGCCGTTTGCGGCGGCTGCGGCGCAGAGCTGCCCCAGCCGCTCGGTGCGCCACCGGCGTTGGTTGTGGCCGCGCCCCAGCCCTGAGCCGCTGCCGGCGCAGCGGCCGGAGCGGCGCTCCCCGGCGCGCCGGCGGCGGCAAGCGCCGTGTTGAGCGCCTGGCGGACGTCGGCGGCGGTGGCCTGCTGGCTCTGCTGCGGCGCCACGCTCCCCGCCGCGTCGGGGTTGAACGGCGTCGGGGTGGTCGGCGCCTGCGGGTGCATCGGCGCGTCCGCCCCCTCGGCGGTGCGGGCAACCTGGCATACGGCCGAGACCAGCATCACGCTCAGCAGGATCACGCCGACGACCATGCCCACGCGGGTCACGACCACGCTCGAACCACCGCGCGCGGCCAGCTGGCGCCAGGGCCGCTCGTCCGCCGGTTGCTGCGCCGGCTGGCGCTGGATCAGCCGCTCCCACGGCCGCGCGGTCGCGGGATCGGGCCGCGGCGCCGTGGCCGGCTGCGCGGAGACGGCCAGCACGGCGCCGGCTGCCATGCCGGACAGCGCACCGACCTGTGAGAAACGGCCGAGGCGCACGGGCGAGATGCCGTTGTCTTCCATCCTGACGGCGGCATACTCGGTGGCGCTGCGGAAGGCATGCCGCGGTGCGGGTGAAGGGCGTTCGGGACCGCGCGCGATGCGCTGATGGCTGAGCGCGAGGTTCGTCAGACGGCGGGCCAGCAACTCGTTCGGAGAGAGCGCTCGTCCCCTCGGCCGTTCCTCATCGATGCCCTCGGGGGCGATCATTCCCGGCACGCTCATCGCTTCTTGCACCCTGCGCGGACCGCGGACTGCAGACCCAACCAGCCGCCGGCTGCGGTCTGGCGCCCGGTACCCGTCGAATCGGCGCCCTCCCTGCTGGTCATAACGGCGAACCGCGCCCGGCCCTGCCTCAACCGCCGAACCCGCTGTTCATCAGGCTGATCGCCGCCGGGCCGAGAATCACGATGAACATCGAGGGGAAGATGAACAGCGCCAGCACGATGATGATCTTCACCGGCGCCTTGTAGGCCTGCTGCTCCGCCCGCTGCTTGCGCGCCACGCGCAACGCCTCCGACTGCACGCGCAGCACCTGGCCCAGGGACACGCCCATCATCTCGGCCTGGATGATCGCGCTGGTGAACGACTGGATCTCCGGCAGCCCCACGCGCGAGGCAAGCTGCGTCAGCGCATCGCGGCGGGTGCCACCCATCGCCATCGTGCGCAGCACGATGCGCAACTCTTCGGCCAGCGGCTCCTTGGCCTTCTCGGCCACGCGGGCGACCGCGGCGTCGATGCCGAGGCCGGCTTCAACGCAGGTGGTCAGCAGATCCATCGCGTCGGGCAGGCTGAGCAGGATCTTTTTGCGCCGGGCCCTGGCACGGCTGCGCAGCACCATCAGCGGCACGTAGCCGCCGAGGCCGACCAACGCGAGCGGCAGCAGCGCGGCCTCGCCCTGCGGCAAGCCGCCGCTGACCACGAGGTAGAGCGCGACCGGACCAAGGGCCACGCCGGCCCAAATGGCGGCCACCGTTTCCGGCGGCGCCTGTATACCCGTCTGCACGAGCAGGGCCGCCAGCTTGTCCAGCATGCTGCTGGGCATCACCTGCCGCAGCCTGCCGCGCAGCAACATCCCGCGCGAGGGGCCATCGTCGTCGCTGCCGCGATAGGTCGCGGCCTCTATCCGGCCGGCCACCAGCGAATCGAGGCGGCGCTGGGTGGCCGGCGCCGAACCGACCAGAACCGCGAACAGGAACGTGCCGACCGCAATGGCGGCGCAAAACGCGGCGATCATCACCATGGCGCTACACCTTGATGTTTACGATGCGGCGGATCATGAAGAAGCCGATGGCCTGGAGCGTGCCGCCGGCGGCCAACAGCATGCGCCCGAGCGTCGTCGAGAACATCGGCGCCAGGTACTGGTGGTTCATGATGTTGAAGCCGAACAGCAGCAGCAGGGGCAGGCCGCCCACCAGGTAGCCGCTGAACTGCTGCTGCACCGTCAGGGTCTTGATCTCGCCCTTGATGCGAATCCGCTCGCGCATCACGTGCGAGACGTTCTCCAGCATCTCCGCCAGGTTGCCGCCCGTGGTGCGCTGCACGAGGATGCCGGTGATGACGATATCCAGGTCTTCGCTCTTCATGCGCTGGTTCAGCGCGTCGAACGCGTCGTCCGGGGAAGCGCCGATGCGCACATCGCGCAGCAGGTGGCGGAACTCTTCGGAGATTGGCGGCTTGAGCGCGGTGGCGACCTGGTCGATCGCCTGCATCAGGCCGACGCCGGCCTTGAGCGCGTTCGCCATCATCGTCAGGCCATCAACGAGCTGTTTGACGAACTGGTCCTTGCGCCGCTTCACCGCGAAGCGCAGCAGGACGTAGGGCACGACCAGGCCGACGAGCCCCAGGACGATCGCGATCGGCCTCAGCAGGAACTCGCCCACGAAGAAGAAGACCACGCCGGCGCTGCCGGAGATCGCGAGGAACTCCGGCACGCGCAGCTTCCAGCCGGCACGTTCGATCAGGTCGCCGAGTTGCTGCATGGAGCGGACGCCGGACAGCGCCCTGGCCGCGCTGCTCTTGCCGAAGCGGCTGCTGCCCCTGAGCGCGACGCCCTGCACCTCGTCGGTGGCGACCACCTCCACGCCGCTGGCGCGGCCGAGGCGCCGGTCCACCACCTGCTGCAGCTCTTTGCGGCGGCTGCTGAGGCCCAGAACCAGCGCCGTGACCGCCACGAACACCGCGATCGCCGCGAACCCTGCCATCGTGCGCTCCCCCTAGCGATCCCAGCGGCCGTCGCCCGCGAACATCGACGCCGGGATATCGAGCCCCGCGAGCGAGAACTCGTCGGCGAACGTCGGGCGAATGCCGGTGGATTTCATGCGGCCGCGGACCTTGCCCTCGCTGTCGATACCCTCGTGCTCGAAATGGAAGATGTCTTGCAGGGTCAGCGTCTGGCCCTCGAGGCCGGTCACTTCGGTGATGTGCGTCACCTTGCGGCTGCCGTCGCTGAAGCGCGTCTGCTGGATGATCAGGTGAATAGCGGAGGCGATCTGCTCGCGGATCACGCGCAGCGGCAACTCCATGCCCGTCATCATCACCAGGCTCTCCATGCGGGCGGCGGCGTCACGCGGGCTGTTGGCATGGATTGTGCTGATCGAACCTTCGTGGCCCGTGTTCATCGCCTGGAGCATGTCGAAGGTTTCGCCGCCGCGCACCTCGCCGATGATGATGCGGTCCGGCCGCATACGCAGGGCGTTGCGCACCAAATCGCGCTGGGTGACTTCGCCGCGGCCCTCGATGCTGGCCGGCCGCGCCTCCAGCGTGACGACGTGCGGCTGCTGCAGGCGCAGCTCGGTCGGGTCCTCGATCGTCACCAGCCGCTCGTAGTCCGGAATGGCGCCGGAGAGCGCGTTCAAGAGCGTCGTCTTACCGGAGCCGGTGCCGCCGGAGACGATGATGTTGCGCTTGATGTGCACGCAGGCGCGCATGAAGGTGACGGCCTCGGGCGCGATCGAGCCGAAGCCCATCAGGTCTTCGAGCGTCAGCTTGTCTTTTTTGAATTTGCGGATGGTGATGCAGGGGCTCTTGGGCGCCACCGGCGGGATGATGATGTTGACGCGCGAGCCGTCGGGCAAGCGGGCGTCCACCATCGGCGAGGATTCGTCCACGCGCCGGCCGACGCGCGAGACGATGCGCTCGGCGATGCGCATGATGTGGGCGTTGTCGCGGAAACGCACGTTGGCGCGGTGAATGCGGCCGGCGCGCTCGAAGAAGATCTCGTCGGCCGCGTTGATCATCACCTCCGAGATGCTGGGGTCGCGGATCATGTTCTCGATCGGGCCGAGGCCGAGCACTTCGTCGGTGACGGCAGCGATCACCTCATCGCGGGCCAGGCCGTAGACCTCCGGCATCTCCTGCGTCAGCAACTGCCGCGCGGCCTGCGCCACCGCCGTGCGCGCCTCGTCTTCGCTCATGCGGTCGAGCCGCGAGGCTTCCAGCTCCTGGATCAGGCGGCGGTGCACCCGCGTCTTCGCCTCTTCTAGGCCGGCTATCTGCGGCGAGACGCGCGGCTCCTCCGTCATGGCGACCGTCTCGCCCGGCTCCGGCGTCTCCGGCGCCAGCGGGCGGCGAATGCGCTGCGGGGAGGGCGGCGCCTGTTCGCGGCCGCGGCCCAGCCAGCGCGCCGCCAGCAGCGCCGGCCGTTCCGTGCCGCTGGCCGCCTGCGCCGCCTCGCTCTGGCTGGCGTCGTCGTGCGGCTCCTCGGGCGGTGGCGGCTCCGGCGAGCCGTCGTTGGACGCGAAATGCCTGCGGATGTCGATGCCCATCGCTGTTCGCTCTGCCTTATCTGGGGTGAATCGTCGTGGCGGGGGTGTGCGCACCCGGACGACGCCCTGCACCGCCGGGGGCCGGCGCCGCTACTGCTGCTAATCGGACCGCGAGCCGCCCCGGCTCAGGCCGTGACGGCTCGGCGGATCGCGCTGTCAGTTAAGGAAAGGTAACAGCCGCCCCAGCAGGCTCTTCGCCGGCTTCTGTGCTTTCGCCGGGCCGCCGCCGCCGAGCAGCGTCGCCAGGTGCGTGAGGTTCGCCGCCGCGCGCGACTTCGGCCGCCACATCACCAGTGGCTGCCCCACCTGCGTGCTCTTCGAGACCATGTCGTCGTAGGGGATCGACCAGAAGATGCGGTAATCCAGCGTGCGCGAGATGTCGGACTCTTTGACGCTGTTCGCCAGGTTGGAGTGGTTGACGGTGAGCCGCACCTTCTCTTCGGGGAAGGACCAGGAGCGCAGCATGTTGAGGCAGAGCGAGGTGTCCTTGATGCTGGCCATGTCCATGCTGGTGACGAGCAGCACGACGGTGGCCAGATCCAGCGCCAGGGCCACCGTCTCGTTGAAGGCGCCCGGCGTATCCAGGATGACGTAGTCGTGCGTTTGCGCCAGCAGGTGCACGACGCGCTCGATCTGGCCCAGGTCGATCGCGTCCCAGTCGGCCGGGTTCATCGACGCCGGCAGCAGGGAGACGCCCGAGGGGTGGCGCGTCAGATAGCGGCGGATCGAGGTGCGGTCGAGCTTGTCGATGTCGCGCGCCGCGTCGGCCAGGCTCGTCTCCGAGCTGGCGTCCAGCATGATCGCCACGTCGCCGAAGCGGGTGTCGAAGTCGACCAGGGCGACGGAGGCGCGGCCCTGAGTGGCCAGCGCCACCGCCAGGTTGGTCGAGATCGTCGTCTTGCCGATGCCGCCCTTGGCGCCAAACACGGTGATCACCATGCCGGCCGCGGCGGGCGCGGCGGCGCTGGACGCGGGCACGGTGCCCGCGGCGGGCGCCACCCCGGCGGCGACCGTGGCGCCGCTGCGCTCGATCACCGCCTGGATCGCCTCGCCGACGGTGCGGCCGTTGAGCGGGGCGACGAGATAGTCGCTGGCGCCGGCGATCATCGCGCGGCGCACGGCGGGGCCGTCGTCGACCGTCGAATAGACGATCACCGGCATGTCCGGGTGCGAAGCGGCGATCGCCTCCAGCGTCTGCAGGCCGCGCTCGACCGGATGCTCGAGGCCGAGCAGCACGGCGTCGGGCAGCGTTTCCTGGATCAGCGTGAGGCCCTCCACGCCGTGCCCGCCCTCCATCAGCACGGAGAGGTTGGCGAGCGTGAGCGTACGGTGCACCTCGGCGCGGTTCTCCAGGTTGGGGTCCAGAATGACGACACTTGGCTTTTTGCTCATCGATCGCTCTCCGGGTCCGCGGCTCTCCAGATCGTTCCCGCGCGTTGGCGTCCTGGCAGCAGCTGTGAAACGGCTCTCACCCGCAACGGCCCGCGGTGAGACGCACTCACCGCAGGAACTACACGCATCACCGGACTCCCACAGACATCAATCGGCAGTCCGCTGCCGCCACTGCAGGGGTTGACGGAATACTGCTGCGCGCGATGTCTGCTCACCGCAACGCCCCACGGCGACAGGCATCGGCCCGACGGCCGCTTGCTGCAGCCTTCAGGCCGTCCGCATCCCCGTGCGGTCACGAGCTGCCCGGTCGCACCACAGGCGTCTGCCGGGCGTCACGCTCCAGCTGGACGTGGCGGCCGAAGGAGTGCGGCCGGCGCCGCCGGCACACACCCCCGGCCGTCGCGCCTAGAAGGAGCCAGCCATATTGTTCAGGGCGCTGCTGATGCCGCCGCCCAACAGCGTCAGCGCGGCAACACACACCAGAGCGACCAGCACGAGGATCAGCGAGTACTCGGCCAGCCCCTGGCCGCGTTCATCGCCCTGCCCCCGCTGCGCCGCCCGCAGTCCCTGTATGAAGAAGCGACCGAAAATCGACATGAAGAGTATCCCTTCCTGCTGCTGTGCGAGCAGGCGGTGAAACTGGGCGGCGTCCTGGCCGCCGTGGCCAGGACGCCGCCGGCGAACCGATCTAAATGCTGCCGGCGACGCTGTTCAGCACGTTGCTGATGTTGCCGCCCAGCAGCGTCAGGGCGGCGACGCAAACGACGGCGATCAGCGCGAGGATCAGGCCGTACTCGGCCAGCCCCTGGCCCGCTTCACTCTTCGTGCTGTAGACAGCGCCCACGAACTGCATGAACACGCGGTCGATGATCGACATCGTTTGGTCTCCTCTCTCCGAACGAGGGCGGCGTCCCGTCGGCGAGACGCCGCCCTTATCCTTCTGCCGCCGGTAGCTACAGGCTGCCGGCGATGCTGCCGAGCGTCTTGCTGATTCCGCCCTTGAGCGCGGCCAGCGAGGCCACACACAGCAGCGCGACCAGGGCGACGATCAGGGCGAACTCGGCCAGGCTCTGGCCCTCTTCGCCCCGCTCCGCGGCAAGTCCACAAGCCAGCTGCACCCACGCGCGGTCGAAAATCGCCATGCAGGAGATCCTCTTCATCGGCGTTTGCTGGGGGCAGCCGGCTGCGGTGCGCCGCACGTCTTAGATGCTGCCGGCGACACTGCTCAGCACGCCGCTGACCTTGTTGCCCAGCAGCGTCAGGGCGGCGACGCAGACGACGGCGATCAGCGCGAGGATCAGGCCGTACTCGGCCAGCCCCTGGCCCTCTTCGTCCTTGCGGCTGGAAACGGCGGTCAGGAACTGCACGAACACGCGGTCGATGATCGACATTTGATGGGTCTCCTCATCAGTTTGTGGGGATTGAGCTGAACGCTTGGTGGATCGTTGGGTTGTCAGGGCAGGGCGTGTTGTGGTCTTCGTACTGAGCGCGTCCCCCCTCGCTTCAAACTCGGCAGCGTAAGGCCGCTGCCGGCTCCGGTACCCGACAGCGGCCGCATCGCAGACCCGATCGCTGCGCCTTCGGCAGCCCGGCTGCCTGTGCCGCTCCGGCGAAGCTGTGCCGCACGGATCGGCCGAAGGCCCGTGGCATTGCGCCCCCGCCTCTCGACGGGTTTGCCCTTGTCGGGGGCATATCGGCCGGCGGCTCTCGCCGGCATGGCCCGGAACGGCTGTCCGGTTACTGAAGCTATCGAGACGGTTCGCGCAGGAGATAAGGGGACTTGACGATTTATTGCAGCGTCATTACTGTTCCGTTACTGGCCGCGCCGCCCGCGGGGTCCGTGGCGATCGCGCGCCGGGGCCGTCATGCTGTCTCGGCAGGCGCAGCCGGGCGATCCGGCGGCGCGCTGCACCTGGCGCGGAGCTGGGAACGAAGAAGCCGCGCTCGGCGCGGCTTCACCTTTTGGCCCGAACCTTCACGAGCAAGGAGCGGCGGGAGCGACGGCTCCGCGTCAAGCTTCGGCGCAGCGCACCGCACCCGTGGCGAGCAGCGCACCGATCTCTTCTTCCGAAAAGCCGGCCTCGCAGAGGATCTCGCGCGAATGCTCGCCGGGCACGAGCGGCGCGTGGCGGCGAATGCTGGCCGGGCTGCCTTCCAGCGTGGCCACGAGGCCGGGCGCCTTCACCGTGCCCTGCGGGTGCTCGTAGACGGCGACGTAGCCGTTGGCCAGCGCCTGCTCGTCCTCGGCGATCATCGTGTAGTCCTGGGCGATCGTGCAGGGGCAGTCGTTGGCGCGGAGCTGCTCGATCCACTCGGCGGCGGGGCGCTGGATCACGGTCGCGTCGATGATCTCCACCAGCTCGCCGTGGTTCTTGCCGCGCCCCTGCGGTGTGGCGAAGCGCGGGTCGTCAATCAGCTCGTCCAGCCCCAGGCCGCGGGCGAAGTTTGGCCACTTGCTCTTCTCCAGGAAGCCGAAGGCGATCCAGAGGCCGTCGCCGCAGAGGGCGCGGTGCGAGAGCACGGCGGAGGACTGGCCGGGCGGGCGCAGCGGCGCGTGGTGCAGCGCCTGCACGAAATGGATGCCCTGCAGCGCGATCTGGCTGCCGTAGAGCGAGACATCGACCTTCTGCCCGCGGCCGGTGCGCAGCCGGTGTACGAGTGCGGCGAGCATGCCGTGCGCGAACATCATGCCGCCCACCTGGTCGGCGCTGCCGGGCTGGGCCGGCCGCGGCGTGTCATCGTTGTGGCCGAAGGCCTTGTTGAAGCGGCGGTTGAACATCATCATGCCGCCGGCCGCCTGCGCGATCGTGTCATAGCCCGGATCGTGCCCACGCGGCCCGCGCGGGCCGAACATGCTGGCCGAGGCGAAGATCAGCGCCGGGTTCTCCTTGGAGAGTTCCTCGTAGCTCAGCCCCAGCTTCTCCATCGTGCCGGGGCGGAAGTTCTCGGAGACGATATCGGCGCGGCGAGCCAGCCGCTTCACCAGGTCGCGCCCCTCGGGCAGGCGCAGATCGATGCAGATGCTGCGCTTGTTGCGGTTGAGCGACTCGAAGTACGAGGAGAAGCCGTCGACGTGGTTGCCCAGCGTGCGGCCGGGATCGCCGCCGGGCTGCTCGACCTTGATCACGTCGGCGCCCAGGTCCGCCAGCAGCAGCGAGCCGAACGTCCCCTGCTGAAAGCGGGTGAAGTCGAGGATCGTGATGCCGGCGAGCGGGCCGGTCGCTTCGGATACGGGTTCGGTCATGAGGCGCCTCCGTGACTAGGAAATGGGAGCGAGAAGATAGGAAATCGGAACCTGGGGACGTGCGTCTCGTTCCTGTTTTCTATTTCCTCGTTCCTATTTCCTCCCTAATACCCCATGAGCGCGCTGGCGCGGGCGCCCGCCGTCGGGATCGGCCAGACGGCGTTCGGATCGACCGAGACATCGACCAGCGCCGGACGGCCGGCGGCGAAGGCGCGGCGCAGCGCCGGCCCGACCTCGTGCGGCTGCTCGACGTGCTCGCTGTAGCCGCCGAACGCCTCCATGATCTTGTCGTAGCGGGCGCTCGGCGTGTACATCGCCACGCGCTCCGGGTGCGGCTCGTGGAACATGCGCTTCTCCAGCACGCCGCCCATGATCCCCTGGTTGTTATCCACCAGGAAGACCACGTCGGCGCCGGTGCGCACCGCGGTCTCGATCTCCATGCCGTTGAAGCCGAAGGCGCAGTCGCCGTTCGCCGAAAGCACGGGCGCCCGCGGCCGCGCCAGCTTGGCGCCGATGGCGAAGGGCACGCCCACGCCCATGCAGCCGTTGGAGCCGGAGTTGAGCCGGCTGGCGGGCGTGTAGCTCTGCAGCACCTGGCGGCCGGTCGCCAGGATCACCTGCCCGTCCACGGTGATGATCGCGTCGCGCGGCAGCACGTCGCGCGCCTCTTTAAGCAGGCGGTGCGGCGTCATCGGCGTCATGTCCGAGTTCAGCAGGTTGTCCACGGCCTGCTCGTTCTTACCGCGCGCCTCGCGCAGGTCGGAGAGCCAGGCGCCCTCGGCGCGGCGCTCGGCGAGGCCGGCGGCGCGGCCTTCCAGCGCGGTGTTGAGCTGGCGCAGCGCGGCGCCCGCGTCGGCGACGATGCCGACCTCCGGCTCGCGGTTGTGGCCGATCTCGGCCGGGTCGATGTCGATCTGCACGATCTTCGCATCGGGCGCCAGGCCGCGGCCCATGCCGAACATCCAGTTCAGCCGCGCGCCCAGCACCAGCACCACGTCGGCGCCGCGCATCGCCGTGCCGCGGGCGGCGCTCATGTTCAATGGATGGTCGTCGGGCAGGAAGCCGCGACCCATGGGCGAGGGCAGGAAGGGCAGGTGCACCGTCTCCACCAGCTCGCGCAGCTCGCGGTAGGGCTGCGACCAGCGCACGCCCTTGCCCAGCAGCAGCACGGGGCGCTCGGCCTCGGCCAGCAGGTCGGCGGCGCGCTCGATCGCGACGGGGTCGGCGGCGGGCGGCGGCGGCAGCTTCACGGCAGGAAAGAAGCGGACGTTCTCCTCGTCGAGCTTCGTCTGCAGCACGTCGGCGGGCAGGTCGAGATAGACGGGGCCGGGGCGGCCAGACATCATCTCGCGCATCGCCAGCGCGATCAGTTCGGGCAGGCGGGCGGCGCTGTCGGCCTGGCCGACCCATTTGCAGACGGGCCGCATCATCGTGACCGAGTCAGTTTCCTGGAAGGCGCCGCGGCCGCGCTGCCGCAGGGCGCTGGAGCCGCCGAGTATGAGCACGGGCCAGCAGTTGTCGCGGGCGACGTGCGCGCCGGTGATGCCGTTGGTCACGGCCGGGCCGGAGGCGAGGATCGCCACGCCGGGGTCGCCGCCGACGTACTGGTAGGCCTGGGCCATGAGCACGGCGGCCTGCTCGTGGCGGCAGCCGATCGGGCGGATGCCGAGGTCGCCGCAGGCCCCGACCGTTTCGATCACCGGCCCGCCGACGACGGTGAAGATCATCTCCACGCCCTGGTCTTTGAGCGCCCGCGCCACGATCTGGCTGCCCTCGATCTCGGCCATCTTCTGTTCTCCTCGCTTCGCCTGCCGCGCCCTGCCCGCGCGCACCCGGTCGAGCGGGGCGGTCTGACGATCGGGATGAAGATAGCACGCAACGCGGATTGCGGGGGAAGCGCGGCGCCCATCGCGACGCGGAGACCGCCTCACTGCCGTCCGTACGCCCTGGCCCTTCGTCCTACGCGCTTTGACGCGGAATCAGGGGCAGCAGCAGGTGCGAAGGGTGGTCGGCGTCGTGGTAGATCGTTTGCACGGCGGGGCGCCACTCGCGCGCCGTGGCCGCCGGCTCGCCCGTGTTCGGGTTGCGGTCGTAGCGCGGGAAGTTGCTGCTGGAAACCTCCACGCGGACCTGGTGGCCGGGCTGGAAGCGGTTGCTCGTCATCAGCAGGTCGATGCGCAGCTCGTACGGCCTGCCCGGCTCCAGCAGCGCCGGGCGCTCGCCGCCGTCGCGGTAGCGGGCGCGCAGGATGCCGTCGCAGAGGTTGCGGGCGCGGCCGTCCGGCGCCACGTCCACCAGCTTGGCGGTGAAATCCGTGTCCGGCGCCGAACTCCCGGCCCAGAGTACGAGCTGCACGGGCCCCGTCACCTCCAGCGCCTCGCGCAGCGGCGCCGAGGTGTAGACGAGCACGTCGGTGCGGCGCTCGGCGGGGCGCTGGTCCCAGACGCCGGCGGCGCCGACCGTGGGCACAGGGTTGAGCGGGTTGTAGAGGAAGACGTCGGGCTGCTCGCCCGCCGGCGCCTCCTGGCCGAGCCGGCCGTCGCCGTCGAGCGCGTTGGCGCGTCCGGCGCTGTGCAGGTAGAAGGGCGTGTAGCGCGTGCGCGCCAGCGGCCACTCCTGCTCGTCGCGCCAGCCCTCGTTCATCACGTAGAGGCGCACCGGCGGCTCGTCCAGCAGGCCCGTATCCGCGTCGCGCAGCCAGTGGTCGAACCAGCGCAGTTGCAGGTCGTCCATCTGCACGGCGGCGCCGTAGCCCCAGTTCGTCTCGCCCGCCTGCGTGATCGAGGGCGAGTTGTGCGTCCAGGGGCCGATTACGAGTTTTTGGCCGCGCCGCGCCTGCTCGGTTTTCGCGTGCTGGCGCAGGCCGGCGAAGTTGCGCGGCGGCCCGGCCAGGAAGAGGTCGTACCAGCCGCCGAAGTTGAAGGCCGGCACGGCGATCTGCTCGTGGTGTGCGCTGATGCTGCACGAGCGCCAGAAGGCGTCGTCGTCCGGGTGTTGCAACCATTCATAGAAGTAGGGCGCCAACCCCTCGCGGCCAAGCAGCGGCAGCTCGGCCAGCGGCAGGTGCGAGAGCGTGCGCCGCAGCCGTTCCAGCGCCTGCATGAAGCGTGCCTCTTCGCCGCGTCGCTCCTCGGGCGCAAGGCCCAGCCGAGCGAGGTGCGGCAGGGCGAGGAACTGCGCCGCCCAGGCGGCGGTGAAGGAGAGGTTGAAGGCGCCGCCGAGGTAGATCCAGCCGTCGTGATAGTCCGCGGCGGTGAGCGCGGGGAAGATCGCCTGCAGGTGCGGCGGCGTCGAGATCGCGGCCAGCCACTGCGTGGCGCCGACGTAGGAGATGCCGTACATACCGACGCGGCCGTTCGACCAGCCCTGCGCCGCGCACCATTCGACCGTGTCGTAGCCGTCGGGAATCTCGCAGTGAAAGGGCTGCCATTCACCGTCCGAGGCGTAGCGGCCGCGGCAGTCCTGGATCACCACGGCGTAGCCGGCCTCGACGGCGCGCAGCGGATCGAGCATGCTGGAAGCGAGCTGGCCGCGGCTCTTGTCGTAGGCGGTGCGTTGCAGCAGCACGGGGCGCTGGCCGCCGTCCGCCGGGCGGTAGACATCGGCCAGCAGGCGCACGCCGTCGCGCATCTCCACCGGCACGTTGCGCTCGACAAGAATGCCGGCCATCGCTCGCTCCCGCGGTCGCCGCTCGCGGCCGCCGACATGCAAATCGCAGGTATCTTGCTCGCTGCCCTGAGCAAATGCAAGGACCAACGCCGGCGAGGTGACGATTGAGCGTTGAAACGAACGACGGGCCGCGGCGCACGGCCACGCGCTGGATCGAGGACCGGGCGGAACCGAGCGCCCACCGGCAGGCGCTGCACCGCGTGGCCGACGAGCTGCGCACGGTCACGGCGCTGCTGAGTGAGACGGCCGCGCCGCGCGAGCTGCTGGAGGAGCTGGCCGAGGAGGCGGCACGGCTGCGCGAGCGGCTGGCCGCGGCGCCGGGCGGCCGCATGCGCACACGCTACCGCCTTGATGAGAACGGGGGCGACGAGCAGCGCCGCTTCCTCGACACCAGCCCGCTGATCGGGCGCGCCAACCCGGTGGCGCCGCCGCTGCGCCTCTCGCTCGACGGTGAGACGGTACGCGGCGTCTGCGTCTTCAGCCGCGCCTACGAGGGGCCGCCGGGCTGCGTGCATGGCGGCTTCATCGCCGCCGCCTTCGACGAGGTGCTGGGCGCGACGCAGGCGCTGACGGCGCGGCCGGGTATGACGGGGCGGCTGACGGTGCGCTACCGGCGCCCCGTGCCGCTCCTGCGCGAAGCCGTCTTCGCCGGCTGGCTGACGCGGGTGGAGGGGCGCAAGATCCTGACCGAGGCGACGCTCACGGTCGACGGCGTGCTGCACGCGCAGGCGGAGGGGCTGTTCGTCTCCGTCGACCCAGCGCGGCTGCGCGGTGAAGCGGCCAGGCGAAACCAGGGTTAGGCGCCCCGCATGGCCGCCGCGCACGAACGCGGCTGCCGCCCCGATGCGCCCGCGCTGTTGAGAGCCGATTTCAGCGCGGCCCGCTGCCCGTGGGCGCTGCGGTACCATCCAGCCAGGCGCGGATCTCGGCGGCGTGCTCTTCGTAGTGCTCGTAGGTGTCGCTCGCGATCTGCTCCCAGAGAGGGCCGCCGGGCTCGCCGAGGCGAACGGTGCCGTTCAACTCCGCCTCGCCCAGCGCCGACACCGTGGCCAGCAGCTCGGCGTAAACCTGGCGATGCGCGGCCAGCGTTTCGGCGGGCGTGCGCACACGCGCCGCCGCCACCGATTCCGCGTTGACGCGGTGCATCTCCGGCTCACTGAGGGGCGCGGGCTGCTCGGCAGCAGACAGGCCCAGCCGCCAGAGCAGGCGCTGTTCCCAGAAGCAGACATGGTCGAGCAGATCGCGCACCGACCAGTCGCCGGTGACGCCGGGCTCGCTGAGACGGGCGGTGTCCACCGCGGCCAGTGCCGCCTCAAGTTCGGCGTGCGCTTCCTGCAACCGCACGAGCAGGGTGGAACGGTCCATGCGATCGGGCATCGGCTGCACCCCTTTTGCCTGCGGCCGCGCCGGTGGCCACACGAGCAGCTCGTACGGATGTGCGGTGAGCGCGGCCATCGCTACCTCCCGTCGCCGGGAATGGCGCGGCGGCTCGCAACGTGCACCGGCCGCTCTCCAGAAATGGCGCCGTTCGCGCCGCGCAGCCTTTGCCAAAAGCGCAGGCGCCGGGAGCCGGCCCCAGGGTGTTCGCCGGCCAGCTGGGCGCGCCAGAGCCGGCGTCGATCGGCCTGATTTCGCTCCAGGTCGCGCACCATTTTCCAGACTTCCAACTCGGGCATCACGGCCTCCGTTCCTAACCACTGTATGCCATACAGTAGTGTTGGTCCACGATCCAGTTTAGCACACATGTTCTGAGCAGGCACGACGTATTCTGCCGGTTTTCGTGCAAATCACCAGATCGCATAGGCGGCTTGTCCAATAACCAGTAACGGGCGTATTGTGGTGTTGTAACGCGCGTTCTGTGCGCGGCAGAGAAAGTCGTATCTCCATGGCAAGCCGGCCGCCCGCGCCGGGCGAACTCGCGCTGGTGCAGGCCCTCGTCAACACGCTGGACATCGAAACGGGGCACGACGATCTGCGTAACGCGGCCGCCCTGCGCGACTGGCTCGCCGGCCGCGGGCTGCTCGAAGCCCCGGCCGAGCTTGCCCCCGCGGACCTGCGCCGGGCGCTGGCGCTGCGCGAGGGGCTGCGCGAGCTGCTCGCGGCCAACCACCGCGGGCAGGGAATGCCGCCCACGCAGTCGATCGCCGCGCTGAACGCGCTGGCGAGCGCGGCGCCGCTGCGTCTGCGCTTCTCCGCCGAGGGCACGGCGGCGCTGACCGGGGCGCGCGGCGGCTTGCCTGGCGCCGTGGCGCGGCTGCTGGGCATCGTCTGGACGGCGATGGTGGACGGCACCTGGCGGCGGCTGAAGATCTGCCGCGCCGATCGCTGCCGCTGGGCCTTCTACGACGCCTCGAAGAACCGCTCCGGCGCCTGGTGCGCGATGTCGGTCTGCGGCAACCGCACCAAGGTGCGCGGCTACCAGCAGCGCCGGCGCACAGAGGCTGCGGAGCGCACGGCCAGCAGCTGAGCGACGTGAAGCGCCGCTAGCGCCGGCCGCGCAGGCGCGGGTCCCAGATATCGCGCAGGGCGTCGCCCAGCAGGTTGGCGCCCAGCACGGCGAGGCTGATCGCGAGGCCGGGGAAGACCACCAGGTTCCAGTGACCCAGCCGCGCAAAGGTGAGGTTGGCGCCGCTCAGGTCGATGCCCCAGCTCGGCGTGCCCGGCGCCACACCCAGACCCAGGAAGGCGAGCCCCGACTCGGCCAGGATCGCCGCGCCCAGCCCGCTGCTGATCAGCACCACGGTGAGCGGCAGCACGTTGGGCACCACGTGGCGAAAGAAGACGCGCCGCTCACTGCAACCCAGCGCCCGCGCCGCATCGACGTAGGTGCTGTGCCGCTCCACGATCGTGGCCGCGCGCAGCACGCGCGAGCCGCCGAACAGCCCGCCCACGGCCAGCGCCAGCACGATCGTCTTCGGCCCGCGGCCGAAGGCGGTGATCAGCATCAGGTAGAGGATCAGGCCAGGGAAGGCGGCGAACGCCTCACCCGAGCGCTGCAGCAGGTAGTCGAGCCAGCGGCCGTAGAAGCCGGAGAGAATGCCGATAAACGACCCGAGCGAGCCGCCGATCAGCACCGCCGTGCCGGAGATCGTCAGCGTGGTGCGCGCCCCGGCCAGCACGCGGCTGAACAGGTCCTCGCCCAGGTTGTTGAGCCCGAACGGGTGCGCGGGCGAAAGTCCACCCAGCGGCGAGCCGGCGCGCAGTCCGCGTGGGTCGTAGGGCGCCAGTGCCGGGCCGAAGAGGCCGAGCACGATGAAGCCGATCAGCATCAGCAGCCCGAAGACGCCGAGTGGATAGCCGCGCAGCAGCCGCCCGACGCGGCGCAAGAGGCCCGGTTGCTGCCAGGCGCCGCCGCCCCACGCCAGCTCGCCCGCCGCTGCCGCCCCGCTTATCGCTGCCATCCGCCCTCTCCGCCCATATTCCGGCGCCCGATCGGAAGCTAGGTGTAGCGCACGCGCGGATCGAGCAGCACGTAGCTCAGGTCCACGAGCAGGTTCAGCACGATCACCACGCCGGCTGTGTAGACGACGAGGAACTGCACCACGGGAAAATCGCGCGCCAGCACGGACTGGAAGAAGAACTGTCCCAGGCCGTTGATGCTGAAGACCTGTTCGAGAATCAGCGCCCCGAAGAACAGCTCCGCGATCAGCGTGCCGGTGATCGTGATGATCGGGATCAGCGCGTTGCGCAGCGCGTGACTGAGGACCACGCTGCGCTCGCGCAGCCCTTTCGACTTGGCCGTGCGCACGTAGTCCTGTCGCAGCACGTCGAGCAGGGTCGATCGCGTGAGCCGCATGAGAATGGCGGAGTGCGCGATCGCCAGGATCAGCGTCGGCGGCACGTAGAGGCGCAGGTTCTCCCACGGGTGCGCGAACAGCGACTTGTGCCCGCCCACCGGCGGCGAATAGTGCCACCAGAGCGAGGGCAGCACGATCAGCAGCACCAGCAGGAAGAAGCTGGGGATCGACTGGCCGAAGACGGCGAAGACGCGCAGGCCGTAGTCCAGCCAGGTGTTCTGGCGCACGGCCGAGATCACGCCGTAGAGCACGCCGAAGAAGGTGCCGAACAGCACCGCCAGCGCCATGATCTCGAAGGTGATCGGCAGCCGCCGCGTGATCTCCGGCCAGACCGGCTGCTGGCCGCGGAAAGTCTTGCCGAAATCGCCGCGCGCCAGGTGCAGTAACCAATCGCCGAACTGCACGATGATCGGCCGATCGAGACCGAGCGTGTGGCGGATACCGGCGACCTGGTCCTGCGAGGCGCCCTGCCCGGCGAGCAGGATCGCCGGATCGCCCGCCCAGGGCGAGCGCAGTATGGCGAAGGTGATGATCGACACGGCGGCGGCGATCACCGGCAGGGCGAGCAGGCGGCGGATGACGTAGCGGCGCATGGCAGGCTCGTTCGGGGAGAGTCGGGAGCGGTGCGCTCCGGCCGCGGCGGCGCTGCGCCGCCTGGCCGGAACGGCTCACGCCGCGCTACTTGTCGATGTAGAGGCGGCCGTTGAACAAGCCGTAGCTGCCGCGGCCCACGAGCCGGCCTTTGACGTAGCTCCAGAACAGGTCGTTGGAGAAGGCGACGTAGAGCGGAATAAACGGCGCGAACTTCTGGTAGGCCTTGCGCTGGATGTCTTTGAGCATGGCCGTGCGCTTGCCGTCGTCAAACTCCAGTTTCTGCGCGGCCACGGCCTGGTCCAGCTCGTCGTCCTTGAAGCCGGCCCAGTTCGGCCGGCCGCCGATCACCTTGCCGTAGGCGCCGATGTAGCTGCTGGGGTCGTCGTAGTCGAGCGTGGGATAGATGATGAAGCCGTCGTACTGGCCCTGGTAGAGCGATTTCGCCAGCCAGGTGCCGAAGTCTTCGGCCGTGAGCTTCACCTTCATGCCGAGGTTCTTCTGCAACTGCCCCTGCACGATCTGCGCGAACTGCGCCGGCTTGTCCGTGAGGATGTAGTACTTGATCTCGTATTCGTGGCTGAGGTCGAAACCGGCGGCCTGCAGCAGTTGCTTGCCCTGCGCCGGGTCGAACTGCCAGAAGGTCTTGGTCAGCTCGTCGTTGTCCAGCGCGAAGGTCTTGAAGCCGGGCGGAATCGGGCCGGACTTGACGCCGTTGCCCAGCTCCAGCAGCTGGATGTACTCGTCGCGGTTGAGGCCGAGGTAGATCGCCTGGCGCACACGCGGGTCGGCGAAGGCGCCGTCGGCCCGCGTCTCCACCGTCCAGATCGCGCCGGTGACGGTCGTATCGACGTCCACCTGCTTACCGAGCTGCGAGACGAGCTGGTCTTTCTCGGCCTTGTTCTGCGCCGCCAGGTGGTCGATCTGCTGCGCGGCGAAGGCGGCGTCGGCGGCGGCCTGTTCTTGAATCAGCTTCTGCTCGTAGCCGCCGGTCCAGGGCTCGCCCGCCACACGCCACTTGTCGAAGCGCTTCATCTTGGGGTTGGCGCCGTTCTCGTGACTGACCCACTGATAGCGGCCGCTGCCGATCAGGTCCTTGTCCATGAAGTCGGGCTGGGTGGCGATCTCTTGCGGGATGATCGAGCCGCTCAAGGGGCTGCCGGCGTTGGTGGAGGTGAAGGTCCAGGCGTCGGGCTGCTTGAGCGTGAACGACACGGTGCTGTCGTCCGGGGTGGTGATCGTGTCCAGCGTCTTCGTCCACCAGTCGCTGTTGGAGATCGTCTTGGACTTCGCCGCCGCCTCGTAGCTGGCCTTGATGTCGGCGGCGGTGACGGCGCGGCCGCTGGTGGGCGGCTTGTCGTGGAAGACCGCCTTGCCGATCTTGACCGTGAAGTGGAGCGGGTCGGGCTGCTCGATACCGGTGGCGAGGAAGAGCACGCGCTCGTTGGTGTCCTTGGTTGTGTACCACATGTGGTCGTAGATCGTGAAGCCGAGCGTCAGGCCGGTGATCAGGTCTTTGTAGGGGTTGATCGTGGGCCAGGGCTGGCTCTGGCGGTCGCGGTAGACGTTGTTCTTGTTGATCTTGGATTCGTCCACGGCGGCGGTGGGGCGCACGGTGAGCGTGGGCAGCGCGGCCTGCGTGGCCGGGGCGGACGTGGCATTGCCGCCGCTGGGGGCGCTCGTGGTCGTGCTCGCGCCCTTGCTCTTGTTATTGTTCGAGCCGCTGCAGCCGGCGAGAAAGGCGGCCATGCCCAGCCCACCGAGGGCGGCGCCGCGCAGCGTTTGCCGGCGCGTCGTGCGCCGCTGCCAGTAGCCTTGCTCGCTCATCGCACCCCTCCGCCGGCCCTGCCTCACCGCGCGATTCATGGCCATCATTCGAACCGCGTTCGACCGGTGGCTGAGTATAGTCGGCGGCGAAACGGCGCGTCAACGGGGCGATGTGGCCGGGTGTGCCCAGAAGTTGTGGAAGCACGGTGCAGGGATGAGACGGAGGCGAGGCGTGGCGATGCAGTAGGGTAACGAGGAAAACAGAGCGACCGACCGTAGTGAGGACGGTCGGTCGCGCAGGAAGG